>ERZ1673962.133-NODE-133-length-62308-cov-41.566398_pt1 | contig 62308 bp, 49 predicted proteins | sample MGYA00580188_ERZ1673962 | MGnify/ENA primary metagenome ERZ1673962 (study PRJEB41334, sample SAMN05608104) | rock metagenome | biome: terrestrial subsurface; feature: shale formation; material: shale | place: USA: Pennsylvania ... | reverse complement strand
GTGTGGATGTGAACGGCGATGGGATCATCACCGAACAGGAGCTGGCCAACGCCCGCATCAGTCAGTTAGCGGTGGGCATCGGCAATACGCTCAAGCCGATGTTCGACGGTATCGATCTCGATCTGGACGGCGTGATCGATTACGAAGAGTTCGGCAAGAAGTTCGCTGGCATGGCTTCAGACGCAGAGCTGAAACGCATCTTCCATAAGCTCGATGTCAATGGCGACGGCACTATCAGCGCCATCGAGGCAGGCAAGGCCTCAACAGATGAGGTCAGCAGCAACACCAAGCCGCTCGAAGATAGCGCCCGCGACCAGCTAGCGACACTTAATGGCCTGGTCGATGAGATGTCTCGCTCAACAGATCAATTTGTTGGCCTCAACACAACAATGATCAGTCTGCGGGATTCGATCAACGCGCTGGGCGTTGCGCAGGAAGAAATAGCGCGCATCGAAAAAGAGCGAGTGGCTGCCGAAATCGCTGAACGGGGGAAGATCGAGAAGTCACGAGTCAACTCCGAGATAAGCGAAGAGCAGCAGCGCATCAATGCTGAGATCAATAGCGCTCGTGAGCGCCGGAACGGCATTGACGATCTCACAACAACCCCTGATCGGAACGTCATCAAGTCTGGCTATAAGCATTGGAAGAACGCGGCCTCCAACATTGATGATGTGGCAGGCCGATTCATCGACCGCTTTGGCGTGAGTGACAATGCCGCCGATAAGCTGTGGGAGCATTTCACCAGCGGAGCTGGTTTCTATGCCGACCGAAACGGGAAGGGCGACGCGCCTGGGCCCGGCGGCGCTTATGCGCCAGGCGGGGCGTACTGGGATTATGTTGAAGATTATGTAGAGGCGATCCACAAGTCAGCAAAGGACAATGCAGCTGCCAAGAGCAAGATCAACAAAGAGATAGATCGGCTCAAGAAGGAGCTCAAGACTGCCGGAAGCGATGTTGATAGGAGTGAGCTGGCATCGTTGCGTAAGCAGTACAAGGACTTGACGGGAGATGCCGCGCCCTTTGCTAAGGGTGGCGTGTTTGCCAACTCCGTAGTTGACGACCCCACCTACTTCAACATGGGGCTGATGGGTGAGGCTGGCCCAGAGGCCATCATGCCGCTGCAGCGTGGCGCCAATGGGGTGCTCGGTGTTCGCGCTGAGTTGCCGCCGGTCTCGCTCCCCCCATTGCTGAGCAAAGATGACGCTATCGAGGTGTTGCGTGACATGCAGCGCGAGATGGCACTGCTTCGTCGTGAAAACAAGGAGCTGCTCGGCCGGATCGAGCAGCACGGTGGCGCCGCTGTCGCTGTACAGCAGGCTGGGTTCCAGCGGCAGATCAGCGAGCAGCAGCGAGGCAATCGATCTCTCGATGAGATGAGATCTTCAGCACGTCTGGAGGCATCGCGATGAGTGGCGTATGGCTATTGAGCCTCGAGGCACTTGACGAAAAGGATGTGCCGGTGACGTTGCGGTTTTCGACCGGGCAATATCACGGCGATGGGCAGGCATGGATGCCGCGCATGCAGCAGGCTGGGTTGTATCGTGCCGGCCTGTTTGCGGGTGACCTGCTGCGAGTCAGTCGATCCGGATATGGCGAGACGACGCTGATCAATGCGGATGGAGCGCTGAACTACCTGGCGGGCTATGCACTGGATGGACGAAGGGCAGAGCTTCGCTATGCAACAGGGAGTGAAGTGATTGATGTGTTGGTGGGCACGGTTGCCCGTGTCAGCTATCAAGGGCGCATGATATCGCTGCGCTTGCGCGATCCTATCGAGACGCTCCAGAAGCCGCATCCCAGCACACGGTACGCCGGCAGCAACGTTCTCCCGGATGGCCTCGAAGGGACTGATGATGATATCGGCGGCACGATCAAGCCCCGCGTATACGGTCAGGTGCGCAACGCTGAGCCGGTGCAGGTCAATAGTGCTCGACTGATCTATCAGGTCAGCGATCAGGACTGCAGGGTGTCAGCCGTGTATGACAATGGCATCCCGCTCGCCTTCGATGGGGACTACTCATCTACCGCTGAACTGCAGAGCACAGCGCCTTCCCAAGGGCAGTGGTCTGACTGGGAGCCACCGGCGGGGAAGTGGCGGCGCTACCAAGGGTATATCCGGCTGGGCTCGGCGCCAGTCGGCCAGATCACCTGTGATGCAGATGCGCCGGTCACGAATGCGGGCGCTGTCATGGCTGCCGTGGCTGCTGAGGCAGGAGCAATGATCGGGGATGTGTCAACTCTGGATGCGGTGGGGCAGCTGCGCCTCTGGGTCACCGACGAAGTGACAACGGCTGATCTTCTTGACCGCATCGCTATCTCGGTAGGTGGCTACTGGCGCATCGACAGCAGTGGAGAGGTTCAGGCGGGGACTCTTGCCGTGCCTGACGCGCCCACGCTGACGCTGCGAGACCATCAGATTATCGATATCAGTAGAGAAGCGACTGGCGCTGGCCAGAATGGCCTGCCCGTTGGCCGTGTGCTTGTGGAGTGCGACCCCATCGAGCGAACGCAGGACTCGCTGGCCGGTGGCGTCAGTGAGGCCCGCCGCGCTCGGCTATCAAAGGCAGTGCGGGAAGCGGAGGCATCTGATGCCAGCACGCTATCTCGTCACCCTCTCGCTGATGACGTTCAGATTGCCAGCCGGCTGGCGACTCGGGATCAAGGGAAGGCACTCGCTTCTCGCGTCCTGAGTCTGCTGTCTCCGCGCCGAGATGTCTTGACCATCACGGCCCGCGTTCAAGATGCCGGCGGGCTCGCCACTGGCTCTACCATTCGCATCGTGACGCCGCGACTGGGGTATTCCTCTGGCCGAGACCTGCTGGTGGTGGGGCGAGAGATCGACACTTCCCGAAACCGACAAACGCTAGAGCTGTGGGGATAACATGAGCGAGAGACGCGTCACATTGTGCTGGCCCAATCGAATCGATGAGGCGGTGCTTTCGGGCGGCTCGTGGTCCGGGGGGCTGCCCAGAGATCATCTGCAGACCCCGGTCATGGCGGAAGTCGCCGAGAGTTCCGATCTACTCCCATCCAGCACCCGCTTCGATATCACCTTCCCGCGCTTTCGAACCATCGCCGTTGCGGCGCTCTGCAAACACAACCTGAGTGTTGATGCACGCTGGCGCGTTCGACTTTTCCGAGATGAGACTGCCTCTGAAGAGATGTGGGATAGCGGATGGCTGCCGGCTTGGCCTTCGATCTATGCCTCATCAGAGTTGAACTGGGAGGACTCGAACTTCTGGTCTGGCGTGCCCTTTGAAGAAGATCGCCAGGACTTCACTCCACTGGCATGGGCATTCGCGGATCGCCCTCAGGTTTGCCGGTTAGTCCGGTTCGAAATTGAAGACACCAATAATGCCGATGGCGTCGTTCGGATTGGTCGCTGCTTCGTCGGGGATGCCTGGCAGCCGCAGTACAACGCGGCATACGGGATTCAGTACGGGCATGACATCGGCACTGAGTTCGAGTCAGCCGGTAATGCCGAGATGACTGAGTATGCAGATGTCAAGGCGCCCAAGCGCACCGTCACGTTCAGTCTCGACCACTTGAGCGAGGAAGAGGGCGTTCGCCGAGCGCTCGCGCTTCAGCGCAAGCAGGGGTTGCACGGCGAGGTGCTGTATACCGAGCACAAGACCCCCGGACCAATGGCATTCTCGCGCACGTTCATGGGTAGGCAAGTGTCGGTTGACCCGCTCACGCATCCCTATTACGCAACCTATGCCAATACGATCAACCTCAAGGAGATCCTTTGATGCCTGGGTTCGAGCAGTATGTGGGATTGCTGGTCAGTCATGAGGCGGGGGCGACGCCTGGGGTTGAGCACATAGCGCCGGGCCAACTGGCGTTCAACACTGCTGACCAGCGGATATTCGCGCGCTTTGGTGATGATGTGGTTGATATAACCGATGGCTATTCTCGCCACACTGTTGATCAACTTCTCGATGCAAAGGCCAGCTCGTCCGAGCTGGCCAAGGTGGCAACGACTGGGGCGTATGCAGACCTGAAAGGCAAGCCGTCCTCCTACCCGCCAAGCCAGCACACACACACACTTTCCCAGGTGACGGATGCTGGCACTGCAGCAGCTTCAGATGTGACGGACTTTGAGCCACGGGGCTCCGTATCGGCAGCTGAGGCGCGAGTGGTGCATCGCATCGATCAGCGCCCAGACCCTCTCCTCATGCACTTTCTCTAACACCGGAGCGAAAACATGGCAGGCGTAACATTCCCGACAGAGTATGGCGGCGACGGCAACACCTATACCGACGATGCTGACCCGAATACAGGCCTGGCGAACGATGGCCACCGGGCGCGGTTTGTGCCCGCGCTTTCCAATGCTGTGGCGATGGCCGCTTGGGCAGAGCAGAAAGCCGCCGAGGCCCATGGCGATCGACTGATAACCACCAAGGCATCAGCCCAGGCAGTGGGGGCCAAGGGTGACGCGGTAAAGGCGGCGAGCACCGCAACTGTCGCCGCTGCCCAGGCACAAGCCGCCGCGCAGGATGCAGCGGGCACCTACGGGGCAGCGGCAGATGGCCTTTCTTCTACGACTGATGGGCAGTTCTTCACAGTCCCTGAGAATGGATACCTGCAGATGTATCGCAATAGCAATGGTGCCGCCGAGCCCATCATGAAGCTGGCGTCTCAGGAGGCCCTCGTCGCGCTAAACAATCGGCCAGACCCCCTCCTTACCTCACTGATCTTCTAAGGACTCTCTATGTCTCTCAAGACCCATGCAAAAGCCCTGTCCGGCAGCGCTCAGACTATCTTTACTGTACCGCAAGGTGCGGAGGGCACGGCGCACAATATCCTTTGTACTGGCGCTGGCGACCTGACACTCCAGTATTTTCATGCTGCCACGGGCGATACTCACACAATATTTTCCGGCAAGACGGTAACGGATGAGATTGCGCTGGAGAAGTCATTCAATTTCGAGAGCGGCGACAAGCTGATAGCCAGCGGCGCAGGCCTGACGATCTTCGCCTCGATCTATTACGTTGGCTCAAACGCCAGCACAGCCGTGCTGCCTTATGGCCCTGGTCCTCAGGAGCTAGTGGCGGGCGACATGAATGCCGGGTACTTCGGCGAGGTGCCCGCCTCTGAGCTATACAGTGGCGAAAGACTGGCGTTCGAGCTGGCTGTTACGGAAGGCGTACTGCAAAACAGTGATGCCGGATGGCTCAAGTTCGCACGACAAGGAAAGGTGCTTTTCATTGCCAAGCAGTCGTTCATGCACTCTGTCACGTGGGATCACCTGTACGCCCGAGGAATTGTCTATGGGACGAATGATGATGGAAAAGCCCCGCGCGGAACGCCGGTGAACCAGCGAACAGTTGTCGAGCATGGCGGCAATCAGTTTATTGTCCGCCTGATGACTGGCGCTGTATCTGACCCATTCCCAGAGTCCGACCCGCTGTTCTTCACTGACGACATGTATCAGATGGATGTCGGCGGCGGTAGTGAGTGGAATGACCTGATGTATCGCGTATGCGTTGATGTGCCCAGCGACCCGTCCGTAGATGGGATGGCGGCTGATCGCCACGGCGGCCCTCAGATTGGCGATAACTTGGCGTCACTTACTGCCTCTAGCCTGAATATTGGGTCAGGGAATGGCCGCAATACGTGGTGTCAGGAGCAAAGCGACTCATCCTCCACCGTCCGCGTCTCTCGTGGCCATGGCGGCGTAGCGTACTTCTATCGCAACGGTGCCTTCTACACGCATTCGTCTCTCGGCTGGCGGCCCGTCTTGGAACTAATCCCTAGTCACTGATACGCGATGTAGCGGCGAGCCTGACTCGCCGCTACGAGCACTGCAAGGAGATAGGCGTGGAGCGAGACAGTCTAATTTTGTACGCGAAAATTGAGGCCCTTTTCTTTCAGGTGTACCCAACATTCAAGAGCTATCCAAAATCCGAAACACATGGGCTATGCAGGCGGATTAAGGATATGTTCATCAGCCTCCTCGAGGCGGTTGGTCAGGCTAAAGAAGTCGCCTCGAAAAGAAAGTTATACCTACAGCAGGCGGCGGGTTATATACAGAACATTGTCAGCATGTTCCGACTGAGCCGCCATCAGAGATATATCAGTCGCGGATTCTTTGAGCAGCTGGACATAAAGATTACCGAGATAAAGAAGATTCTGGTAGGATTTATGAGGTCAGTTGGTAGGACCAGGCAGGCTCCGTAACTCCACCATCCGCGTCAATCGTGGCAATGGCGACGTAGCGAACTTCAATCGCAACAATGCCTACAACACGAATTCGAATCTCGGCTGGCGGCCCGCCCTGCTGTGTTTACCGCTCTGCCGGCCAAGGCTTGCAGGGGGTGATGCGTGCAACGTGCATTGCAAGGGGGAGCCTGTCTGCTGTCGCCGGTTTGGTCCGGCTGGCAGAAAACCCAAGAGGGCGTCACTCTGCGTATTGGCGCCCTCGATATGCCTCAAGGCCCCAATGTTTGAAGATATTGTCACCCGCGAGAATTTTTACGATGCCTATCGAAAAACTCAAAAAGGGAAATCGAAGTTCAAGGTTGATGCAATAGTATTTGCCAGCAACGAGTCTATAAATATAGAGGCTTTACGCCAAGAGCTGTTGTCAGGAATCTATAGTCCTTCCGGTTATGTAGAATTCTCTGTTTTCGAGCCAAAAGAGCGAGTTATTTACGCCCCACGGTATAGGGATAAAATAGTTCAGCATGCTATCAATAATGTTTTGCGTGATTTTTATGAGCCGAAATTCATCTTCGATAGCTATGCCTGCATTCGCGGGAAGGGAAATCTAAGGGCCGTCAGCAGGGCTCGTGATTTTATGCAGTCGGCCTCGAGAATATATTCAGACCCATGGATAGTGAAGGCGGATGTGCAGAAATTTTTCTATAGCATTGACAGGCGAGTGCTAAAGGAAATAGTAAAAAGAAAGATTGGCTGTCAAAGGACAACCGATCTTCTGTTTCTTATTATGGATAGCACGCCAACTGAGAAAGGCCTTCCACTTGGCAACTTGACATCTCAATTGATGGCAAATGTATTGATGAATGAAATAGATCAATACATCAAGCGCCGTCTCGGAGTTCGGTTTTATATAAGATACGCAGACGACCTTATGATGATTGTTGATGGAAAGGCCCAGGCGTCAGATATTCTTGGATGTATACGTTCGTTTGGACGAGATGTCATTCATCTCACCTTCCCTGACCGCAAGTGCTTTATTAGGCCTCTCCGAAGTAAGCAGGGGCTCGAGTTCTTGGGCTACCGAATAATGCCCTCCCGTATTGGGCTGACGTCATCCTCAAGGTCTCGAATTATCCGTAGGCTGGCAATATATGATCGGAAGATTTCAGATGGATCAATCTCTAAGGATAAAGTGATTGAGTCTCTTGTCAGCTGGTACAGCTACGCTTCTGTAGCAAGATGTGAAAAGTTTGTAAAAGAGGCATGCAGTAGAACGCGAAATATTCGTTTCAGTGAGAGTAAATTTATAGTGAGGTCATTATGATCAGCAGCAGCATGAAGCCCTTTGGCCACTGTGCCCGATTCTTGGATAATGGCGTTGAGCGCACCCAGTACACTAATGATCGTCGCCACTACGAGAGGTTAGTGGCATCTCATGGCCATCTGTCCGACCTGCGCATTGAGCCAGTCATTCTCAGCAAGCAGCAGGAGGATCGCTTGGCAGAGGTCGCCGGAGCGGGCCTCGGGCCCCATGATGCCAGCCTCTACGTTCAATATGGCACCACCGAGAGTGATGACACTGGCTATTATAATTCAGCCCTCCTCGATCGCTATCGTCAAGACCAGGTTGCGCCACGCATCCAGGCGCAGCGTATTGCAGTCGAGGGGGCAGGAGTTGTGCTGAATGGCATTCGCTACTCTGGCGATGCGTCGAATCGGCAAGCCATGCAGGAGGCCCTGACAGCTGCTGCTGACGGCGGCCTGGATTCGTTCTCGTCGTGGAAGTGCAGTGACGGCCGCTATCACTCCAGCCATCCAGTGTCGGAAGTTGAGTCTGCGCTGCGCGAGATCGGAAATCGCCGAAGCGCCCTGATAGAACTAGAGGGTCAATATGTGGCTATGGCTGCAGCAGGCGAGGTAGATGTAGAAGCCCTTGAGTGGGTGACTGAGCTCGACTGAAGTGAGCGGTGGGGATATATGCAGTCAGGAGGAGCGTACCTGCCAGGGCGATGCCGAGGTGGGCAGTATGGACTACGCGGAGGGGGATCAGATCATCGGCGAGGCACCGAGCTTGCCGGTGGTGATGATCGAGGTGTGAGGAAAATTCACAGGCAATATGGTCGCGGTCAAACTGCGACCATTCCAGCGTGGTCGCAGTTTGGTCGCAGACTGCGACCAGATAACGTCCGTCATGTGGTACATGGAATGTGCTAAGTGGCTGAAATATCTCGAAAGACCCGCTGCCAGCGCAGTCCACGAAATGCCAAAAACGGATTCAAAATCCGCCGCTTAATAGGCGTGTCGGTTCGAGTCCGACCACCGGCACCAGAATTGAAAAAGTCGCTTTCGAGCGGCTTTTTGCGTTTCTGGCTCCCACCGATTCTTCTTCCTTGTGGTTCTTCGCTCTCTGTCTGTCTCTACCCCTGTCCCGAATACCAGTCCTTGCTTATCCCTTCACGCTTCTCCTGTCATGGCGCTGGCAGCAGCTTGTCTTCGCTCTGTACGTGACGGCAGGGGCCCAGACACAGGAAAGCCCCGAGCGAATGTCGGGGCTTTCCTGTGTCTCGTGCATCCAGACGGCGGCTCACGCCTGATGTGGAACGCTCGTTACGCGTCGATAGAGGCTGTTGCTGGCGAGGGAGGGGGCGAGGAGTGCGATGCGGGTGTTCTGGATCGCGAGTTCCTGGCGCAGGGTAAACTACATGCCGACGTATTCATGGCAATCCTGGCAGTGCACCAGGTGGTCGACCGATGGGGTGTGGTACTGATACTCCATCTTCAGGCCGGAGCATGCCGGACAACACAGTGCGGCTTGAGCTTTCCCTTCCATGTCTCCTCTCCTTCTCAGCAATTGACTGAATCTGGTGAGGTGCAGCGTAGTGGTCTCTTTCCTTGAGTTCGCAAACCTGCCAGTCATGAAGATTCGTAAACCTACCCGCTCAGGCTTACGAATCTTCTTGGCCGGGAGCGAAGTCCCCAAGCCTGCGCGTCATCCTTTTACAGGGCCTGTCCCTGGCTGCACTTCCTGTGCACTTGGCCTATCACTACGCTGAACCTGCCGCTCTTCCTGAGCAGCGATCGGGCGCTACTGACCCGCAAGAATCTTGTACACCTTTCAGAAACTGACTGAATTCGGTGTCATTCAGCGTAGTGCTCTCTTTCCCTGAGCTCGCAGGCTTGCCAGTCATGAAGATTCGTAAACCTACCCGCTCAGGCTTACGAATCCTCTTGGCTAAGGAGCGAAGTCCCCAAGCCTGCGCGTCATCCTTTGACAGGGCCTGTCCTTGGCTGCACTTCCTGTGCACTTGGCCTGTCACTACGCTGAACCTGCCGCTCTTCCTTAGCAGCGGTAGAGACGTTACTGGTTATCATAAACTTGTACAATGCCTAATTTGTTGCACAAGTTTTCAAATGTGTAAGATTCTGTACTTTATTATGTTCTCATATAAATCCATGCACGACGGCCGCTTTCGAGGGCGGACTGTCCAGTCCGTGTGACATCTATCGTGAGGGGCATGTTCAGGTCGTCCATATGGCCTGCTGCCGCATCAGTATGGCGCTTGATACACTCGATCGCGCCTGCCCGAAGACTTGATGGGAGCCGTATGTGCCCGATGCTCTCATCCCTTGAGCAACGCAGGATGGGTAGGGTGGGCCCCATCGCGAGCGCCGGGCTACTGTCAGGTGATCCCCCAGGTGTATGTCCGAGGCCGGTGCTGTGTCGCTTTCACCAATTGACTGGAACATGGAATGACCTTCATGCATTGGATGCCGCTGAATCTGTGGTTGTCACTGGTTGCGCTATGCGCGATGGGGGCGATGTCGCCCGGACCGAGTCTGGCGATGGTGCTGCGCCATACCCTGGGCGGCGGCAGGAGTGCGGGGGTCGCCGCCGGTATCAGTCATGCGCTGGGAGTCGGGTTGTATGCCGCGCTGACTGCCTGGGGGCTCGGCGCCTTGATCGTTCATTATCCGGGCGTCTTCCAGGCGATCATGCTGCTGGGGGCAGTCTATCTGGCCTGGTTGGGGTTCAAGGCGCTGCGGGCAGGCCGCGGCGGAGCGCTGGAGGCGCAGGCCGTCACGACGTCCCGTTCCATGGCGATACGCGATGGTTTCATGGTGGCGCTGGCCAACCCCAAGTTGATCCTGTTCTTCGTGGCGCTGCTCAGTCAGTTGATCACGCCGGAGATGAGCGAGATGGGCAAGTGGCTGGTTGTCGTGACGGCCATGGGCATCGACGGGCTCTGGTATGTGCTGGTGGCACTGGTGCTGTCGCACTCGCGGGTGCTGCCCTGGTTGCAGGCGCGCGCGATGTGGATCAATCGACTGACGGGCGTGGTGTTGCTGGGGCTGGCGTTGCGGGTGGTCTGGGGGCTTTGAGACAGCCTGTCAGCCCGGTGAGGATCTGGTGATTCGTTATCTGGTAGGAAACGGCCCTGGCATCTTGTGTCAGGGCCGTTTTGCATGCGCGTTTCGCGGGTTGAGGCGTTTGTCGATAGAGGTGTTTGTCGATAGAGGCGTATGCACCGATGGCGTTACTCACTGAGCGACATCATCTCGGCGTAGTCCTTGATCGAGACCTCAAGGCTCGTGTCAGGTCTCGCCAGAAAATGCAGTGTCAGTGGCAGCCTGTCGCCCGCAATGAGTGGCTGCGTCAGCCCGATCAGCATCAGGTGGGGGCCGCCGCCGGGAGCCATCGTCAGCGGCGCGTCAGAGGAAATCGCCAGTTGCTCGATTCTGTGCATCTGCATGCGCTCTTGCGTGACTTGCATGCTGTGCAATTCGACCGTGGCGGCCATTGGCGTGCTGGCGCCTGTCAGCAAGGCATCGCCCTTTGCGATCGAGAGTGTCAGGTAGACGGCCCCGGTCGTGGCACCCGGTGGTGTCGGCAGCGCGAAGGCTTGCTCGACATGGGGGGTGGCGGGTGGGGGCTCCTGCGCAGTGGCGTGAACCGTGGCAAAGGAGAGCAGGGCTAGCGTCGCCAGCCATCTGCTGGCGGTTGTGGCAATGGTGCGAAGGGCGGTCAGGCCAGCCGATATCTGTCCGGCGCGTCGCGGCGCGCCATGTCCCTGGCGAGGTTGCCTCATGCTGTGCGCATCTCCTGTCTGGGTGTGTAAAGAGAATGACCATGGGAGCGGTCCATGATGCCAGTGTGGTGTTTTCTGACGTCGATGGCCTCTAGTGTAGAGGCTAGTGCAGAGGCTATTGCAGAGAGTTCTGTTTTAGGTGGTTTGCACGAATGTGAGCGTCACCTGTTGCCCGGGTGTGAAGGCCGGTGTCCGGGCCGCAGTTGAAGGCAGCTTCGTCGCATTCTGCTACCGTGGGACGCATTGGTCGATGCCATCCGGCGGTGTTGGTCGTCGCGATGGCTATCGAAGTGATTCAAGGACAGGCAAGGAACAGGGAACGGTGATCCAGGACGAAATCATTCAGCTGGTCGATGCGCAGAATCGCCCTTGTGGCACGGCACCGCGTCGCTTGATGCGACGCTACCGCTATTGGCACCGTGCGACCTATGCCTTCGTGCTCAATGGCCGCGGTGAGCTGTGTATCCAGAAGCGTACCCTGAGCAAGGAAGTGTTCCCCGGCTATTTCGATCTCGCCAGTGGGGGCGTTGTCGGGGCCGGTGAGGCCGTGCAGGTGGCTGCCCGTCGCGAGCTGGAGGAAGAGATTGGCGTGCGCGGCGCGCCGCTCAAGCATTGTTTCGATTTCTGCTACACCGACGCGACCAACCATGTCTTCGGCAGTGCATATCTGGTGCATTACGATGGCCCGCTGACGCTTCAGGCTGAAGAAGTGGCGGACGCCTTCTGGGTCACGCCGGCCGATGCGCTTGCGTTGCATCCTTCAACGCCTGATAGCCGTATGGCCCTTGAACGCCTGATTCGTGAAGGCTTTCTGAGTGAGAGCCTGAGCCGATGATCTTCGCTTTTCCTTGTCGAGCCTGGGCAGCAACGCCGCTGGCCCTGCGTCATCTGGCGTGTGCTGCCCATCGTGATGGCCGCATCTCCTCCTCCCCACTTTGTTCTGGAGTCTTTGCATGAATGCCAAGGTATCGCCACAGCAGCTGGAAGAGGTGGAAGCCGCATTGTCGACCGTGCTGGCGGGCAAGCCGCGCCAGATCCGTCTGGCGCTCTGTTGTCTGCTGTGCCGTGGTCATGTCCTGATCGAGGACTTGCCGGGGCTGGGCAAGACGACGCTCGCCCAGGGGCTGGCGCGTCTGATCGGAGCGGACATGCAGCGGGTGCAGTTCACCAGTGATCTGTTGCCCGCTGACATTCTCGGCGTATCGGTATTCGACCCGCGTGAGGGTAACTTCCGCTTCCATCCCGGCCCGGTATTCCACTCGCTGGTGCTGGCGGACGAGATCAACCGTGCCACGCCCAAGACGCAGAGCGCGTTGCTGGAGGCGATGGAAGAGCGTCAGGTGACGGTGGAGGGCGAGACCCGTCGCCTGCCAGAACCGTTCTTCGTGATCGCGACCCAGAATCCGCTCCAGCAATCCGGCACCTTCCCGCTGCCGGAGTCCCAGCTGGACCGCTTCCTGATGCGGTTGTCATTGGGCTACCCGGAGCCCGCTGCCGAGCGCGAGATTCTCAAGGGCAATGCCGGGCGTCAGCATATCGAGGCGCTGGGACCCTTGTTGCCCGTCTCGGTGCTCAAGGAGTGGCAGGCCGCCGTGGACCGTGTGCGTCTGTCTGACCCGCTGCTGGATTATCTGCAGGCGCTGGTGGCGGCGACGCGCAGCTCGCCGGAAGTGGCCTATGGTCTCTCGACGCGCGGGGTGCTGGCGCTGGCCAGTGCTGCGCGTGGCTGGGCACTGCTGGCAGGGCGTGACTATGTGCTGCCGGAGGATGTGCAAGCGGTCTGGGCGCCCGTCGTGGGGCACCGCCTCAGCGAAGGCAGTGTTGCCGAAGGTGAGGCCGTGGCGCGCCATCTGCTCGGGCAGGTGGCGGTGGTGCCTGCATGACCCAGGTGGCGAAGCCCGGCGCATGGACGCGCGTGAAAGCCCGCATGCTGCGCAAGATGTCGATTGGCGGAGGCGAGGCGCTTCATCACGCGCGCTTGATGATCTTGCCGACGCCCTTTGGGCTGTTCTGGGCGGTGCTGGTGATCCTGCTGCTGCTGTTGGGGATCAATTACGAGAACTCGCTGGCGCATGGCCTGTCCTTCTGGCTGTTCGCCGTGGCAGTGGTCAGCATCTTTCGCAGCTGGCGCAATCTGGCGGGCGTGCGAGTGCAGCTGATCGCCGATGGCGAGGCGTTTGCAGGCAATACCATGCGCGTCATGGTGAGTCTCACCGGTCGGGCTCGCTCGCATGCCATCGATGTTCGGCTGGGAGAGGCGCGCCAGCGACTCGAGATCCATGACGGCGAAGGCAGTGCGCCGCTGGAGCTGGCGGCCTTTCAGCGTGGCCAGTTCTCATTGCCGACGCTGACGCTGGAGTCGCGCTGGCCGTTGGGGCTGGTGCGCCTGTGGGCCTGGGTCGCGATCGATACGCCGGTCCTCGTCTATCCACAGCCAGAGCTTCCCTCCACCCCGCAGGGCAGTCGTCGCACGCTCGAGCAGATAGAGCAGGGCGATTTCGCCGGTCTGCGCCGCTATGTCCCGGGCGACGCGCCAGCGCATATTGCCTGGAAGCACTGGGGGCGTAGCGGAGAGTTGGTCACCAAGCGCTTCGAGACGCCTGCGCGTCCCTCGCTGTGGCTGGATTACGAGGCCTGTCGTGGCGACATGGAGCAGCGGCTCTCGGAGCTCACGGCGCGGGTGCTGGCGGCGGAAGGCGCCCAGGCGACCTATGGTCTGCGACTGCCGGGCCAGACATTGGCCATCGCCAGCGGCGGGGCGCATCGTCGTCGAGTGCTTGAGGCGCTGACGCTGTTCGGCGGCGAGCACAGGTTGCCATGGTCCGCCCAGCTGGCGGCCAGTGAGGCCGCCGAGCGAGCCGGCGCGAGTCGTCCCTTGAGTCAGGAGGGCAGCGCATGAGCCTGTCGACAGCCAAGGCTTCCCCGGGACGTGCCTCCCTGGGCCGCTCCTCAAAGGACGAGCTTTCCCGTGGCACATCTTCTACTTCCTCCAGCGCCAGACGACGCTGGTGGCAGCGCAAACCGCTGACGCCTGATCAGGCGCTGGGCTGGCTTGAGCTGCGCCATCTGTTCATCGGCCAGTGTCTGGTGCTGGCGCTGCATGTGCTGTGGATGCCGGTGTGGCTTGCCTTGCCGGCCTTGCTGGCGGCGTTGTGGCGCTTCCAGCAACTCCGGGCGCGAGTTCCGCGCGCTGGCATCCTGTTGCGACTGGCGGCGGTGGCAATGGTCGCGGCGGGCCTGTTTCTCGAATACGGCCAGATGCTGCGCCTGGAGGCGATGATCGGCCTGCTGGTCGGCATCTATCTGCTCAAGTTGCTGGAGACGGACAGCCTGCGCGATGGTCGCGTGGTCTGCGGGCTGGGTTTCGTGGTGCTGGCGGCGGCCTTCCTGCATGACCAGGGGCCCTTGATGGCTGCGGCTTCGGTCATGGCTGCGGCGTGGCTGGTCGGCGGACTGGTATTGATCGCCGGTGCACGCGAGCGTCGTGAGGCCATGCGGGAGACGGCCTGGCTGATGGGGTTGTCCCTGCCGCTGATGCTGGGCTTGTTCGTGCTCTTTCCCCGCTTGCCGCCGCTGTGGAACGTGCCGCAGCTCAACGAGGCCACCACGGGGCTTACCGACAGTGTCTCTCCCGGCGATATCGCCGCCCTGGGTCGCAGTGATGCCCTGGCGTTTCGGGCGCGTTTCGACAACGGACTGCCTGCGGCCTCCCAGCGCTACTGGCGTGTGTATACCCTGAGTCTGTTTGATGGCGTGCGCTGGTCGCGCGCCACGCCGGAGCGTCTTCAGGAGGCACTGGGCGGGCCGGCCGAACGCTACGTTCAGCGCGGGACGCGTATGGAGGGGGAAGTCGCGCGTCATCGCTATGAGCTGCTGCTGGAGCCGGATCCGCGCCCCTGGCGGCCGAGTCTCGGCGCGCCACTGACGACCAGCCGCGAGGCCCGTTACCTGATTGACGGCACCCTTGAGGGGCTGGCGTCACTCAATACCCGCGAGCTGCTGGAGATGTCTTCCTCCGGCGCGCCACCGACAACGGCTCCGCAATGGATGCAGCGCCTTGATCAATTGTTGCCCGATGATGGCAACCCGCGTGCCCGTGAGTTCGCTCGCGATCTGATGAGTGAGTCGGGGGGAGATCCGCAGGTATTCCTGCAGCGCCTTTTCCAGTATTTCAATCGCCAGCCTTTCCACTACACCCTGACGCCACCGCGCCTCGAGGGGCTCAGCCGTGTCGATGAATTCCTGTTCGACAGCTTGCAGGGCTATTGCACCCATTACGCTTCTACCAGCGTTTTTCTGGCGCGCGCTGCCGGACTGCCGGCGCGTATGGTCGCGGGTTATCTGGGCGGCGAGGCACAAGGCGATGGCATCGGTGGGCCGCAGGAATTGAGCATCCGTCAGTATGACGCCCACGCCTGGGTCGAGGTATTCTATGCCGGCCGCTGGCATCGATTTGATCCCACCGCGGCGGTGGCTCCCGAGCGAATCTCGCAGGGGGCGCTGAGCCTGCAGGGGCAGCCGGGCTTCATGGCCGATGCTGGCTTGCGTGCCTTCACACTGAATAATTCATTGCTCAGTGATCTGAGACGGCAGTGGGAGCGTTTCGAATACCGCTGGCAACGCAGCGTGGTGGGGTTCCGTCTCGACGAGCAGCGAAATCTCTGGAAGCGACTGTTTGGTGACTTCCGCTGGGAGTGGCTTGTCTGGGGTGTGCTCGGGCTGCTGGCCAGTGTGGTGCTGGCAGGCGTGGCACTGGTGTTGTGGTCGGGTCGTGAGGTGTCAGCGCACGCAGGTGTGCGAGCCTACCGCAGGTTGGTGAAGCGGCTGGAGCGCACGGGCCATGGCCCCCACGTGGGCGAGGCTCCCGGCAGCCACTTGCGCCGTATTGCCCAACAGCAGCCGCAAAATGTAAGAGTATTGTTACATTTGGCAGATTTGATTGAACAATGGTTATACAGCGATGCTACGGTATTAGCGAGCTCTCATGATCAATCACCACCCTTGCGTAGTGTTCGGCGCCAGTGGTCTGTGCTGTCTCGCAAGATTCTCTAAAGCGTAATGATGTCTTTGGTGAGTGTTAATTATTGATTTAAAGAGGTTTTTTGGCATTAGATATCTCATCTTTGCAGCGCGATAGCGCTACTGAAAATTGCTAGGTTGCAGTAAGTGATGTTGTGTATCAAAATGTAACTATCCGTTCTTGTCGATCATGCCATTGCCCCCTTCGCAGCATGATGCAGCACCTTTCCCCAGCAGGAGTATGTCCCCATGGTCCAGGTCATTCGCACAGAAGGCACAGTACTTGTTGTTTCCTCCACCAACGAGGCGCAGCGTGTCGTCAATGGAATGACGCTTGAACCGACAGCCACTCTGGTCGCACCGCAGGGCGCGATCGTGGTGCTGGAAGACGGCACCCAGCTTGTGGTGCCGCAGGGGGCGCCGATCGGCGTTGAGGTGTTGCTGGCCGAGTCGCGTGGGGAAGCGCCTGTTGACCCGGCAGTGGAAGCGTTGCGCGAAGCGATCGCTCGTGGCGAAGACCCGACCGCGATTCAGGAAGCTCCCGCAGCCGGTGAGAGTGGCGGTGCGCCGGGCAGCAGTCGTAGTGGTTTCCTGGATGCCTCGGGGGTGGGGCGCGAAGGGCGTGTTGAACGGACCTCCTATGAATATGAGGGCGGCTTTACCGATCCGGAATTCAATGATGAGGACGAAGATGGCCTGGGCTGGATCTTGATCCGACACTGCCCACAGAGGTCGTGCTGTCCTTGTCGGTCGATGCACCGGCGCTGACCTCCGATACCACGCCGACCATCGTCGGCACCACCGATGCCGAAGACGGCAGCACCGTCACGCTGGTCATCACTGACAGCGACGGCAACGAGCAGACCGTCACCGCCACCGTCGAGAACGGCACCTACAGCGTCGATGCAGAGACACCGCTGAGCGAAGGCGAGTACAGCGTCGAGGCCTCGGTCACCGACCCGGCCGGCAACACCGCGACCAGCAATGACGTGGGCGCCCTGATTGGCGGCGATTCTGGAGAGGTAACGGAGGATGGCGTTACCGAAGCTTCCGGCGCGCTTGTCGATGTCGAAAGTACTGATGTTGTCGCTGGCACCCAAAGCGATGATTACGGCACTTTCAGCGTCAACGAGACAGGGGAGTGGACCTACACCCTCGATAACGATGCCGCTGTCGTTCAGGGGTTGAATGAAGGTGATACTGTCAGCCAGTCGTTCGTGGTCGAGCTCAGCGATGGCTCGACCACGAACGACATCGTCATCACTGGCACCGACGACCTGCCGGTCATCACTGCCGATGCCGGCGCCGTGCAGGAAGACGGCACCCTGGAAGCCAGCGGTACGCTGACCGCTTCTGATGCCGACAATGCCGATCTGGCCTTCGTCGCCGCCACCGATGACAGCAGTGTCTACGGCAGCTTCAGCGTGGACGCCGATGGCAACTGGACCTACACGCTCGACAACGACGCCACCGAGACTCAGGCGCTGGCCGCGGGCGAGACTGTCACCGAGCAGTACACCGTCACGCTGAGCGATGGATCGACCACCACGGTCGACATCGTCATCACCGGCGTGGACGACGGCGCCGTGATCTCCAATGACAGCGGTGAAGTCACTGAAGACACTACTTTGGAAGCGACTGGCACACTGACGGCCACGGACGCCGACAATGCCGATCTGGCCTTCGTCGCCGCCACCGATGACAGCAGTGTCTACGGCAGCTTCAGCGTGGACGCCGATGGCAACTGGACCTACACGCTCGACAACGACGCCACCGAGACTCAGGCGCTGGCCGCGGGCGAGACTGTCACCGAGCAGTACACCGTCACGCTGAGCGATGGCTCGACCACCACGGTCGACATCGTCATCACCGGCACCGACGACCTGCCGGTCATCACTGCCGATGCCGGCGCCGTGCAGGAAGACGGCACCCTGGAAGCCAGCGGTACGCTGACCGCTTCTGATGCCGACAATGCCGATCTGGCCTTCGTCGCCGCCACCGATGACAGCAGTGTCTACGGCAGCTTCAGCGTGGACGCCGATGGCAACTGGACCTACACCCTCGACAATGACGCCGCCGAGACCCAGGCCTTGGCTGCCGGCGAGACCGTCACCGAGACCTACACCGTCGAGCTGAGCGATGGCTCGACCACCACGGTCGACATCCTGATCACCGGCGTGGACGACGGCGCCGTGATCTCCGATGACAGCGGGGAAGTCACCGAAGACGGCACCCTGGTCACCAGCGGCACCCTGACCGCCACCGACGTGGACGGCACCGCGCCGACCTTCGAGGCGGACACCGATGACAGCAGTGTCTACGGCAGCTTCAGCGTGGACGCCGATGGCAACTGGACCTACACCCTCGACAATGACGCCGCCGAGACCCAGGCCTTGGCTGCCGGCGAGACCGTCACCGAGACCTACACCGTCGAGCTGAGCGATGGCTCGACCACCACGGTCGACATCCTGATCACCGGCGTGGACGACGCAGTGCCGGTCATCACATTGGCTGACAAGGAAGTGACCGAGGCCACGGGGGAGACGGTCACTGACACTGACACCTTCCAGGTGGAAGCGGATGCCGGCATCGCCAGCGTCACCATCAATGGCACGGATATCACTTCGGCGTCAGTGGACAACCCCATCGTGGTTCCGGGTGCGACTGATGACGAAGGCACGCTGACCATCACGGGCTATGATGCCGGCACCGTGTCCTACATCTATGTGGAGGATGGCACGGCTGCGGATCACTCGGCTGGCGACGATAGCGTGTTCGACAACTACGCCGTGGTCGTCACTGACCTGGCTGGGCAGAGCACCAGCGACAGTCTTGACGTCAAGATTCTGGATACCGCGCCGACGGCCAAGCCGGATGAGCGCGATATAGATGAAGATGCGACGGACGAGCTCACGGGCAACGTGATTGACGGTGCCAATGACAATGAGGACGTCCTGGGTGCAGACGCGCCGTTCATGGTCTGCAAACTGGACGATACCGGAATTGCCGACGGCGGCAGTGCCACGGTCACGGGTGACTACGGCACGCTGACGCTCAACAGCGACGGCAGCTATACCTACGTTCTGGACACCACCAAGACGCAGTCTCTGGCAGAGGGTGAACCGGCGGAAGACGTCTTCACCTATGTGCTGGAAGACAGCGATGGCGATTATTCCAGCACCACGCTGACCATCAATATCACCGGCTCGGCCGACGCAGCGCCGGTCATCACGCTGGCTGACAAGGAAGTGACCGAGGCCACGGGTGCCACCGTCACTGACACCTTCGAGGTGGCAGCGGATGCCGGCATCGCCAGCGTTACCATCAATGGCACGGATATCACTTTGGCGTCAGTGGATAACCCCATCGTGATTCCGGGTGCGACTGATGACGAAGGCACGCTGACCATCACGGGCTACGATGCCGGCACCGTGTCCTACACCTATGTGGAGGATGGCACGGCTGCGGATCACTCGGCTGGCGACGATAGCGTGTTCGACAACTACGCCGTGGTCGTCACTGACCTGGCCGGGCAGAGCACCAGCGACAGCCTTGACGTCAAGAGTCTGGATACCGCGCCGACGGCCAAGCCGGATGAGCGCGATATTGATGAAGATGCGACGGACGAGCTCACGGGCAACGTGATCGACGGTGCCAATGACAATGAGGACGTCCTGGGTGCAGATGCGCCGTTCATGGTTTGCAAACTGAACGATACCGGGATTGCCGACGGCGGCAGTGCCACGGTCACGGGCGACTACGGCACTCTGACGCTCAACAGTGACGGCAGCTATACCTACGTTCTGGATACCACCAAGACGCAGTCTCTGGCAGAGAATGAACCGGCGGAAGATGTCTTCACCTATGTGCTGGAAGACAGCGATGGCGACTACTCCAGCACTACGCTGACCATCAATATTACCGGCTCGGCCGACGCAGTGCCGGTCATCACGCTGGCTGACAAGGAAGTGACCGAGGCCACGGGTGAGATGGTCACTGACACCTTCGAGGTGGCAGCGGATGCCGGCATCGCCAGCGTTACCATCAATGGCACGGATATCACTTTGGCGTCAGTGGATAACCCCATCGTGATTCCGGGTGCGACTGATGACGAAGGCACGCTGACCATCACGGGCTACGATGCCGGCACCGTGTCCTACACCTATGTGGAGGATGGCACGGCTGCGGATCACTCGGCTGGCGACGATAGCGTGTTCGACAACTACGCCGTGGTCGTCACTGACCTGGCCGGGCAGAGCACCAGCGACAGTCTTGACGTCAAGATTCTGGATACCGCGCCTGTCGCCAATGACGACACCTACACCATTCGCGAAGATGATACGTCTCCGGATGGTGAGCCGGTGATCAACACCAATGTCATTTCCAGTGTTGTCGGCGGCGGACAGGATGAGCTGGGCGCTGATGGCGTGACCATCACGCATCTCGATGGCATTTCACTGGCAGACAATGAGGGTAGCGTTACCGTCGATGGCAGCTACGGTAGCTTGACCATCAATACCGATGGCACCTTCAGTTATGACCTTGATGATGCGCGCGCTCAGGCATTGGGTGCCGGTGACCTCGTCAAGGAAGTATTCGAGTACACCATCCTGGATGCGGATGGCGACTCGGATACCGCCGACATCACCATCAATGTCCAGGGCTTGAATGATAAGCCGGTGGCCTATGACGATGGTCCGATCGTGGTCGAGGAAGATACTCTGGTCAGCGGTAACGTCCTGAACAACGACGTCGACGCCGATGGTGATGAGTTGAGCGTCGTCAGCTTCACTGTTGACGGGGTTACGTACGACCCGGGCAAGACAGCGGATCTTGGCGAAGTCGGCACACTTCTGATCAATGCTGACGGTACCTTCACCTTCACGCCCGGTGAGAATTACAACGGTCTGGTACCCGACACCACTTATGTGATCACGGATGGCACCGAGTTCGATGAAGCCATTCTCAGCTTCAAGGACGTCGCAGCGATTGATGACCCTGTCGTCATCAGTGCCGATGATGGCGCTGTTGCCGAAGATGGTGTGACGGAAGCTTCAGGTACGCTGACCGCGACCGATGTCGATAGTGACGCGCCGACGTTCACGCCGGCCACTGACGACAGCAGTCTCTACGGTACCTTCGCCGTCGATTCCGACGGCAACTGGACCTATACGCTGGATAACGACACTGCTGCTGTGCAGGGACTGACATCTGCCGACACGATCAATGAGCAGTACATCGTGCAGCTCAGCGATGGCTCCAGCACGACAGTGGATATCGTCATCAAGGGGACTGATGATGCGCTGCCGGTCATCAGTTCACTGGAAGACCAGTCCGTCACCGAAGCGACCGGAAGCACGCTCACCAATACCTTTACCGTGTCAGCTGCAGCAGGTATCGCGGCAGTGACGATCGCTGGCGTGGATATCACGGACGCCAACACCACACCGGTAGTGATTTCCAATCCAGATGGTGAAGGCACGCTGACCGTGACCGGCTACGACGCCGACAGCGGTGAGGTCACTTACACCTATGTGGAAGGTGGCACTGCCGCTGATCACACAGATGGCGATGACAGCGTCGTCGATGGTTTCACCGTCGTAGTGACGGATCTGGCAGGCCAGAGCACCAGTGACAGTCTCGATGTCACGGTGCTGGATACGGCGCCGGTAGCCAACGCTGATACGCGCAGCATTGGCGAGAATCGCAATGCTGCCGTTGCCGGCAATGTCGTGGATGGCACATCGGCGGCTGCCGATACTCTGGGTGCCGATGCGGTAACCGTGACTGCCGTCATCGCCGGAACGGAGACTGCCCCGGTGAGCGATGGCGCGGCGGCCGTGATCACGGGTGAGCACGGCGAACTGACCCTGGCGACGGATGGCTCCTACAGCTATCAGTCAGCACGCGACGACCTGCAGTACTTGGCGGCCGGTGAGTCGGTCACGGACGTCTATACCTACGTGATCACGGATGCTGACGGTGATACCGCCACTACCACGCTGACCATTACCATCAAAGGTAGCAACGATGTGCCGGAGATCAGTGTCAGCAGTGGCGACAGTGCAGCCGCCAGCCTGACGGAGACGGATTCACCGCTGAGTGCCAGCGGGACTCTGTCGGTGGATGACGTGGATCTCAGCAATAGCGTGACGCCGAGCGTCACCGGCGTCTCCAGTGATGGCGATACCGGCACGCTGGACAACGATGATCTGCTTGCGCTGCTGGGCACGATCAGCCTGACCGGCGAATCTGCCCAGGGCTATGACCAGCTCTGGCAGCTGGCCAAGCGTCTGGCGCTGTGGCTGTTGCTCGGCGGTCTGATCACGCTGCTGATTGCTTCATTGGTCATGCGTCGTCTGCTGCGCCCGCTGGAGCGTCTCTCGTCTCGCCTCAATGAGATGGAGACGCAGCGCTTCGACGCGCCGCTGGAAGAGACCAGCGTGGCGGAGCTCAAGGGCATCACCTCGGCGGTCAATCGTCTTGGGCAGCGCCTGCAGACCCAGTTCGAGGCTCAGGCAGCGCAGTTGGCGCGTCTGCAGCGCCAGGCGGAAGAAGACTCGGTATCGGGGCTTGGCAACCGCGGCTATTTGAATCGAGCGGTCGATGAGTGGCTGAGCGAGCCGATGGGTGGCAGCTTCGCACTGCTGCGCGTGTCGCATATCGAGGTGGTGTATCGCGAGCAGGGCTACAAGGGGCGTGACGCCCTGGTGAAAGCCATCGCGCGCAAGCTGGAAGATCGCGAACTGGCGGGTGAGGCGATCATTGCCGCGCGTCTGGCCAATAGTGATTTCGGTCTGTTGCTGCCGGAAACCGACGAGGCTCGGCTTCAGGAGTTTCTCACGCTATTGGCGGAGGACATCGACAACCTGCTGGATGCCAATCCGCTGGTGGATATTCCGCCGGAGAACTGTGCCCTTGGCGCCGTTCGGCGTGAGCCGGGCATGCAGCGTACCCAGATGTATGCCGTTGCAGATGCCACGCTTCGTCAGGCCATCGAGCAAGGGTCGGGCGTGGAACTGGCCCCTGCGGGTGGCCGTGCGCGTCCGCGAGGCGAGTGGCGCGAGATCATCGAAAAGGCCCTGGATTCCCTCAAGGGACTCGATTTCGTCGCTCAGCCGGTGTTGCTCAATGATGGTGGCGAGCTCCACCGCGAGCTGTTTGCTCGTCTGCGCGATGGTGATGAACTGCATCGTGCGGGTGACTTCCTGCCCGTGATTCGCCATTTCCGCATGGGGGCGCAGTTCGATCTGCGCGCTCTGGAATGGCTGGCGTCCTATATCGACCGGATTGAAGTGCCCAGACTGGCGCTCAACCTGACCGAAGAAACCTTCGACGATGAAGCCAGTTATATTGGTCTGCTCAACTGGTTGGCAGCGCATCCGCGTCTGTGCAAGCGTCTGGATATCGAGGTGTCCGAAAGCATCGCCCTCAGGCATCAGGAGCGTATCAAGATGCTGTTCCGACATGCTCGTCGACTGGGTGCGCGGGGCGGCATCGACCGCTTCGCCCGAGAGCTGAAGGAGCTCAGCTATCTGTCGGCGCTGCGGCCTGATTACGTCAAGATCGACCAAGCGTTCTTCAAGCGCGAAGACGTCGACACCGAGCTGTTGCAGAGTCTGTGCATGACGGCGCATCAGGTCGAGTCGCAGGTCATCGTGACCCGCGTCGAGTCCGAGGCGGATCAGGAGCGGGCGATGTCGCTGGGCGCAGATGGCTATCAGGGCTTCGTGTCACCGGCAGTCGATGTCATGGCAAGGCTCGCCAATCCAGCAGAAGATATGCCTCGCTAAGTGACATTCAGGGTGCCTCGACATGAATCATCGCCGCTGGTGGGAGGGTCTTGCGGTCGGGGTGCTGCTGGCGTTGTCGCTCGGTGCGGGTCTGGCACAGGCGGTGGATTCCCGCCAGTTCATCCAGATCTACGGGACAGGTGGCTGGAATCGTGTGCAGCAATGGCAGCAACTGTTGCAGCGTCTGGAGGACGCGCCGGTCAGGCGTCAGTTGAGCGAAGTGAACGATTTCTTCAATCGTCTCAACTTCACCGATGACCTCAGCGTATGGGGAGCGACCGATTACTGGGCGACGCCGCAGGAGTTTCTGGGGGCAGGGGCCGGTGATTGCGATGACTTCGCCATGGCCAAGTACCTGACCCTGCGCGAGCTTGGCGTACCGGAAGACCGCCTGCGCCTGCACTACGTCAAGGCGCTCAGCCTCAATCAGTTCCACATGATCGTGACCTATCAGGGCGCCAATACGCGCAATCCTGATGTACTGGACAACCTGAACAGTTCCATCCTGCCGGCCAGTGAGCGCACGGACCTGCTGCCGATCTACAGTTTCAATGGCAGTGCGCTGTGGATGAGCAAACGTCTGGAAGGGGGCAAGCGCACCAGCGACAGCCGAGGCCTTTCAAGTCTGTCTGATTGGCAGAAGCGCCGCGCACAAGGGGTGCTGAGAGTGCCGCGCCACCAACGGCCATGAGCCTGGCGGCGAAAGCCCCCTCGAGGAATGGCGATTGCGCTCTGCCAAGCACTATTAAGCACTACAGCACGGCAAGACACCCCGTGACCTTCCGGTCGCGGGGTGTCTTGTCATTCAGGCGTTGCTGGCCAGAGCCCTCGTCAGGCTTCCCCGTGCAGATTGCGGGCGTCGCGCTAGCGGGGCGTATTGCCGCGCAGGTGCAGGATCTCGAGCAGATTGCCGTAGCGATGGCGGCTCGGCATCGTGGCCAGCCCCGAAAACAGCAGCCAGAACATGCGCCGGCCACGTGTCAGACGATGCGTATGCTGCAGCAGGCGTGACAGCAGCTGGCTGTCATCGAAGCCCTTGAAGTTGGGCGTCATGCTGACCTGTTCTCGCACCAGTACCGGCGCCATCTCCAGCCGATAGAGCTTTTCCAGTTCCTGGAAGCTCAGCCCCTGGGCTTCGACAACTTCTGCCATGTGCTGATACTCGGCTTCACGTGGGTCGCGCTCCAGCCACAGTGGAGACAGCGCCAGCCAGATGTCCTGTCGGCGCTCGAGCAGGGCGGCCACATCGGGGGCGAGGTGAGCGTTCTGATCGTTCATGAAAACATCCTGGGCAGAGCCTGTCGGACAGTGCGGCTGGCAACCAGCGGCGAATGCAGGACGGCAATGGAATGGCAGTACGTGAAAAGGCCTACATGATACGGCAGCCGCCGCGGCTGGCTCCAGTGATATGCAGGCAGATGGCGGATCATGACGGCAGGGCGGACAGCGTCGCCGACAGCCGCTAGAATAGCGCCCATGAGCTGGCACTGAGCCTGCTTTACGGGATTCGAACGCCCTATTTCACGATACGCTTCACCATCCAAGGACGGCCATTGCCTGCTGTCAGCGTGAAGCGAGTATCGCATCGGCGGGTACACGCCGGGCCAACAGCAAACGAGGTTCTTTACGTGATCATCAAACCCAAGGTTCGTGGCTTCATCTGCACCACCACACATCCCAAGGGCTGCGAGCAGAATGTCGCCGAGCAGATCGCCATCACCCGCAAGACAGTCGGTGACAAGCGTGACGGTGGTCCGAAGAAGGTGCTGGTGATCGGTTCTTCCAGCGGCTATGGCCTCGCGGCACGCATCACGGCAGCCTTCGGCTATGGCGCCGATACCCTGGGCGTGTTCTTCGAGAAGCCGGGCACCGAGAAGAAGGCCGGCACCGCAGGCTGGTACAACTCTGCCGCCTTCGACAAGTTCGCCAAGCAGGAAGGCCTTTACAGCCAGGCCATCAACGGCGATGCCTTCTCGCACGAGACACGCGCCAAGGCCATCGAGCTGATCAAGGCCAACATGGGCGAAGTCGACCTCGTCGTCTACTCGCTGGCCTCTCCGGTGCGCAAGCTGCCGGATAGCGGTGAAGTGAAGCGCTCCGTGCTCAAGCCGATCGGCGAGACCTACCGCGCGACTGCCATCGACACCAACAAGGACACCATCATCGAAGCGGAGGTCGAGCCGGCCACCGAGCAGGAAATCGAAGATACCGTCACCGTGATGGGTGGTCAGGATTGGGAGCTGTGGATGCAGGCGCTGGACGACGCCGGCGTGCTGGCTGAGGGCGCCCGCTCCGTCGCCTTCAGCTACATCGGCACCGAGATCACCTGGCCGATCTACTGGCACGGTGCGCTGGGTCGCGCCAAGGAAGATCTGGACCGCGCCGCCGGCAGCATCCACGAGAAGCTGTCCGCCAAGGGCGGTCGTGCTCACGTGGCCGTGCTCAAGTCCGTGGTTACCCAGGCCAGCGCCGCGATCCCGGTCATGCCGCTCTACATCTCCATGGTCTACAAGATCATGAAGGAGAAGGGCCTGCACGAAGGCACCATCGAGCAGCTCAACCGCTTCTACGCCGAGCGCTTCTATGGCGAAGGCGAGATCGCCACCGACGAGTCCGGCCGTCTGCGTCTCGACGACTGGGAGCTGAAGGACGACGTCCAGCAGGCCTGTCAGGAACTGTGGCCGCAGGTCACCAGCGACAACCTGTTCGACATTACTGACTACGCCAGCTACAAGCAGGAATTCTTGAAGCTGTTCGGCTTCACCCGTGACGACGTCGACTACGATGCCGATGTCGCCACCGATGTCGAGTTCGATGTCGTTCAGATGTAAGAGCGCCTCAATATAAGCGCGCCTCGGCATAAGCGCAGAGGTCTTGGCAGCTCGCTGAGCGCTGCCCACTGAGCGCTGAGCACTGCACGTTGAGCACTGCACGTTGAGCACTAATGACGCCATCCTTCGGGGTGGCGTCGTCGTGTGTGGCGGCCTCATCTCGAGCGTCATGCCAGTGAGGGCCAGGCACAAGTGCCGGAGGCATGGCACAATATGGCGCCACCCTCACGCGACGGACCTCGACTCACACTCATGCCCGTGGATTCACTGGTTTCCCCCCAGGCCCAGCAACGCCAGATAGGCTTCGTGCTGCTGCCCGGCTTCTCGTTGTTGTCCCAGGCCTGTGCGCTGGAGCCGCTGCAGGTGGCCAATCAGCTCGCGGGGCAGACACTCTATCAGGCCGTCACCTTCGCGCTTGACGGGCGTGGCGTGGCGTCCGCGGCGGGCTTGAGTCTCTCGCCGGACAGTCTGGTCGCCAGTGATTCGCGTCATCTGGACGCCCTGTTCGTGTGCGGTGCTCAGCCGGCGGGCGAGGCAGGCCTGCAGGAGGTAGCCTCGAATCCCGCGCTGCTGGCCTGGCTCAAGCGTCTGGCCGAGCGTGGTGTGATGCTGGGCGGCATCTCCACCGGCACCCGTGAGCTGGCTCGCGCCGGGTTGCTCGATGGCTATCGTGCGACGATCCACTGGCAGCGCGCCGAATCCTTCCGCCGCGACTTCCCGCAGGTCAACGTCTCCCATCAGCTTTATGAGCTGGACCGCGATCGTGTCACCTGCGGCGGTGGCACCGCGGCGATGGACATGATGATGACGCTGATCGCCCAGCAGCATGGTCGCGCGCTGGCCGAGAAGGTCTCCGAGCACTTCGTCTGCGAGCGCATCCGGCTGGCGGACGAGCCTCAGCACGTGCCGCTCAAGAACCGTTTCGCCCATGCGCCCCAGCCGCTGGTGGAGGCCGTGACGCTGATGGAGGCCAATATCGAGGAGCCGCTCTCCACCCACGAGATCGGTGAGCACCTCGGCATCTCGCGGCGTCAGCTGGAGCGGCTGTTCAAGAAGCATCTGCAGGCGGTGCCCAGCCGCTACTATCTGGATCTGCGTCTGGCGCGCTCGCGTCAGCTGCTGCGCGAGAGCGATCAGCCGATCGGTGAGATCGCGCTGGCCACCGGCTTTTCCAGCGCCGCTCACTTCTCCACGGCGTTTCGCAACCATTTCGGGCGCAGCCCCCGCGACGAACGTCTCATGCTGCAGGCCTGATACCTACCCTGGATGACAAAAGTCGCCTCCTGACATAAGTCGTCGTCCTTTCGCTGAAAGTCTTTGTCATCTCGCCTCCCTATACTCGAGTGTCATGACCCGTGGCTTGCCGATCATCGGCCGGCCATGCCAAGACCCCGCGATGAGGAAGAGACGATGACCCAGCTGACCCGTGCCGATTTCGACCATGCCATGGTGCCCAACTACGCACCCCAGGCTGCCATTCCGGTACGCGGCGAGGGTAGCCGTCTGTGGGATCAGGAAGGTCGCGAGTACATCGACTTCGCCGGTGGCATCGCCGTCACCTCGCTGGGCCACTGCCACCCGGCGCTGGTCGAGGCGCTCAAGGACCAGGCCGACAAGGTCTGGCACCTTTCAAACGTCTACACCAACGAGCCGGCACTGGCGCTGGCCAAGGCGCTGACCGAGCGCACCTTCGCCGACAAGGTCTACTTCTGCTCCTCCGGTGGTGAGGCCAACGAAGCCGCGCTCAAGCTGGCGCGTCGTTTCGCCCACGACACTCATGGCGAGAAGAAGGACAAGATCATCTCCTTCCGTCAGTCCTTCCATGGCCGCACCTTCTTCACTGTCAGCGTCGGTGGCCAGCCCAAGTATTCCCAGGGCTTCGGGCCGATTCCGGGCGGTATCCAGCACGCCGAATTCAACAACCTCGACTCCGTGCGCGAGCTGATGGGCGATGACACCTGCGCGATCATCGTCGAGCCGCTGCAGGGCGAGGGCGGCATCATCCCCGGCGAGCAGGCTTTCCTGGAAGGACTGCGTGAGCTGTGTGACGAGCACGATGCGCTGCTGATCTTCGATGAAGTCCAGAGCGGTGCCGGGCGTACCGGTCACCTGTACGCCTACCAGCACTTCGGTGTGGTGCCGGACATCCTGACCACCGCCAAGGGCATCGGCGGCGGCTTCCCGCTGGGCGCCATGCTGACCACCGATCGCATCGCACCGGCCATGGCCATCGGCACTCACGGTTCTACCTACGGCGGCAACCCGCTGGCGTGTGCCGTGGGTCTGGCGGCGCTCGAGACCATTGATACCCCGGAAACCCTCGACGGTGTCGCGCACCGCCACCAGCTGCTGCGCAACGGCCTGGAGGGCATCGCCAAGCGTCACGGTGTCTTCAAGGAAGTACGTGGCATGGGCCTGTTGATCGGTGCCCAGATGGCGCCGGACTACGCAGGGCGCGCCAAGGACATTCTCAACCTGGCGATGGAAGAAGGCCTGATGGTGCTGATCGCCGGTCCTGACGTGCTGCGTCTGGCGCCGTCGCTGGTGATCAGCGAAGAAGAGATCCAGACCGGTCTCGACAAGCTCGACCGCGCCGTGGCGAACTTCGTCGCCGCCTCTGCATCTGCATGAGCAGCGCCATGAGCAGTGCCCCGATGCTGGTGGTGCGGCCTGCCGAAAGCCGCGATCTGCTCGCCCTCGAGCGGCTCGCGGCCACGGCCACGCCTCGCCTGACCAATCTGCCGGCACATCGTGACCGCCTCGAGGAGCGCATTCTGCGCTCCCAGCGCAGTCTGCGAGCCGAGATCGACTTCCCGGGCGATGAGATCTACTGCTTCGTGCTGGAAGATCTCGACACCGGCGAAGTGGTCGGTACCGCCTCACTGCGCGCCGAGGCTGGCGCGCGGGAGGCCTACTACACCTATCGTCAGGAAACGCTGATCCACGCCTCGCAGCAGCTCAACGTGCGCCACGAAGTGCAGACGCTGTCGCTGTCGCATGAGGTGTCGGATGCCACGCTGCTGTGCGCGCTGTCGCTGGATGCCCGCTACCGCGAGACGGATGCGGACAGCCTGCTGCGCCGCGCACGCCTGATGTTCATCGCTCAGTACCCGGAGCGCTTCGCCACGGAACTGGCGGTGGCCTTCCCGGGCTATCTGGAAACGCGCGACGAGCGTCAGGTCAGTCCGTTCTGGGACAGCGTCGGCCAGCACTTCTTTGATCGTGATTTCAATGAAATCAATCAGATGGCAGGAGTGCGCTCCAAGAGCTTCATCGCCGAGGTCATGCCGCCGTTCCCGCTCTATCTGCCGCTGCTCACGCCCCAGGCGCGCGCCGCCATCGGGCGTGAGAATCCGCGCCATGAGTACGCCATGCAGGAGATGCTCGCCGAGGGCTTCTCGCGCTCGCGTCATGTCGACATCTTCGATGCCGGCCCCTTGCTGCTGGCGGAGTGCGAGCGACTGCACACCTTCAAGCAGTGCGGTTGGCATCCGGTGCGTATCCGCCCGCAGGAAAGCCTGCCGGATGCGGTGCCGGCGATGGTGGCCAACCAGCGTCTCGGCGATTTCCGCTGCGTGCTGGCGCGCTATGCCCTGACGCCGACCGGCCAGCTGATGCTGACGCCGCAGCAGGCCGAGGTGCTGGGTGTGGAAGAGGGGCGTGCGGTGCTTGCCGTGCCGATGCCATTGCCGACGATGGATGAGGGAGAGTTGTAATGCGCATTCGTCCTATCGCTCGACATGATATCGAGGGCCTCAAGGTACTGGCGCGGGAAACCGGTGTCGGCTTCACCTCGCTGCCGGACAATCATGAGTTTCTCAGCGCCAAGATAGAGCGCACCCTGGCTGCCTTCGAGGGCCGCGAACCCAGCGATGATCGCCTGTACTTCTTCGTGCTCGAGGATGATCGCGATGGCAGCATCGCGGGCTGCTGTGCCATCGAGGCCTGTGTGGGCACCGATGCGCCGTTCTATCACTACCGTCTCGGTTCGCTGGCGCACTCCTCGGTGCAGCTCGATCTGCATCGCACCCTGGATACGCTGACGCTGTGCTCCGATCACACCGGCGATGCCGAGGTCTGCTCGCTGTTCCTGCGTGAAGGCTGGCGCAAGGACCGCAACGGCGCGCTGCTCTCCAAGGTGCGCTGGCTGTTCATGGCCCAGTTCCGCGCGGCCTTCCCCGACAAGGTGCTGGCCGAGATGCGCGGTGTCTTCACGCCCGAAGGGCGCAGCCCGTTCTGGGAGTGTCTGGGCAGCCACTTCTTCCCGATGGACTTCAATGAGGCCGACCGCCTCACCGGCATGGGCCAGAAGAGCTTCATCGGCGAGCTGATGCCCAAGTTCCCGATCTATACGCCGTTTCTCTCCGAGCCCGCGCGGGCCGCCATCGGGCAGGTACATGAGCACACCCGTCCGGCGGTGGCGATGCTCAAGAAGGAAGGGCTGCGCTGGGAAGGCTACGTCGACATCTTCGATGGCGGCCCGACGGTCGAGGCCTATATCGATGATGTGCGCGCCGTGCGTGACAGCCAGCTGGCGAGTGTCGAGGTCATCGCGTCCGATGCCCCGGCCTGCGAGCGTCCCGCCGTGATGGCTGCTACCACCGGCATGGCCGACTTCCGTGCCAGCTGGATCAGCCACGACGTCACCCGGGACGACTCCGGCGCCTGCCATGTGCGTCTGCACCGTGATGAGGCCGAACGCCTCGGCGTCACCGGCGGTGACACGCTGCGTGTGCTGGCCGGCTGAAGCGTCCGCCACGGGCATCCGCTTTTTTGCGCCAACTCGCAGGTGCACACCGCCTTGCGTCCTTTTGCCATCAGCGGGGCAGATCGCCAACTGCCCCGTGATCTCCTTGTTCAGCGTCGCTCGCGCGGCGCGCCCTTTCGATGAGGCATGCCATGACCACTACGAATTCGACTCCCGCCACACTCAACGTGCGTCAACAGCTCTTCATCGACGGCGCGTGGCAAGCGGGCGAGGCCGCATCCTTCACCAAGACCGACCCCGTCTCCCACGCACGTCTGTGGCAGGGCGCCGCTGCCACTGCCGAGCAGGTCGAGCAGGCCGTCGCGGCAGCGCGTCAGGCATTCCCGGCCTGGTCACGTCTGGGCTTCGAGGCGCGTCTGGCGGTGGTGGAGCGCTTCCGCGATCAGCTGGAGCAGCACCGCGAAGCGCTGGCGGTCAGCATCGCCAGCGAAACCGGCAAGCCGCTGTGGGAAGCGCGCACCGAGGTCGGCGCGATGATCGGCAAGATCGCGATCTCGGTGAAGGCCTATCACGAGCGTACCGGCGAGCGTGCCAAGGATGTCGCGGGCACCCAGGCAGTCCTGCGCCACCGTCCGCACGGCGTGATGGCTGTCTTCGGCCCCTACAACTTCCCGGGGCATCTGCCCAACGGCCACATGGTGCCGGCGCTGCTGGCGGGCAATGCCTGCGTATTCAAGCCCTCCGAGCTGACCCCGGCCACCGCCGATCTCACCCTGCAGTGCTGGGAGGCCGCGGGCCTGCCGGCCGGCGTGATCAATCTGGTGCAGGGCGCGGCGGAAGTCGGCCAGGCCCTGTCCCAGTCCGAGGGCATCGATGGGCTGCTGTTCACCGGCAGTGCCAAGGTCGGCAAGCTGCTGCACCGTCAGTTCGCCGGTCAGGTCGGCAAGCTGCTGGCGCTGGAACTGGGCGGCAACAACCCGCTGGTGGTGCGCGATGTGCAGGATGAAACCGCCGCGGTGCTGGCGATCATCCAGTCGGCCTTCGCCTCGGGCGGTCAGCGCTGTACCTGTGCGCGGCGCCTGATCGTGCCGCAGGGCGAGGTCGGTGATCGTCTGATCGAGACACTGGCCACGGCGCTGCGTGAGTTGCGGGTGGCGGGACAGTTCGCGCAGGACGCTCCCTTCTATGGCGGCCTGGCAAGCGTCACCGCGGCCGAGGGGCTGCTCAAGGCGCAGGACGATCTCGAAGTGCTGGGCGGCAACGTCATCGTGCGCATGCAGCAGGTGGAAGAGGGCACCAGTCTGCTCAGCCCGGCGCTGATCGATGTCACTGGCCTTGCGCTCGAGGACGAGGAATTCTTCGGTCCACTGCTCAAGATCCACCGCTACGCCGATTGGGACGACGCCATCGCGCTGGCCAATGACACCCGCTACGGCCTCTCGGCCGGGCTGATCGGTGGCGATCGCGCTGACTGGGACGACTTCCTGCTGCGCATTCGCGCGGGCATCGTCAACTGGAACCGCCAGACCACCGGCGCCTCTGGTGATGCGCCCTTCGGCGGTATCGGTGACAGCGGCAATCATCGCCCCAGCGCCTACTATGCCGCCGACTATGTCAGCTATCCGGTCGCCTCGATGGAAGCCGAGGAGCTGGCGCTGCCCGCGAGCCTGCCGGCCGGTATCCGTCTGTAAGGCCGTCCGTTCGGGCACCGCTGCCGCTTACCCATTGTTGACCACGACGCCCGCCGTGCCTGTTGCTGAGCTGGCAGGGCGTCGTGGCAGGAGACCTTCATGTCCGACACCCTGTATCAAGAGATCAATTTCGATGGCCTGGTCGGCCCGACCCACAACTACGCCGGTCTGGCGCATGGCAACGTGGCCTCGATGCGCCACGGCGGCCTGGCCTCCAACCCGCGCGAAGCCGCGCTGCAGGGCCTCGACAAGATGAAGTCGCTGGCGGATCTGGGTTATGCACAGGGGATTCTGCTGCCGCAGCAGCGCCCGGACCTTGGCGCACTGCGCGACCTCGGCTTCACCGGCAGCAACGCCCAGGTGTTGAAGGCGGCCAGCGAGCAGGCCCCGCAGCTTCTGCGCGCGGTGTGTTCCGCCTCCAGCATGTGGACGGCCAACGCCGCCACCGTCACGCCGTCGCGCGACAGTGGTGATGGCCGCGTGCATTTCACGCCGGCCAACCTGCAATCCAGCTTCCACCGCTATCTGGAGCCCGCGACCACCGGGCGTATCCTGGGCGCCATCTTCGCCGACGATGGCCACTTCGCGCATCACCCCGCGCTGCCCGCGACCCCGGCCTTCTCCGATGAGGGCGCCGCCAACCATACGCGGCTGTGCGATGGCCACGGCGGGCCGGGCGTGCATCTCTATGTCTATGGCCGCCAGGCCTTCGGCGGTGATGGCGTCGAACCGCGTCGCTATCCGGCGCGCCAGACGCTGGAAGCCAGTCAGGCCGTCGCGCGTCAGCATGGCCTGAGCGAAGAGCAGGTGGTGTTCGCCCAGCAGCACCCGGACGCCATCGATGCCGGCGTCTTCCACAACGATGTGATCGCGGTGGGCAATGGCCCGGTGCTGTTCTATCACGAGCTGGCCTTCCGCGATGAAGAGGCGGTACTCGACGAGATTCGCGCCAAGCTGTCCACGCCGCTGATCCCGATCCGTGTACCGCTGGAAGCTGTCAGTCTCGAGGATGCCGTCTCCTCCTATCTGTTCAATTCTCAGCTGCTCTCCAACGACGATGGCAGCATGACGCTGGTGGTGCCGGGCGAGTGTCAGGAGAACGAGGCGGTATGGAACGCGCTGCAGAATGCGATTCTGGCCGGCCCGAACCCGATCGGCGAAGTGCTGGTCAAGGACGTGAAGCAGAGCATGCGCAATGGCGGCGGCCCGGCCTGTCTGCGTCTGCGCGTGGTGCTCAGCGATGCCGAGCGCGCCGCACTGTCCGGGCGCGTGATGATGACCGACACGCTGCACGCCGAGCTGGGTGACTGGGTCAAGCGTCACTATCGTGACAGCCTGACACCGGCAGACCTCGCCGATCCGCAGCTGGCCGAGGAGACACTGACGGCATTGGATGAGCTGACGCGGCTGTTGAAGGTCGGCAATGTCTACGCCTTCCAGCGCTGATCGCCCTTGCTGAAGCCATGAACGACACAGCCCCCATCGGTCTCGCCGGTGGGGGCTGTGTCGTTGTGGATTGGGGATCTGAAGTCTGAGATGTGAGCGGCGGATGCCGTGGCGCCACTCAGGCCAGTTGTGGCTGGATCACGCGCGTGGGCTCGCGGCGCACCGGCCAGTGCACGATGGCGGCCAGCAGACCGAAGATGCCGCTGGAGATCCACAGCAGGTCGTAGCTGCCGGTCAGCTGATAGACCACACCACCGCCCCAGGCCCCCAGGAAGGCACCGACCTGATGGGCGGCCAGCACCATGCCGAACACGAAGGCCTGACGCTTCTGGCCGAAGTAGAGTGCGACGGCCTGACTGGTCAGCGGTACCGTCGACAGCCACAGAATGCCCATGATCGCGCCGAAGGCGTAGAGCAGCATGCTGCTGGGCGGGATGACCACCATCGCCATCACCAGCGCGGCGCGGCACAGATAGATCAGCATCAACAGCTGCGGCGGGTGACGGCGTCCGCCCCAGGCACCGAACAGGATGGTGCCGGCGATATTGAGCGCGCCGATGATCGCCAGCGTGTTGCCGGCCACGTTCAGGGGCAGGCCGCAGGCGACCACGAAATTGGGCAGGTGAGTGGCGATGAAGGCGACGTGTACGCCGCAGACGAAGAAGCCGCCGGCGAGCGCCAGAAAGCGTCGGTCCTGCAGCAGCGGGCCCTGGCTCGGGATATCCTCCGCCGGTGCCTCACTGCCGGCCGGCGGGCGACGCAGCAAGGGCAGGGCCATGGGAATCAGCAGCAGGCAGCTGGCGCCGAGGGCCAGCATGGCGATCTTCCAGTCGATCAGCACCAGCATCGGGGTCGCGACCGAGTAGATCAGCTGCCCGAAGGAGCCGCCGGCCGAGGCGATGCCCAGCCCGATGCCACGATGCTGAATGGGGACCACGCGCGTGACGGCTGCCAGCACCAGCGGAAAGGTGGTCGCCCCGATGCCGATGCCAGCCAGCACGCCGGCACCCAGCATCCACACCGTCGGGGTCGGCCAGAGGGCGGTGACGCCCATGCCGACCGCGTAGCACAGGCTACCGACCAGGAAGACGCTAAGCGTGCCGAAGCGGTCCGACAGCTTGCTGGCGATGGGCGCGGCCAGTCCGAAGACCAGATTCTGGATGGCGAGCGCGAATGACAGACTCCCCATGCCCCAGGTGAGTTCGCTGGCCATCGGTGGCAGCATGAAGCCCATGGCCTGCCGCGCGCCGGTATTGATGGCGAGAATCAGCGCTGCCAACGCGATCGCTGCCTTCCAGTTCAGTTGCATGTCTTGCCCACCCCTGTCGTTATCATTGTGCTGCGGACTCCACTGCCTGTGGGCGGAAGATCACCTTGAGACCTTGGTCTCTATATTCCACTTTATTCTCATGGATGGGCGCATCCCGAATACGTCAACGACGGTAGCAGAAGCGACAGCGTAGTCGTTGCTTGTCACGTACGGTCGTGCCGCGGTCGTGGCGCGGACGTCGTCGATCCCGCCACCTCAGGAGGTAGTGATGCACATCGGTCTGCTGCAATGCGATGACGTCAATCCGGCCCTCATCGAGCGACACGGCAACTATCCCGCCATGTTCCAGGCCCTGCTCACGCGCAGCGACCCGGATATCCGGCTCAGCGTCTGGCGCTGCCTGGATGGCGAGTTTCCCGAGCAGCTGGATGCCTGCGATGGCTGGCTGATCACCGGGTCAAAACATGGCGTCAATGATGGGCTCGCCTGGATCATGACACTGTGTGAGTTCGTCCGGCGCGTGCATGCGGCAAAGCTGCCGCTGGTCGGTGTCTGCTTCGGCCATCAGGTGATCGCCAGGGCCTTGGGGGGCGAGGTGGAGAAACATGCGCGCGGCTGGGGTGTCGGCCTGTCGTTCAATCGTGTCCGTGCGCAACGCCCCTGGATGCAACCGCCGCAAACGGGGCTGGATCTCATCGTCAGCCATCAGGATCAGGTCAGTGTCCTGCCTGCCGATGCCCGGGTGCTGGCGGACAGCGCCTTCTGCGCCTTCTATCTGATCGAGGTGGGCAGCTGCCTCGGCGTGCAGGGGCATCCCGAGTTCAGCCCCGGCTATTCACGTGACCTGATGAGGTTGCGTCGCGAACAGATCGGCGAACATCGCGTGCGCGAGGGCGAAGCCTCCCTGAGTATCGCGCCAGACAGCGCCGTGATGACGCAATGGATGCTGGCCTTCATTCGCCACTGGCGTTGAGGCCTGACCTGACCAGCGCCGGGCGCTTTTTCACGAGCCGTCAGCAACGGGCAGCAGCCATCAGGCGTCGGCAGGGACTGTCAGCTATCAGGCGCCGCCAGGCATCGGTGACGACTCGTGCCCGGCTTGCGTGGAATCCACTGCCGATCGCACCCCGCGAAACGCTATACTGTCATGCATGTCACATGCGCTGTTTACCATGGCGGGTGCCATATCCCGGCCTGGTGTCATGCCCCGGTCTCGCGACACTACACTGTTTCCCGTTTGGCACCATGGTGCTGAGTCGTGACCTGTAGAATTTCGCCATTCGGGGTATGCCAATCGCGCAGCCTGCCCGACATGCAACGTGCCGTTCGCCCTCTGACACCGAACACACGCAGCGTCAGTCTACTGACGCCATGTCGAGTCATGCCGTCGCACCGCTCTGTATCCCAGCCCTGTATCTCAATCCTGTCCCTGCTTCATGCTCCTGAGGAGAAGCCCCTTGGCCAACTTCACTCTGAACGGCAAGGCCGTCAGTCTCGAGGTCGATCCGCAAACCCCGCTGTTATGGGTGCTGCGTGAGCACCTGGGTCTGACCGGCACCAAGTTCGGTTGCGGCATCGCCCAGTGCGGCGCCTGTACCGTGCACCTGAACGGCACAGCGGCGCGTACCTGTGTCCTGCCGGTTCTGGCCGCCGAAGGTGGTGACATCGTCACCATCGAGGGGCTGGCCGAGAACGATGACCACCCGCTGCAGCAGGCCTGGGTCGAGGAGCAGGTGCCGCAGTGCGGTTACTGCCAGTCCGGCCAGATCATGCAGGCCGCCGACTTCCTCAAGAACACGCCCGTCCCCACCGATGAGCAGGTCACCGCCGCCATGGCCGGCAACCTGTGTCGCTGCATGGCCTACGTGCGCATCCATCGCGCAGTGAAGCGTGCCGCCACCATCGCCAATGAGCGTGCCACCAGCCAGGTGAGCGGTCAGCAGACCGACGCCACGGCCGCGACTGCCGGCGTCGGTACCTTCGATCCGCGTGCCACGGCAGGCACCGTATCCCATTCTGCTGTCGAGGAGACGTCTCATGGCAAGGTTTGATGACAAGCTGGCCGCGCATCAGCGCGAGCTTGCTGCCGCGCACAAGACTTCCTCAAGCCGCGGCGGTATCACGCGGCGTGGCTTCCTGATCGGCAGTGTGGCGGGTTCCACCATGCTGGCCTTCGGCGTGTCCGGCGCGGCGCTGGCCGCCGGGTCAGACGGCAAGGGCTCGGCCAGCGAGACGCTGTCCGCCGGGGCCTTCGAGCCGACCATGTGGTACGCCATCGCCACTGATGGCACCGTCACCGTGCATATCACCAAGTCCGAGATGGGGCAGCACGTCGCCACCAGCCTCGCACGTCTGGTGGTCGAGGAGCTTGAGGCCGACTGGGACAGCGTCAAGGTCGATTACGTCGACAGCGCGCCCAAGTGGGGCTACATGATCACCGGCGGCAGCTGGTCGGTTCACCAGAGCTACCAGCCGCTGTCACAGGCCGGCGCGGCGGGGCGTATCGCGCTGATCGAGGCGGGCGCCCAGCAGATGGGCGTGGCGGTCGAGAGCTGCAAGGCGCGCAAGGGTCGCGTCATCAGTGGCGATCAGTCGCTGAGCTATGGCGAGATCGTCGCGGCGGGGCTGGAGCGCAGCTTCTCCGAGGAGGAGCTTGCGGCCATCGAGCTCAAGCCGGCCTCCGAGCGTCGCGTGCTGGGCACCAGGGGCAACGCGCTGGACGTGCCGCCCAAGACCAACGGTCAGGCCGTCTACGGCATCGACTACACCCTGCCGGCAGAGATCGAGGCGCGTGTCGGCAAGACATTGCATGCGCGTCCGGTGATGCCGCCGAGCCGCTTCGGCTGCAAGGTCACCGCCGTCGATGACAGCGAGACCCGCAAGGTCATCGGCTATCGCCAGACCATCGAGCTCAAGGACCCGTCCGGCATCTGCCAGGGCTGGCTTGCGGTCATCGCCGACAACTTCTCGGCGGCGATGCGCGCTACCGACCTGCTCAAGGTCGAGTGGAGCAAGGGCGACAGCTATCAGGTCGACGAGACGGCGATCCAGGCCGAGGGCCAGCGTCTGGTCAGCTCGCCGAGCCGTGACAACGGCTCACTGCTGGTGGATCAGGGCGACCCTGCGCCGCTGCTCGAGAATGCCGCCACCACGGTGGAATCCACCTTCACCACCTCAAGCGTGTTGCACTTCACGCTGGAGCCGGCCAATGCGCTGGCCTACGAAGAGGATGGCCATTGGCACATCCACTGCGGCAACCAGCAGCAGTCCCTGCTGACCTCACTGGTCACCAAGGCGCTGGAGCTCGAGGAAGGCAAGGTCACCCATCACCAGCTGTATCTGGGCGGTGGTTTCGGCCGTCGTCTGCACGGTGACTATGCCGTGCCGGCCGCGCTGGCCTCCAAGGCCGTGGGGCGTCCGGTGAAGATGATCTTCACGCGCCCGGATGACAGCCGCTTCGATTGCGTGCGCTCGCCCTCGGTGCAGCGTCTGCGCTCCGGTCTCGATGCCGAGGGACGTGTCGTGGCCTCCGAGCACGCCGCCGCCGCCGGCTGGCCGACGGCAGCCCTGATGCCGGCCTTCATGGCAGAAGCCATCGAAGGTGGCGGCAAGCTGGACTCCTTCTCCATCAGCGGCGCGGACCACTGGTACAACGTCGGCACCCAGCGTGTCTGGGCGCAGCAGAACAAGGTCGCCCACGAGGCCTTCGTGCCCGGCTACCTGCGCTCCGTCGCACCGGGCTGGACGCTGTGGGCGGTCGAACAGCATATCGATGAGCTGGCACTGGCGGCCGAACAGGACCCGGCCGAATTCCGTCTCGCGCTGCTGGACGCCGAAGGCCGCAACGCCGGCAAGGCGCCGGTCAGCACCGGCGGTGCCGAGCGTCTGCGCAACGTGCTCAAGCGCGTGATGGAGAAGTCCGGCTGGAGCGAGCGCGACAGCCTGCCGGCAGACACCGGCATGGGCGTGGCACTGAGCTTCGGTCAGGAACGCAGCATGCCGACCTGGGTGGCCTGCGTGGCACGGGTCAAGGTCGATCGCGCCACGGGCGAGGTCAAGCTCGAGAAGCTGACCAGCGTGGTCGATGCCGGTACGCTGGCGCATCCGGATGGCGCCATGGCACAGCTGGAAGGCTCGCTCCTGTGGGGCGTCTCGATGGCGATGCACGAAGGCACCGAATACCGCGAGGGCGGCCCGGTGGCGCAGAATCTGGGCGCCTACCAGCCGCTGCGCATGCATCAGGTGCCGCAGATGGATCTCGAATTCGTCGACAGCACCGAGATGCCGGTCGGTCTCGGCGAGCCGGGCACCACGGTGGTCGCACCGGCGATCGCCAACGCCATTCAGCATGCGGTCGGCGTGCGCCTGCGTGACCTGCCGATGCGTCCGGCGGCGCTCAAGGCCGCGCTCAGCGAGGCCTGATCCTCCCCGGTGATTGACTCTGATACCCGCCACTCCGGCATGCCCGGGTGGCGGGTTTCGTGTCTTCAGGCCGGGCGCAGGCTTCTGATATGAGAGATTATTGATGCAACACCTTGATCTTGAAGTGATCCATCAGGCGATCGACTGGCTGGCACCCGCAGATGGCGAGCCATCCGCGCGCCCGATCTGGCTGTGCACGGTGCTGGCCACCTTCGGCTCCTCACCGCGTGAGCCGGGTACCTGGCTGGTGGCGCGCGCCGATGGGCAGCATCGTGGTTCGCTGTCCGGCGGCTGTGTCGAGGAGGACTTCCTGGCGCGCCTGGCTGACGGGGAGTTCATCGCGCCCGCCCAGGTGATCCGCTATGGCGAGGGCGGCCATCAGGGTGCGGGGATCGCCTTGCCGTGTGGCGGCATTCTCGACGTACTGGTCGAGCACTTCACGGCCTGTGACGCGGACATCGCGCATCTCGAGGCGCTGCGCGCGGCACTCGAGGGCCAGACGCCGCGTCTGCGGCAGGTGATGCTGGAGGGGGATGGCGCGCGTACGCTTCAGCACGACAGCGGGCTGGGGGAGCGGGTCGAGCCACTCAAGGGCCACGCGGGCCAGGCATGCGGCTATCAGCTGCGGGTCGGGCCGGTGGCGCGTCTGCTGTTGGCGGGCCTCTCGCCGGTGGCGGAAGCCTGCGCGGCCTTCGCCGTCAGTCTCGGTTTCGAGGTGATCATCTGCGAACCGCGCGAGGAAGTGCTGGCCGACTGGGATGCCCGCAAGGCGCCGCTCGAGGGCGTCAGCCTGCGCCGCGAGCTGCCGTCACGCTTCATCGCCGCCGGCGGCTGTCATGCCGCCACCGCCGTGGTCGCGCTGACCCACGACCCGCGTATCGATGATCTGGCGATGATCGAGGCGGTACGCCAGCCCGCGTTCTATATCGGCGTGATGGGTTCGTTGCGTACCTCAACGGCACGCGCCGAGCGGCTGGCACGCAGCGGTGGGCTCAGCGCCGAGGAGATTGCGCGCATCGTGATGCCGATCGGGCTGAATCTGGGCAGCAAGACACCGGCCGAGATCGCGCTGGCGGTGATGGCCGATATCGTGCGCATCCGCCGTGGTCGCGCTCGCGAGAGCCTGTGAAGCCGCTCAGGGGGCAGCCAGGGAGATCGCCCATGAATGAGTCGATCATTCTGGTCATGGCCGCGGGGCAGAGTCGCCGCTTCGGCAGTGACAAGCGTCAGGCGCATCTGGCGGATGGCCAGACACTGCTGATGGCGACGCTGTCGCGGGTCATGTCCTGTGGTGTGGACTGGCGTCTGCTGCTGCGTGAGGACGATGATCCCGCCGCACTGCTGGGAGATGACTTCGCGCGTGAGCATGCCGGGCGGTTCTGGCGTGCGCCGCAGGCGGGCAATGGCCTCGGTGCCAGTCTCGGCGATGTCTTCCGTCAGCTCAGTGATGAGGCTGGATTGGCGCATGTGCAGGTGGCGGCAGTGTGGCTGGCGGACATGGCGCAGATCACGGCGCAGACCTTTCATGTCCTTCGGGCCGAGGCCCAGGCCGATGGCGTGCATATCGTGCGACCGAGGCTTGACGGCGAGGGCGGCCCCGGGCATCCGGTGCTGTTCGGGCGGGCGCTGTGGGCAGAGCTTGCGACGCTTGAGGGCGGCGAGGGCGCGCGCGAGGTGATCGCGCGACATCGCGAGGCGCTGCGTCAGGTGGTAGTCGGTGATGCCGGTATCCATCACGACATCGACACGCCAGCGATGCTGAAGCTCAGAGGCTGAGACAGAGACTGAAGGACTGAGACCGAGGAATTGCGTACGCTGGAAACAGGCTTGCTACAGACAGCAAAAGGCCCCGTCACCTTGGAGTGACGGGGCCTTTTGCTGTCTGCGTATTGTGTTACAGCGTGCGCATATCCAGCAGCTTGATGCTCTGGATGCGCGGCTCGCCCCAGCTCAGGTCGAGCACCCACTCGGCGTCGAAATGCGTGTGCAACACGCTGCCATCGCGCATGGCGGCGCGGTGCTCACCGCCCATGCGCAGGGTGGCGCTGTCGAGGCTGTTGCGCTGGGCGCGCACCCAGCCGAGTGCATGGCCATTGACCAGCAGCTCGCTGCGACGCTGCTCCCAGTTGGCCAGGTACTCGCTGCCGGTCAGGGTTTCATCCAGCAGCTGGATGGAAGCCTCCTCGCCCAGCAATTCCGCCAGTTCGATAGCAGGCGCCATGCGGTTGAGCATGGAGAACCAGCGGTGCGCGAAGTTTTCGAGTTCGGCCTCGAGGGCCAGATCATTGAAGGTATCGGCGTACATGGCACCTGCTCCCGAGTGGGTAAATATTGATGGGCATTATGCCGAGAGTCGTGAGCAGTAAACATGCCACGAACGGAATGGCAGTGTTGCCAACGGGGAGTCAATGCTTCAGCGGTTGCTGAAGCCGCGACGCCCCGTGGCGTTTGGCTGTTCTCGATCTCTCGGGAGAGTGGTCGTATCAGTGGATGGCTCAGTGGCCGTATCAATGGTCGTATCAATGAATGCGGCGGCCTGACTCGCCATTGCTATCCGGCGTGACAGCGTCCTGATGCGCTTCACGTTTCTCGACCAGGCGGCGGATACCGACATAGAACAGCGGTGTCAGCAGCAGGCCGAACACGGTGACGCCGATCATGCCGGAGAACACCGCCACGCCCATCGCCTGACGCATCTCGCTGCCGGCACCGGTGGCCAGTACCAGCGGCACCACGCCCGCGGTGAAGGCCACCGACGTCATCAGGATGGGACGCAGGCGCAGGCGACAGGCCGTCAGCACGGCGTCCAGGCGACTCTGGCCAGCATGCTGCTGCTCACGGGCGAACTCGACCAGCAGGATCGCGTTCTTGCACGCCAGCGCCACCAGCACGATCAAGCCGATGCGCGTGAAGATGTTGTTGTCACCCCCCGTCAGCCAGACACCGGCCAGCGCCGACAGCAGTGTCATCGGCACGATCAGGATGATCGCCAGCGGCAGCGACCAGCTCTCGTACTGGGCGGCCAGCACCAGGAACACCAGCAATACCACCAGCGGGAAGATGTAGATCATGGTGTTGCCGGCCAGCACCTGCTGGTAGGTCACCTCCGTCCACTCGTAGCCGATGCCCTGTGGCAGGTTGCCGGCCAGCACTTCCTCGATGGCGGCCTTGGCCTGATCACTGGAGACGCCCGGCGCCGGCGAGCCGTTGATATCGGCGCTGACGAAGGTGTTGTAGTGCATCACGCGGTCCGGGCCGGTGGTCGGTGTCACCTTGACGAAGCTGCCCAGCGGAATCATGCGGCCGTTGTCGCTGCGCACCTTGAGGTTGCGGATGTCATCCGGGTCGAGACGCGCCGACTGCTCGGCCTGGGCGCGCACCTGATAGGTACGCCCGAAGCGGTTGAAGTCATTGACGTACAGCGAGCCCATGTACACCTGCAGGGTCTCGAAGGCACGTTCCACCGGCACGCCCATGATCATCGCCTGCTCGCGATCCAGATCGATGTCGTACTGCGGCACCTGGATGCGGAAGCTGGAGTAGACACTGCTCAGACGCGGGTCAGCGTTGCCCTTGGCGGTGATGGTCTGCACGGCGGAGAACAGCTCATCGAAGCCCTTGTTGCCGCGGTCCTGCAGCTGCAACTTGAAGCCCCCCGTAGTGCCCAGGCCCAGAATCGGTGGCGGCGGGAAGACGGCGACGAAGGCCTCGTCGATCCCCGCGAATTTCTGGTTCAGCTGAGCGGCGATCGCCTGACCGGAAAGCTCGGGCGACTGTCGCTCATCGAAGTCCGCCAGGGTCGCGAACACGATGCCGGAGTTGGAGGCATTGACGAAGCCGTTCACGGAGAGCCCCGGGAAGGCCACGGTGTGCGCCACGCCCGGTGTGTCCAGCGCCAGTGCCTGCATCTCGTCGATGACCTCGGAGGTGCGGTCGAGGCTGGCGGCGTCCGGCAGCTGGGCCATCGCGACCAGGTACTGCTTGTCCTGCCCCGGGATGAAGCCGCCGGGCACGCTGTCGAACAGCTTGCCGGTGGCGCCGAGCAGCACGACATACAGCAGGCCGACGATGACACCGAAGCGCAGCAGCTTCTTGATCAGGCCGGTATAGCCGTTGGCCATCGCACTGAAGGCGCGGTTGAACGGCGCGAACAGCCAGCGCCCGAACAGGCCATCGATGACGCGGGTCAGCCAGTCAGGCTTGGCACCGTGGGGCTTGAGCAGCAGAGCCGACAGCGCCGGTGACAGCGTCAGCGAGTTGAAGGCCGAGATGAGCGTCGAGATGGTGATGGTCAGCGCGAACTGCTTGTAGAACTGACCGCTCAGGCCGCTGATGAAGGCCGTCGGCACGAATACCGCCGTCAGTACCAGCGCGATGGCGATGATCGGGCCGGTCACCTCACGCATGGCGATCTGGGTGGCCTCAATGGGCGAGTGGCCCAGCTCGATGTTGCGCTCGACATTCTCCACCACCACGATGGCGTCATCGACGACGATACCGATGGCGAGCACCAGCCCGAACAGTGACAGCGTATTGATCGACACGCCCATCAGCTGCATGACCGCAAACGTGCCGATCAGTGAGACCGGTACCGCGATCAACGGAATGATCGAGGCCCGCCAGGTCTGCAGGAACAGGATCACCACGATCACGACCAGCAGGATGGCCTCGAACAGGGTGTCGATGACCGCCTCGATGGAGCCACGCACGAAGACCGTCGGGTCGTAGACGATGTCGTAGCTGACGCCATCCGGGAAGGCCTCTGACATCTCGCTCATGCTCTCGCGCACGGAATCCGACAGCGCGATCGCATTCGAGCCGGGGCGCTGGAAGATCGGCATCGCCACGGCGTCCTTGCCATCCAGCTGCGCGCGCAGTGAATAGCTGTCGGCGCCCAGTTCGACACGCGCCACATCCTTCAGGCGTGTCAGGCGGCCATCTTCATCGACACGGATGACGATGTTCTCGAATTCCTCGGCGCTCTCTAGGCGGCCCCGCACGTTGAGCAGGCGCTGGAACTGGTTGTCGTCAGGCGAGGGCTGGGCACCGACGGAACCGGCGGCCACCTGCTGATTCTGGGCCCGCAGGGCACTGATGATGTCACCGGCAGACAGGCCCCGCGCCGCCACGGCGTCCGGGTCGAGCCACACGCGCATCGAGTACTCGCCGGCACCGAACAGCTGCACGTCGCCGACCCCCTCGAGACGGGCGAGATTGTCCTTCAGGTTCAGGCGCGCGTAGTTGGACAGCCATAGCTGGTCATAGCGGCCATCCGGGGAGGTCAGGTGGACCACCATCGTCAGGTTGGGCGAGGCCTTCTCGGTGGTGATGCCGAGCTGCTGCACCTCTTGAGGCAGGCGCGGCGTGGCGCGGGCCACACGGTTCTGCACCTGCACCTGGGCCTTGTCCAGGTCAGTGCCCAGCGCGAAGGTCACCGTCAGGGTCAGGTTGCCGTCGGAGGTCGCCTGGGAGTCCATGTACAGCATGCTTTCGACGCCGGTGATTTCCTGCTCCAGCGGCGTGGCGACGGTGGCACCGATGACTTCGGGGTTGGCCCCCGGGTAGTTGGCGCGCACCACCACGGTGGGCGGCACGACTTCCGGATACTCGGAGATGGGCAGCTGGAACAGCGACAGCATCCCGGAGATGACGATCAGGATCGACAGCACCGCGGCGAAGACCGGGCGCTTGATGAAGAAGCTGGAGATATTCACGAACGGCCTCCGGCTGCCTGACGGTCAGCCTCGGCCAGTGTCGCGGCGTCCTGATCGTTGTCCTGATCCAGCGGCTGGGCGGTCTGCTGCTGCAGGCGCGAGATACGCGCGGCGAGTGCCTTGAGAGCACCGTCATCAGGCATCTCGACCAGCTTGGGGGTGATCGGCATGCCCGGACCTGCCTTGGCAGGCCCTGCGGCCAGCACGCGGTCACCGGCGGCCAGGCCATCGGTGACGGCACGCAGCGGGCCGAAGCGCGGGCCGGTGGTGATGCCGCGGTAGGCGAGGGTGTTGTCCTCACCGACCACCAGCACGAACTGACGGTCCAGATCGGTGCCGATGGCGCGTTCCGGAATCAGTACGGCATCACGGATCTCGGGTGAGGCGATACGCAGGCGCGCGAAGGCACCCGGACGCAGAGCGCGATCATCGGCATTGAAGGTGGTGCCGATGCGCAAGGTGCCGGTATCGATGTCGACACTGTTGTCGATGAAGTCGAGCTCACCCTGGAAGGGGAAGTCTTCCTGTCCGGCCAGCTGCAGTTCCACCGGTAGATGATCCTCGGCGCTGACATGCGCGAAGTCCTGGTTCCAGGTCAGCTCGCTGATGTCGATATAGGCGTCCAGCTGGCGGGTCTCGACCAGCGTGGTCAGCACGCTCTGGCCAGCCTGCACGGTGTTGCCGCGCGTGATGCGCGCATTGGACAGGCGACCATCGATCGGGGCGCGGATGGTGGCGTAGTCCAGATCCAGGCGGGCACGCTCGAGCTGGGCGATGGCACCCTTGAGCTGTGCATTGAGGCCGGTGGCGGTAGTGCTGCGCGAATCGGCTTCCTCGCGCGAGATCAGGTTGCGCTTGACCAGACTGGCGGCGCGACCGGACTCGCTGCGGGCATTGGCCAGCTCAGCCTTGATGCGTGCGACTTCCGCTTCCAGACGCTGAACCTCGGCCTTGAAGGGGCGTTGATCAAGACGCACCAGCGGCGTGCCGGCGCTTACCTGACTGCCTTCGGTGAACAGCACTTCTTCGACTTCGCCGCTCACGCGTGGGCGCAGTTGCACGCGCTGGGGAGATTCCAGACGTGTGGTGTAGGTGTGCCAGGCCGCGACCGGCTGCGACTGGGCGGCGACGACTTCCATCGTCGGGGGAGTCTGTTGCGCGTTGCCGTTTTCTTCACTGTTGCCCTCGCTGCAGGCACTGAGCGCCAGAAGGCCGCCAAGGGTCAGCAGCAGGGAAGAAGCGATACGAGGAAGGCGCGCCGGACGTAAGTTCAGTCTCGACATGGGAATTTTCCGTAGCAGGATAGTTGGCTCGGCATCCTAGAGAGCCGGCCTGCGACGGATAAGCCCCTTGGAGCACACCGCTTTGATTCTGAATATGCACCAATTGTGCAGATGGCGGGCTGGCTGTCTGCTGCGCTCGAGCAAGGGGTCAACGCAAAAGCCCCGCGGCGGATGCCAGCGGGGCTTGTTGTCGTGCATGTCACTTGCGTCTGCTGCCGCTCGACTCACGGTGCAGGCATCTCGGCACAGGCATCACGGCATGGCTGGCATGCCGCTTGAGGCGACCTTACTGCTTCTCGCCGAAGTACTTGGTGTGGATGGTGTCGTAGGTGCCATCGGCCTTCAACTCGGCCAGGGCGCCGTTGATCTGCTCGGCCAGGTCCTTGTCACGCTTGCGCATGGCGATACCGAATCCGTCGCCGAAGTACTTCTTGGGCTCGGTGACCACTTCACCGACGGCCTTGTAGTTGCCGTTGCCGCCGTCGATCAGGGTGGACTTGCCGACCGGGAAGTCGAGGAAGGCGATGTCGAGGCGACCCGCTTCCATGTCCAGCACCAGGTCATCGGCGGTGGTGTAGCGCTTGACCTCGGCATTCTTGCCGTAGAGATCGGTGACGTAGTTGTCCTGCAGGGTACCGCGCTGCACGCCGATGGCCTTGTCAGCCAGGGCTTCCTGGGAGGTGGCGCTCAGCTCGCTGTCGGACGGGGCGAACCAGGCGGACGGCGGGGTGATGTAGGTGTCGGAGAACAGCACCTTCTCGCGGCGTTCCTCATTGATGGTCATCGAGGACATGATGGCGTCGTACTTGCGCGCCATCAGGCCGGGAATGATGCCGTCCCACGCCTGGATGACCCACTCGCAGTCGCGGTTGATCTTCGCGCAGATGGCATTGCCCAGTTCGATATCGAAACCCGTCAGCTCACCGTCGGGCGTCTTGTATTCCATCGGCTCGTAGGGCACGTCGACGCCGATGCGCAGCGATTCGGCCGCCTGAGCGCCACCGGCCATCAATGCTGCACCCAGCAGGGAGATTCCCAGAAGCTTCTTCATGTCAGTCCCATCCATCATTGTTGTTGGTCATACTGGCTGATCAGTGGCATCAGACACTCCCTCCTGAACACCAGCCATCTGAGCCGCGGACATAAGGGGGCGTGTCATGCCAGTGGCTCCACACTAGCCCAGACCGAGGCTGTGGTGAAGAGGGGCAATGGACAAATTCAAACGGTCGTTAAACGAGATGAATTCCTGCCGTTATATCCTGATATAAAAAAAGCGCCCTCCAAAGGGCGCTTTTGACGTTCAGCTTAACGGTTTCAAGTGTGCCAGCAGGCGTTTCTCCAATTGCCGGAATATGGCAATGATGGTGAAGGTCAGACACAGGTAGATGGCGGCGACGAACAGGAAGGCCTCGAAGGGCGCGTAGAAGCGTGCGTAGATGTCACGCGCGGCGCCGGTGAGGTCCAGAAGCGTCACCACGCTGCAGATGGCACTGGCATGCAGCATGAAGATGACTTCATTGCCGTAGGCCGGCAGCGCCCGGCGGAAGGCACTGGGCAGAATGATGCGACGCATCATCTTGCCACGTGACATGCCGTAGGCGCGGGCGGCTTCCATCTCGCCCTTGGGGGTCGACTGGATGGCACCGTGGAAGATCTCGGTGGTGTAGGCCGCAGTATTGAGCACGAAGGCCAGCAGCGCCGGCACGAAGGGATCACGGAAGTAATCCCACAGCCAGGTCTCCTGGATGCTGGGCACATGCACGCTGGTCACGCCCAGCGAGATGTCGAAGCCGTCGAAGAACACCACGCCGTAGTAGATCAGATAGAGCTGGATCAGCAGCGGCGTGCCGCGGAAGACATAGGTGTAGAGATAGACCGGCATCTTCACCCAGCGACGACGCGAGCCGCGCAGAATCGCCAGCGGCACGGCCAGTATCAGGCCGATAAGCAGCGCCAGGCACACCAGCTGCACGGTGGTGACCAGCCCTTCCCAGTAATGCCACAGGGTGGTCGCGGTGAAGATGTAGTTGTCGCTCAGCGCATCCTCGAGCATCTGACCCAGTTGGGCGATGACGCCTGAAGGGCCTGCATCATTCAGTTGTTCCATGCGCTGGCCTCCCCGAATCCGGCGTTATAGCGCTTCTTGAGGCGTGCCAGCCCCCATTCGGACACGGTGGCGATCAGCAGATAGCCCGCCGCGACCGGCAACAGGAAGGTGAAGGGCTCGTGGGTCGCCTTGGCGGCCTCACTGGCGACACGCACCATGTCGACCAGCCCGATCACCGACACCAGGGCGGTGGTCTTGAGCAATACCATCCAGTTGTTGCCCAGCCCCGGCAGGGCGTGACGCATCATCAGCGGGAAGCGAATGCGCTTGAAGACCTTCCAGTCGTTCATGCCATAGGCGCGCCCGGCTTCGATCTGCCCGGCATCCACCGCCATGAAGGCGCCACGGAAGGTCTCGCCCATGTAGGCACCGAAGATGAAGCCGATGGTGACGACGCCGGCAGTGAACTCATCGACATTGACGAAGACGTCGATGTCGTAGCTGTCATACAGCCAGTCGGTGACCATGTTGATGCCGATCTGGCCGCCGAAGAACAGCAGCAGCATCAGCACGATGTCGGGAACGCCGCGGATGATGGTGGTGTAGAGCGTCGCGAGCCAGCGCAGAGGCGTGGAGCGCGACATCTTGGCCGTCGCCGTCAATAGCCCCAGCGCGATGGCCAGCAGCTGGGCCAGCACGGCCAGCTGCACCGTGACCCAGGCACCTTCCAGCAGGCTGGGCCCGTAGCCTTGTAGGTCAATCATGGGAAATCTCCCGTGAAGCGCCGAATAACCCGTTCAGCGGCTTACTGGTGGTTGTCGGACGCAGTGGCGGCGCTGGCGAAGTACTTGTCGTTGAGACGCTTGAGCGTGCCATCGGCCTTGAGCGCTTCCAGGGCACCATCGATGGCCTTCTTGAGGTCGCGGTCGCGCTTCTTCATGGCGATGCCGAAGCCGTCGCCGAAGTACTTCTTCGGCTCGCTGATGGCGCTGCCGGTGTTGACGAAGTTGCCGTCGTTAGCGTTGACCAGGGTGTCCTGACCGACCGGCAGGTCCAGGAAGGCGACGTCGACGCGGCCGCTGTCCATGTCCAGCACCAGGTCATCGAGCTTGGTGTAGCGGCGCACTTCTGCCGTGCGGCCGTAGAGGTCGGTGACGTAGTGATCCTGCAGGTTGCCGCGCTGCACCCCGATCACCTTGCCCGCGAGCGCCTCGGCATCGAGGGTGTCCGCGCCCGCCAGCGGGCTGTCCGCCTTGACGAACCAGCCGGACGGTGGCGTGAAGTAGGGCTCGGAGAACAGCACCTGACGCTCACGCTCCGGATTGATGGTCAGCGCTGACATGATGACGTCGTACTTGCGCGCCATCAGGCCCGGGATGATGCCGTCGAAGTCCTGCTCGGTCCATTCGCAGTGAGTGGCGAGCTGGGCGCAGATGGCGTTGCCCAGTTCGATCTCGAAACCGGTCAGCTCCCCGCTGGGCAGCTTGTAGCCGAAGGGCGCGTAGGGCACGTCGATGCCCAGACGCAGCGGGTCCGGCACCTCGGCCGCCTGGGCGGCGCTGGTGGTGATGGCGAAGGTGGAGAGACCGAGGGTGAGACCCAGCAGGGCACGTGTCGCGAACTGTTTCATTACTTGTCATTCCTGAAGTCTTGAACACCTCGAGGCTTGCCGTTGGCGTGGCGCTCGCGGTGCTGAATCATGTGCCGGTCACGGGATCACCGTGCCGGGATGTGCCACAGGCCGAGCGGTTGGCTCAGCGATGGGCCAAGGGCTTGTCATCAGTACTGGTGATCAGGGCGCTTGCTCAGTACTTGGGCGCCAAAAACTGCTTGAGGCGCTCCGACTGGGGATTGCCCAGCACGTCTTCCGGCTTGCCGGCTTCCTCGACCAGCCCCTGGTGCAGGTAGACCACCTGGCTCGAGACATCACGTGCGAAGCTCATCTCGTGGGTCACCACCACCATGGTGCGGCCTTCCTCGGCCAGGTCACGCATGACCTTGAGCACGTCACCGACCAGTTCCGGGTCGAGGGCCGAGGTCGGCTCGTCGAACAGCATCACCTCCGGCTCCATCGCCAGCGCGCGTGCGATGGCGCCGCGCTGCTGCTGGCCACCGGACATCTGCGCCGGATAGTAGTCGGCGCGCTCGAGCAGGCCGACGCGGTCCAGCAGACTGCGTGCGTGGGCGATGGCTTCCTTCTTCGGCTTGCCGAGCACGTGGATCGGCGCCTCAATGACATTTTCCAGCAGCGTCATGTGCGACCACAGGTTGAAGCCCTGGAACACCATCGACAGGCGCGCGCGCATGCGCTCGACCTGACGCCAGTCCATCGGCTCGCGGCCACGGCGGCTTTCCTTGAAGCCGATCTGCTCGCCATGCACGAAGATATCGCCACCGTCCGGCTGCTCCAGCAGGTTCATGCAGCGCAGAAAGGTGCTCTTGCCAGAACCGGACGCGCCGATCAGGGTGATGACATCGCCCTTGCGTGCTTGCAGTGACAAGCCCTTGAGCACCTGATTGGTGCCGAAGGACTTGGTGATGTTGCGGACCTCGAGAGGCAGCGCGTCGCTGCTCGGGCTCTCGGCCACGGAAGATCTCATGGTCATGCAGTTACTCCAATCCGGACGTTGCCAGCCCTGGGGGCAATGACACGCCACGAGTCCGCCGCGGGGCGGTCGGGCTCGGGATACAGGTTCGTTGCCGACATGGCACGGCTGCCTGGTACTGCCTTTCACTCTCGCTCGCTGACGTGCGCGACGCAGACGTGATGAGGCGGCAAGGCGTGGCACGGGAGGAGTGGCGGAGAATGCCGTCAGGGGCATGGCCAGTTCCTCACGATCAGTCCGATTGATCGTCGTTCTCGCTGCCAGTGACCGTCTACAACAGGCGAAAAATGCCTGTGCTTGCATGTCGTGGACGGGAAAGGGGGCCGATTCTACCAGCTCAACGCAGGGTTCACCGCTATCTGGCGTGGAGGAATGTTACGACTTTGGTGGAGCCTGCAGGGACGCACGCGGATGCCGTCCGGCCGTGGGGGAGGAGTCTTCATGTTCAAGGTCGCCTGTTGTCGTTGTAGTAAGGCTTTCGTCAGTGCAATCGCGCCGGCATCGTGCTGCGCCCTGAGGGGGATGGGCGGGCAGAACGCCGACGCTTGTGGCTCAGTGCCGGTTTGTTCAGTGTCTGGTGACTCAGTCTGTCGGTGTCGAGCTCTCGGCCAGCAGCAGGGCGGCGCGGGCGCCTATCTCCACCTTCGCGTTGGGGAACACCACCCGCAGTGGCGTATCGCCGATGATGCAGGGGCCAGCTGCGGCGTCTTCGGCCACCACGCTGCCGGGGGCGAAGGCGGTGAAGTTGGCGACATCCTCGCTGAAGCACAGCGTGAAGTCGGCTGACTGACGCATTAATTCCACTTCCACCGTGAAGTAGTCGATGGCCTCGGGGTCTGCTTCGGCGGGCGCCGTGCCGGTCGCCAGCACCGCGAGCAGGGCTTTCATCGGTGCGAGCGCCGCCATGTCGTTGGCGCCGAACGGGCGAACCTGGCCCAGCTCCAGCGTGAAGGCGTCGGCATCATGGTAGTGGCGCGAATAGTGCGAGAAGGTCCAGCTGTGCTGATGCTGGTGCAGCACGGCCTGGATGCCGGCGGCGCTCAATATCGGCCACTGCGATGCGCTGATGGCGTCGCCATCACTGAAGGGCACCACCGCGAAGCGCGGATAGAGGCTGTCGCGGATGGCGGTGTGCATGTCGTAGTGCAGGCGGCGCGTGCCCTCGGCCAGCGGGAAGCGGGCATAGAAGGTGTCCACGGCCGCCATCAGCTGACGCGCGCGCGCCGGCTCATCATCCGACGGACAGTCGTTGCCCGTGACGCTGGCCTCGGCGCGCTTGAACAGTCGATTGAGATTGGTGGTGATGAAACGCTCGCCAGTGCGGATGGCGGGCAGGTTGCCCAGAATCAGCAGCAGCGGCGCCCCGACGATCAGGTGGCCGCTCTCCAGTCCCGCGATCAGTTCACCGAGCAGCTCGATGGGGGCGGTCTCGTTGCCGTGGATACCGGCGGAGATCACGCACGGGCGCGCCTTGGGCCCCGTGACGTCGGGGGTGATCTCCAGCACGCCGGGTGCGACGATCTCATAGCGACCACCGGGAATACGGCCCATACCACGGGCGCTGGCGTGGCCTTCAAGTGTCAGGTCTAGCCAGTCGGCAATCACGAGGCAGTCGGCTCCTGGCGGACATTGGTGGATTCGAAGATCTTGTCGGCGCTGGCCGCCACGAAGCCCTGATACAGCTCGCCATCGGCGTCGGGGTAGCGGCGCGCGAATTCGTAGTAGCAGGTGGAGATCTCATGCTCCTCGCCACCGGCGAAGGTGAAGGTCTGGCGGTCGGCGAGGGTGGAGGCCTGCTCCAGCAGCACCTCGGGCGAGCCCTTGATGCGCCCTCCGGCCGGGTTGATGCCAAGGCCCAGCGACTCGACGCGCGTCAGCACCTTGTCGAGGGTGTCGTGATGACTGAGCGCGTTGACGTTGATGGTGAAGTGGTTGGCGCGCAGGCCGATGATCGACAGCCAGGCCGCATACTCGCTCTCTTCCATCAGGCGCTGATACTGCTCGAAGCTGGGCGCTTTCCACAGGCGGCCCGACCACAGCACGGAGGGCTGGGTGGCGGCATCCGGCGAGATCTGGCTGACCAGGCCATCGATGATCGCCTGGGCGCGCTCGGACAGCTCATGGCATTTCAGCTCGGAGAGGAAGACGCGCGGCATGTCGGGTGACGGCGGCAGATAGCCGAAGGCGCGTAGCTTCTTCTCGCGGAAATCATAGGGCGCGAAGCGGGTATAGCCCAGCGCCAGCAGGTGAGGTTCCAGCGCGCTCAGGGTGATCGGCCCGCGATCGAAGGTGCGGAAGGCGACGTGGTCGTTGACGATGGTCTCGCCGTCAGCGATGAAGGCATCCTGGATCTTTTGGGCCTGGGGCGTCATGGCGACGTAGTCATCCCACAGGGCGCTGAAGAACTGCTGGATATCCATGGCACGGGCTCCCTCTGAACTGAGTTGCCCAGTGCAGCGAGGCGTCACTGGCACTGGGCGACAGCATCAAACGATTGGCATCAGGGCAGCGCACTCGGCGAGGCGCTACCCCGGAAGATTGTCAGCTCACCATTGGCGAGCCACGCGCGCGTGACAAGATGCGAGGTCGGTTGGATGAAAGCGGCTGTCCGCACCATATAAACGTCACGCGCCGGTTTAGACCTTGGTGTCAGGCCTTGGGTCTTGGGACCGGGTTCGGTGTCAGCTATCGGTGTCAGCATTCGGTGTCATCAGGAGAGGGGCAGGCATCGCCCTGTTTGACCTTGATCAGCGCGTCGGTCGCGAAGCCGAGCTCGGCGGCCTGCTCGACCAGCGCCTGATAGGTGTCGTCATCCAGCTGCGGCTTACGCGCCAGTATCCACAGGTAGTCGCGATCGGCGCCGGCCACCAGCGACCACTGATAGTCATCATCCAGCGCCAGCACGTTGTAGCCGCCATAGAAGGGGCCGAAGAAGCTGACCTTGAGGGCCGCCGTCTCGCTGCCCCGGGTGAAGTAGGCACGACCTTCGGCCTGGCTCCATTGCCCTTGCTCGGCGTTGTAGCCGCGATTGATGACGCGCACGCCGCCGTCCTCGCGGGGCGAGTAATCGGCGCTGACGCAGCTCAGGCCCTCCTCGAAGCTGTTGGGCAGGCGGGCGATCTCGTGCCATTCACCGTAGTAACGTTCGAGCTCGAAATCCTCGACGGGCTGGGTGCCGGACGGGACTCCGGCGCAGCCGCCGAGGAGACCGAGACCGATTAGAGAGAAGGCAAGATGCGGCAGGCGTGTCATTGGCAGGCTCCATGCGCCAGGACGCCCCATCGATGAGTCGTGGGGCGTCCTGGCGTGATGCGGGTCATGAGAAAAGGACGAAACGGCATCCTTGTCTCATTGGGGCGTCTGCCGCTGTCTCAAGAGGGAGGGTGGCGCGGCGACATGCTCGAGGAGACGTCGAGCGTCGAGCGTCGATCGTTACAGTACCAGGCGGAGCGGATTGCCGGTGACGACGACGCCCCGACCGCGTTGCTTGGCCTCGTACATGGCGCTGTCGGCGCGCGCGATGACCGTTTCCGGCGTGGCGCCCGAGAAGGGGAACAGGCTGATGCCGATGCTGGCGCTGACGGCGATGATCAGCGGCTCGCCATCCACTTCCAGGGTGATGGGACGGCTGATGGCGTCGATCAGACGCTCCGCCAGCTGCTCCGGGCCCTTGCGGCCGTTGCCCTCACGGCTGATCAGCACCAGAAATTCATCGCCCCCCCAGGCGACCGACGATATCGTTGCCGCGCAGGGTGTTGCCCAGGCGCTCGCCGGTGATGCGCAGCACTTCATCGCCGATGGCATGGCCGTGGCGGTCATTGACCGGCTTGAAGCCATCGAGGTCGATGAACAGCGCGGCCTGCACCGTGCCGGGAGTCTGGATGTCGAGTATCTGGTCGAGGCGTGTCAGCAGGGCGCGCCGGTTGAGCAGCCCGGTGAGCGAGTCGCACATCGCATGGTCGCGCAGATCGTCCCGCTCGCCGGTGATATGGCATTCATGCAGGAAGAGTTGTCGGCTCTGGCGCTCGCGCGAGTAGGCGCTCATGCCCGCCAGCAGGTTGACGGCCATCATGAAGTAAGCCTCGTTGGCTTCCACCAGGACATCGGAGCCTTGATGCATCAACGCGCAGCTGGCGGTGCAGCCCATCCATATCAGCAGTCCGCAGGCCATGGCATAGACGAACTGCAGCCCCAGCAGGGTGTAGGTCCAGAAGACCACGGTGATCAGGTTGACGAAGTAGACCGGGAAGTCACCATGCTCGTCCTCATGCTGTCCGGCGGCGTGGCTCTCCACCAGGTGCTCTCCGGCGTGACCGTCCCCCACATGGAACATCGCCAGCGTCCCCAGCGCTGCCACCAGCGAGGCCAGGCACAGGATGCCGTTGACGTGGTGTCGGAAACGCGGGAGGCGTGACAGCAGGAACAGGCCCAGCACGCCAACCAGAACGCTGGTACGCAGCAGCAGATAGGTCTCGTAGTGATCCAGCAGACTGATCTCGATCAGCCCATAGGACGCGAACAGCAGACAGCTCAGCGGGATGGTGATCCGGCTGAGCTTGTGTGAGGTCTCGATCTGTCGACGCCGATAACGTCGTTCCAGGGTGTCATCCGCAAAGCAGAGTGTCATGGGATTCATGGGGCGATACCTGAGTTGCCAGACTCTCAGGATGCCACTGCCTTGCGTGGTATGCCCTGGAGGAACCGCCGCAACCTTTGCGTGCGGTTCAACGCTATTTCAAACACTCCGCGGCATGAGGGCTTTCGTGCTCACGACTGAGTGAGGTTGGCGCCGGCCAGCTGGCGCGCCGTGACGCGCAGCGCGGATTCCACCATGTCGTAATCCACATAGCAGCCCTGCAGGTGGCGGCGGCCGGTCGTCGGGTCGAAGGACTTGCGGCCGTGCATCACGCGGCGGTTGTCGAAGGCCACCATCTGGCCGGCTTCCAGCTTGAGATGCAGGCGGAAGGCCGGTTCCCGCAGGATGCTCCAGTACTGGCGATAGGCGCTGTACCAGGCCTGCATCTGTTCCAGCGGCAGGCGCAGGCTGTCGCGGATCCAGTTGTTGAAGCGCACCTCGATGACCTTGTCGTTGGCATCCAGGTGGATCACCGGCTCGCGCACCACCAGGTCGGTGGTCTCGTCGGCAAAGCGGAAGTCCACCGGGGTCTCGGCCAGCAGCCTGAAGGCCTGCGGGTCCCGCTCGCGCAGGGCCTCTGCGACCGCCATGCCGTCTCCGAAGATGGAGTCACCACCTTCGGCCTCATTGGCCAGGCAGTAGAGCATCTGGATGTCCGGCGGCTGACGCCAGTTGGGCAGGTCGGTATGCAGTTCCAGCGCGATCGGCGTGTAGGCGGCGTTGTTGGGCGCCTGCTTGGAGAAGACCTCGAAACGGCCGCCGAAGTTGGTCGCGCGGATCGGGCCGATGGTCGCGGCCACCTGGTCGATCTCGCCGCCTGCCGTTGGGCCGGCATCCAGAATCGCGAAGCCGTCGCGGCACAGCGCTTCCAGCCAGCTCAGGCGCGCCTGTCCACCGGCCATGTAGTCGGCAAAGGCGGTGACATGAGGTTCATGGCCCTGCTGCCAGGCCTGGCTTGCGGGGACCGGCGTGGCCGGCGGCGCATCACTCGGACGACGTTGCAGCAACCAGCCGGCATCGAAGCGGCTGGTGTGGCCGTCCTGCCAGACGACGACGAGATTGCCTTGCTCGACACGCATCTGGTGCACCGTCAGGGCTGCGTCGTCCATCAGCATGAAGGTGCGCTCGAAGGTCTGCGGATGACGGCAGAGATCGCAGGCGCAGTGGTCGCGCAGCCAGATCAGCGGCAGCTGGGTCTGCTCACCGCTGGCCCATGCCAGTGACGCCAGGGTCTCGTCGTGGTCTGCCTTCACCAGCGGCGCGCCCTCGTGATGGGGCAGGTATTCCTTCATGTCCCACTGATGGCGTGCCTGTGACGCTTCAGTGTCTTGGGTGTCAGGGGCAGATGCGATGAGAGTCTCCATGGGCGCCGTCCTATGTCGTGTGTGCAGTAGCAGGTGAGCCAACGCGTGTCGCGTGGCTGGGTCGTATGGCTGAGCCGTGACCCGAGAATGAGACCATTGTCCCCCTCGTCATCACGGCTGGCCAACGCGAAATATGACGGCCATGACTTAGCTGAGCTAATGTGTGCGATTGACCTTCATGCTCTGACGCGAGATAGCCATGCACGAACCTTCCCCCACGACGCCGAACGCCTTGCCGCGCCCCCTGCCGCCGCTGGCCTGGCTGCAGGCATTCGAAGCCGCTGCGCGCCTGATGAGCTTCACGCGTGCCGCCGAGGAGCTGAGCGTCACCCAGTCGGCCATTAGCCAGCGGATTCGCCAGCTGGAGGACCGCCTTGGCCAGCCATTGTTCGTGCGCCATGCCCGCAGCCTCAATCTGACGCCGGCCGGTCAGGCCTGGTTGCCAGCGCTGCAGGATGGCTTCCAGCGCCTGCAGGAAGGCACGCTGGAAGTCTTCGGCCCCTCGCGCGCCGCGCCGGTCAGCCTGCGGGCGACCCCGATGAGCCAGCAGGCCTGGCTGTTGCCGCGGCTGGCGAACTTCCACCGTGATCAGCCCGAGATCGCGCTGCGTCTGGTCAGTGCCTTCTGGCAGAGCGACTTCGATGGCGAGCAGGTGGATATCGAGCTGCGCTACGGTCAGGGCGACTGGCCGCAGGTGGAGGCGATCCAGGTCGGGGCAGGGCAGGAGAGAATGGCCGTCGTGGCGAGTCCGGCGCTGAGCGCGCAGCTGAGCACGGCGGCGGACCTGGCCGGCATGACGCTGCTGCATGCCGCAGGCTTTGCGGTGGGCTGGCGGCGCTGGCTGGTGGCGGCAGATCAACTGGGGCTGGAGAAGACGACCTCCACCATCAGCTGTGATACCCAGGTGATGACGCTGGAAATGGCGCGTCTCGGCATGGGGGTGGCGCTGGTGCATGAAGGCCATTTCCGGCAATGGTTGGCGTCCGGCAACGGCGGGCTGGAGCAGGTCTTCGCGCTGACGATCCCCGCCGAGCAGAACTTCTGGCTGGTGCGCTCCAATCAACGCCCGATGCGGCCCACCGCACAGCGTGTCTGGGATTATCTGTTGGCGGAACCACAGTGAATGATGCAGGGGTCGCTTCTGGCCAAATCGCCGCTTCTGATCCAGGCGCCACTGTTGCGCCATTGCTGGTCGAGTCGGCGTGTCTGCTGATGCGCTTTCAAACGATATACCGTTAGCTTGAGGTGGTGCCCAGCACGGTAAGCGGCCGCTATTGCTTCTCTCTCGTGATTTCCCCGGCTTGCTGGCGCCTTGTCTGCCAAGCATGTGGTCAGATCTGCCAGGCGTGGTCAGGCGTGGTCAGGCGTGGTCAGGCGTGGTCAGTCGGAAGGCGGCGGGCAGCGCGTCAATGGTGACTGCTGGAAGAAACGTTCCAGCAGGGTATACAGCGCCGGGTAGGCCGCATCGAGCGTATCCGGTGCCGTGAAGAAATACTCGCAGCAGACGGCGAAGCATTCGGCGGGGTGACTGGCGGCGTAGTCATCGATGGGCGTCGGCTCACCGCGTGACAGGCACGCGTTCAGGTCATCCCACACGGCAGTGAAGGTGGCATGCCACTCCGCCGCGCTGATCTGGCGCGGCAGGGGCGGGAAGCCATCGGCATCGGTGGCGTTGGCCATGTCGAGCTTGTGAGCGAATTCATGGATCACCACGTTGAAGCCGCTCCAGTCACCGCTGGCGGCCAGGTCCTGTCGGGTGACCACCACCGGCCCCTGATACCAGGTCTCGCCGGCACGGGTGTCTTCGAAGACATGCACCACACCGGCGTCATCCATCTCTTCCACCTCACGGCGGATGGCCTGCAGCGGCAGCATGATCTCGTGCACGCGAGCGCCGGCGTCCTGCCAGCGCTCGGCATGCGCCCAGCCGTTGAGCAGCAGCATCGCCTGGGCAGCCAGTGCCAGTGCCTCGACCTGTGCGAGCGGTTCGGCGCTGGTCAGCTTCCAGTCGCTCAGCTGATGGCGGGCGCGCCGCTCAAGACGCGCCAGTGCCTCGGCGTCGAGCCCCTCGAGAATCGGCAGGCGCTCGCGGACTGCCTGCCACGCGTCATCCTGCGCTGTCTCGCCACCCGGGGAGGCGGTCGAGACAGCGCAGGCGTCGGGGGCTGAGCCGTCACGGCCGTGGCGAGCGGAGCGCTGCCACAGCCGTTGCCACCAGTGCGTCATCGGATCAGTCCTGACGGCTGCCGGACTTCCACGACCAGTCACGCAGACGCAGCTCGAAGAGGTCCTTGCGGCGGTCCTTCAGGTTGGTCACCGAGCCTTCGCTGCGCACCACCTTGAGACGCTCCAGATCGAGATCCGAGAACATGATCATCTCGGTGTTCGGCGTGGTCTCGGCCATCACCGCGTCATGCGGGAAGGAGAAGTCCGACGGCGAGAACACCGCTGACTGGGCGTACTGGATGTCTAGGCTCTCGATGGACGGCAGGTTGCCGACGCTGCCGCAGACCACCACGTAGCATTCGTTCTCGATGGCACGCGCCTGAGCGCAGTTGCGCACGCGCAGGTAGCTGTTCTTGGTGTCGGTCCAGAACGGCACCATCAGGATGTCCATGTCCTGATCGGCCAGCAGGCGCGACAGTTCCGGGAACTCCACGTCGTAGCAGATCAGCATGCCGATGCGTCCGGCGTCGGTCTCGAACACGGCCAGCTCGTCACCGCCCTTGATGATCCAGTCGCGGCGCTCCTGCGGCGTGATGTGCAGCTTGGCCTGACGGTCGATCTCGCCATCGCGGTGACACAGGTAGGTGACGTTGTAGAGCTCGTTGTCGTCACCGATCTCGACCATGGAGCCGGCCACGATGTTGATGTTGTAGGCCACCGCCATGCGCGAGATTTCCTGCTTGAAGCGCTCGGTGAAGCCGGCGAGGTAGCGGATGCAGCGCACCGGGTCACTCTGGTCTTCCAAAAGCCCGATCAACGGCGTGTTGAACAGCTCCGGGAAGACGGCGAAGTCGCTCTGGTAATCCGACAGGGCGTCGACGTAGTACTCGACCTGTTGCAGCACGGATTCGACACTGTCGAACTTGCGCATCTGCCACTGCACGGCGCCGACGCGAATCATTGTCTTACGGCTTTCCAGCACGCGCTCGGCGGGCTCGAACAGGATGTTGCTCCACTCCAGCAGCGTGGCGTAGCCCTGGGAATCCTCGTCTTCCGGCAGATACTGACGCAGCAGGCGCTTGACCAGGAAGCCGTTGGCCAGCTGGAACGACAGGATGGGGTCATGGATCTCGCGACGCTCCACCTTGTCGATGTACTCGGAGGGCGAGAGCTCGGCGGCATATTCGTGGTACTGGGGAATGCGTCCACCGGCCAGAATCGAGCGCAGATTCATCGAGCGGCACAGGTCCTTTCGCGCCTCGTACAGGCGGCGACCGAGACGATAGCCGCGGTAGTCGACGTCGATCAGCACATCCAGACCGTAAAGCGCATCGCCATCCTCCTTGTTGAGGATGATCTCGCGCTGGCCGATCAGGTCGTCGTACTTGTGCGGGTTGGAGAAGGCGTCGTAATCCACCAGCGCCGTCAGGGCGACACCGACCAGCCTCTCGCCATCCTCGATCACGATCTGGCCATCGGGGAATTCGGCGATCAGGCGGTTGATGGTGTGCTCAGGCCAGGCGCCACCGATGTCGTCGTAGATGCCGTCCATCAGGCGCTTGAGCTGGGGGTAGTCTGACTCCTGCAGGTTGCGCAGGTTCAGGTGCAGGTCTTCGACGGACATCGAGACTCCTTGGAAAATGAAGAGAGGGGATCAGGGCAGGAAGTGGCTGGCGCGAACGCGATGGGTCCCATTATTCGCGCTGTCGAGGCCGGGTGTCATCAATATCCTTTGGTCAATGTCCGGCCCTGGTCATGCAACCCTCATCAATGGGTCCAACCTCGCGTCACTGCAAGGGCCGGCGAGCCCTGGCGCCCTGAATGGCGCTCGGTGCGATATTGAACGAATGCTCATTTTGCTTGCATTTGCGCGGCACAACGTCCAAAACATTGCCAGGGGCAGGGCGCGCGCAGCGAAGTCACGCCGTTCACATCAAGCCTCAATGACAACAGGCCTCAATGACAACCAAGGAGTCCCGCATGACCCCAGTCCTCTATGAATTGCGGGTATCCGGATTATCTGGTTGGTATGCGAGAGCGAAAGGTGGCCGACAAACTCA
>ERZ1673962.132-NODE-132-length-62488-cov-4.812615_pt1 | contig 62488 bp, 53 predicted proteins | sample MGYA00580188_ERZ1673962 | MGnify/ENA primary metagenome ERZ1673962 (study PRJEB41334, sample SAMN05608104) | rock metagenome | biome: terrestrial subsurface; feature: shale formation; material: shale | place: USA: Pennsylvania ... | reverse complement strand
GCAAACCATCTCAAGCGTCTGCTATTTAGTTTTCAAAGACCAGCTTTTCCCGCCGTAACGTCTCGTTTTGACTGTCGCCCGAAGGGAAGGCGAATATACGAGATGTTGGTTTTACTGTCAACCTTTTATTTTATTTTTTTTCGGAAAATTTTATCCGGGCAAAGCGCCGCTTACCGGCTTGCAGAATCAGCTCCGCAACAGGCGCAACCTCGTGATCGGCATTCGAAAGCTTTTCGCCGTCGAGCTTGACGGCCCCCTGCTTCACGAGCCGGCGGGCCTCACCGTTGGATGCAGTGAGCCCCGCATCGGTCATCAGCTTGCAGATCCACACAGGTTCGCCGGCCTGAACAAGAACCTCGGGAATATCGTCGGGGACTTCCTTTTTCTTGAACTGCTGAACGAATTCCTCTTCAGCCCGCGTGGCCGCATCCTGATCGTAAAACCGTGCCACCAACTCCCGGGCCAGAGCTTTTTTGCTATCCATGGGATGGGCTCCGCCCGCTTTACCCTCGATTCCGTCCCGCACCTGCTGCAGCCCAGCCAGATCGATATCCGAGAGCAGTTCGTAATAACGCAACATCAAATCGTCGGAGACGCTCATGACCTTGCCGAAAATCTCTTTGGGCGGCTCGGTGATGCCGATGTAATTGCCGAGAGACTTGCTCATTTTATTGACGCCGTCCAGCCCTTCCAGCAAAGGCATGGTAAGCACACATTGTGGCGCCTGCCCTTCCTGCTTCTGCAACTCGCGACCGACGAGCAGGTTGAATTTCTGATCGGTACCTCCCAATTCGACATCTGCCTGCAAAGCCACGGAGTCGTACCCCTGAACGAGAGGGTAAAGGAATTCATGGATGGCAATGGGCTGCTGTCCGGCAAAGCGCTTATGAAAATCGTCCCGCTCCAACATGCGCGCCACGGTGTAGCGGGCCGCCAGACCGATAAGGTCGGCGGCGGACATCTGCGCCATCCAACGGCTATTGAATACGACTTTGGTCCGCGCCGGATCGAGAATCTTGAAAACCTGCTCCTTGTAGGTTTCGGCGTTTTCCAGCACCTCTTCTCTGGTCAGCGCCTTACGGGTTTCATTTTTGCCCGTAGGATCGCCGATCATTCCGGTAAAATCGCCGATCAGAAAATTAACTTCGTGGCCCAGGTCCTGAAACTGCTTCAATTTCTGAATAAGCACCGTATGCCCGACATGCAGATCGGGCGCCGTCGGATCAAAGCCGGCCTTGACTTTAAGGGGGACCCCGGTCTCGACCGATTTTTTCAGTTTTTCCTCGAGCTCGTTTTCGACCAGAATCTCCACCGCGCCCCGGCGGATAATCGCCATCTGCTCCTGAACCGACTTCATATCCCTACCTTTTCATTGAAGCGGGTGAATACCCCCGAACACCATTGCTTATCGGGCCACCCTGTGTTTCCAACGACAGCGACAGATCGTGCCGTCTCCCCCTTATGCCTCCCCAACGGGGAAAGCGCCGGTCAACCGATTTCTTCCATGATGCGACGAATCTTGAGCGCCTTGCCGGTCCGCTCATCAATTTCCACCAGCACCCCGCAAAGAACCGGGTCCCTCTTTGCGACCTCGAAGCGGACCGGCAACTGGGTGAGAAACTTCTCTATGGCTCCCTCCTTGCGCATGCCGATAACGGCATCGCGGCTGCCGGTCAGACCGGCATCGGAAATGTATGCGGCGCCTTTGGCAAGAATCCTTTCATCTGCGGTCTGCACATGAGTGTGAGTGCCGATAACTGCGGAAACCTTGCCATCGAGGTAAAACCCCAAAGCGGCTTTTTCGCTGGTGGCCTCGGCATGGAAATCGACCAGAACAATCGGTGTCTGCTGACGCAGAATATCAATCTCCCGATCGGCAATGCGAAACGGACAATCGAGGTTGTTCATAAACACCCGTCCCTCGAGATTGAGAACCCCCACCTTGATGCCGGCAGCCGTGGAATAAATGCCACTGCCTTGACCGGGCAGGCCGGACGGGTAATTAGCGGGCCGCAGCAATCGCGCCTCACAGTCGAGATAGTCGTAAATTTCCCGCTTGTCCCAGATGTGGTTTCCGGAGGTCAGCACATGGATGCCGAGATCATACAATTCGGCGGCGACGTTGACCGTAAGCCCGAAGCCGGCAGCGGCGTTCTCTGCATTGGCCACAACCAGATCGACATGCCATGCATCCACCAGATTATGCAATCGGGACGCCACCGCCTTACGGCCGGTACGACCTATAATATCCCCGATAAACAAAATATTCAAAAGAGTCCATCTCCATAAAAAATAAGCAATTTCGGGAACACTCTATCTGTTCCAACCAAAACCTGCCGGGCAATCAATACGCTATTTCGCAAACTCAACGGCACGCGTTTCGCGAATGACATTGATTTTGATCTGTCCCGGGTAAGTCATTTCTTCCTCGATCTGTCGCGCTATCTGTTTGGCCAGAGCATGGGACTGGACATCCGACACTTCCTCACTGGACACCATGACTCGGATTTCACGCCCCGCCTGGATGGCGAAACAGTTGGTGACACCGGTAAAGGAGGTACCGATACGCTCCAGGTCCTGCAGACGCTTGACGTAGGTTTCCAGCATTTCGCGGCGGGCACCGGGGCGCGCCCCGGAAAGAGCATCGGCAGCCTGAACCAACACCGCCAGAACCGTCGAGGGCTTCTCGTCCTCATGATGGGCTGCCAACGCATGTACGATTTTGGCCGACTCACCGTACTTACGGGCCAGATTCGCACCGATGACGGCATGCGACCCCTCCACTTCGTGGTCGACAGCCTTGCCGATATCGTGCAACAGTCCGGCCCGCTTGGCCTGCTTGACATTGATGCCAAGCTCTGCAGCCATGATGCCGCACAAAAAGGCCACCTCGATGGAATGCTGCAGCACGTTCTGGCCGTAGGAGGTACGATACCGCAATCGACCGATCAACTTGATGATCTCGGGATGGATACCGTGCACCCCGACATCGAAAGTGGCCTGCTCCCCAGCCTCCCGTATGGCGCTGTCGACATCCTGAGTCGCCTTGCCCACAGCTTCTTCAATACGTGACGGATGGATACGGCCGTCGCCGATCAATCTTTCCAGAGCCAGACGGGCAACTTCCCGTCGCACCGGATTGAACCCGGAAATAATGACCGCTTCAGGGGTATCGTCAATAATCAGGTCGATACCGGTAGCCGCCTCGATGGCACGGATATTCCGGCCTTCACGGCCGATAATCCGCCCCTTCATCTCGTCATTGGGCAGGGGCACTACGCTGACCGCGCTTTCGGCAACGAAATCCCCCGCGTAACGCTGCACGGCCAATGCCAGAACCTCCTGGGCCTTTTTGTCCGCAGTCTCTTTGGCTTCGTCCTCGATCTGCTTGATCGCTTTGGCGCACTCGTGCCGTGCCTCGCTCTCCATCTGATCCATGAGTTGTTTCTTGGCTTCTTCGGCGCCCAGGCCGGCCAATTCCTCGAGTCGCTCACGCTGCCGGCGAACAAGAGTTTCCGCCTCTTTCTCCCAACCACGAATCCGCCCCTCCTGCTGCTGGATACGCTTTTCGCGCTGACCGATCTCTTCATCCCGGGAATCGATCTGCGCAACCTTACGATCCAGGTTTTCCTCGCGCTGCAACAGGCGTTTTTCCTGGGCCTGGAGTTCACGGCGCATCTCGCGCGCCTCCTGCTCCCATGCCGTCTTCGCCTCCAATAATGCATCTTTTTTCTGGATCTCCGCTTCCTTGCGAAGGATATCCGCTTCTTTGGCGGCTTCCGACAGAATCTGGTCGGCCACGCGTTTGGCTTCGGCCAGGTGTGTCGCAGCGACCTTCCGACGTCCCAGCGCACCTCCGATGGCGCCGACCACAAGAGCCGCACCGATTCCCAACCACTGAAGTTCTATGTTCAAAGTTCAAACCTCCTAAAATTTATGTACTCTCCAGCATACACCGCCCAGACGGTGTAAAAGGATAGTCCCTTTCTTCGGTAATCGCCAAATCCAGACATTGATCGTGATCTTCGACCGGCAACCGGTCGACCACCTGCAACTCGAAACAGAGTCCGATCGACAAGGCCGGACGCCCCGCGCCGCAAAGAACGCGGTCATAAAACCCCTTGCCGTAACCGAGTCGATACCCCTCGAGATCGAAAGCCACGCCGGGCACCAGCACCAGATCCAAGGCACCGGACGGCACCAGACGCGAACCGGTCGGTTCCAAAACTCCGAACGCACCAGGTTCGAGCTCCTGCGGCGAGGCGACCAACACGAAATCGAGAGATTCGCCTCGCACCCGCGGATAGGCGATGGTCTTTCCGAGCCGCAAGGCCTCCTGAAAAATCTCCTCGGTAAACACTTCATTCAGGATCGGACTGTACAAAGCCAGCACATCCGCCTGTCTGAAGGCAGGCAAAGCCATAACCCGCTGCTGAATCCTGATACTTTGGCTCAGACAGATTTCGGCTGCCATGTGTTTGCGGCGGGCCAACATGGTCCCGCGAAGTGATTTTTTCGGCATAGGCAGAGATCCCGCGAAAAACGGCGACCTCCGAAGGGAGCTCTTCTAGATGAGATAGGTGAGGACTGGACCAACCTGCCCGATTCGGCAGAAATTGTTTCTTGCATATCTCACACCGCTTCCGCCACCACGACTTTGCAGTACGGATTGATGTGAAATCAGACGGAACCCCTCTTCTTTTCGCCCGCATTGCGACGATAAAACAGTCTACAAGAAACGCAACAGCACATTGCGCGAACAACTTCTGAAAAATCGAGCGAACAAAACGCCTGCCACGGGCGGCAGGGGTTTGGAAAGTACCAACCAATCGAATCTATCTAAAATCTCCGAACAGAGATGGCCTGGCGCAAAACGCCTTCCGACAACATATGCGCAGGAAACCGCAATCGAAACAACGGCCGCAGCCTTACATTCAGCAATCGTGCGACGAGCCTTCCGGGCAGGCCGCCTCCAAACGTGCCACAAGCTCCTGCAACTGCGTATTCAGAGTCTCTTCCCGAGTCTCGGCAGCGTCCCGCAACCGCAGATACGCCTCCCCCACATTAAGCAAAGCGAGAATCGCCGTATTCAGAGTATCGACCGACTTACTGGCGGTTACGATCTCGGCGATCTTTTCGTTGACAAACTCAGCGACCCGGCACACCTCCTCCGGTGCCATCGCGCTCCTGATGGTATATTGCTGACCTAAAATCGTAACCTGGACAGCTTGCTTCAAGACACCTCCTGATCCAAACCGTCGAGCTTGGCCAGAATCCGGTCCAGTTCGTTTACAAAGCGCTCCCGTTCCTGCAATAAACGATCACGATCCGAGAGCAACTGCTGACACTCCTCTTCCAGCGCCTGCTTGCGCGCCAGAAGCTGATCGATCTTTTTTTCCAACTGAACAACCAGTGTTAAATCCACGCCTGCCTCTTTTCAGTAAATACGAATTTTAAAAAACATGTAACCCTTTAGTCAAGGAATTATCCATCCTGCTTGAACAAGGCTTCGACAAACAGATCCGCATCGAAAGGTCGCAAATCTTCTATTCCTTCGCCAATACCGACGTAGTGTATCGGCAGCCCGAGCTCCTCTCCGATCGCCACCAGCATGCCGCCGCGTGCGGTGCCGTCAAGCTTGGTAAGCGCCAGCGCCGATACCGATACAGCCTCTTGAAACAATCTCGCCTGCACAAGAGCATTCTGACCGGTGGTAGCATCGACAACCAACAAAGTTTCATGCGGAGCGCCGGACATCTCACGGTCAAGCACGCGACGAATCTTTTTGAGCTCTTCCATGAGATTGACCTTGGTGTGCAGCCGGCCGGCGGTATCGAGAAGCAACACATCGGCCTTGCGTGCCTGTGCGGCCTTGATGGCATCGAAGGCTACCGCTGCGGGGTCCGACCCTGCGGCCTGGCGAATCACCTCCACCCCGGCACGCTGCCCCCACACTTCAAGCTGTTCGGCGGCCGCTGCACGGAAAGTATCCCCGGCCCCCACCAGAACTTTCTTGCCCTGCCGTACGAACTGATGGGCCAGTTTGCCGATGGTGGTCGTTTTGCCAACTCCGTTGACCCCCACCACCATGATCACGAAAGGCGTGGCGCGCTCAAGATCAAATGAAGAAGGTTCCCGCTCGAGGCGCTGACGGATCTCGTCCTTGAGTGCGGAGCGCAATGCCGCCGGATCATCAACCTGTCCTTTATCCAACCGCTCTTCCAGCGCTTGAATCAACTGCTGGGTGGTTTTCATGCCGAGATCGGCGGTAATCAGGATCTCTTCCAACTCTTCAAGCAATTCTTCATCGACGCCCTGGCGTCCTCGCAACAAGGCATCGATTCTACCAACCAGCGAAGCCTGGGTTTTGGCCAGCCCGGCACGCATGCGCCGTAACAGACCTGCAGGTTCTTCCACCGCAGGTTCTTCCACCGCGGGTTCTTCCACCGCGGGTTCTTCCACCGCGGGTTCTTCCACCGCGGGTTCTTCCACCGCAGGTTCTTCCACCGCAGGTTCTTCCACCGCGGGCTCTTCCACCGCGGGCTCTTCCACCGCGGGCTCTTCCACCGAAACGGCGGCTTCGGTTGTCTCCTCAGCGGGTGAACGCCGCAACAGGCGTCGCAGCAACACCCCCCCTAGAACCACCACCAGAGCCAGGCCGGCCCAGAACACAACGGTGGCTACCAGCGCCCGATTAGCTTCGGGCACCCCCGCGCGGGCTGCCATGCCGGCCAACCATTCGATACAGCGGAAATAAAACTCCATCATTCTACTCCTTGCATATAACTGCGAAATAACCCGGTGTTAATCACTCTCAGGCAATTTCCCGTTTAAGAAGGCTGACACAGCGACGAGCGGCGAAGCGTGCCTTTCCAAGCAATTGTTTTCGGCAACCGGTCAGCACCAGAAAATAATCGGCGGTAATGGGCACCACCAATGTCTTCGTATCGCTGGTCGAAATAACGACTTCCTGCAGGTCATCGTTGCCGAGCCGGTCAAGCATGGCCCGCAGATTACCAAGGATAATTCCCTTGTGTGCTCCAACGAGACGCAGATTGTAATCGTCCATGGGACCGACCTGGTCGACAGCTTCGCCTTCCCAATCGGCGATAATGGCGCCGCTGGCGCCTGGAACACTGCTCACTAACTCCTTCAGAACGGTTTTAAATGGCATCGGAAATCCTCAATAGTCACTCAGCTGAACGGACACAAGCTTGGAAATCCCCGGATCTTCCATGGTGACACCGTAGAGGATATCGGCCATTTCCATAGTGCGCTTGCTATGCGTAATAACGATAAACTGGGACTTGGCCGACATCTCTCGGACCATTTCATTAAACCGTTGAATATTGGCGTCATCCAACGGTGCATCGACCTCATCCAACACACAAAAAGGTGACGGCTTGATGAGAAAAATAGCAAAAATCAGAGCAATGGCCGTAAGGGCTTTCTCCCCCCCTGACAACAAATTGACGTTCTGCAGCCGTTTGCCGGGAGGTTGCACGATAATCTCTATTCCCGTTTCAAGCATGTCCTGTTCATCGGTAAGCACCAGCTCTGCACGCCCTCCCAGGAAGAGTCTGGGGAAAATGGTCTTAAACATGTCGTTAACCTGATCGAAGGTCTCCCTGAAGCGCTTGCGGGTAGTGCGATTGATCCTGGCGATAGCGGTCTGCAACCCTTCCAGAGAAGTCTGCAGATCTTCCTCCTGCTGGCACAAAAACTCCCAACGCTGCTCCAATTCGCGATATTCGTCGATGGCTGTAAGATTAACCTCGCCGATATTGTCGACACAGCGGCGCAGTTCTTCCAAGCGGGCCTCGGCAGCTATCGGGTCGAAGTCGTCGCCTACGCCGTCGCCGTCGTCCTTCGACAAATCGAACCGATAACGTAATTCGATATCCTGGCAAAGATGCGCCGTTTCCATATCGACTTCCCGCACCTGAAGCTGCAGCGCGGAAAAGACTTCCCTGGCTTTTTGCAACTGCCCGCGAATGGTCCTGACAGCCTCCTCGAGGGCCTCAACCTGCTGTTGCTGTTCGCTGAAAGCGTCTTTCAGCCGATTCAGCCGACTCTGCTGTTCCTGGCGTCGTCCGTGCAGGACTTCCAATTCCACACGCAGGGTCTTCTGTTCGGCCGTCAGACGGGCCGTCTCGGTCTCGGCTTCCTTCAGATTCTGATCCCGCTGGTTCAGTTGCCGTTCCAGGTCTTGTCCGGAGCTGACAAGTTGCTGCAACTGACGACGGTTCCCCTCCCGGCGCTCGCGAAGTTCTGCCAAAGCCACCTTGAGGGATGTCACCTTCTCGCGCAATGCCTCCTGCCCGCGGCGCCAGACCCGCAGCTCCTCTTCCCGACGCGCAAGGGACTCTTCCTGGTCCCGACGCGCGGATTCCAACTGCGCGCAACAAGCTTCAGCTTCGGTCTGACGGCGTTGCAAGGCGGCGCGTTCCTCCTCGAGCTGTTCTCCCTCGAAGGTGGCGACCTCCAGGCGCTCCTCGACGCGGATCAATTCCTGCCGGGCCCGTCCCAGGTCTTTTTCGGCTGCGGCACGTTTTACCTGCAGGGCATGAAGTTCCTCGCGAAGAGCCTCCTGCATCTGATCGACAGAAGATTGCTCCGCTTTTTGATCGAGTCGCTGTTGGCGCAAACGGCTCAGATCGCCATCCAGCATCACATGTCGTTCCTGCAGTTCCTTGACTTCACGTTTTTGCGACAGAACACTGTGGCCAAGGGCCTCCCGGGCACCGCCGCACAGTGTGCCGCAATAACTCAGGCAATCGCCGGCAGCCGTCACCAGCGTCACCCCCACAGGCAGAACCGTCTTCAGGTAGGGTTCCAGATCATCGACCAGAAAGACTCCCTGCAATAAAGGCTTAACCTGCTCTGCGATTTCCGGATGCAAGGCAATCAGATCGATCAGCGGCCGGCCGCCGGCAAATCGCGCGTCAAAGGCGGCGCCTGCGTCCGGCAAAATCAGAGTAGCCCGCCCCTCACCGTCCCGCAGAGCCGACAATGCCCCCAGCACATCTTCGGGCCTGCGTGCGACCAGTGCCTGCAGACGCTCGCCCAGCACGGCCTCGACGGCCAGTTCATAATCGGCAGGTACGTCCAGCAGATCGGCAACCATGCCGAACATGCGGTCACGCAGCGACACATCCTGCAGCAGGAGCTTGACCCCGGCCCCGCAACCTTCCAGGTTACGCTCCAGCTGTTCCAGGGACTGCAGCCGGGAGCGGCACTCACCAAGCCGGCCCTGCGCCTCGAGCAATCGGCGTTCGTTCTCCTCCAACTGTCGCCGCACCACCAGGGCCTGTTCCCGACTTTGTTCGAACGCGTGCTCTACCTCTTCCTGCTGCCCCGCATAACGCTCGAGACTCTGCTCACATGAAACCACCGATTCGTGGACCTCGGTCCGTTTTTCCATCAGCCCGACCGCTTCGTAACGATGTTGGGCACTGCGTTCATCGAGTCCCTGCAAGCGACGACGGGCATCTTCCAGCAGGTTGCGGCTTCGCGACAGTTCATCCATACCTTGGAACAGAGCCTGGCGCGCGTTTTCGAGGCTATCCACCCGCTGCCGCTCTTGCGTCAGCTGCTCTTCGAGAGCCGCAGACTCCCTATCCAAAACGGCGGATCGATCCTGTAACTCTTCCGCCATTTCCTCACCGGCCGCCGACAATGCGGCCTCCTCAGCCCGAACCTCTCCGAGTCGCCGTCGAAGATTCCGCTGTTCCTGATCATGCTGCTCCTGCTGACGCTCGAGGTTACGCTGGGCCTGTGCGCTGAACTCTATGCGCCCTTCGACCCTCTGAAATTCGCTGCTGAGGTGAAAAACGCCCTCCTGGCACTGACCGAGTTCCTTTTCTGCTGTGACGTGTGTCAGCCGCAGTTCCTCAAGCTCGAGCTCATGCTGCTGAAAGCGGCTTTCCAGCTCGACAACCTGCTGCCTGGCCAGGGTTTCTTCACGACGGAGCCGGTTGCCCGTATCCACCAGCTCAGCATAACGGAGTCGTGCGAAATCGAGCTCGATCCGCTTTTGTTCCTCGCGAAAACTGCGATATTGTTCGGCCTTGCGAGCCTGCCGCTTTAGAGATCCGAGCTGGCGACGCACCTCGCCGATAATGTCTCGCAACCGCAACAGGTTCTGACCTGTCGCCTCGATTTTGCGCAAAGCTGTCTTTTTGCGGGCTTTGAACTTACTGACCCCGGCTGCTTCTTCGATGAGAAAGCGGCGCTCCTCCGGTTTGGCATTGAGTATCTGGCCGACCTTGCCCTGCTCGATAATGGAATAAGCCCGCGCCCCGATGCCGGTATCCATGAAAAGTTCTGAAATATCGAGCAGACGACAGGGGGTTTTATTCAGGAGGTATTCGCTATCGCCATTGCGATAGAGTCGACGTGTCACCATGAACTCGGCATAGTCCCGCACTGCAGCAGGTCCCTGCCCTTTCTCGTTGGAAAAGACCAGGGATACCTCGGCCATGCTCACCGGCTTGCGACTCTCGCTGCCGCCGAAAATGACATCTTCCATGGCCCGGCCGCGAAGGTTCCTGGGACTTTGCTCGCCCATGGCCCAACGAATAGCATCGACCACATTGCTTTTTCCACAGCCGTTGGGGCCGACTACGGCAGCAATCCCGGAACCGAAATCGAGGGTCACCCGATCGACAAACGATTTGAATCCGACGATTTCTATACGCTTGATCTGCATAGGTGCGCGGGCCCGTCCTCTCTGGCCGTAAGATAAAGATAACGGGGCATGTTAACAATCCGCAAATGCCATGTAAAGAAGTTTGCAGGCGCAGGATTTGCATCATGCCGCCCCCTTCGGAAAAACCTAATCGACTGGGGCAAAAGCCCGCTTTTTCGGCTGGAGAAACACCGCTGCCGGTTCACCTTGTCTACAGAACCGACAAAGGCTATGATAAGTTCTTATGGCTTGCTTTAAACTCTGCAAACAGGATGCCGGACGTACCGTTCTGGAGATCCTCAGCGAACAGATCCCGGCAGCACCGCGCTCCTATTTGCGTCAGTTACTGCGCGGGGGCAAGGTGCACTGCGGCGGAAAGCCTTTGACCGAAGACACCTTCCTGCAGGGATATGAGACCCTGCAATTGCCCGACAGCGACCGCCTGCAGAAACTTTGCGCCGTAACGGTGCCGAAACTGACCATTTTGCTGGAAACAGAAACGTTTCTGGCTGTTTTCAAGCCGGCAGGCCTCGCCATCCACAGCAGTGCAGGGCATACTGACGACAACCTCACCGACAGGCTGCGCGCCTGGATGCACCACCGCAAGGCTCCATACCGGATCGCACCGGCCCACCGCCTGGATATCGGGACCTCCGGCCCGGTATTGTTCGGTAAAGGCCGCAAAGCCACCGCCGCCCTGGGTAAGACATTACAGTCCGGGGAAATGCGCAAAATCTACCTGGCCCTGGTCCATGGCTGTCCGCCGCAAGAGGGTATCATGGCAACTGCGGTTCGGGTGCAGGGAAAGATCAAACAAGCAGCTACACGGTTTCGCGTACAGGGGCGCCATGGCAACTCGGCCCTGCTCGAACTGGAATTGCTGAGCGGCCGCAAGCACCAGATCCGGCAGCAGTGCTCCGAGGCCGGCTGGCCCATTTATGGCGACAGTCGCTATGGCGGACCGGGGTTGCCCGGCCTGATACGCCTGTTCCTGCATTGCCGCGAACTATGCTGGTCGACGGAAACCGGGAAATCGTGCTATAGCGTTTCAAGCCCGCTGCCGGAAGAACTGTGCAGCATCCTGCGCAGCATACAGATCGATCCGCCATCGCCGAACTGAAAATAGCCTGCGGAGCCAAAGGGGGGCACGGCCGAAATCTCGGGCTGGTTCGCAAACTCATGATTTTACCAGCAAGGCGGAATTTTCTACAACTTGCGTCGTTGAAAAAAGCGATGGAGAAACCTTTTCAACATCTCGCATAAGGCGCAACTGTTCAACCCATTCATGTCGGACACCTGAATCATGATTCGAAATCCTACATCCGGCTTATCCATCTGCCGACGGCATCCGGTACTGACATTTCTCGGACTGTTAGCCGTCCTCGGTCTCACGACCGCCGGCATATTCCTCGCGACTTTCGACCTGAACGCCTATCGTGAATCCCTGGCACATCGGCTGAGCAAGGCCTTAAACCAGCCTGTCAGCATAGGTTCGGCAAATATGTCCTGGCATCGGGGCCCCGTCTTCAATATCTCGAATATTCGTATCGGAGATCCACGGCTAGAGGCACAGGGAGAGATTGCTCATCTTTTTCTGCATCCGCGCCTGCTGCCACTGCTGATGGGCAAGGTGGTATTCAACGATATGGTACTCGAACAGCCGCGTTACCGCCTGCAGGTGTCTCCGCCTGCACCCGACGGCAAAACGGCCATCCCGCCGGCTCCGCTGGCAGCCCTGCTGCAAACGGTTCAGGTACGCAAACTGAACATCGTTGACGGCCAGTTACTCCTTGAAGACACCCGTCACCCATCCGAGCCATTGCAAATCATCGCCATCGACCTTCACATTCGCAACCTGCTGACCGGCCGCCCGGCCAAACTCAAACTTCACGCGAAGCTGCAGCAAAAAAACGGGGTGGCCATCCTGAGCGCCCAAGGCCGCACAGCGATCGATCCCAAACTGGGAAACTGGCATCAAGCCGAGCATAATCTGCAACTGCATCTGGAAGACATCGCGACTGAACAACTTTTGTCGTGGTTTTCCCTGCCTGAGGGTTTTCCGTCTTTGTCCGGCCTTGCAAACCTGGACCTGACTACCCGGGGCAGCTTCGCGAAAGGTCTGTATTTCGACGCCGACCTGAGCGGAGCAAAACTAACCCTCGCCTGGCCGGGCCACTTCGAAAGTCCTCCGGCCTTGAACAACGTGGCATTGAAAGGCACCTGGACCGCATCGGCCCATCTGAACAAACTCGAAAACCTCGATTTGCGCCTCGATGATCTGATTTTAAACGGACACCTTTCCCTGCAACGCAGCCACCAACAACCCTGGCTGGAAGGGACTCTCAACAGCAGGCCTCTGGCTTTGTCCGACATCCGGCGGTTTTTACCCGATCATATCCGGTTATCGGAGCAGTCCCTGCTGCAACGCAGCCTTGAACACGGTATCGTCCAGATTCACCACCTGCGCTTCGCCGGCCCCTTACGAAGTTTCGGTCAAGCCGGCGCACGGCTGCCGATAACCGACGCCAGCATCACTCTCAACGATGCCCAATTGCAATGGCCGCCCCTGCCTCCGTTGAAAGAACTGGATTGCTCCCTGACTCTGGCAGAAGGCAAGCTCCACCTGAGCCAAGGAACTGCCGTGCTGCTGGAGACCCCCCTCCGATTCAACGGCACCGCCGAACATTTGCTGGATGATGACATGAGCCTCTCTATCAGTGCCAATTGGGAGGCGCCGGCAGGAAAATTATGGGCGACCATGTCTGCATCTGATGCTGGCGCCGGAAAGATCGGCGGAATCATCCCGATTTCGGTATCGCTTAACGGCCGGCCTGGAAAGCTGCACGGGAATTTGCGGGCCGATCTGGCCGGTTGTGCCATCGATGTTCCGCATATTCTCTCCAAGCCGACCGGCAGTCCTGCGGAACTTCGTTTTTCAGGATACCAGCAACAGCAAAAATTGACGATAGATGAAGGGACGCTCAACCTCGAGCCCTTCAAACTGGCCTTTTCCGGACAGCTCGATTTGACCGGCAATCACCCTCTCGACCTGCATTTGGCCCTTGAGGAAACAGACCTGGCGGAGGCCGGACACCTCGTGCCTCTACTTGCCTCGCAGCGGACCTTCGGAACTTTGTCCCTGACCGGCCAGCTTTCCGGCTCGTTGGTACGGCCGGACTTTTCGGGCCAGGCGCACCTGGCCGGGACAGGGTTCAGCCTGGAAGGCATTGAAGCTCCTATACGGAACGCCACCGGCAGCATTGCCATTCATAACACAGACTGTGCCTTTTCCGGCCTGCAAGCCCGGCTCGGCGACTCACCCGTTACCCTGGCCGGCAAACTGACCACCGAACCTGAGCCAACCTTCAGTTTACGCGTAAAAGCCCCCAGCATCCGCGCAGCAGAACTGATATTTCCCGGCAGTGCCGTCGTCTTTCACAACCTGGACGGGAAAGCCGTTTTCGACCGAAAGCGGATTCGTTACGAACAGATCCGTTTCGACCTGGAATCGAGCTACAACCTGTCCCTTGAAGGCATTCAGACCCATTCCGATCCAGGCCTTGTCGAGCTCGATATCCATGGGGAGAAGGTTTCCATCGACGAAATTCTCGCGCTTTGGGATGCAGACATCAAACCGGACACCGGAAAGCATGAGCAGGATATACGGTCGATCATACACGCTGCAGTCGACAAGGGGCACTATGGTCCCTTGTCCTTCAGTGATGCCCGAGGGACCATAACGACGCAAAACGACACGGTAAACATCACCCCCCTCACCTTTCATGCCGGCGCCGGCTTCTGCGAAGCGAAGATGGCGATCGACAACAGCCCCGAGGACCAATCCCTGCTAACGATTTCCGCCGACATGAACGCTCTTGAGGTGGAGCATCTACAGGAAGATTTGCTTCAGGAAAAAAGCCTGATTACCGGCGAACTCAGTGGCCATTTCAAACTTAAGGGGCCGGCAGGCAGGGAACTTCTGACCCGTGGCCAGGGACAATCGACGATCCGGATAGAGGATGGCGTACTGCGTAAGTTCTCATTTTTATCCAAGGTCTTTTCGCTGCTGAATGTTTCCCAGATCTTTACCTTCAACCTGCCCGACATGGCCAGCCACGGCATGCCATTCTCCTACCTCGATGCCACCCTCCAACTGGCGGACGGACAGCTTTCCACCGAGGATTTGACCGTGGCCAGCAACGCCATGAATCTGTCACTTGTGGGGAAAGCCGATCTGCAGCAGGATCAACTCGATCTTCTCATGGGGGTGAAACCGTTCGGCACGGTCGACAAAATCGTTTCAAAAATTCCACTGGCCGGATGGATTCTGACAGGCGAAAACAAGGCGTTGATAACCGCCCATTTCCGCATCAGCGGATCGATGGAGGAACCTGAAGTGGAAGCCATCCCTGTCACCTCCGTTTCAAAAAAAGTGCTTGGAATCTTCCAACGGGTGCTCGGGCTGCCGGGAAAAGTCGTAACCGACGTCGGAAAGCTTTTTCAAACCGAGAACGGAGAACAGGAAGAGACGGAACAGCCGAAAAGGGAGGCCGGCGATCAGAGCATCCCGGGAGGACGACAGCCACAGTAAAGGGTGACGATGCCGCCGGTGAGGTCTTGATGTCCAAGGCATCTGAAACCGGCCTTTTCCATCATGGCCAAAAAGTCTTTTCGGGCCGGGAAGGCCTCGACGGAATCGGGAAGATAGCGGTAAGCTGCACCATCGGAGAGCAGGCCTCCGACATGGGGCAGTATCTTTCGGCTATACCAGCGGTAGAGCCCGGCAAGCAACGGCCGCGTCGGCTGGGAAAACTCGAGCACAACCAAACGTGCGCCGGGTTTGAGTACCCTGAAAAACTCCCGCAGGGCAACCTCACGCCGCAATACATTGCGAATCCCGAAAGCGATCACCGCTCCGTCAAAAGTTGCGTCTGTCAACGGGAGATTTTCACAGGAGCCCTGCACAAAAAATATCCGCCCCCGAGCCGAGGCAAGCTTGGGAACGGCGCCGCGCAGCATGTTCGCCGATAGATCCAGACCTGCAATCTCGACCTGCGAATAAGCCGCGGCAATCGCCAGGGCCACGTCTCCGGTACCGGTGGCCGCGTCCAGAACACGTCCTGTCCCTGAAAGCCCAAGCGCCCGGACCGCCGCTCGGCGCCATCGTCGATCAATACCGAAGGAGAGCAGTCGGTTCAACAGATCGTAGCGGGGAGCAATACGATCGAAAAGATGGCGGGTATCTTGACCTGGACGGTAGTCTGTGGACATGAAAAGTTTCCGTGGAAGCATTGGCTGTCTGCGACAGGCACCTGTTTAGCACAGGCAAGAGAAGCTGGCCAGAAAAAATACAGGGCTCGTATAAAAAAGGGATTATTGCATGCAACCACTTATCGTTACCGCCGCCATTTTACGCAGTGAGGATCGCATACTCATTACCCGCCGCCCTGCAGGCAAACCTCACGGCGGCATGTGGGAACTGCCGGGCGGGAAGCTCAACGACAACGAATCCCCACGGCAGGCCTTGCAAAGAGAGCTGCTTGAAGAATTGGGCATCGACATTGCGGTCGGCAACGTGTTCGACGTGGTCTATCATCGTTACGACGCTGGGGCAGTGCTGATCCTGTTTTATGAATGTCGCTGGCTGGCTGGAGAACTTCGGCACCTGGAAGTGGATGCCCATTGCTGGATAGCCCCGCAGGACCATAGCCGATATGAGATTCTACCCGCAGACCGCCCCCTTTTCGAGCGCTTGGACAGTTCAAATCAACAGGATTCCCACCAGACCTCACCGCCGACTATTGCGCCGGACCCGATCTCGCTTCGCCTCCGTGCGGAAAGCTGAAGATCAACAACGCCTTGCAACATTCTTCAATAAATAACCGCTGTGCCAGTATTCGCAGTTGATGAAGGGCATGTAACGCATGCCTCACACACTGCGCGGTGGGCGAGAGTGGAAAGCCGTCTAACGGCAATGCCACATGAAGGCGGCGAAAATTCGTCCAGCAGGCATGCACTCGAGATTCGAAGCACTCAACGTTTTGGTCTTGGATATCAAAGGCGATTCCGGAATGACATTTACGTATACGGTGGTAGTATTAATTAGTATTGAGGCCAGGGCAAAATAACGATTTGCACTGGCTTCGCTACGATTGGGGTAAAGCAAAAATACCTGTTTGACAGTATATTTGCCTGACTCGCGGCAAATGCTAGCCACGGGGAAAAAGGAAGTCCATTATCCGGAAAGAGACCGAAAGGAGGAACAAATGAAAGCTCCAAAAGCTCTGATCATGGTGATGGCAGCTATCTTCATGGGCGGTCTAATTGCGGGATGTCAGCCCGCCTCGGTAAAAAGCGAAGTCATGGCGCCGGCCGGCCAAACCATGACGGTCGGCGACAAGGTACGACTGTTCCACAGCGGCAATGAAGACATTCAACAGTTTTTCTGCGTTGGCGACATCGTCCCGGTTTCCAGAGAAGTGATTGTCTATGGAGAGGCAAACAGAACCGAAGTCGGCAAGATCAAGGTCCTTTCTTATGAAGGACCGCAGGCAATCCTCGCCGAAGTGGTTGAAGGGACTGTAATGGCAGGCAACATCGCCGAGAAGGGTGAGTCTGCCTGCATGGTCTACCTGCCGGAAACCAACTAAGTATCTAAAAGCCGGGTGTTCCTATATGCTTTTGCCTGGAATACCCGGTTCTTTTTTGTGAGATTTTATTGCTCACCACCGCCATGCAGACCGTTGTGCCGACAGTAAATTTGCTCCCTGGTCGGCGCCCCTCTTTCCAGCGGGTTGAGCTAGTCGCTCAGGGGCAGATCGAAAACTATCTCGGTACCCGCCCCGGGTGCGCTGGTAACTTCGATGCTGCCTCCGTGGCGTTCAATGATGTATTTGACGATGTGCATACCGAGTCCGAGTCCGCGCACACCGCTGTTGAGGTCGACCGCCCGATAGAATCGGTCGAACATGCGCTCGATCTGCCCCGACGTCATGCCAATCCCCTTATCTTTGACCGAAATGCGATAACAGTCCGGTTCGCGCCTGCCGGTCACCCTCACGGTACTGCCTTCCCGTGAGTACTTTACGGCATTACTGACGAGATTTTCCATAACCTGCACCAGCTTTTCCCGGTCGGCTCTGACCTTGTGCGACACGTCTGACGCAAAATCCATTTCGAACCGGTAACGCGGAAACTGTAGTTGAAAATGCTGCAGAACCCTGCGATTGATTTCAAATACGCTAACAGATTCCATAACCAGGGGAATTTCGCGACCGGCCTCGATGCGACTGATATCGAGCAGATCAGATACGATCCGTTCCAACACCTCGGCCTTATCATAAATTTCGGCCATGAACTCCTTGAGCTGAGCTTCAGGAAAGCCTCCGAATTCCTCAGGATGCATACAGAATTCAAGGTACCCCATGATGGAGGTAAGAGGAGTGCGCAATTCGTGGGCCGCAGTTGAGATAAACTCGGTCTTGACGCGCTCCATTTCACGTTCACGTGTCATATCCGTAAAAATAAAAATGGCTCCGGTCCGCCCGCCCTGGATGTTCGCCATACGCGAAGCGCGAGCTTTGAAAAAAGCCTGTTTTTCTTTATGGTCCGAAGGCCAGGGCAGGCAGGCCTCGCACGCGCCCGCCTCAACGTTTTCCAATAATTCGACCAGGGTGTCGCGCACCTCGCCGGCCGGACAAAGATCGTGGAAAGAGCATCCTACAGCATGCTCCGCGGGTGTTCCGAACAATTTTTCCGCTTGCGGATTGAGCAGCACTACCTGTCCGGCTTCATCGAGGACAACCAATGCATCGGCAATCGACCGGATAATGTTATCGATCTTTTCGCGACCGTCCTCAGCCTCCCACAAGGCCCTTTTGAGGCTGTCCTCCTGCTGTTTGCGCTCGGTAATATCTTCAGCAACACCACGAAACCCGGCCGCAAGACCATCTTCGTCGAAGATCGGAGTTCCGCTCAACAACAGGCATCGCTGGCGTCCGTCTTTATGCTGCAGCCATTTTTCCACATTGCGGAAAACCTTGGGCGCTTTGTCCCACTCTTCGAATAAAACGTGCCAGGTTTCCTCGGCAGCAGCATCATCCAGTTCGGCCGGAGATCTGCCGATGAGTCTATCGGCATCGCAACCAAGGACACTGCTGGCCCGTTCAGACAGGTAGCGAAATCGCCAGTCCGGACCGACCTCCCAGATCAGATCGCCGATGCTCAGGGCAATATCGCGAAAACGCTTTTCCCCCTCCTTAAGCAGGCGTTCGGCTTTTTTACGATCCGTAACATCTATCGCCAGGCCCAGCAGCCCTTGCACCTGTCCATCATTTCCCACGACCTTGGTACGGACAACACGATAGTCATGCAGGTTGCCATCGACATGGCAAAACGTCTGTTCCCTTTCCAACGGACCGGCCGATTCGTAAGCCGGGAGATCGTCCAAGGCGAAAACTGCAGATCCTTCATTGCCCAGGCACTGCTTCAGGACCTGTTGTCCCTTGCCGAGTATCTGCTCTTCCGGCATGCCGAGAATTTCGCACAAGTGTCGATTGACAAAGACAACATCCTTGTTTTGGTCCAGCATCCAGATGGCAAAAGGCGCTGCTTCGAATATCGCATCCAGAACCTGTCCCCTCCGGAAGGTATGCCGCCAGCCCGGCACCGCTTTTTGGGTCCGTCTGCCCGGACCCGCCCCGGAAGCACCATGAAAACCACCCGGCAGCAGATGGCCGGCATGGCAAATATAACGATGCATGCCGAATATCCGGCGTAGCTCCACAAAGGGGGTTTCCCGTCGAGGGAAGCCGTTCAGGACCTGTAACGCACAGTTTTGCCGTTCCTTGTTCATCCAGAGCAGAAAATCGGATTTTACGGTTTCCCGAACACCGCATTTGCCCAGCCAGGCCATATCGCATACAACGCGCACCCCCGGGAAGCTTGATGCCGCGCCACGCACAGCAGGTAATTCCAAGAAGCCCTTTTCCGTGAGAAGCCGCTCCAACGCTCCGGCATCATCCCAATGAATCAAACGACCGTCTTTCAGGGCCCGTTGGAACAAAAGGACGTCATTGTGGGATAAATAAGTGGATGAAGAAAGCATCCCGGCAGGCGACAAACAGATGCATTGTTCGTCGTTGCGCAGTCCTACTTTTAAAAACCGGCTGAGAGCCTGAATCCATTCCGATATGTCATCGTAGACAAGACAAACGTGATCCTGCCAACTCAGGTCTTCAAATGTATGCTCCCCTCCACAATCGGAAGCGGGAAACTCTGTCATGGCATACTCCACAGGATTCGACAGAAGAGAGACGATGATTTCTTATATATCATGCATTTCATTTTACCCATAAAAAATTATTGAGATGATCGGGCAAAATCCTCTGTTCCGCCTTCATGAATCGTGGTATTTACAAACCTATGAACATACCCATGCAACCTATCGGATTCATACGCTCCGGATTCCCGGAAAAATTCGGCATTCCGCGCCAGGCCGGGCTGGTTTCCGAAGCAAGTGCCAGCCTGGAACTGCTGCCTCCTTTCGATACCCCGGAAGCCGTAAGAGGATTGGAGGGGTTTTCCCACATCTGGTTGATTTTCGTATTCCATGCCCATCTTGAAAGCGGCTGGAAGCCGACGGTGCGTCCGCCCCGCCTGGGAGGGAACAAAAGATTAGGTGTCTTCGCCACCAGATCGCCGTTCCGTCCAAACCCTATCGGTCTGTCGGCCGTCGCCCTGGAGCGCACCGTTACGCAAAACGGTCATACGGTATTACACCTGCGGGGAACCGATCTGCTGGACGGCACACCGGTACTCGACATCAAACCCTACGTGCCCTATGCCGATGCTCTGCCAGAAGCGCAGGGAGGATTTGCAGCCGAACGTCCGCAACCGATGGTGCAGGTCGATTTCACGCCGGAGGCATCGGCCTGTTGCCGGGATTTGGAGAGTGAGGGGTATTCCCGCCTCGAAAAGTTGATTCGTCAAGTTCTGGAAAATGATCCCCGACCTGCCTACCAGGCCACCCGGCCCGGCAAACAAAACTTCGGAATGCGTCTGTTCGATCTCGAGTTGCGCTGGCGGGCCGAAAAAAAGCGCGTTACGGTTGTCTCGATAAGGAAGGTGGCAACTTAAGGAGCAGGTCAGAAAAAGAGGGGCCGCCCCCTTTGCTGCAGCCCCTTTCTCGATTCACCCCATGCGTCTTTCAAATCCTCTGCCCGACCGCCCAATTCCTTTGCCGCTGCAGCAGTCTCACCCACCAGATTGATGACCCTGACCGTCCCGGGAATAATCGCGTCCCTGGCGTGCTCATCCATAAATTGGGAAACAAGTGCCAGCGGCTGTAAGATGTTGTCCATCTCCGGAAGGCAATCTAACCTACCAGGCACTCCACATCGAGCAGGATTTTGACTTCATCGTCAATTTTTCCGATGCCTTTGACATATTTGCCGTCAGCTCCGCCATTTGAGACCGGAGCCGACTCCACCTGAGCTGCCGGGATATCCATGACCTCGTTGACATGATCGACCACCAATCCCATGGCCTGATCCGCGACATTGACAACAACAACACAGGTGCGTTCGTCATAATCCCTGGCCGACAGTCCAAAACGGGCCCGCACATCCATCACCGGGATCACCTTGCCGCGAAGATTGATAACTCCCTTGATGAAGTGAGGCATGTCGGGAACCTTGGTAATATTCAAAATCCCTATGATTTCGATGACATAACAAATATCGATCGCATATACTTCGTCAGCCAGGGAAAAAGTCAGGTATTTATCTTTCTGGGTATCCTCGTCCACCCCTGCGACAACCTCATCGGCACATACCGCTTTTTGCATTTTCTGCCACCATTCCTTTCATCCGCTTTTCAGTTGATCCTTCGAAAACTTTCCTGAAACATGGTTTTACTAACCGCACAGACGAAAGTCCAATCGGATTCGCTTATCGTTAACGAGCCAGCCATGGAATCCCCTCTCTTTCGTGATGCGGACGATCTAGGCTAGCAGCAAACCCCGTGCCGTTAACGACAAGCGCCGGCGGACAGACTCGCAACCTGATAACGCCTTGAAATTATTGAGAAACTACCAGAACAAAGTTTGACTGTCTTCCCATCCGCACAACATCACGGGCAAGCTGCCCCAGCAGGTACGCCCCACATATGTGGCGTCCGAAGGCAACATCACTCCACTGTCTGTATCAAAAAACCGCATCAACACCGGCCAACTTACCCGGCCAGTTGATATTTTTCGATCTTTCGGTAAAGGGTCTTGCGATCTATGCCCAGCAGACGCGCCGCCTTGGCCTTGTTCCAATCGGTCTTTTCAAGAGCGGCAAGGATCTTTTCCTGTTCCCGATCTTTCATGCCGCTGTTTTGAACGTCGGCAGACGGAGCTGACTGAAGAATCTCGCCCGGCAGATGGGCAAGCCGCACAATCGGTTCGCCACAATGAATCAGGGCATGCTCGACGGCATGTTCCAACTGACGGATGTTGCCCGGCCAGTCATAAGCCTGCATCGCGTCAGCCACATCCTGACCCAGCCCCTGCACCTGGCGACCGAGCACCTCGTTGTAGTGCCGAATGAAATGATCCACCAGCAAGGGAATATCTTCCCTGCGTTCCCTCAGAGCCGGCAAATCCAGGGTAATGACCTTGAGACGATAATAAAGATCCTGCCGGAATTCACCTTTACGCACTTTTTCTTCAAGATCCTGGTTGGTGGCGGCAACGATGCGAACATCGACCTTGATGGGTGTCGAATCGCCGATGCGTTCGACTTCCTTTTCCTGCAGCACCCTTAACAAACGCAGTTGCATGCGAGGGGATATGTCGCCTATCTCGTCAAGGAATATGGTCCCGCCGTCAGCCTTCTGAAAGCGGCCGACATGATCCTTGACAGCGCCGGTGAAAGCACCCTTGACGTGGCCGAAAAGTTCGCTTTCGAGCAGGGTATCCGACAATGCGGCACAGTTCACCTTCACCAGGGGACGCCTCTTGCGCTGCCCCGACAGATGCAGGGCCTCGGCGACCAGTTCCTTTCCGGTACCGCTCTCCCCAAGGATCAGTACGGTGGAGGGAACCTGGGCAAGATTTTCTATCAGTCCGAAAAGCTCCTGCATTTTCTGACTTCTGGCTATCATGCGATGGAAACACTGGCGCTTGTTCAGGCTGCGCTCCAGGTCATTGAGACGGGTTTCATCCCGTACCGCCATCACCGCTCCGGAAATCTCACCTTCTTTGTTTTGCAGTGGCGCGGTCGACAGTGAAACCACCTGCCCGGAGCGATCAAGGCGCTCGCAATGCATACGTGCAAGCTCAAGGGAGGTTTGCTCCCCGAGTGTGCGTTGCAACAATTCGCGGCACTTGCCCGAGCAAGGAACATCCAGAGAATCCATCATTTCGCCACGGTCACTCTCCTCCAGGCCGCAGAGGCTGGCGGCCGCCTTATTGAAGTCGGTAACGATTCCCGCAGCATTCACCGAAACCAGACCATCCTTGACACTGTCGAAGATGGCCGCAAGGTTGGTTCGAATCTCCGCCTCGCGGTCAAGAGCCTGTTTATACTTGAGAGCGGAACGCGCCACCTGCAGCAGATCCTTTTTGACCACCGGCTTGGAGATATAGTCATAAGCTCCCAGGCGTATCGCCTCGGCAGCCGTATCGACGTTGGGAAATCCGGTAATCATGACAACGGGCGTGCTCTGGTCATATTCCCGCAAGGCACGCAACACCTCGATCCCGGTACGCCCCCCAAGCACGATATCCGAAAAAACGAGATCGTATCCACCGTTCTGTAGAAGGTTCAGCGCTTCATCAAAATCGGCTGCCGTCGACACCTCATGGCCTTCCGCCGCAAGAAACCGTTCAAAACTGAAACGCAAGCATTTTTCATCGTCGATGATCAGAATTCTGGCTGGGCGGTCGAATTTACGGTTCATGGTCATTCCTCGGGTGCTGCGGGAAGAATCAGGGTAACCGTGGTGTAAAGGCCCTCCCTGCTGTCGATGAAAATCTCCCCATGGTGATCCTTGATAATGCCGTGGCTGATACTCAATCCCAACCCGGTCCCCTCACCGGTCGGTTTGGTGGTATAAAACGGTTCGAGAATCTTGTGCAGGGAACTCTGAGGGATGCCGCTCCCCTGGTCACGAACCGAGAGTTGTACCGCCGGCCGACTTTGATACGTACATTCGGCGGCTTTGATAATTAGAACCTTATCTGCATGAACGGTGGGATACTTCTGGTTCAACGCGTAACGAGCATTGCTCAACAGATTAAGTATGACCTGCTGAATTTCCTGGGCATGCGCCACCACCTCCGGCAGATCGGCCGGCACCTCCAGCTTCAGATCGATGCCGTCCTTGCGCAACTGGGATTCGGTCAACGCCAGCGAACAGGCAAGGGTATCCCAGAGCGCCACCCGGTCCTTGTGTTCCTCGCGCGCGCGGGCAAAGGCCAGAAGATTCCGAACGATATTGGCGATGCGTTCTCCTTCGTCGATAATACCGCACAGAATATCTTTTTCGTCCTCGGCTATTTCGAGACTATCGGCGAGCAGTTGCGCATAATTGATGATGCCGTTGATGGGATTGTTGATTTCGTGGGCCACCCCGGCAGCAAGTTCGCCCAGAGATGCGAGTTGCCCGGTTCGCAGGGATTCCTCGCGCAATTGCATCTGGTGGGTGATGTCGCTGGCATAGCGTATGACCTGCACCGTATTGCCGGCCTTGTCTTTTACCGGGAAGCTGCGAACCTCCCAGCTGCGCTCACTCCCCCCTTTCAGGATTACCTTCTGACTATCGCCGGTGCGAAAACTCGCCATCACCGGACATTCTTCCTGGCGACAGGAACAGTCTTCCCACAAGGAACAACAGGTCTTGCCCGGGATCTTTCGTACCGGCAGATTGGTCATCTCGGCCGTGCTTAGATTGGTCCGCAGCACGGTACAATCCGGCGCAATCAGAGCGATGGAATCGGGTATGCCGTCGAGCAGGGTCTGATATTCGCGAAACAGGCGTTTAAAACGTTTTTCACTCTGACGAAGCGCCTGTTCGGCAGCGATGCGATCGGAAATATCCACAGCCACCCCGCGCACTCCGACAATACGTCCCTTGCGAACCATTGGCGACACCGAAATCATGACCCTGAAGCGAAAACCGTTACGCGCCTCGATCAAGCACTCATGGGCATTGATGGTTTCACCGTCGAGAACCCGCTGAAACACATCTGTCATCAGTGTGCGATCGGCACCGGCCAGCAGATCGAAAACGCTCACCCCCTCCTTGAGATCGGCGGAACTGCAGCCGACCATCTCCATCGTCACGCGATTGGCGAAAGTCAGCCGGCCAAGAGTATCGGTCTCGAATACCGACTGGGGCAACAGGTCGGCCGTATCGCGAAAACGCGACTCGCTTTCCCGCAACTCCTCCTCGACCTTCTTGCGCTCGGTGATATCCACGCCGACGGATTGCACTTCGGTCACTTCCCCCAACTCCCCCACGATAGCGGTATTGCTCCACCGGTACCACAAGCAGCTGCCATCGCTTTGCGGTATGGGGGTCTCGTGGTAAAGGGTTCCGGGATGGGTCAGCAGCAAACGGATATGCTCCTCCATGGCAACACGAAGTTCGTCCGGCATCTTGTTGACAAATTTGCGTCCCAGAAACTTGTCCGGCGCTTTTTTGAACAGACGGCAATAGGCCTGGTTGACATAGGTCAACGTCGTGTCGGGAAGCCAGCGACAGACGGCTTCGACCTGGGTCTGCATAAGAGCACGATAACGTTCTTCGCTGCGCCGCAATTCTACTTCCGCCTGGTGGCGTTCCGTCACATCCCGGACTGCGGCGATAACCCTCGATTTCTGGCCCTTCTGCCACAACGACAAGGACAATTCGATGAAGAACTCCGCTCCATCACTGTGCAAAGCAGGCAATTCGATATTCTGGCCGAGCAGTTCGGAATCAAAATTGCGAGAGAAAAACTCCGCCAGGCTCTGTCGATGGCTGTCGCGAAACCGCTCGGGCATCAGAACGTCAAGTGGTTTCCCGAGCATCTGCTCTTCGGTATATCCGAACATTTTCTGCGCTGCAGGATTGAAAATAATGACCAGTCCCTTGTCGTTAACGCCGATGAGGGCATCGCTGATAACACGAAGTACGGCGTTAAAGCGTTTTTCACTCCACATCAAGGACTGGCGTATCACCCTGTGGGAGCGCAATCTGGGCAACACCAGGATGATCAGAACGATCTGCAGAATCAGAAACAGAACGCAGGCCACGACCAGCCTGGCATCCATGCCAACGGTCTGAACCGGGCCGTCCAGAAGCGTACTGCCTCTGGGAAGCGCGCTCATAGGAATGTCCCATTGCTTCAGAGCAGGATACAAAAAAACATATCGCGCAGCATTGGCATCGAACGCATCGTGCTCGAAAACATCTCCCTGGCCAAGAACCCTGTCGACAAGGACTTGCGCGGCAGCCTGCCCCTGCGCCAAACCGTCTACCACGCTGCCGCCAACCACACCGTTGACAAGATAGTTGGTTCCCATCGCCAAAATTTTGAATGATCCCGCCTCGGCTAGGGTTTTAATCGCCACGGGGATGGGGACCGGGGTGCCGTCAGCCCCAACCAGACCTCCGAGCGTGGTAAGGACGACGGTTCCCCTCCCCCGGGAAGCCAGTTGGGTTCGCAACCCGGGCAGGGTTTTATCCGCCAGGAACTCATAATCCAGATCAGGGAAATGAAGTGCCATTTCTTCCGCAACATGCTGTGCGATAAGGTCATGAGACCGGCAATCGTCACCGAGAAAATAAATCTTTTCAAGTTCGGGATCCATTTTCAGGGCCACACCGACATTGCCGGCGACATCCTTGCGCTCGAACACCCCCTTGAAAGTTATCGCATCGAGAGTTCGCTGCATCCCGAGATTATTAATGCCGCTGAAAATCACCGGCACTCCGGGAAACAGGCTGTCCCGGCGATGCACGAGAAAAGACAGGGCATTATCATCGGTAGCGTATATGGCGTCAGGATGGAAACCGCGAAATTTCTTTTGCAGATAATCGGCGAAAAATTCTTCGTAATCGGTATCGAAGATATTGCGCTTGGTATCCAGGTATTCGGCAAAAAAAGAAAAGGTATGCTGTGAAGCATGCGTCTTGAGCGTGGAAATGAAACCGGTATGCTGGCTGCGGGTCCAGGGATATTCCACATGATAGGAGTGCAGCACCAGAATGTTCAGATCGCGAGCGTGGGAGGTGCCAGGCAGCAGCCCCCCTCCCAGCAGAACGACACAGAAACATAAGGATGTAAAAAAGGTTGCGGCAAAGTCGAAGGTATTGCGCACTGCGAATTCCCACCTGTTTCGAAAAGAATCGGCAGGGCACCGCGACAGGCGGTAGCCCTGCAAACCATATCGACAGGAGTCCGACGATTCTTTACCTAAAGTGGTATTTCAGCAACCGCATTGCGGCAAGGACAAGTTCGGAAGGACTATTACAGATTCCGGCGGGCATGGCGAATCAGTCCCGCAGTGGATGCATCATGCTCCGAAAGTGCGCCGCCTTCCTGCAATTCCGTCAAAATGGTTCCCGCCAGTTGCTTGCCCAGTTCCACCCCCCACTGGTCAAAGGAATTGATTCCCCACAAGGTGCCCTGCACATAAATTTTATGTTCATACAGCGCAATCAGAATCCCGAGGATCCGCGGCGTAAGCTTGTCGAACATCAACAGGTTGCTGGGGCGGTTTCCGGGGAAAACCCGATGCGGTACCAGACGAAAGATATCGGCCTGATCCAGCCCCTGCGCCTCCATCTGGATCCGGGCTTCAGCGTCGGTACGACCGCGCATCAGCGCTTCGCACTGGGCCAGACAGTTGGCCAACAGGATATGGTGGTGTTCGCCGGGAGCATAATGGCTGTGCATCGGCACCAGAAAATCGACGGGGATCAAACGGGTCCCCTGATGCAACAACTGGAAAAAAGCATGCTGCCCGTTGGTTCCCGGCTCTCCCCAGACCACCGGTCCGGTATCGCAACACACGGCACGGCCATCGCAGGTTGTCGCCTTGCCGTTGCTTTCCATGTCGGCCTGCTGCAGATATGCCGGCAACCTCTGCAGATGCTGGGCATAGGGAACGATGGCCTGGGTGGCCGCGCCAAAAAAATTGACATACCAGATCCCCAGCAGTCCCATGATAACCGGCAGGTTTCTGTCCAGCGGCGCATTGCGAAAATGTTCGTCCATGGCGTGACCGCCGGCCAGCAATTCTTCGAAACGGTCCATGCCTGCGGCCAGGGCGATGGACAACCCGATGGCGGACCACAGCGAATAGCGGCCGCCGACCCAATCCCAGAAAGGAAACATATTGGCCGGATCGATGCCGAAATCCCGCACCCTCTCACTGTTGGTCGACAAGGCCACAAAATGACGCGCCACATGTTCCGTTTCTCCGGCAGCCTGCAAAAACCAGTCGCGGGCGCCATGGGCATTGGCGAGGGTCTCCTGTGTACCGAAGGTCTTCGAGGCGATCAAAAAGAGGGTTGTCTCAGGCCGCAGCACGGCCAGGGTATCGGCGAGGTCAGCCGGGTCGATATTCGAAACGAAATGAACTTTCATCCCGGGTTTGTGGTAGGGAGTCAAGGCCTGCACCGCCATGCGCGGTCCGAGATCCGATCCTCCGATGCCGATGTTGACCACATCGCAGATCGGTTCGCCGGTAAAACCGCGCCAGGCCCCGGAATGGACCTTGTCGACGAATGCCCGCATCTGGTCCAGAACGGCATGGACCCGGGGCATGATATCCTCTCCGTCAACATGGATGGGACGAGAAGAGCGATTGCGCAACGCCACGTGAAGGGCCGGCCGCTGCTCCGTACAATTGATCCGCTCTCCGGCAAACATGCGACCGATCTTGTCCTCGAGACCGCACTGCCCGGCCAGAGCGTACAAAAGCCTGAGGGTATGGTCGGTAATGCGGTTTTTGGAATAATCGAACAGCAGGTCTTCGAACGAAAGGGAAAGACGCTCAAACCTCTGGGGATCCTGCGAAAATAAATCGCGCATGTGTTTGGTGGATATCTGCCGATGATGTTCCTTTAATTCCTGCCAGGCTTGCGTGTGAGTCAAAACCTTGCCTCCTTTGTCGGCCTCCGTTCTCGAATCCGGACATACGACAGGAGGCATTCCGGGCCGTTGCGTGCCGGTGCCAGCCTGTCTCCGCATTCGGAAAAACCAGGTTGAAAAGTCAACATCTCCACCAGGCGCCGCAGTCTAGCAGATCAAATACCGCATAAAAAGATGTTTAATTCGGCGGCGGCCTCGTAGTCACCCGCACAAGTAAGCCATAAAAAAGGCCGATTTCCAGTCTCCAGGGAAATCGGCCTCCATTTATTATCGCCGAAAGGTGATCTGACAGGCCGATGGAAAACGCCTGCGAAGCACGGGAATGGGCTCGCAGAGAGGAACCCCGATTTCGATTTGCAACGCTGGCAAAGGCCACGAAGGGGATTTTTCAACCCTCTGCTAATCGTCGCCACCCTCCTCGTCGACCAGCTTCCATGCCTCCGTCACCAGGGCATCGGCAAGTTCGGCCTGCGGCACTTTGCGTACGATCTCGCCACGACGGAAAAGAATCCCCTGCCCCTTGCCCCCCGCAATGCCGAGGTCGGCCTCTCGAGCCTCGCCGGGACCGTTGACGACACACCCCATGACCGCCACGGTAATCGACAGGGGCAGGTCATGCAGCCGTTGCTCGACTTCTTCCGCCACAGAAATCAGATCGATCTGACATCGCCCGCAGGTGGGACAGCTGACGAATACCGGCCCCCGCCGACGCAATTCCAGCGCTTTGAGAATCTCCCAGCCGACCCGCACTTCTTCGACCGGGTCGCCGGTCAGCGAAACCCTCAGGGTGTCCCCGATCCCATCGTAAAGCAGCGTTCCGATCCCAACGGCGCTCTTGACGGTACCTGACCAGGTGGTGCCCGCCTCGGTAATACCGATATGCAGAGGGTAATCGACCTGTGCGGCGAGCAGACGATAGGCCTCGACCGTGCGCCGAATATCCGAAGCCTTGAGGCTCACCTTGATATCCCGAAAATCGAGATCCTCAAGGATACGGATATGTCCCAGAGCACTTTGTACCATGGCTTCGGCGGTGGGGTGACCGTAGCGCTCGAGCAATTCCTTTTCCAGCGACCCGGCGTTGACACCGATACGGATAGGAACCCGGCGTTCCGCGCAGGCCTTGACAACCTCCTCGACCTTCCACCGCGCGCCGATGTTGCCGGGGTTGAGACGCAGACCGTCGACACCGCTATGCAAAGCCGTCATGGCCAGGCGATAATCAAAATGGATATCGGCCACCAGCGGAATGGGGCAACTGGACCGTATGGCGGCCAAGGCCCGGGCGGCTTCTTCATCGGGCACGGCACAGCGCACGATTTCGCATCCGGCATCGGCAAGCCTGGTGATTTGATCGAGGGTTGCCGGCACATCGGCGGTAGAGGTGCTGCACATGGATTGTACGGATATCGGTGCCTCACCGCCAATGGCGACATCGCCGAGTTGGATCCGTCGGGAAACGCGTCTCATAATATCTGCTCCTTGAAAACGGGCACATCGAAAAGGGCCTTGGAACAAGCGGAAAAACCGATGGCCTCGCACAAAACTTAAACTACCGCAAAGTTCGTACAGGCGCGGAGAATAACCACTGCTTTTCATAAGGCATTTCTCTGCCACCTAGGCGCTCTCGGCGGTCAAAACGCTATGGCTGTTTATATCGCAAGTTCTCGCTGAGCCGAAACAAAAGCTGCTGGTCATTAAGTGCGGCGGCACGAGTTTACGACCCGCTATTTGCGAAGTCAAGCCGACAAAAGAGCCGTTGACTCCGGTTTGATTACGATTTATGGTGCCTCACACTCGAATACATAGCCTTGAAAGCTGAAGAAATCATGTCCAAACAAAGAACAAAAAAATCGAATCCCCGCCGCCAGCGTCGAAAGCCGCCTGTCGAAACCCTGGAGGTGACCGTCGAGCGTCTGAACGACGACGGTATCGGCGTCGGCCGGCATGCAACGAAAGAGGTTCTGATAGCCGGCGCTCTCCCCGGAGAAAAAGCCGTCATCGCTGTTGAGCATGAGGGGCAGCACCGCATCGTCGGGCAATTGCGCCGCCTGCTCAGCAAAAATCCTGCCCGCAGAGCTTCGCCATGCCCTTATCTGCGCGATTGCCAGGGCTGTTCCCTGATGTCCATGGGCTATGCAGACCAGTTACAGTTCAAACGAGACAAGGTGCGTGCGGCCCTGAGCGCCTATCCCCCGCTGAAAAACATCGAGGTTGCGCCTGTCCGGGCAGCCGACGCCCCCCTCGGTTATCGCACCAACGCCAAACTGACCCTGGCGCGTCGCAAAGGCCGCATTCTCATCGGACTTTATCGGCGCGGCAGCCACGAGGTTGTCGACATAGGGAACTGTCCGCTGCATCATCCTCTCATCAACCGCATCATCGATGTGGTGCGGGACGAGATAGCACGTCAGGACATCTACCTGTACAATCCCGTGACCCGGCGCGGCCTGTTGCGCTATCTGCTGATCAAGGTCAGTCCGGCCAACGGCAAGGCCATGGTAACCTTCGTCACGGCACAAAGGGAATACAAACGCATCACGGCACTGGCCAAATGGGTGGCACGCAAGGTACCGGAAATCGTCTCGGTTCAGCAGAACGTCAACGCTTCCGCCGGCAACGTCATCCTGGGGCGTGAAACGTTGCGCATGATCGGCCAGCCGGACCTTTTCGACCAGGTCGGGGACATCCGTCTGCGCATATCGCCGACTTCCTTTTTTCAGGTGAATCATGAGCAGGCGGCTCGTATCTACAACCTGATCCGGCAATGGGCCGGCTTGCGGAATAACGAATATGCTCTCGATCTGTATTGCGGCATCGGCGGCATTGCACTGCATCTTGCCCAGGATGCCGGGCAGGTTGTCGGCATCGAAATGGTCGAAGAAGCAGTGCGCAACGCCCAGCAGAACGCGGCCATGAACAACCTGACCAACTGCCGTTTTCTTGCCGGCGATGCGTCGGAGCTGCTGCAGGATCTCATCACGACCCTGCCGGCACTGGCCGCCGCCGTTCTCAATCCCCCGCGCAGCGGATGCGATAGCGAAGTTCTGCAGGCTGTGATTCGTCTGCAGCCCCGAACCCTGATTTACGTATCCTGCAATCCGGAAACACTGGCCCGCGACCTGGCGGAACTGTATCGCATGGGTTATCGTACCGCCGAGATCCGGCCCGTCGACATGTTTCCGCAAACCGCTCACGTCGAATCGGTCGCCCGCCTGGTCAAAATGGATGGGCAAAACCGGTGATTGGCGATTAAGAGTTGGTAACCGGGCAAGGCGATTTTTAAACCATCGCCGGTTCTAAACAAACGAGGCTCCGCGGAAATCCGCGGAGCCTTTTCGGTATAACCATTCAATTTCTACAATCGAAAAACGCCATCACAGCTTGATGACATTGCTGGCCTGGGGCCCTTTCTGACTTTCGATGATATCAAACTGCACCAGCTGCCCCTGAGTCAGGCTCTTGAACCCCTCCGCCTGAATCACCGAAAAATGCACGAACACGTCCGGCCCGTCCTGCTGCTCGATAAAACCGAAACCTTTGGCGTCATTGAACCATTTCACCACACCTTCTGCCATTTTGATCACTCCTTTGATCTTGCGCTGGGCCAAATCCAAACAGGCTCCGTCGTTATCCCGACAGAACCGCCATGCAGCCGGCAGGGAGAACGTCACCGCAACGGATGCATGACCTTCTTTTTATTAACATGAATTCACTATCATAACAACTGCCCAAAATCAAGAGTCTATTTGTTCCTGGCGCCGATCTTCGGTCAAGAAACGCGGATCAGCAAACCTTCAAGGAAGCGCGCATCGAGCCTTTCGGGCAGCAAGGGACAAAGGGTGGTATGCAGGCATTGCAGACAGGCATCGACGAAAGGCCATGCCAAGGGCTCCACCTTGTCCAGCCAATGCCTCGTTTCATCGTATAAGGTCGCGGCAAGCTCTTTATCCTTGCAAACCAGCCCATGCAGCGCCGCCAGCTTGTCGGCAGGCAGGGGGGTAGCGTCAAACGTTCCGCCCAGCAGGCGATTGGCAAAAGCGGTAAGGAAAAAATGTTGCAGACCGACAGCTTGAACCTGGTCCGGAAGACAGCCGTCCAAAACAAGATCGTCCGGTACCGGCAAACGGAAAGGAAGCTGTTCTTCAAATAATCGGCGTGTTGCTTCCACGCTCGTCAGTATCTCCCGAGTCCGCCGCACATCGGCCAGGTTGCGGAAAGGGCGTCCGCCTTCGCCGGGAGGCGAGTCGAGAATCAAAGGATAGAGGGGGCGTCGCTGCGCAAGCAACCCGACCGCGGTGCCCCACGGTCCGTCGAGCCATGGGCCGACATCGGACCTGAGCAACTGCCGGGCGCGTCGCTGCAACTGCAACGTCAAACTGTAGCCAAGACGGAACAGGGGTAACAGATAGGTTTCATTGAACAGACGCGCGGCCTTTTCTTCATCGGTATGACAAAGATGCTCGAGTGCCAGGTTGAGATAACCGTAAACCTTATCCATAAGGTCGCGCAACTGCACGCGATCGCCAAAATCGACACCCTCCGCGACCAGAACTTTGTTTGCCAGATAGGCCAGTTCCCAGCCGGTATCATCATCGAGAGGCGTTGCCAGAACACCGGCGAGCAGATCCCTGGCCCGCAGCACACTCAACACGAACCCGGGAGCCGGTGGGGATTCGGAAATATCCGGGTACCGGCGATACTGCTGAGGATCGAAGGTTTCCGGATCGACCCAGGCATAGGTTTCCAAGGCCTGCGAGGGATCGGGAAAACCGAGATCCTGCAAACGTTCACAACGAGCCTGATAGGCATTTTCCTCGAGACAGGAGAAAAATTCCCAACGCAGCGTCTCCATCAGTTCGGCATAGAAACTCTGGTCGAGCCGGTAGAGGCAGTCCAACATGCTGCGGACCAGACGCGCGTATCTGGATGTGCCGATCTCCACCTCGTAGCTGCCGATGCATTTGGTTTGATCCGGAGGATTATCCTCGTCCTGGAAAGCCTCCGGTCCGCGCAGGACGCGAACGAACTTGCGCATGATCAACGCCAGCAATTCGAAATCGATGGATCTCGCCGCCTGCAACACTTTTTCTTCGCCTTCGGTCATGGCAAGTGCCAGCCAATGCACTGCCTCCTGGGCATCGATGCGGTCTTTGCGCCAGCAGTCGAGATCGACAAATGAGGTCAACTGCTCACCGGAAGCCATGGCGATCAGTTCCGGCACATCATCGCGCCCCAGTTCCTTGATGGTCAGAAACAGATCCTGCGACGGCAGCGACTGCACCAGGGCACGACCGTCGCCGGCATTGAGAATCATGCGATAACGCATGGATGCATCGGCCAGGCGCACCTGCTCCTTCTGTTCCGAAAGGGAAAGGTTTTCGAAACGGCGGTGGTCCCGCTTGGGAAGGTGCGAAACGGTTGCCGGCCGGGTCTTACCGTCTGCACCCGGTTTTTGCGTCTTGCTCATAGCTACTCCCTTGGTAGGATTTGATCGAAGCGGACAATGTAATGCACGCCCCGCCTGCGGTCAAGAGCTGACGAGGGTTCCGGAGAAAACCTCCATTCCGGCTTTGCATCCCGCTATCGCCCTTTATACTTGAGAGAAAACACCCTCTTGCCGTTTCACCAGGACCGAACCATGACGATCCCGCATAAAATACTGCCATGGCTCATCTTTATGATTGTAGCGCCCCTTTGCGTCTTGGCGCAAACGTCGTCCGACCTCGACCTGCGCGCGTTGATACGTGAAGTGGAGGACCAATATACGGGAAAATCCTCTCACGCCCTCATGACCATGCAGGTTCGCACCGAGCACTGGCAACGCTCGCTGAAGATGGAAGCCTGGTCCCGGGGACGCGATCGTTTTCTGGTGCGCATCCTCGAACCCGCCAAGGAACGGGGCGTCGCAACCCTGAAAAACGACCGGGAGGTATGGAACTATCTGCCCAAGGTCGACCGAACCATCAAAATTCCACCGTCGATGATGGGCGGCGCCTGGATGGGGAGCCACATAACCAACAACGATCTGGTCAAACAATCTCACATCGATCAGGATTACGACTTCAGCCTGCTTGAACAAACCCCGGATTTCTGGCGTATCGAAGGCCTGCCAAAACCGGAAGCCGCTGTTGTCTGGGGAAAAATCGTCTATCAGATCGGCAGAGCCGACCGGGTACCGCAGCGTATCGCTTACTTCGATGAGGATATGGCCATGGTGCGGGAAATCATCTTCGACAAGGTGCAGACCGTCGAGGCGCGGCGGCTGCCCATGCGCATGACCGTGCAACCGTTGGACAAGCCCGAGGAACAGACCCTTCTGGAATACGAACAGATCGCATTCGACGTCTCTTTGCCGGAAAACTTCTTTTCTCTGCGCAATCTGAAACGACGCTGAACATGCTGCTGTCCCTTGCTCTGCGCAATATCTGGCGCAACAAGCGCCGAACCCTGCTGACAGTATCGGCCATGGTGGTTTCGTCGGCTCTGCTTATTCTGGCTCTCGGGATATTCTCCGGCATGCTGAACGACATGCTGGCCGCAGCCACCGAACAATACCGTGGCCATCTCGTCATTTCCATGCCCGGCTATCAACAGGACCGGGAGATATTCAACTCCTTTGTCCCCGATTTCGTTCTGCAGGAAGAACTCGATAAGGATCCCGACGTCCTTGGGGTGTCGCCTCGCCTGCGCGGTTTCGGACTTCTTTCACACGGGCAGAACACCTACCCGGCGGAACTGCTCGGCATCCGGCCCCGCAGAGAACGCCAGGTAACCAACCTCGGAAAACACCTCACGGCGGGGAGATATCCTACCGAGGAGGCGGCTGACGCAGCGCTGCTCGGTCGGGGACTTGCGCAAAAACTTGGGGTTGAGCCGGGCGATGAACTGGTGTTCGTCACTCAGGCTGCGGACGGTTCCATCGGCAACGACCTGTTGACGGTAACGGGAATTTTTGCCACCGGCGATACCACCCACGACAACAGTCTGGTGCTGGTGCCGCTGGCCTGGCTGCAGAAGGTCATGGTGCTGGAAGGGAAGGTTCACGAAATAGCCCTGCGGATTCATCGGCCGAGTGAAGCCTCGGTTCTCGCCGATCGCCTGACCGCCCTGCTGCCCGGGCAACTGAGGATCGTTACCTGGGGATCTCTGATGCCGGAACTTCAGGAAGCGATTCTCAGCTTCGATGCGAGCCGCCTGATCGTAGCCGTTATCCTGTATCTCGCAACCGGCCTCGGTATTCTCAATACGGTCTACATGTCGGTTATGGAACGGACCCGCGAATTCGGCGTACTGATGGCCATAGGCATGCGAACCTGGCAGATCCGTCTGCTGGTATTGAGCGAAACGCTGGTCATGGGCCTGCTGTCGTTGATCGCCGGCTGCAGCCTGGGCGCTCTCATGACCCTCTATATGCAGCAGGTGGGCATCGATCTTTCCCGCCACCTTACCCCCATCACCTACGCCGGCAGCACCATTTTGCCAAGGCTGCATGCCGTCAACGAGGTCGGCAACTATCTGCTGCCGGCCGTTATGCTGCTGATCATCGCCCTGCTGGCAGGTTGGTTGCCGGCACGGCGCGCCGCAAAACTGCAACCGGCGGATGCGCTGCGGGAGGAATAATGTGGACATCCTGACCCTGGCCTGGAAAAACGTATGGCGCAACCGGCGGCGCAGCCTTATTACCCTGACCGCCCTGAGCCTCAGTCTGATGCTGATGCAGGGATTTCACAACCTGGCCGTCGGGTCCTATGCACGCATGATCGACAGCGGCGTGCGCGCCGGATCGGGGCATATAGCCCTTTATCGTGGAGATTACAACCGTTCGCGCGACGAAGCCCTGACCTACGCTGCCACCGACCTGCTGAAACAACTATCCACCGTGACCGAGGTGGCGAACGTACTGCCCCGCATCTACCTGCCGGGACTGGCACAGTCAAGCCGCGAAAGCCGGGGCATCCTGCTGACCGGCATCGCTCCGGCCGACGAAGCTGCCGTCAATCCTTTTCTGCGTCAGCTTGAGGCCGGCAGCCTGCTGAACAGTTCCGAAGGACGGGGGGCCCTGCTCGGCAGCAGGCTCGCTTCCGAGCTTAAACTTTCCGTCGGCAACAAACTGGTCATTACCGTGCAGAACCGCCGGGGGGATCTGACAAGCGAGCTTTTCAGGATTCGTGGCATAGTGCACACCGGCTTGCGTGATGTGGACCATTCTCTGGTCATGGTGGGGCTGGACAAAGCCGCTTCCATGGGCGGCTTTCCGGGCGAAATCCATGAACTGGCCCTGATTCTGAAGCGAGCCGCCAGCGTCTCCGAAGTCATGCCGGAGCTAACGGCCTTGCTGCGACAGTCGCCGGTGCATACCGTTGCCTGGGACATTGCCATGCCGAACCTGGCCAATTCGATCAAGCTCGATTACGCCAGCCAGAAATTCATCTTCGCCATCATGCTTTTGATTGTCACTATCGGCGTCGTCAACACCATGCTGATGTCGGTGATGGAACGGGTCAGGGAATTCGGCATTATTCTCGCCGTCGGCGCATCCCCCGGTCGCCTTTTCCGGATGATCCTGGCCGAAGGGCTGGTCTTGGGTACCCTCTCCGTGGTGGCCGGCTCCCTGCTCGGAAGCCTGCTGACCTGGTACCTCGTGGATCACGGCATCGACCTGCGCCGCCTCATGCCGCAAAGCATGGAATTCGGCGGCGTAATTTTCGACCCTGTTTTGCGGGCGACCTGGGATCTGCCCTGGATGGCGAAAATATCCCTGTATCTGCTGGGCCTGGCTCTGGCGGCAACCATCTATCCGGCTATCAAGGCCGCCCGCCTGGCCCCTGCCGAAGCCATGAGGCATGTTTAGTCATTGGTCATTGGTCATTGACAACAACGAGAGTCACCGCGGACAAGTGACAAGTGACAAGTGACAAAGGACAAAGGACAAAGGACAAAGGACAAAGGACAATTTTCCATGCCCCTGATCCAACTGACCGACGTCGAAAAAATCTATCCCCTGGGAAACCAGCAGGTGGTCGCTCTGTCCGAATTCAGCCTCTCCATCGACAAGGGCGAGTTCACCGTGCTGGCCGGTCCCTCCGGCAGCGGCAAGACGACCGTCCTCAACCTCATAGGCGGCATCGATCAACCGACCCGGGGCCGTATCAGGATCGAGGGACGCGACGTCGGTCGGAGATCAACCCGCGCCCTGGCGGATTTTCGTCTGCACCATATCGGGTTCATCTTTCAATCCTACAACCTGATACCCGTACTGACGGCTGCGGAAAATGCCGAATTCACACTCATGCTGCAGGGCATGACCAAACCTGCACGCCGCGCCCGCATTCGCGACTTATTCGCGGATCTGGGCATCGGGGGGTTGGAAAACCGCAAACCGAGGGATCTTTCCGGCGGACAACAGCAGCGGGTAGCCGTAGCCCGTGCTATGGCACCACATCCCGCCGTGATCCTGGCCGATGAACCGACAGCCAACCTCGATTCCCAGACCGCAAAGGGGCTTCTCGATCTGATGCATCGGCTGAACCGCCAGCACCATACTACCTTCATCTTCAGTTCGCACGACCCCCTGGTGATTTCCCGAGCTCGCAGAATCGTTCGGCTCAGGGACGGTCGTCTGGAAGATGACTGCGTACAGCAACCATGAAAATTCCTGCAACAGAGAACTCGAAAAACCATCCCCGGCGTTTCCCTTATAGCGACCTGATCGCGGCGCTGGTTCTGCTCACATGGCCGTTTTGCGTGCCGCACGTCGTCCTGGCACAGAACATCACGTGGAGCGGACGCTTCAAAACCCTCAATATTCATCTGGAACCGGCCCCCAAGGCCTGGAGCGCCGGCGGAGAGCTCTCCCTCAACAGTCTGCGCCTCGGCATGCAGGCCGACCTGCCCCGCAGTCTGCGCTTCGAATCCGCGGTCGAATCGATTCTGCTGGCAACCAACCCGTCGGACCTGGCCGCTTTGACTGAAAACAGCCGGCAAAGGGCCGTCGATCTCACGGAATCCTGGGGAGAAGACCATACTCTGAAAGGACAATTACAGGTCGACCGTCTCCACCTGAGCGGGCGGACCGCGCATCTGGAGTGGGACGCAGGCAGGCAAGCCATCGGCTTCGGCAGAATCCTGCTGGCCTCCCCGCTGGATGTGATCGCCCCGTTTGCTCCGGATGCCGTCGACACCGAAATCCGGCCCGGCGTCGATGCCCTGAAACTCCTTTATTACTTCGGATCGACCGGCGAATTGGGCGCCTATGCGATACTCAGCGACGAATCCGACGACTGCAGCGCCCTGATGACGCTTTCCTGGAATACCCACGGCGTCGACATCCTGGGCATAACCGGTACGCTGAGGAACCGCCCCATGGGAGGCATCGGCCTGGCCGGCGATCTCGGCGGTGTCGGTCTCAAGGCGGAAATCGCTGTCTATGGAGGCAAGGATGTCTCAAACCCGGGTGGAGATCTGCATCGCTTTTTCGCCATTGCAGCCCTCGAATGCTGGTACCGTTTCGACAACGGCCTGGTACTGCCCTGCCAGTATCTCTACAATGGAGCCGGCGCCGACAAGCCCGGCGAATATGCCCGGGCCATGACATCGGCACCGATACGCGAAGGTCTCAGCTATCTGCTCGGACACCACTATCTGCTGCTCGCCCCATCTTATGAAATCCACCCACTGATCGATTTATCCGGTCTGATTCTCTGTAACCTGCAGGATCACTCCTGTCTGCTGCGTCCCGAGGTGAATATTTCTCTTTCCGACAACCTGGATCTGATGGTATTCTGGACATTCAACCTTGGCCGTTCTCCCAAAAGCCGTATTCTGGCACGCAGTGAATTCGGTACGCGAGGCGATGGCGGCGGGGTTTTTCTGACATGGCATTTTTGAACTTTCCGCTTGAATTAAAAACCTGAAATGTTAAAATGATGACACTTTTCTACCCCTCAATCTCACCGCACGTGTCCCCGTTGGCAACCTCGGGAGGGATATCATGAAAAGCGCTGTGTTCCGTATTCTCCTTAGTGCATTATGCATATCTCTGGTTTGCCTGACGGCTTGGCCGGGTCTGGCCGCACCCCGCACCCAAAAGAAGTTTTCCGTCTCCCCCATGCTGGGAGGCTATGTCTTTGAAGGCGACCAGGACCTGGACGACGACCTGACCTACAGCCTGGGACTGGGCTACAACCTGACGGACAGCTGGAGCACCGAGTTCGTTCTGAACTATTTCAATACCGACTACGAAAATGGCCGGAGCTACGATGTCGATGGTCTGCTTTACCGGCTGGACGCCCTGTACCATTTCATGCCCCAAAGCAGTCTGGTCCCCTACCTTGCCGGCGGCATCGGGGGCATTACCGTGGATCCCGACCGGGGTGACAGTGAGACGGATCTGCTGTTGAATTACGGCATCGGCCTCAAGTACTTTCTGACCGACAGCCTTGCATTGCGCGGCGATCTGCGACATGTCTTCGCCTTCGGGGACCCGGAAAACAACTTTATCTACTCGGCGGGGCTGACCTACCTCTTCGGCAGCAACCAGCATCCCGCTCCGCCACTCGCCCCCGAAGACTCGGACAAGGACGGCATCATCGATGCCAACGACGCCTGCCCCGACACGCCTGCCGGAGCCCCCGTCGACAAGGTCGGGTGTCCTCTCGACAGCGACCGGGACGGCGTGCCCGACTACAGGGATCGTTGTCCCAATACTCCGGAATCGCTGCCGGTGGATCAGCACGGTTGTTCCCTGGATAAAGATGCGGACGGGGTTCCCAATATCCACGACCAATGCCCCGACACCCCGGCAGGCATGCCCGTCGATGCGGCAGGCTGCATGACCGACAGCGATGGCGATGGCATCGCCGACCAGAAAGACAAGTGTCCCGGCACCCCTGAAGGTCTGATGGTCGACGAAGATGGCTGTCCCATTTCCCTGACTTTGGCGATCGAATTCGATGTGGACAAGGCGGACATCAAACCCCGCTACCACACCGAACTGCAGCGGGGGGCCGAATTCATTCGTCAATACCCCGATTCGCGCATTCTGATCGCCGGCCATACGGACTGGACCGCTTCAGACGCCTACAACCAAAAATTGTCCCAGCGCCGGGCCAACAGCGTGCGTAATTATCTGATCCAAAACTTCGGCATCAACAGCGCGCGGCTTGAAGCCAAAGGCTATGGCGAAGCCTTCCCCATCGCCGACAACACCACCGCCGAGGGGCGCCAGCGCAACCGGCGGGTCGAATTGAGCGTTTATGCCCTGAGCAAAAAATAACCGTCCACCTCCACAGTTACAAATCAACGGAACCGTTCACAAACGGTTCCGTTTTTTCATACGCCAAAAGACACGGTTTTTCACCACGAAGGCCACGAAGAGCATGTAGAATGTGGAGAGAATTGGTTTTAATTATCAACCCGTCTATCTAAAACTTCGTACCCTTCGTGGTAATCGGCAGGAATGAATAATTAGCATGACTCAGGGATAATAAAGATTTATCTCACCTTTTTCATAGAGTGGAAAACCATTCAAGCCCACCCATGGCGAAATTGTACTTGTCTTGGCAAAGAGTATATAAAAAAAGGGCCTGCCGAAGCAGGCCCTCCAAAGATCATTGCAGATCAAATTCTTAGAAACGGTATTTGGCACCGATGGAGTAAACCCAGGGGTCGATGTCGATATCGGAGCCGGAGAGCACGCTGGCACCGCCGGCTTTTACATTCAGCTCGGTCTCGACGCTGAGATACATGACGTCGACGTTCAGGTACAGATTTTCGGAAACCTGGATATCGGCACCGGCTTTGGCCGCCCAACCGAAGCTGTCTTCGACATCCACGTCAAGGGAGCCAACACCGGGCAGATAAAGTTTTTCGTCCCAAGCTTTAACCCAGTTAACACCGACACCGATGTAAGGGCTGATTTTGGACTTAGGCATGAAGTGGTATTTGGCGTACAGGGAAGGGGGCAGGATCCACAGGGAGCCGAGATTCTGATCGGCGATTTCGAGATCGTGCTTGGCTACGGCTGCCACCAACTCGGCACTGATGCTGGGGGTGAAGAAATATTCCACGGTAAGCCCACCGGTGATAGCAGGCTCGGCATCCAAAACACTCAGATCAGCAACATCCACATCAGGGTTGATGTACATGAGCTGCAGACCAGCACTCCAGCGTTTGAAATCTTCAGCAGCAGTACTGACCGAAGCGACGGAGACGACCATGAGGGCCGCCAACACAATACCAACAATTCTGTTTTTCACGACTTACCTCCAAATAAAATATTTACCCAAAAAAAAGAACGACACCACGCCGTTCCCGAAATACCATTTTTAATGAACAGTGTTATTCCCTCCCTTGTACCGGCGAGTAAACACTGAAGGTATAAAACAGCCTAAACTCCTTTGTCAACGCTATAGTGGTGTATACGATAAATTTCTTACAAAAGAGTTATGCCTCTATAATGCAGACCAAACAAACATTAAAAAACAATCCGTTACAATCAAATACCATCCATTACAAGACAGAACGAAAGAACCCCATTATTCATCTGGCGCATTCCCCACGTTAACATCCAATGCGACCCAGACAGGGCAATGATCGGACGGTTTTTCCATGGCCCGAATTCCATAATCGATACCGGCCCCCGTGCATCGTTCGCTTAAATGAAGACTGGAGAGAATAAGATCGATACGCAACCCCCGCCGAGGGTCCTTTTCGAAGCCGCGGCTGCGATAATCGAACCAACTGAAGAGCCCGGTGGATTCGCCTTCGCAGGCACGGAAGGTATCGACCAACCCCCAGTCGAGAAGACGCCGCAGCCAGTCACGCTCTTCCGGCAGGAAGCTGCACTTGCCGGTGCGCAGCCAGCGCCGGGCATTGTCTTCACCGATACCGATATCCGCATCCTCGGGCGCCACATTGGCATCGCCCATGAGGATCAGGGCGCTGCAGGGATCGAAATGTTCTTCCAGATAATCGCCGAGGTCGCTATAAAAACGCTCTTTGGCCGGGAACTTCACCGCATGCTGTCGTGATTCGCCCTGGGGAAAATAGGCGTTAAGCACCCAGAGAAGATTCCCCTCAACGGTCTCATAGGCCGCACCGACAAAACGCCGCTGGGCATCCTCGCCGTCTCCCGGAAATCCTTTTACGATCTGCACCGGAGGCGTGCGTGAAAGCAGGGCCACGCCGTAGTGACTTTTCTGCCCGTGATAGATGACGTGATAACCGAGATCGCGCACGGCCTCCACGGGAAAATCCTTATCCGTCACCTTGGTTTCCTGCAACCCGATAACATCCGGTGCATATTTTTCGATGACGGCCCGCAACTGGTGCAGACGGGCTCGAATGCCGTTCACATTGAACGAAACGATCTTCATTTCTTTTCTCCTAAGACTTTATTTCAAAATCTAAAATCTTAACCATCAACGCTATGTTCCACCACAAAGGATACGAAGACGTGACCACTCTTCTCTGACAGGTGCCCTATTTTTTTATTCCTGAAAAGAATATGCAGATTGAAGTATGTTTTGTTTTTTGTTCGTGTCCTTCTTGCTCTTTGTGGTTATTAAATCAACAATCATCGCCCGTCGGCGCTTCAGTAATCGATCAGCAGGGCGAGAAAATCTTCCCCGTAGCGCTCCATCTTCACCTGTCCGACGCCGTTGACCGACAGCAGGCCCTGTGCGTCGCGCGGTCTTCTGGCGGCCATCTCCGCCAGGGTGGCATCGGAAAAAACCACGAAAGGGGGCACCTGTTCGCGATCGGCCAGCTGCTTGCGCAGATCGCGCAAGGCCTCGAACAATCCGGGATCGTAGGACCAGCCGGTCGCACTGCGGGGGGACGCTTTCTTCGTTGCGCGCACCTTTACGCGCGGTTTGGCAAGCTGCAGAGATAGCTCCCCGCGCAACAGAGGCCGCGCCTTCTCGGTCAGCCGCAGTACGGAATAGTTGCCGACATCCTGATACAGGTAACCGTGATGTACAAGTTGACGCAGCAGGCTGCCCCAGGCATCGCGACTGACATCGACACCGATGCCGTAGGTGGACAGGCTCTCGTGTCCCAGGCGCGTCATGCGATCATTGCTGACACCGCGCAGCACATCGATCACATGGCCGGCTCCGAAACGCTGCCCGACCCGATATACGCACGATAAGGCCTTGCGGGCATCCTCCGTGGCGTCGTAGGTTTCCGGCGGCTGCAGACAGATATCGCAGTTGCCGCAGTCCTCCGTCGTGTCTTCGCCGAAATACCCCAACAACACCCGGCGCCGGCAGGTCAGCGCCTCGGCAAAGGATGCCATGGCGTTGAGCTTGTGCAACTCGATACGGTTCTGTTCCTCGTTGTTGCCCTTTTCGATCAATCCCCGGCACAGAGCAATATCCCCATAACCGAACAGCAACAATGCCTCCGACGCCAGGCCGTCACGACCGGCCCGTCCGGTCTCCTGATAATAACCCTCGATATTTTTGGGCAGATCGTAATGCACTACGAACCGGACATTCGACTTGTCGATGCCCATGCCGAAAGCCACCGTCGCCACGACAATCTGCAGTTCATCCCGCAAAAAGCGCTCCTGAACCCGCTGCCTCTCGCTGTCGCACAAACCGGCATGATAAGCCGCTGCGGACAGTCCTGCATCACATAAACGCCGGGCCACCTCCTCGACGCGCTTGCGGCTCAGGGCATAGACGATGCCTGCTTCGCTCTGGTGCCCTGCAAGAAACTTCATGAGCTGTCTGGCCGGCTGATGTTTTTCCAGAACGGTATAGCGGATATTGGGCCGGTCGAAGCTGGTGATGAAACAATCGTCACGGCAAAGATCGAGCCGCGTCAGAATATCCTGACGGGTCTGAGCATCGGCCGTGGCGGTCAAAGCCACGAGAGGTGTCCCGGCAAAGCGCTCGCGCAACAATCCAAGCTGGGTATATTCCGGCCTGAAATCGTGCCCCCATTGGGAAATACAGTGCGCTTCGTCGATGGCGATCAGGGCTATATCTATATCCTGCAGGCGCTCGAGGAAGCCGGGACTCATCAAACGTTCCGGCGCGATATAGAGAAGATCGAGCCGACCTGCATGCAATTCGGCGAGCACCTGGCGAGCGGCCTTCTGCCCCAGAGAAGAATTATAATAAGCGGCCCGGATTCCGCTGGCCCGAAGAGCGTCGACCTGATCCTTCATCAGAGAAATCAAAGGAGACACGACGATGCCGACGCCATCTCGCAACAATGCCGGCAATTGAAAGCAGAGAGACTTGCCTCCGCCCGTCGGCATCAGCACAAACGCATCCTGTCCGCGAAGAATCCGGGTGACGATTTCCTCCTGCAAAGGACGAAACGCCTGAAATCCGAAAACACGCTTCAAAGTATCGAGGTGATCTTGCAGCATGAGGAAACCTTTTTCCGATATGAACCTCGCAGGCAAAATGAGCCGGCAGCCCGGCAATCATCGGGGAAGTTCGCGAACTTACGGGCGGAGGCGGCGCTTTTCCGCCACCAGCAGTATGGGAGCATGAGGGCGATTGCCGGAACAGAGGTTGAGAACCAGCCATTGGCGCGCATCAAGAGAAGCGAAAAACTCCTGCACGGCGCGGCTTTCAGCCTGCCCGCCGGGATGACCGGGATAAGCGGTCACGACAATCCGGCCCCCCGCCGCCAACAGTTCGGACGCACGACAAAGCGCATTGAGAGTCGTCTTCTGATGGGTTACCAATTCATGATCTCCACCGGGAAGATAGCCGAGATTGGCCATGATCGCCACAGGAGGGAGCTTGCACAGTTGCGCCAGAGCCGAGTGACAAGCTCGAATCAGAAACACTCCCCTTTCGGGCGAACGGATCGACTGTCCCGGCTCCAGGCGATGCACCGGGGCACCGGCTTCCGCCAGTCGCCGGGAGGTATTATGCAAAGCCCGGAGTTGGACATCAAAAGCCAGAACCGCCCCTTCCGGCCCCACCCGGCGCCAGAGGAAAAGGGTATCGTGACCGTTGCCGGCGGTCAGGTCGACAGCGAATCCCCCCGATTCCAAAACCGGCTTCAGCATCAGGTGCGCCCAACGCGTCATGTTGGTGAGTTGCAAAGAGGCGGACTCCACGCCGGCGGTCACCGAGCCTTTGGCAGGGCAGCGATTATCGTCTTCAGGGTTTTGCACGTCAACGTCCTTCAGCGTCAAATAGATCTCGGCTGATGGCTGCAAAAATGCAGCGGCAAATTCTCTTTTTGTACCGTTCCCCCAACAGCACCAGAAACAAGTACCGTCCCGGCGACGAGCCCATTATGTGCACTCCCTGCATCCCTGTCAACCGGCAGAGGTAGCGCTTGTCAGGACATTCAAGAGGGTTGAACAGATAAAAATTTTCTGCTATACATAATTAGCACTCACCACCACAGAGTGCTAACAGCCTGCTTTCGCTTCAGGAGACGGATGCATGAGTAATTTGCCGGTACCGGTTCTATCGGACAATCTGTCGCTTTACATCGCCCAGATACGGGAATTCGACCTTTTGTCCAAAGAGGAAGAGTTTCACCTTGCGCAATCCTACCATCGCACCGGAAACATCGAAGCGGCACAGCGACTGATATGCGCAAATCTGCGCTTTGTGGTCAAAATCGCCCACGAATATCGGGGCTATGGCCTTAAACTCCTGGACCTTGTCCAAGAGGGAAATATCGGCCTTATGAAGGCCCTGAAAAAATTCGATCCGTACCGCGGGCTGCGGTTCATCACTTATGCGGTCTGGTGGATTCGCGCTTACATACACAATTTCATCATCCGCAACTGGTCACTGGTCAAGATAGGCACGACGCAGGCCCAGAAAAAGCTGTTTTTCAAGCTCAACCAGGTTCGCAACGCCATACAGAAGATAACCGGCAAAGAAGATACCCGAGCCATCGCCAGGGAGCTCAACGTCAAGGATGACGAAGTCGAAGACATGGCACGCCGCATGTCCGGACGCGATGCCTCCCTCGATGTCAAACTGGTCGAAGGCGAGGATTTCAGCCTGCTCGATTCCCTAGCCGACGACCGGGAAAATCAGGAGGAACGGCTGATCAGGCAACAGGAAAGTCAGCTGAGAGCATCCCATGTGCACAGCGCCCTTCGTCAACTGAATGACCGGGAGCGCCGCATCCTGGAAGATCGCATTCTCAGCGAGGAGCCTCGCACGCTGCAGGAACTGGCCGATGACTTCGGCATAAGCCGTGAAAGGGTACGGCAACTGGAAAAAAACGCCTTGGGCAAAATGCGTGAAACACTTACAGCGAACACCCCTTGTATGCTGCCCCCCAAATAGGCCTTCCCGTGCGTATGGCGAAGGGTGAAAAGATGCTGCACAATTGACAAATCATCGCAAATCCCTTACCTTTAGCGGGCTTGAAATTTAACTGGCCGACCGAGTCGCTTTTTGAATCCGCACAGACTGCGCTGTGCCGGAAGCGCTCAAAACCGAATTCAATTCCACGGTACATTCATACAAGGCGGGGAACACCATCCATGAAATCATTCTTTGCTTTACTGTCCGCACTTTGTCTGCTGACTGCCTGTTCGGCGGCTACCGCCCCCAAAGGAAAATCCGCGGAGGACTATTACCGGCTGGGTGAACAGCATTTTGCAAACGAAGACTACCAGGAAGCGATAAATGCCTACGAAAAGGCCATGGAAATATATGAAACCGCGGAGTTGAACCGGCGTGCGGAGTTGCGTATCGCCGATGCCCATTTCGCGAATGAAGAATATGTCGAAGCAGCGGCCGGCTACGAGGATTTTCTGAAACGCCACCCCGGAACCCCTCAATCCCCACGGGTGATGTTCCAACTTGGAGAATCTTACTTCAACCAGATTCTTGCCATCGATCGCGATCAGACGGCTACACGCAATGCCCTGATCACTTTCGAAAGCCTGCTCAAAATCTACCCCGATGCGCCGGAAAGCCGTATTGCTCCGGAACGGATAGAGGCATGCCGCAATCACTTGGCCGCCAACGAATTGTATGTCGGGCTGTTCTATTACAAATTCGATAAGCACAAAGCCGCTATCGATCGCCTCACCGAGCTTCTGGAAAAGTTTCCCGACAGTCCGGACAAAGACCAGGCGTATTACTACCTTGGTTGCTCCTTTCTGGAAAACGGCCATCCCAACCTTGCCGTTACCACATTTGAAAACCTGGTCGCCGATTTTCCGCGCAGCCCTCTTGCCGCGAAAGCCAAAACCATCCTGCGTGAGGAATTTTAATTCACGGATACGCGGCCGCAACCGGATAATATTCGCACTTTCTGCCCCCCCTTCCCCCTGCGGCCCACGTTTTTCATTAAACAAGGCAGCGGACCGGACGGATAACGCCGGTTTGTTGCAGCTTCGGCATCGAACTTTCGTCACCATCTTCGGCCTTCAGCCGCCTGGATTGAGAGACGAGACTTTTGTCCCGGCTTCAGGACGATCAACAGCAAGGCCGAAGTATTGAAACGAGGAGTTCGAGCATGTCCACCTTGCATGACCGTATCGCTTGTCCGCGCTTGCTGGATCGCATCAAAACCGTCGAAGAAGTCCTGCCCTATTTCAAAAACGGCATGACCCTCGGCTGGTCGGGATTCACGCCCGTCGGTTATCCCAAAGCCGTTCCCAAGGCACTTGCCGACCATGTGGAAAAAAACGACCTGCAGGGGAAAATGCGCTTCAACCTATTGATCGGCGCCTCCGTCGGAACCGAAACCGAAGACCGCTGGGCCTCCCTGGACATGATCGCCAGGCGCTGGCCCTACCAGAGCGGCAAAAACATTCAAAAGGGGATCAACACCGGTCGCATCCGCATGCAGGACAAGCACCTGTCCATGTTCGCCCAGGATCTGCTTTACGGTTTTTATACCAAGGATCTCGGCGACAGCCTCGATCTGGGCATTGTCGAAGCGAGTGCCATCAAGGAAGACGGCAGCATCATTCTGGCCGGATCGGTGGGCATTGCCGCTGAAATCATTCATACCGCCAAACATCTGATCATAGAACTGAACACCACCATCCCCTCCTACGAAGGGCTGCACGACATCGTCCTGCCCGAACCGCCCCCGCATCGACAACCGCACAACATCAGCAAGGTCAACGACCGCATCGGCACCCCTTACGTCCCATGCGACAGCGATAAGATACTTGCCATTGTCGAATCCCGGGAGCCGGACAACGGTCGCGCTCTCGGGCCCACCGACGACGTTTCCGAACGCATTGCCGGCCATATCCTCGATTTTCTACAGGCGGAGGTCAAGGCCGGGCGACTTCCTCTCAACCTCCTGCCGCTGCAATCCGGGGTCGGCAACATAGCCAATGCTGTGGTCGGGGGGCTGGTCGACGGCCCCTTCTGCAACTTGTCTGTCTACACCGAGGTATTGCAGGACACCATGCTCGACTTTTTCGATTGCGGCAAGCTCGAATTCGCCTCGGCTACATCCCTGTCCTTCTCGGCGAAGGGATTCGAACGTTTCTATGCCAGATGGGACGATTACTCCCGCAGGATCGTGCTGCGCCCTCAACAGATAGCCAACAATCCCGAAATGATTCGGCGCCTCGGGGTTATCGCCATGAACACCCCGGTCGAATTCGATATTTACGCGCACGCCAATTCGACCCTGGTCGGGGGCACCCGCATGATCAACGGCATTGGCGGCTCCGGCGACTTTTTGCGCAATGCCTTCCTTTCGATCATGCATTCGCCATCGGTGCGTCCGACCAAATCCGACCCCACCGGTATCACTTGCGTGGTGCCCATGGTGCCCCACGTCGACCACACCGAACACGATCTCGATATTTTGGTTACCGAACAGGGGCTGGCCGACCTGCGGGGCCTCTGCCCGCGCGACCGCGCCCAGTTGATCATCAACAAATGCGCGCACCCGGTCTACCGGCCCCTGTTGCAGGAATATTTCGACCGCGCCAGCCACCATTGCCTGTCCCGCGGCGTCGGCCATGAACCGCATCTGCTGGATCGGGTTTTCCGCATGCAGCAGAACCTTGCCGCCAACGGGACCATGAAGATCGACTCCTGGGATTGATCCGACAGGGAAAAGGTCGTAATCCTTCACCTTCCTGCCCATCCCGATTTTTAGGCATCCCCCAAAAAAACGAGGCTCCCGGATTGCTGTTCCGGGAGCCTCGCTCTTCAATGGTTCACTCAAATACGATAAGGCGATCACTCGTCCTCATCCGCATGCTTGGCACCGCGCGGCAAAGGTACAAGTTCCGCGCCGGTCGCTTCCGCGATGGCTTTCATCTCGCTCATGCGCAGATGCTTGCCAAAAACCTTGAGGTTCACATCCGCCACGGCTACGAGAACATAACGGGGCTGTTTGGCGCCATCAACAATCTTGCGACGCTCACGATAGAAAATTTTACCACTCATAACTGCCTCCTGTCTTGGGTTTACCGCACTCCAGTAGCGGTAGATACATATTAACTTCCTTGTAGCATGCATCCCAGGCGGCACTCAAGTCGTATCATCCTCAAACGCGAATGATGGTTCCTACCTTTTCGCCGCGTAAAGCCTTTGCGACATTGCCGCGCTTGTGCCCATTGACGATACGTAACTCCTTAAGGTTGTTGGCATCACGCAGCAGGTACAGAAGCTTGCGCTCCATAACCAGATCCTCCATATCCATGGAGAGCAATTCCCCGACCGTGATATCTTCGATCAAGTCCGCACGGGGATTGAGCATCGGGTTTTCGGTAAAAAGACCATCGACGTTTTTCACCAGTATGCAGCTCTTGGCCCCGAGGACTTCAGCCATGAGAAAAGCCCCCGTATCGGTGCGATGGGGCGGAATCAACCCGCATTCCGGCGGATGCTCAAAAAGCCCATAGGGAGGGGTTCCGTGCGTTACCGGCAGAAATCCCAGCTTAAGCAACATGGGCAGATCGAGAATTTCGCCGCTGTCGATATGTGTCCCCCCCCACTTGGAAAGCAGCAAAGCCACCATTTCGGCATTCTGTTCACTGATCTTGCTTGCAAGTTGCGCCAAAACCCCGGTCGGCATGCCCAGATCGATGCCGACATCGAGAATATGTCGAACCCTGACACCGCCTCCGGTAACCACAAGCATTTTATGTTCGCTTACCTGCTCGCCGATCTCTTCCATCAGCGGCAAAACGACTTCACGACCGAAATCGATGGTGCCGTGCCCACCGATTTTCACCACTTGAAGATCCGGTATCAGCCGCAGCGGTTGGACACCATCGTGGCTTTTCATCAAGCCTTTGCGCACCAGGGTTTCGCCCTGAAGACGGTTTTGCACCTCATGTCTTTTAGCCATATTTCCTCCTGACGGGTCCCGATCATACGATGTTGAGCAAGATAACTGGTGCCGAACTATATCAAAGGGGATACGTTAAAAACAATCTATTTTCCCACCTTATCCGGCCTCATCGCTCCGATTGACAAATGCGGCAAACAAAAAAAAGCCAGCGTCGCTGTCATGCGCGCTGGCCAGGTGGTCGTAAGCAACGACCGGATATCAGGAGGAGGAGAAAAAGGCCACATTCGGAAAAGTGGCCGGGGAGGACTTTATCAGTCAGGTCATCTTTGGCCCTGGTCGGCCTTTCAACCTGGGATCCATCTTATCATCTGGTGTTTTTTTCGGTCAATATGTTTTACAAAAAATATAAAATTGACCGTGACAACCAATACTTACCATTTATCGGTAATAATAACTCTCTCTTTCCGAAAAGCACGGGCAAAAACCTCTTTAAACACCCAAGCAGCCATTTCGAAAGAAGGGTCGGAGCGGTTGGTGATGATCGCCCCCTCTTTTTTCCTCGGCAATCCCAGCACGGAAACACTTCCTATAAAATGGCATTCTACCTGCCAAACCAGGTCAGGATTTTCAACATATAATTATTTTAACCGTATTTTAAGAACGAGATTATATAAAAATGCCAGGGACGAATCATTGATTCATAAAAAAAACCATGTTATACTCAATAAAATTACAGAACCCCTCGCCTGAATTGCGTTCAGGCGACGCCCCACGGAACACCTCAAAGCACAAGAAACATCCAGATTTGGTTCCGCATTCAATCACTTTAAAGACACAACCAGCTCCCCTTTGCCGGTGTGCAGCCCCATCCTGAAGGGCCATCCCGAAATTTTCGGAAAACTCCGAAAACAAGGAATAGCTGCCCCCTTTTGAGCCGGTAATAACATGGGAAAGGAGGACCACATGAGTCACAGAAGATACATTACCAGCATTGATCAGATTCCAGAGCTGAAGGGACTGAACGATCTCGAGCGTAAAAAATTGAAAGCGGTTGAAGAACGCTATGCATTTCGAACCAACGGTTACTATCAATCACTCATCAACTGGGAGGACACCGAGGATCCCATCCGGCGCATCGTCATTCCCAGCACAGATGAGCTTCAGCCCTGGGGAGAACTTGATGCCTCTGGCGAGTCCCTTTACGCCAAGGCTCCGGGCCTCGAACACAAATACTCCGACACCGCCGTATTATTGGTCAGCGATGTCTGCGGGGCCTTGTGCCGGTTCTGTTTTCGCAAACGCCTGTTCATGGATGACAACCAGGAAGTAGCAAGAGATGTTTCCGCAGGATTGGCATATATACGAAAGCACCCGGAAATCAACAACGTTCTCGTTACCGGCGGAGATCCGCTGCTCCTTTCAACCCGGAAACTGACGGCGATTATCGAACAACTGCGCGCTATCGACCATGTGCGGATCATCCGCATAGGCAGCAAAATGCCTGCCTTCAACCCTTTCCGGATTCTGGATGACCCGGAGCTTCTGCAGATGTTCAAAACCCACAGTCTCCCGGCCAAGCGCATTTACCTGATGGCACAGTTCAACCACCCTCGGGAACTGACCGCGGAAGCAAGACGTGCCATCGATCTCGTGCTGCAAAGCGGGGTCACCATCATGCACCAAACCCCCATGATTCGCGGGGTCAACAACAAACCGGAAGTGCTGTCCGAACTGTTCAACGAACTGTCCTATCTCGGAGTCGCTCCGTATTATGTGTTCCAGTGTCGCCCCACGGAAGGCAACGCAGCATATACCGTCCCCATCGAAGAGGGATACCGGATCTTTGCCGAAGCCCTCAGAAGCTGCTCCGGCCTCGCTCGTCGCTGCCGCTACGCCATGTCTCACGCCACTGGCAAAATCGAGGTCGCCGGTTTGACCGGAGAGCAAGTATTCTTCCGCTATCACCGACCGGCGGATCCCCACCAGGAGATTGGCAAATTGCTGGCCTTCGCTCGCAATCCCGAAGCTTACTGGCTGGATGATTATACGGAGATACGGGCGCTGTCCAACGAACGCAAGAGCGCTCTGCACTGAAAACCGGAGTATGCGGCGCGGTGCAAAAGCCTCAGCGCCATAAAGATCGCCACACCCCGCGACAGGAAAACACCTGCGCGGGGTCGCTTTTTTCCTGCAGGATGGACGCAAACGCGTCGTACAGATAAGGGCTGTGATTGATACGGCGGGCTAAAAAATCGACCAACCAGGGCCGCCTGAACCATTTACGGGTACGTTTAAAACCTTCATAACGCAACCCTCCCAGCTGCCGGAGATATGTCGGATAACGATGCAATGTCGACATATCGCCGGTCAAGAGGCAACGATGACCAAGACGGGCAGCCAGGACCCCGCTCTGCATGGCCTTGCCGATCCCCTCACCGGTGTAGGGCGAGGTTGTACCGATCATTTCCCCGAGGCCAAGGCAAGGGCCATGGGCTATCGGCCCGGCCTGCTGCCATCCGCTGCGCAGCACGGCTCCCTTCAGCGGCGTTTCGACCTTGCCCTGGGCCATCATTTCCCTGGCAAGAGGAAACTCTTCAAGAAAAGTCCGGAATATCCGATGAAGGTTGATATGCGATTCTCCATGGCCGTACATGAATCGCCCGCAACCGACATTGAAAAGATTCGTTCCCACCGGAAAAATCCAGGCATAACCGGGCAAAACGGAAGGTTCGCAGGCAACCACCAACCGATCGAGAGGTAATTTCGAGCGGACGTAGCACCGTACCGCAGCACCGCTGGCAACGGAATGCGTCATGATACCGGCTTTTCGCGCCAAAGAGAGCCCTCCCCCTGTTGCCAAAAGACAACAGCGCGCAACATGCCCCGCATCTCCTTCCCGAAAACGCACCCGAACCTTCTGACCGGCTCGCTCCTCCAAATCCTCTGCGGTAGCCCGGACAAAAGTAACCCCCATGTCCAAGGCCTTGCGGACAAGCAGCTGATCCAGTATTTCCCGCCTTACCGTCAGATAATCGCCTGGCACGTCGATGCGTATATGGGCCGGGCTGAAAATACTCATGGAGGAACAGTGAAAGCCCTCCTTTCTTGCGACATCGTATAGCTCCAGACGTTGCAGGATTCGCATGGCTCCCGGGGTTAAACAGTCTCCGCAAATCTTGGTGCGTGGAAACCAGTGTCGATCAACCAACATGACACTGTGCCCCATGCGAGACAGTTCCATAGCAGCAACACTGCCGGCCGGACCGGCGCCAACGATGATGAAATCCCACGCCCTCGAGGGGAGGTCTTCGATCGCTATCTGGTCGATTGAATCCGCGCCTGTTCTCTCGGCGGTATCGTTTCCCATGCAATGCCTCTATCCGAAAAATTGGACCGATCAAAATCCTTTTTGCATAGCATACTGAAAAAACAGATAGTTTTCTCCTCTTGAATGAAAAAAGTCGCCTGCGCTCCGATTTCGAAACAACAAACGACTTTCATTCACGCAAAAGCGTGCGGCTTTTCGGCATGCACATCGGACAGGACGACGATAGGCGCCATGCGGGGAGCGGTTTGCCCCTGCATTTGACGAAGCATACGGGTCAACGCAAGTAGAACTTCACCGGTATTACGAGATCTTTCATCAATGCCGGATCCATCGGAAACCGAGGATAAGGAGCCCCTTTGGACACGGCGCGCAAAGCGGCGGCATCGAGTTGACGGTAACCTGAGCTGCGTGTCAAAACCGGCTCATCCACCAGCCGACCATCGACCGTCAAACGAAAGGTAACGACGACCACCCCTTCCTGACGTCGCTGCTGAGCCATTTGAGGATAACGTTTGGCAGCATCGACGCGCTGTCTGATGGCATGAAGATAACCCGCCAGAGCAGAACCCGATCCGCTTCCACTGCGTCCACGTCCGCCTCCAAGCCTGCCGGGCCCACTGCCGTTCCCGGATCCGCCAGGGCCTCCGCCGGCACCACCGCTGGCGGTCAAGGCGACATGAGTCGGCCCTGGAGGCCCCTCGCGTTCTTGCGTCGGCATTTCACCATCAGGATCATAACGTGTCGATTGCGGCGTCGCCATCGATTTAACCGGCATGGTCAGTGTGGTCGAAACCGATGCGGTGGCCGGCATGGAGGCCGGGTTCGGCATTTCCGGGCCAGCTACGGGAGAAGGCGCGGCAACACCTGGTGGTGCACTGGGCACGGTCGCCCCCTCCAGGTCGACCTCGATGCGATTAACCAGCCTGTGCGGTCTGACCAATCCCATCCCGAGGACTACCACCAGGGCAAGATGTATCGTAAGGGAGATGCCTAAAGCCACCCATGTACGACGGGTACTCACGACGAACCTGCCCCTTCGAGGGTGGCGACAACGATTCGAACAGCCCCGGCCTTCTTTACCTTCTCCATGACCGAAACAGCGGTTTGCAGAGGCACGTCGCGATCTCCGCGGATGACAACAGTGGTATCGGATCTGAGCATCCCCCGCAGTTTCTGCTCCAGCCCGACCAGCGGCAATTGTTGTCCGGCGACGAAGTAGCGTCCATCCCGGGTTATGGCTACCGCGATCTCATTCTTTTCCCTGGTGGTGGTGCTGGCGGCAGACGGCAGACGAACGCCAATGCCATCTTCCTCGATAAAGTGGGTGGTGAGAAGAAAAAATACCAGCAGCAAAAAAACGATATCGATCAGGGGCGTCAGGTTCAACCCCGTGGATTGGGAGCGAACCGGAATATCCATCACCTGACCTCCCTGTTGCCGCCGCCGACCGATTGCATTCGCGCCGGTCACCGCCCCCCTTCAGGAAGGAGGCCATCGACATCTTCAAGGGCATCGAGAAAAGCCCCCGTCTCTTCCTTCATGTCGGCGACGGTGGCATGTACCCTGCCTTGCAGATAATTATGTGCCACCATGGCGGGTATGGCCACCCCGAGACCGAGCGCAGTCGTCAGCATGGCTTCCCAGATGCCGCCCGCCAACACCGAAGCATCGACCTTGCCGCCAAGGTTTTCGATGGCCTGAAACGCCTTGATCATGCCGGCCACGGTACCGAGCAACCCGAGCAACGGTGAAATGCTGCTGATAAGAAAAAGGGTCGGAAGAAAACGTTCCATGCGACGCACTTCCCGTGCTGCGACGTGACTGAAGGTTTTCTCCAGCTCGGTTCGCGTTGCCCCCCTGCCGTTGCAGCCCAGGCGGGCCAGGACTTCGACCATGGCGACCGCCCAGGGATGACGCTCTTCTCTGACCATGGCGGCGGCTTCCTCGAATTTCCTCTCCTGCGCCCGCTTGCGAAGACGATGATACAGACGGGCATCTTTCAACCGTAATGAATGAAAGAACATAACGCGTTCGATAATGATAAACAGCGCAACCACCGAACACAGCACAATGGTGATCCCGATGGGACCGGCCTTTTCCAGAAATGCAACCCAGCTTTGCATGGCAATTACTCCTTGACACGGCCGGTGCGCACATCGTAAACGCCGTCACCGTCCAGATCTTCTTCGCGACTCAACATCCGTCCCTTTGCCGAATAGTATTCACGGATTTCCGGTGTTCCGTTACCGTCCGCATCCACAGTCAGGCGAATGGAACCGTCCTTACGGTAAACCCGGGAGACCTCTCTGCGGCCGTCATTGTCGACATCTTCTTCGGCCTTCACAGGCTTGCCGGCAGCATCGAAATGCCAGAGGCAGCGCACCTTTCCCGAGGAGTTCAACTCTTCGGCCCGCTCGATGCGCCCCTGCCGGTAATATTCCCGGCGGTCGACACGCCCATCACGATCGGTATCGAGGACGGCTTCGGCCATCCGGCCGTTCCGATACAACCAGGTTCCGCGGAGCTTGACGACTTTGGAGAGGCGCCCCTGCTCATAATGCCAGGTCGTCTCCGGACGACCGTCGCGGTTCTTGTCCTTCTCCACCTTCACGGTCGTGCCCCCGGCATCGAACCAGGTCGTCTGAATCGGTCCACGGCCCCGGTCCTCGACGAGTTGCGCGGAACCGTCCTTTTTCCAGGTATACCGGCGCTCCCACACACCGTCGCCATCGCGGTCCTCGCGCCGGGAAAGCCGGCGGCCGGCATACCGTTCCTCCGTTTCGAACCGATTGTCTTTATCGGTATCCAGCAATACCCGCACCAGTTTGCCGTCGGCATCATAATAAGCCTTCTGCCCCGGGCTTTCCTGGACCCACTCTTCGGCCGCCCCCCATTCGGCGACAAGCAACAGGCATGCAATGACCATCAGCAGGGTTCTGAACATGTTTCCCCCATGTCGTTTTTGACAGGAATCAGGCCGGTCCCAGGCACAGAAAGGACTCGACCGTCCAGCGCCGCAATCGGCAGTTGTAACAGGAACGCTCCTCGTCGGCCGTCCATTCGTCCTCGACATCGGGACAGAAGCCTTCGCAAAAGCGAGCCTGATCTGCTGCCAGGCCGTAAGCCTCCTGACCATGTCTGAATTCCCTTTCTCCACGCTTGGTGATCCGCCACATTGTCGTCTCCTTAAAACCGTTTCAACTGCTTTCGGGGAGTCGTCCGCCAGCGAACCTGCTCGGATTTCTCCACCGCCGACACCATCAGGTAGGTACCGCCACCGATCATGACCGCCTTCGGTTTGTCGTCAACGGCAATAACTTCTTCGGCACCGAGCACTTCGCCGTCCAGAGTGCGAACCCCCTGCAGGGACACCTGTGCGAGAATCTCACCTACAGTGGCGAGACCGTTTTCGGTGCGGATGTCGAGCCAACCCTTCAACCGTCCGTCATTGCCGCCAAGTCGCAGACCGATACCGGCAAGAGCACCGACAACTCCTTGCCCCGTACCGCCGTGCTCGGACAGATGCAAACCGAGCTGTGAAGCCAGATCATAGGCCAGGGTCTTGTTCAGCACTTCCTCCTTGGCCCGGCGCCCGAAAGCCGTCAGCGCCTCAGGTTCATCCAGAAGCTCGACGACGGCAACACACAACCCGGGATCCGAGCCGGGGGCGCTTTCCCTTTTCAGATAATCACTCGCATATTCAATCAGCGGCTGCAGGTAATCGGACTCAATATCCGCCTCGAAACACATGGAACTGTTATGCGACGTGTACGGTACATCGGGATGCACCAGCAGTTGATGACGGGTTACGAACAGGCTGCGTCCCCAGCCGCGCTTTTCGATTTCCTCCGCAAGTTCCGTCGCGAGATCACCGGTACCGCGCGATTCGAGGTTATCCGTATCATCGATACACACAAGAATTTTCATTGCTCCTCACTCCCGACAGCGCAACCGCCGTCATCCCTTTCTCTTCCGCCTCCCGCCAGAAAACGGCTCGTTTTCCATACGAGAACATCACCAGGTCCATCCATAGAATCCCGATGAACACTACTTTATGACATCGTAGGCCTTAAGTCGGCGTACAACCATCGGAACCATCAACCCGCCGGCAACGCCGAAAACCACGGCACCTGCCGCTTCCAGCAGAGAACGCTGCAGATTCACCACCGGGTCCATGCCGACCAGCGCGTTAATCCCATAAGCGGTGAAGAACTTGGTGGACGATGCGGCACCCGCCACCAGGGCGCACAGCACATAACTGCGAAACAGCATCGGCAACAGAAACGCGCCCGCATCGATAACGATGCCGGTCACCAGATACTTGACGATAATAAGCGGCCCGGCTTTGGCAAAACCGAGAAACATGGCCGCCGTCCCCGCCAGCAATGCTGTAAAACTGGCACCGTACAGGCACGGCGTACTTCCTCTGGCCAGCATCAGGAAAAACACCTTGATGATCATGGCATGTCCGGAAATGTGCAGATGCAGGCGCAAAGCCACTCGCGTCAGCACCGCAAAAACCGCACAGAAGCCGAGAAACAAGGCATCCTTGAGAGGCAGGCGGAATTTTTCGCAAAAACGCGCAGACAATCGCGTCATCATCCAACGAACTCCTAATCGCCCGGCCAGCAGGTTCGCCGGGAGTGAAGCCCGAAATCCCGGACACGGGCGGCCAGAGCGATATTCCCGGCCAGGGCCATTCCCTGCACCACCGCCGGAACCACGACACAATGCACCAGATCCGGCCAGTTCCAGGGCCTTGCAAGGTCTTTCGGTAAGATTCTGGCTCCGCGCAAGACCTGCCCTTCATAGATATCCCGCACCTCTTCCAGCAAATGGGGAGCGAACTTGAGACACGTAGCCATGACAAACGACATGCGACTCGGCATGATGCGATTCATGGCGCGGACGATCTTGGCCTGCGATGTGGTTTTGGCGAACACCATGGTCGGCCAGAACGCCAGAAACAGCTGCCATGAGATCAGCAATCCGTCCCGCACTCCGGCCAGGGAGCCGAATCGAAGGATGTACAGCACCACAATAACGGTGGTCTGAAAAACAAAGAGTCGCCCTTGCCGCCACCAGGATACGCCCTGGGGACGCAAAAGAACAAAGACCAGCAGGTTGGCCGCCGTGACCATGCCGAGAAAGGTTTCGGTACGCGCTAGAAAAGCCAGACAGGAAAGGGTCAGCGCCAGCAGCATCTTCACCCCCACCGGCAAAGGAATCCCTTTATCGGGGCGGTTATCGTGGTGGGAGCCACGAGCCAGCGTCGTATGCAATCGGGAAAACCTATCGCCAGCCAATGCAACCCCCTTCGATGTGCAGATGGCCATCAGCCAGAGACGGTATCTCCCCGGGGTCATGCGATGTCCAGACAAGGGTCATTTCGCGCTCCCTGTTCCAGCTTGCGAGTATTTCCATCACATCCTGCTGTCGTGCGCCGTCGAGCCCGGCGAAGGGGTCGTCCAGAAAGAGCATCTCCGGAGCGGGAGCCAGGACCGAGGCAATAGCAACGAGGTGTTTCTGACCGTAACTGAGTTTGTGCGGCGAATCATCGACCAGGTGCTCGATACCGCAAAGCCGCAAGGTGTCCTCGATGCGAGACGGGATTTCCCGTGACGACCAACCGAGCCGTTTAAGGGGAAACGCCAGTTCTTCGCGCACGGTATTTTCAAAGATCTGTTTTTGGGGATTCTGAAACAGACAGCCGAGTCGGCGGCGCAGCAACCGTGGATCCGGTTCGGCATCGAAAATCCGCACACGCCCACGACTCGGTTTCAAAAATCCCGCCAGCACCCGTAAAAGGGTGGTTTTGCCCGTCCCGTTCAAACCGGTGACGACGACACGCTGCCCACGCCGGATATCGAAGCAGACCTCCTCCCATACGGGCACGTCACCATGGCCCGTAAAAGCGAGATCGCGCACCCCGAGTAAAACCGGAGCGACGGAGTAACCTCCGGCTGTTTTCGAAACGGTGGAATCTGAAGGCATCAAAGAAGCCCGCCAGCGTCCAGCAGAAAGCCTGCCGCTACCGTCGAGTTGCCAGAAGCGGTCCACCAGGTCGAGAAACGGTCCCGGATGGTGCTCACATAATACGACAGCGACACCCCGGCCTTTCAGGTCGGACAGGATATCGTGCACCGCCGCCAACCCTTCCGGGTCGAGCTGAGCCGCCGGTTCGTCGAGGATCAGCAACTGCGGTTCCATAACCAGCAAGGCTGCGATCAACAACCGGTATTTCTGCCCCATGGACAATCTGGCAACGGGATAATCGAGAGGTTTGCGAAGATCGACAAGGGACAGGGCGGCCTCGACCCGGGCCAGCATGCGCCCCGGTTCGACACAGAGGTTTTCCAGCCCGAAGGCCACCTCGGCACCGACGCTGGTGGCCAGCAATTGAGTCTCGGGATTTTGCAGAACCAGGCCGACGCGAAAATCGCCGTGGTCAGACGGATCGGGACCGACAACCTCCCCGGAACAACCGTCCTTTTCCAAAAGCCCTTTCATGGCCAAAGCCAGAGTGGTTTTTCCCGATCCTGTGGGCCCGGTCAGGCAGTAACAGCGCCCCGCTTCGATCTCCAGATTGATGCCCTGCAAAACAGCAGCTTTTGTCTCTGAATAAGTGTAGGAAAAATTCTTCAGTTGCAATAAAACATCCATTCACTTCCATCCAGACTGTCGACAAATTCGGCGCCGTCCCTGGTCAGGGCCACCTTGCATCCGCAAAACGGAAGCTTTTAAAACCGTTGTTAATGGCGGAATATAGCGAATTTGCCGAGCGGAGTCAAACGTTTACCCCTTGGGCGGTCTTTTTATGAAAGATTGCCGACTCCATTTTGCGGTATACGGATTTTCGGTATGCAACCTTGTCAACCGGAGCCATTCCGCAACCTTTATATAGCACGATAAGAATTACCGCAAAGCACCTCGCCAGCCATCCCCGCAATCCTTCCTCAAACCATGCAATGACCGGGAACATACCATGCCGCAATAAAAGAGGCCGGCACCCTTCATGGCGCCGGCCGTTTGATTGGAGCAAAACGATCGAAATCTTAATCGGCTCAGAATTTCCAGGTTACACCGCCGTACATAAAACGCCCCGGCTGAGGCAGACCGTAGCTTTGCACGTAATCGGCATCGAACATGTTATTGACACCGAAATAGAGATCGAGGGCCCCGCCTGCGGCACTCTTGTTGATGCGGAAATCGCAGATCAGATACTCGGGCAAACGTTTTTGTACGGTATTGTCACCGTTGTAGGTATAGGCGTTCGCAACCCACATGGCGCTGCCGTAAACCGACATGTTCCACGGCAGTTGATAAGTTGCCTCGAGAGTCGTTTTGTGTTTGGGGTTGTTCTGAATCTCATCCACCAGGCTTCCGGAAGACTTATCTTCGGTATCGAGGTAAGTATAACCGGCGCGCAGCAGCAGCTTGTCGAAATAACGGTTTTCGACCACCACCTCAACCCCCTTGAATTCGTATTCCTCGAAGTTCTTTCGGATTCTGGGTTTTACCGAATCGTCCTTGGCGATGAAATCCTCGACGTCGATGTAAAAGCCGGTCACCGACAGAGTGGTCGCCGCCGGCAGATCCTGCTCAACGCCGGCTTCGTAGTGCCAGGTCACTTCACAACCGAGGTCCACATTGCCATCGCTGGAATAGAGGTCGCGCAGGGTCGGGAAACGCACCTTGCGCGCATGGGACGCCTTAAGGCGCGTACCTTCAAACAGATCATAGTACAGACCGATCAGATAGGAATAATCCTCCTCGTCTTTTTCGCTCCGGTCCTGCCAATGATACCCCGCGCCGAGCACGGCGCCCAGATTGTTCAGCGGGTTGACCTCGTATTCAAAGTCCACCGAATAAAGCTGGAAGTCCTTGTCTTCCGAAACGTCGCTGGTTTTTTCCGTGGCTTCCCAATCGTCGTTTTCAGCCATCAGGCCTAAAGTTGCTTTGCCCAGGTTCTGAAGGTCGTAAGCGAGCTGCAGATTCACACCGGAGATTTCGACCTTGGAATCGAGTCGACTCTTGATGTCGGTATAGGTCTCGTCTCAACTTTCGCACCTGCCCATTCGGTGCAACATATTGAAATCACGTTGACCTT
>ERZ1673962.131-NODE-131-length-62542-cov-141.379519_pt1 | contig 62542 bp, 61 predicted proteins | sample MGYA00580188_ERZ1673962 | MGnify/ENA primary metagenome ERZ1673962 (study PRJEB41334, sample SAMN05608104) | rock metagenome | biome: terrestrial subsurface; feature: shale formation; material: shale | place: USA: Pennsylvania ... | reverse complement strand
TCTGCATCCTGAAAACAAACCCGTCCGCCAGGACGGGGTTTATGGAGCGCTTACGCCGCTACGAGCCAGGGCTTGGCATTGAGCGTCTTGAGATGGCCGTACCAGGCAAACGTCATGAACAGGTTGGAAATGCAGAGCAGGGCAGCGGTCTGGAGCCAGATGGGCATGGGCAACTCCGTGGCAAGCCGTTGAAAAACGCAGGTGGTTTTCGATGGGCCTGAAGGTGATGCGCGATGCTATTGGCAAGCTTCTATCGTCTGCAAGTAGCCGATGCGTGGTGCGTCTTGTCTGCTGCGTTTTGCCGTGACAGTGATTATTATCGCCGCCCGTTTTTTCTCGGATGACAAGGGATGGAATGTCGCCCCGGTTGCGGCGCCTGCTGTATTGCCCCTTCGATCAGCTCTGCAATGCCCGGCATGCCCCATGGCAAGCCGGCCGGGGTGCGCTGCCTGCATCTTTCGGATGCGAATCTCTGCGGACTGTTTGGTCAAGCGAGCCGGCCTGCCGTGTGCTCAGCGTTCAGTGCTGACCAGAGTGTTTGCGGTGAGAGTCTGGAGGATGCCATTCGGCTGCTTGGCTGGCTGGAGCAGGTTACGGCCTGAATAAAGCTTCGCGGCTGAAGCTGCTCCCACAAGGCGATGTGCATGTGTGGGAGCGGCATCAGCCGCGAACGGTGAAAGCCTTATCGATTGAACGCCGCTCCGGTGCCCACGACTGCAGCCGACGGCAGCAGTTGGCTGATGAAGCGGTTCCAGCGCGTGATGCCTGCCGGACCGACAAAAACCACATCCTGGGGCTGAAGCGGGAAGCTCTTGGCCAGGGCGAAAGCAGTGGGGGATTTGGCGTTCAGCTGGAAGACCTTGGCCTGCTCGGTGGCTATGTTTGCCGCGCCGCGAATGACATAGACCGCTTCGCCGTCAGCTGTTTCCTGGCGGATGCCACCGGCCGTACCAATGGCGTCCATCAGGTTGTAGCTCGACGTCTTGAAGCTCAGGGCCAGCGGCTCGTTGACCTCGCCTAGAACGTAGATTTTCTTCTGGTCGTTATAGGGCAGGTGTAGCTGGTCGCCGTCCTTCAGGTAGACCTGATGCAGCCAGGAGTCCGGGCGGTTCAGGTCGTCGAGGTCGAGCAGGTATTCGCGACCGTCGCGTTTGAGCACCAGGCTGGAAAGGTCAGCATTTTCGGTGTCGATGCTGGCCTGGCCGATGGCTTGCACGATGCTTATCGGTGCGGTGGTCACGGGTACTTCGCCGGCCGTGTTGAACGCGCCTGAAAGTACAATGCGCTGGCTGCCGTAGCGCAGCAGATTGACGTCTACCTGCGGGCTGTCGATGTAGTTGGCGAGGCGGCGTGCAATCTCGGCTCGCAACTCTTCAATGGTTCGGCCTGCGGCATTTATGTTGCCGATATAGGGGTAGAAGAGGGTGCCATCAGGGCGAACCAGGCGACCATTGGCATCGAGTTGCTGTTGCGGGCCGGACGGCGCAGTCAGTTCGGGGTGATCCCAGACGGTAATGTAGAGCAGATCGTTGGCGCCGATGCGGTAGGCTTCAGGTTTGAAATCGATCAGCTCCTGCTTGCTGGAGGTGCCTCGATCGGAAGGCAGCTCGCCCGTGAGCATTTCCGGCGTGATGCGCAACAACTGTACGCTGCCGTTCTCCGATTTTGCTCCTTCCTTGAACTCATCCGGATCAAGGTATTGGCCAGGTGAAAAGACACACCCCTGGAGCACCAGAACGGAAGAGAACGCGAGCGCAAATAGTGGTTTCATGGGTCTTCATCCTTGACGGAATAGTTGTTTTTCGGAGTGAAACGGCTGGATTCACTTATCGCTTGTGACATCAGAAATCGAATGTAACCGGCTAGTCATGTTCATCAGCCATAGCAACTCGATGATTCAAGGAGTGGCTTTGACAGCTATGGGCCGATGTGGCGACAGCCTCGAAATCAGATGGCCTTGCCGCTCACAGAAGTCATAGACCGTTGTGTTTCGGCGGGGTTCAGGACCAATGGAAACAAATTGATTGCGATGTGCTGTGCGCTGAAAACTGCAGCAATGCGCGACCTGATCTTTCTTGTTCCTGTATCCACAGATCATGACTCAAACCTGCTTTAAACCGTTGTTTCAGACGCCTCAATCATCCAGCGCAGGGTGTCGCGCAGTTCTATCGGCTTCAGTTCGCCAATCAATCGGGTCAGTTTGGCTTTGCAACCGAACAGATTTTTGACGTCGGCGCTGCGTATAAAGGCGGGGTTAATCCTGACTTCCATTTGATGACCGGATATCAATGCGGCCTGCTGGAGAACGTACTGCAAGGTGTGGGCAGTGCCCGAGCAGATATTGATGGTTTCTCCAATCGCTTCGGGTGTTTCGAGAAGACGGCGATAGGCGCGCACAACATGGCGGACGTCGCAGAAGTCTCTGGCAATATCCAGATTTCCAAGTTCGATGACCTCGGCGTGGCGACGTGCGTGCGCAACTATCTTGGGAATCAGGAAGTGTTCAGGCTGGCCTATTCCCGTGTAATTGAACGGGCGGGTAATGATCAGAGGCAAATGCCGGTCATACAGCCGCGCCAGGTATTCCATTGCGGTTTTGCTGACTGCGTAGTCGTTGGCCGGCGCCAGAGTGGAGGATTCTTCCAGCACGCCTTCGGTATTTCCGTATACGTTTGCACTGCTGGCAAGAATGACTGCGACAAGATCCGTACTGATCGAGCGCAATGCTTCAAGAAGGTGCCGGGTACCAATGAGATTGGCCTGGTAGATGGCGTCGGCATCGGTATGCGCCACAAAAGATACCGCCGCCAGATGCACCACATGCGTAGGACGTAGTTCCAGCAGCAAGTCTTGCAATGTCTGTGAATCGTGCAGCGAGCAGCAATGAATGGCTGCAATGCTCGCTGGCAGTTTGCCCTGCGGAGGGCGATAGCTCAGGCCGTGAACTTCGTAGCCGTGCGCCGCGAGTTCTTCCGCCATGTAGCGACCGGTAAAGCCCGTAATGCCCGTAATCAGCGCTTTCATTTACTTCCCTGCATAAGATTTGAAGGGCCAGTGGTGTTCAGTCAGAGGCCAAGAACTTCAGGACTCCTGCTTGGCGGGGCTGGCCTTGTGTCTCAGATTTCTTTCGCGCCAATACGCCGGCACGATAAACAGCGCGTCATGGAAGTAGCGTCTTGCCAGTCGCCGCGGCTCCAGGCACATGCGGTGCAGCCATTCGAGCTTGTATTCGCGCATCCACAGCGGGGCCCGTTTGATGGTGCCGGTGGCAAAGGCAATGGAAGCACCAATGCTGAAGCCCATACCGGTGCGTTCATGGGGCTGGGTGGCTGCGGCCAATATCTCCCCGCGAGGGGTGCCGACGGCGTACAACACCAGTTCCGACGGGTTGTCACGGACGAATTGCAGGCAGCGCTGAACTTCTTCCGGCTTTTTGATAAAACCCATGGGCGGGTTGTAGTGATGAAGGACAATGCCTGGATACAGGGCACGAAGTTTCTGTGTTTCGGCAGTCGAACAACCGATCAGCACCACGCGCAGGTTGTCGTCGTTTGCCCATTGCAGAAGATCTAGTGTCAGATCACTTCCCGGAATGGCTTCCTCGATATGTATGCCCAGTCGATCCAGCAGCGAGAGCAGGATGCGACTGTCGCATAGTCTCCAGCGCGCTTTTGCATACGCATCACGCAGGGCATCGTCGTGTTCCAGTTGGACCAGATGATCGACATTGGGCGTGACCACGAACGAGTAGGGCTGTTTGACACCCTCGCGGATACAGGTCAACAACGTTTTCTTGTTGCCTGAATAAAAGTTTATGCCGAAGGCTGTAGTATCACTTGACACTCATTGCTACTCCCTTGAAAGCGCCCTTGATACCCGACCACGCAAGAGTCGGATTTTTAAACTCCTTGATGGTGGTGACGGCCGATAGAAGAAATGCGGAAACAAGTGCAAAGCCCGATCCGTAAAAGCGCTTATTGAAACGAGTGGCGGCACGATTGCGGTAATAGTGATAGAACGCCGAGCGGCTACCCAGGCTGAGCGAGCCATAGTGATACAACCGGCTTTCCGGTATGACCTGGATAGAGACTCCATGTTTACGGGCGCGATACTGCCAGTCGACTTCTTCGAAGTACATGAAGTAGCGTTCATCCATCAAGCCGATTTCTTTTGTCAGTTCTGCAGAAAAGGCAAGGCTGCAACCCATCAGATAATCAGGGTTGTGCTGGAAGCCCTGCTGCTGCATGGCTTCAATACTCTGGTTTTTTCCGAGCAGGCGGGCCTTTCCAAGGATCGGGTAGAGTTTTCCACCGCCATAGCATTCCAGTCGTCCGGTATCGGCGCTCAGAACCAGTGAGCCGACGAATTGCCGCTCATTCTGCCGAAGTGCGTCCAGCAGGGGAGAAAATGCATCACTGTCTACATAGGTGTCGTTATTGACGACCCAGAAATAGGCAGGCTGCAGGTTTTCCATGGCCCAGCGCAAACCATAGTTGTTGCCGCCTGCATAACCGCTGTTTTCAGGATTATTGAGCAGAGTGACGTTGGAATACTGCTTTTCCTCCAGCCATTGTTGCAGGGCTACTGCAGAACCATCCTGCGAATCATTGTCGATGATCACGACATGATCGAGGGTTCCGCAGTGCGCAAGTATGCTTTCAGCACAGCTGATGGTCTCAGTAGCAGCCTTGTAGTTGAGAATAAGTGCGACGTTCATGTGCTCGTTCCTTGCTGCGGAGATGGCGCGCTCTTAGAGCGTGTATTACGAAAAGCACGGCGAAAACCTGCTGCGTATATTCGAGCAGAGCATTGAGAGGCCAGATCACCATGTAGGCGAGAATGACCGCATAGGTGAAGCGCATGTCGGCATGTATGTTCCGAGCGATACGCTGATAGATATAGAGTGTCAGCGGTATCAGAATGAAACTCAGGAGGCCGAAACGGAAAAATGTTCCTATGATGCCAACGTCGGAAAGAAAGAAGTGTTCGCCAAAGTACGGAATGAAGCCGTCCTGCCACATCAATGACAGGGACCCGCTGGGTAACCATTTAACCAGTCCAAGATGGCCGAAGATGGATGCGATGGTATTGGAGCGTACGTTGTCCTCAATTCCTTGCTCCAGATTGCTTTCATAGAATTCGAGATTGACCCCCAGAATTTCCAGCAACGATGGATAGAAGTAGAAGGGTGACAGCAGCACGCACAGTGAAATGGCCCATCCAAAGGCCTTGGTTTTCAGGCAGAACAAAGTAAAGGCCAGGCACAAGACGATCAGCTGGCGCGTCTGGGTGGCGAATACCAGGGTTAGCAATATCAGCGCAGCAATGATCAGATAGAAAAGTTTCTGGCGATTGTCCCCGTTGATCGGGGATTTTCCTGCCGCCCAGGTCTGGATGCAGTAGAAGTAGGTGAAGCAGAGCAGGAAAGGGCCAATCGATGAGCGATCAGGTCGGTCCCAAGCGGTTTGCTCCGTTCGCAAGTCTGGGATCAGACCGAACTTGAAAAGCCAGGAGAGGATTACTGCGATTAATGCTGCGTAGATCAGTGCGCGCTCGAATTGCAGGGTCGTTACCTGCTTGGCGAGCAGGAGCAGGGGTACGAAGCCAAAGGCGAAGAGTACCCGCCGTTCTTCTATCAGCCCGTAGATGATGGGCTGCCCGTAGGTGTAATAAGCAAAGATGGCAGGCAGCAGAATAAAGATTAAGGCGCTGTAAAATGCGTAATACATAAGCACCCGGTATTCCCGTGCTGACTCCTCGGTGGATGCGAGAATCAGCAGCATGGATAAACCGAGGCAAAGAGCCAGATAGGCTTCGTTTAGAAATTTGAAGCCAATGGGGTTGTGAGTGCTGTCGCCCAGCACGGAAAAGTGCAGGAAGAATGCCAGCGTAACCAGTGGCAGGTAAAAAAGTTTTGAGTTGATGGTGGTCATCACCTGATTCCTTGGGTGCACTTTCCTTTTGAACATGCCTGCCACGCAACACGCCCATGTACTTCTATGTAGCCATTGCGTCTTTGTCCTGCTCTCAATCAGATCGCTCCAATGTATGCCTCATATCCATGACGAAAGGCATCGCCGGTGAGCTGATCGAACGCAAGGTTGGACATTCCGTTCACATGGGTGTTGCGTCGTTTGAAGCAAATATTTGCAGCTGATGCAGGTGCTCGACGGTGGCGTTTCGCCTTCCTTTTTCAGCGTGCAGGGCCGATGGCCTTACAGTCATTGGCAATATGCTTTTGCAGAATATGCATTTGGGGCCGGTCATTGCCGTCAATGGGTTCGACTGCCAGCACGTACTCGCCCCAGCCTGGCCCGCCGGCCCAGTAAGCGCTGGGAATACAGTGTTCATTGAGGTAGGCAAGCATGTTGTCCATGGCCACAAGCATCGACTCGGAGTGGCCGGGTACACCGTATTCGCCGAGGAAGCCCCTTTGGCCGTGTTCCTTTAGCCATTCCACGAAGGGGCGAGTGCGCTCTACGCCCAGCATGGGATCGATGACTTCTTCCTCGGCATAGCGCCCGGAGTGATCGGTGTCGAAGTAGATGTGCGCCGAATAGATCAGGTTGTCTGCCGGGTCTTTCAGCAGGAAGTCCTCGTTGACCCGTCGCCAGTGATAACTGCTGGCCCAGCGGTCACCCTCGACGAATATCGGCGTTTGCATATCGACTTCACGAATGGCATCGACTGCGGCCTGGGCAGCACCTGGCCACAGGCCCTCAGTGGAATGAGGTTCGTTCATGATGTCGTAACCGTACAGGCCGGGATGGTCCTTGAATGCCTCAGCCAGGTGGCGCCAGACACTCGCATAGGCCGAGTAGGGCACTTCGGGCGAACCGATCAGTTGGTCTTTGTAGCGGGCATAATTGTGCATATCCAGAATGACTTTCTGGCCCTGTTGTGCAGCCAGGTCGAGCGTCTTTCGGAGCAGGCGCATCTGGTCGAAGTTGATGCCTTTGTTCAGGTCGTGTTGCAGCCGCTCCCAGATGAAAGGAAAGCGAATCAGGCGGATGTCTTTCTCGGCGTAATACTTGAAATGCTTCTTTTCCGGATAGAAGTAATTCGTGCCGACTTTCCCCGGTGTGATATGCGGGGCGAAGTTGGCGCCAGACAGGTTGATGCCGATCAGATCGATACCGGCCTCAGCCAGTGCGCCTGAACTGCAGGCGGCCAGCGAGAGCGCCGCCACGTACTTTATTGTGCGAGGGAAAGACGAAAGCATGATGGTGTACCTGTGGTTGGTCTGCCGACAGCCACCGGGTGCGTAACGCTGCCCGTCAGGTGGGCAGCGCAGCAGGTCGGCTCGACAAGTAGCCAGTGATTTACTTGGCCTTGTATTCGTACTGGTAGTAGCCGTAATCGCTGTAGTTGGATGCCTTGCGCAGCACGGCGTTGAAGATCACGCCCTTGACCAGCAGGCCGTTCTGTTCCAGACGACGCTTGGCATGTTCGATCTCCTTGATGCCGTTGAGGCCGTAGCGGGTCACCATCAGCGTGGTGCCAGCCTGGCTGCCGACAAGGGCGGCATCGGTGACTGCGAGAATGGGCGGTGTATCGAAAATCACCAGGTCGTACATGCCGCTGATTTCCTTGACGAAGCGAGAGAAATTCTCGTGCATCAGCAGTTCCGACGGGTTGGGCGGCAGTTGGCCGTGCGCAATCACGTGCAGGTTGTGCAGCGGCGTCTTTTGGATGGCATCGAACAGCGTGATGCGGCCTGAAAGAATATCCGAGAGACCCTTGTCGCCCTGGCAGCGCATGACCTTGTGCAGATAGCCTTTGCGCATGTCGGCATCGACCAGCAGCACCTTCTTGCCCGATTGCGCAATCACGGCGGCGAGGTTGCTGGTGACGAAGGACTTGCCCACCGCAGGACTCGGCCCGGTGATCATCAGAATGTTGTTCTTGGCTTCGATCATGGCGAAGTGGAGGCTGGTGCGCAGGCTGCGCATGGCCTCGGTGGCCAGATCGGCAGGGTCATTGATCGACAGCAGATAGGAGGCGCTGCTCTTGTCACGCTTGAAATTGGCCAGGCGCTTTTCCAGCAGGCCCTGCTTTTCGCTGAATGGAATGGCCGCATAGACGGGAATGCCGACGCGCTCGATTTCCTCAGGGTTCTCCACGCCGCGCTTGAGCGCTTCGCGCACATAGACGAAGGCGACTGCGAGAAGCCCGCCAAGCAGGGTCGCAACGATCACCACCAGCGGCTTGTTCGGCTTCAGGGGCGTGTCGATGTCGGCAGCCGCGTGATCGACGATGCGCACATTGCCCACGGTGCCGGCGCGGATGATGTCCAGCTCCTGGGTCTTGTTCAGCAGCATCGCGTAGGTTTCGGACGAGACTTCGACATCACGGGTCAGCCTCAACAGTTCCTGCTGGGTCGAGGGCAGGGTGCTGATCTGTTTTTCCAGTTCTGTCTTCTGGGTCTGCAGCTGATTGATCTGGTTCATCAGCGCCTGGAAATTCGGATGCTGACGGGTAAAGCGCCGCTCCATCTCGGTCCGCTTGAGATGCTGTTCGGAAATCTGTTTTTCCAGATCGACGATACGATCAAGCACCGACTGGGTTTCAGCCGTGATATCCACGGAGCGATTGCCGGTCTGGTACTGATTCAAAGCGGTCTGGGCAGCGTCGAGGTTCTTGCGGACCTCGGGGATCTGCTCGCTGAGAAACTCCAGGCTCTGGGTTGCCTCGGCGGCATTACGCGCGATGTTTTGCTGCACATAACGTGTGGCCACTTCTTCCAGCACCAGGACCGCCTTGGCCGGGTCGGTGTCTTCCAGGGACACGCCGAGAATGCCGGACTGCTTGCCGCGCTCACCAGCGGACAGGCGCTTCTGGTAGTCCTCGGTGGTGGCGTAGGTGCGATTGCGGACCACGTTGAAGGTGGTGCCGGGGCGAGCATTGAGTTCGGCAACGGTGATGCCATAGTCGGGCGTTTCCACCGGCTGCCCCACAACGCCCTGAGCGACCACTTCGCCGTCCGGGTCGCGCAGGATGAAGCCATTGCCGTCGGCGGCTTCCAGGGTCAGATCTTCACCATGGATGCTGTCCGGCACGATGAGCTGGGAGATGCGCAAGGTCTCACCGCCCCAGGCATAGGATTCGAAACCGGCCGGATACCAGCCCAGCTCGCCTTCTTCGGTCGGCTCGAAGTTGCGTGCCATAAACCCGCCAATCAGCGGGAAGTGACGCGGTTCGATGATGATGTCGAGATTGAGCGCTTCCACTGCGCCGCCCACTACGGAGCGTGATTTGAGCAGGGCGATTTCCGTCTGGGCGGGGGATACCGCCGGCGCGGTGCCGACGACATCGGTCAGGCTTGGCAGTCCACTTTTGGCTTCGATCTGGATCATCGCGGTGGCCAGGTACACCGGCGTGCTGAGCAGTGCATAGGCAATACCCAGCACCGCAAAAAAGCCGGTTATCGCAGCGATGATGCCCCGGTTGTTGAGGAAGGTGTCGAAGAGGTGGGCCAGATCAATGTCCTTGTCCTCTTTGGTCTCATAAATGGGGCGTGGCATGGTGGTCATTGAAGTTCCTTCTTCTTATTCAAGGTAAGGAAGCCAGCTTTCGACGGCTTGCGTCAGAAGGCTGTGAACGTGGTCGAAAGCGGGTTTGGATTGACGAAATGGATCGGGAATCTCCATGTCGTCCAGCCATTTGCCCATCAGGAAGGTTTTGCCATGTACTTCAGGGGCGATCTGGCGCAGGTGCTGGATATGGCCCTGCTCCATGGCCAGAATCAGGTCGGCCTGGTGCAGAAGTTCGCTGTCGACCTGCCGGGCACGGTGGCTCGCATGTTCCAGACCGTGTTCCTGCAGCACCTGTTGAGCGAGTCTGTCCATGGGGTTTCCCACCAGGGCGCCTATGCCAGCCGAACTGACGGATGGGCCTCTGCCCTGAAGTCTGTGTAACAGCAGCGCTTCAGCTGCCGGGCTTCTGCAGACGTTGCCGACGCAGACAATCAATATGTTCTGGAACATCTCACTGCCTCACGACATGTGAGACTGGAAGTGTCCAGGACAGATATTGGATAGCGGCTTGTTTCATGGGTTCATTCCTTTGCGCACGGCGTTACGTCAGTAAACGTCCCGGTTGAACAGCAGGGCGGGAATGGTCCGAGCCAGAATGTAAATGTCGAACCAGACCGACCAGCGTTCGATGTAATCCAGGTCGTACTCGACGCGTTTCTCGATCTTTTCCAGGGTGTCGGTTTCACCGCGATAACCATTGATCTGCGCCCAGCCGGTGATGCCCGGCTTGACCCGATGGCGTGCGGAATATTCGGATACGGCGTCTTCGAACAGCACGCCAGCGGCCTTGGTCGCCGTCGCATGGGGACGTGGGCCGACCATCGACATGCTGCCCAGGAACACGTTCAGCAGCTGTGGCAACTCATCGAGGCTGGTCTTGCGGATAAAGCGCCCGACACGGGTGATGCGGTCGTCGTCACGGGTGGTCTGGCGCTCGGCATTGGCATCCGAACGGGCGTGGTACATCGAGCGAAATTTGTAGACCTCGATCAGCCGGTTGTTGTAGCCATAGCGCTTCTGCTTGAACAGCACCGGGCCGGGGGAGTCGATCTTGATCGCCAGGGCAAGCAGGAGCATCACCGGCGCGGCTGCCAGCAGGGCCAGACTGGAGAGGATGATGTCCTCAATACGCTTGAACATCGGTGACCAGCCGCGCAACGGCAGGTCAGAGGCGATCAGCGTGGGCAGGCCGGCAACTTCGGTGATGCGCTTGTTGGCATGGCGGAAGGCAACCATGTCGGGGACCAGCAACACATTGACCGGCAGCTTGCGCAGTTCGTTGATCACCTGCCCGATCCGGCTATCAGCGAACCAGGGCAGGGCGACCAGCACCTGAGTGACTTTCTCCTCGCGGATCATCTGCTCCAGGTCGCGTGTATTGCCTAGCAATGGCAGATTGGCAAGCTCCTTTGGCAGTCGTTCCAGGCGGTCGTCGATGAAGCCGAGAACGCCGGTACGAATGTCGCGATGATGGGCCAGGTACTCGGCCACGCGCACTCCGTTGTCGGTGCCGCCGAGAATCACGGCATTCTGCAGGTATACGCCCTTGGCCATCAGACGACGAAACAGTGCGAGCATCAGCAAGCGCTCGGCGCCGAACAGAATGGCACTGGTGAAAAACCAGAACACCAGATGTCCGGTTTCCAGGTAGCGGAACATGCCGAGCCCCTGGTGCATGAAAATCAGCAGGCTGAATGCTGCGGCCCAGGCCACCAGCATGGTGCGAAAGCGCAACAGGGTGCTGAACACCTCTTCGCTGTAGATGCCTACCGATTGGAATATCACGACGCTGATCACGCCGAAAAACATCAGGAAGGTGCTGAAGGTGCTCCCGGAAATGGGGAGAAACAGCAGGAGCAGAACGCCCGGCAAGACCGCCGTCAGTCCGTGGATCAGCCGAATGCTGGCAAGAAAGTAATCGATGAAACTGGGGTGGGCGTACTCAAGGGTTCCAACGGACTGTAAGCGCATACAAGGCTCCTTCCTTCGGCTATTGTCAGCTCAATGTTCTGGTTTGACCGCCGCGAACGCGGTTCTGAATGACAGGCCGCTGTGCAAGCTTTAACCGGACAAATGCTCCGACCGCCCCCCGTGAAATGAGTTCAGCGCCGGCGCGTAAAGTGGCAATTTGTTGGCAGGAATTAAGCAGGCAATCCAAACGGTTGAAATAAAAGCAATAAATCGTACGTGGCGAGGCACTCGGGGATTCAGCTGGACGCTGATGAGCGCTGGTCGCGGCGCGGCTTTTAAGTGGGGCCGGCAATGCCACAACTTATTGCCTGCCGGTGAGTCCTAGGGTCTGTCGACGCTTCGTCCGCGGCTTGTGACGAAGTGCTCACAGTCGATCAACTATAGGAAAGCAATGGTCATGAACGTATCCGGTGCGTTGCTGATTCTTCATGGCAAACAGGCGCTCAATGACGAAGTGCGCGCGGCGGTCAACGCCTGGCGTCAACTGGACCGGCATCTGGCTGTGCGAGTGACGTGGGAGCCCGGCGATGCTCAGCGCCTGGTTCAAGAGGCACTGGAGGCGGGCTATCGGACGCTGGTTGCCGGCGGTGGTGACGGCACGTTGCGTGAGGTTGCTCAGGCGTTGCTGGACACGGGTGTTGACGCGAGCCTGGCGTTGCTGCCGTTGGGTACTGCCAATGATTTCGCCCAGGCCGCTGGTATCCCGCTGGAGCCTTTTGATGCCCTGGCGTTGCTGGAACGTCCGGCGGTGTTGGTCGATGTCGGCGAGATGAACGGCGAGCCGTTCATCAACATGGCCACTGGCGGCTTTGGTTCAAAGGTGACTGCCAGCACATCCGAGGAGCTGAAGAAAGTCCTGGGTGGCGGCGCCTATCTGCTGACCGGCCTGTCCCGTTTCAGTGAAATCCGTTCGGCCTGGGGACGATTTGCCGGACCGGATTTCACCTGGGAAGGGGATTTTCTGGCGCTGGGCATCGGCAATGGTCGCCAGTCTGGGGGCGGGCAGGAGCTTTGTCCGCAGGCGCTGGTCGATGACGGTCTGCTCGATTTGTGCATCGTTCCGGCACCGGCCGATACCGTGGGAACTCTGGGTACGCTGCTGAGCGGAGGCTTGCTGGGGATCGACAGCGTTTCTGTGAATGCGCGCCTGCCCTGGCTTGAGATCGAGGCGCCGGAGCAGATCGACATCAACCTCGATGGCGAACCGGCGGCAGCAAAGCGCATGCGGTTTTCCGTTCGGCCCAAGGCTCTGCGCCTTCATCTGCCTGTTGATTGTCCCTTGCTGGGTGAAGCTGCGCGAGAAGCGGGTGATCTGCTGCGCTGAGGCTGGAAACTGCATGATGGCATTGCGCTATTGGCTGGCCGGACCGATGATGCGTTATATGAATTGGTGCTGGGCCACATAAAGCGTCGAGCCTTGCTGCCGATAGCCACTTATGTCTCGTATTCAGCAAGGAGCCACCCATGGCCGGCATTCTCGATTCAGTCGATCAACGCACCCGGTTGGTAGGCCAGAATCGTCTGGAAATTCTCATGTTCAGGCTCTCGGGCCGACAGAAGTTCGCCATCAATGTGTTCAAGGTCCAGGAAGTGGTGCAGCTTCCGAAGATGACACTGATGCCGCATCGTCATGGTTCGGTCTGTGGTGTGGTCAATCTGCGTGGGCAAACGCTGCCGGTTATCGACCTGTCGCGTGCCATTGGCTTGCGACCGCTGGTGCCCGATGAGAACAGCACCATTATCGTCACCGAATACAACCGCTCCGTTCAGGCCTTTCTGGTAGGCGGTGTGGATCGCATTCTCAACCTGAACTGGGAAGAGGTGCTGCCGCCACCCGCGACTGCAGGACGCCAGCATTACCTGACGGCCATCACCAAGGTCGAAGACCAGCTGGTCGAAGTGATCGATGTCGAAAAGGTGCTCGCCGAGATCGTCCCGTATGACAGCAGTATTTCCCCCGAGCGTCTTGCCGACCCGGTGCTCGAGCACGCCAAGGGTCGCGAAGTGCTCTGCGTTGACGATTCGGGCGTGGCGCTGGCGCAGTTGCGCTCAACGCTCGGCCAGCTTGGCATCATCGTGCACACCGCCAGCGATGGCCTGAAAGGATTGGGCAAGCTCAAGGCCTGGGCCGATGCCGGAGAGGTGCTGACGGACAAATTGTTGATGGTCTTCACCGATGCGGAAATGCCGGAAATGGACGGCTATCGTCTCACTACCGAGATTCGCAACGATCCGCGTCTGCGGGATCTGCACGTGGTCCTGCACACGTCTCTGTCTGGCAGTTTCAACCTGGCAATGGTGAAAAAGGTCGGCTGCAACAACTTCCTGTCCAAATTTCAGCCCGAGAAGCTGGTTGACGTCGTTCGTGAGCGTCTCCTGCTGGACGAGGCTGGCTGAAAGGCTCCCGGTTCCGAAGCGCCTTCCTTAATTGCAGAAGCCCGCATTCATTGATCGAAGTAGCGTTCGTGCCACTCGATCAGTGGCTGCGGTGAATTGAGCTTCTGTCCGTAGATGACAGAGTAAGTCAGCACGTTTTGCACGTACTGGCGGGTTTCATCGAATGGGATATTCTCAACCCAGACGTCAAATGGCAGATGTTCGGCGTTCTTCAGCCACTGGCGTACCCGGCCCGGCCCGGCGTTGTAGGCTGCCGAGGCGAGCACCCGATTGCCTTTGAACTGCCCGTATATCTGGCTGAGATAGGCCGTGCCCAGCTGGATATTGGTGTTGGGGTTGAGCACCTGTCGCGGTGATGACAACGGGATGTTGAAGCGCCTGGCGGTTTCCTGCGCGGTGGCCGGCATCAGCTGCATCAGGCCCGTGGCGCCGACGTGGGAACGGGCATCAGCCATGAAGGCGCTTTCCTGGCGGGTGATGGCGAAAACCCAGCTTGGATGGATCTCCCGTGCCTTCGCGGCGTTGAGCAGGCTGCTGCGATGGGCCATGGGAAAGCGGATATCCAGATCATCCCAGTACTGTGCCTGGCTGATGGTGCGGATCGCCGGGAAATACCATTCCATGTCATAGGCCAGGCGCGCCTGGGCCACCAACTCATCGCGACTGAACAAGCGGCTGACGTGATACCACTCGCGACGACCATCGACGATCTGCCCGCGCGCGTGGAATTCCAGGGCGCGACGAATGCCGGCGGTGTTGCGCACCTTGCGCACCACCTTGGGGTCCAGCTTCAGGGGTTGGTGATTGAAGGTGTAAGGCGCCTGGATGCGGTCGGCGGAAAGGAACCCGTAGAAATCCCGCTCGGCAGCGACGGGCTGGTAGAGCCGGGCGGCCTGTGTGCCATTGGGTTGCGCCAATTCCAGGCTGCGGGCCTTCCAGTAGCGCCAGCGGTTGCTGCTGGCCAGCTCGTCGGGGAAACGCTGGGTCAGGGCATGAGCCTCATCCCAGCGACCCAGGCGCAGCAACAGGCGTGCGCGCCATTCGCTGACCGTGTTATCGCGCAGTTGCGGGTCATAATCGGCCATCACCGCCAGCGCCCGGGCGTCGAAGCGCTTGGCCAGGGTCAGGCCGATTTGCCGGGCGATGGCCACCTTTTCTTCCGATGAGAACGACAGGCGTCGTGCATAGCCATCGAGCAGGGCGAGTGCCTGTTCGGGATTCTGCCGTGCCAGGCGGCGCAGGCCGATCGAGACGATATCGCCCGTGGCCTGGCTGACTGGAGTAAAGCGTTCAGGCTGGTTCAGCAGTTGCGGCTTCTGCGCAACCTCGATCAGGCGTTCGCCCTGGGATTTCAGCGTCGGCAGATTTTTCGCCAGGAAAGCGGCCAGGCCGTAGTTGCCACCCTCGACGGCCAGCTTGAGACGCTGCCAGCGCAGGTCCTCGGTGAGTTGCCCGGCAGCACTCCAGCGCTCGAACAGCGGGTCACAGGCATTGTGCTGCGACTTGCCCACCAGCCAGAGCCGCTGTGCGGTGGCGTAGCCCTGCTGCGTATGGCCATTGGCAAGCTGGTACTGGCCAAACAGGCAGTCGAGTTCGGTGAAGTTCATCTTGGGGTCGTAGTGCCTGACAAAGGGCTGCCAGTCGCCGCGAGCGGCCAGCAGTCGCAGCCAGCGCAGTTTCATCCAGCTGATCTGGGGCAGGTCGCCGTGCTCGGCGAGAAATTTCTCGACTTCATCGTTGCCGGCGGTTTTCAGTCGGGCGGTCAGTTCGTCATAAGCCAGGTGCGGTTCCAGGGGATAGTCCCGAAGTGCGCTGGCGTAACGGCGGTAGGGCCCGCTGTCACCCTTGGCCAACGCCTGCTTGGCCTCGTCGTAATAGCGACGTTGTTGCTCAAGGCTGGCGGCATGGGTGGTCTGGGAGATGACGGTGGCGAGCAACAGGCAGAAACAGAAACTGGAGAGGCGACCGCGCATGATACTTCCGGAAACGGGGCAGGGAGGGTTCTGCGGCTAGCTTAACGTGCCCTGTCAGGTAGTTGAATGCGGATTAAGCTCTTGAAACAAACAAAGTCGGACTTCCGATAAAGGGCTTCGGCTTGCCGGGTCAGAGTTGGCGTTCTGCCTGCAAGTCACGCGATGGCAAGGCAGGTAGTTTCCTGGCGGTCTGCTAGAATGCGCGCCCTGTTTCCCGGAGGTAGCCATGACCCTGCTCAAGTTGACCGATGTGTCCCTCGCCTACGGCACCCATCCCCTGCTCGATGGCGTGTCCTGGCAGATTGCGCGAGGTGAGCGGGTTTGCATCATTGGCCGCAACGGCACGGGCAAATCCAGCATGCTGAGCCTGGTCAAGGGTAGCCAGCTGCCCGATGACGGCGAAATCTGGCGTGCGCCGGGGTTGAAGATTGGCGAGTTGCCTCAGGAATTGCCACTGGCTGACGAACGCACGGTGTTCGATGTGGTGGCTGAAGGCCTGTCCGGCGTGGGGCAGCTGCTAGCCGAGTACCATCACCTGAGCCAGAACATTCGCGATGATGCTGATCTGGACAAGCTCATGCACGTTCAGCAAGCGCTCGAGGCGAAGGATGGCTGGCGTTTGCAGCAGTTGGTCGACAGTACGCTGAGTCGCCTGCAGCTACCTGCCGACAAGACCCTGGCCGAGTTGTCCGGCGGCTGGCGTCGGCGCGTTCTACTGGCCCAGGCGCTGGTGTCCGAGCCTGACCTGTTGCTCCTGGACGAGCCGACCAACCACCTGGATATCGGCGCCATTGCCTGGCTGGAAGAAGCGTTGCTGGGCTTCAATGGCGCCGTGCTGTTCATTACCCACGACCGTGCCTTCCTGCAGAATCTGGCCACGCGCATTCTCGAACTCGACCGTGGCCACATGATCGACTGGAATGGCGACTACGCCAGCTTCCTGGTGCACAAGGAACAGCAGATGGCGGCAGAAGAAACTGCCAACGCATTGTTCGACAAGAAACTTGCGCAGGAGGAAGTCTGGATTCGTCAGGGTATCAAGGCCCGCCGCACCCGTAACGAGGGGCGCGTGCGTGCGCTCAAGGCTCTGCGAGCTGAGCGCAGTGATCGTCGCGAACGGCAAGGCAAGGCCAATATCCAGATCGAAACGGCAGAGAAATCCGGCAAGCAGGTCATCGTCGTCGAGCATGTCGGTTTCGCCCATCCGGGTGGCGAGCCGCTGATCCATGACTTTTCCATGGTTTTGCAGCGGGGTGATCGCATCGGTCTGTTGGGTGCCAACGGTACCGGAAAGACCACATTGCTCAAGCTGCTGCTGGGGGATCTGCAGCCGACCAGCGGCAAGGTTGAGGCCGGAACCAAGCTGGAAGTGGCATATTTCGACCAGTTGCGTCACCAACTGGATCTGGAAAAAACCGTTATCGACAACGTCGCCGAAGGTCGCGACTTCATCACCATCGATGGCCAGAGCCGCCACGTGCTGAGTTATCTCGGTGATTTCCTGTTCAGCCCGCAACGCGCGCGTACACCTGTGAAAGCATTGTCTGGTGGCGAGCGGGCACGGCTCTTGCTGGCCAGGTTGTTCAGCAAGCCCGCCAATCTGCTGGTACTCGATGAGCCGACCAACGATCTTGATGTGGAAACCCTCGAGCTGCTGGAGGAAGTGCTGCTGAGCTTCCAGGGCACCGTGCTGATGGTCAGCCATGATCGCGCCTTCCTCGACAACGTGGTCACCAGCACGCTGGTGTTCGAGGGTAACGGTGTTGTACGCGAGTACGTCGGCGGCTATGAGGACTGGTTGCGCCAGGGCGGCTCGCCACGCTTGCTGGGTGTAGCCGAAACCGTGGCTGAAGCGAAGCAAGCCAAGGCCAGTGCCACGGCTGCTGCAGGTGTGCCGGCTGTAACCGAGGCGCCGCCGGCCAAGAAGAAACTCAGCTACAAGTTACAGCGCGAGCTGGAAGCGCTTCCCGGCAGGATCGACGAGACTGAAAAGGCCATCGAGGCGCTGCAGGGTGAAATCTCCGGTGCGACGTTTTATCAGCAGTCAGCCGAAACTTCGGCTGCGGTCCTGGCTCGCCTGGAGGCGCTGCAGCTGGAACTGGATGGATTGCTGGAGCGCTGGGCCGAGCTGGAGGAATAAGCAGAGCGTCAGGACGCTGCGGTAGCCTCAAAGGTAGTCATTCAATGCGACTGCATGAGTTGGATCAATGTCCTCCGGGTCGGGTCGTAGTTAAGTGCTGATTTTGTTTTGCCATCATGACGGAGCATCAATGGCTATTGAGTATCGGATCACCCTGGATGACGAGCACTCTTTCAATTATCGGATCGAGCTGGATCGTGAGTACGACAGGGATGCGGCGAGCCTGGCGCCGAAATGGACGCGCCTTGAGCATCAGCGTTGCGTCAACTGTCCGTTAAGCCAGGACGACTTCAGCCATTGTCCCGCGGCGGTGGACCTGCATCGTGTTGTCGAGGATTTCCAGGGGCTGCCGGCCGTCAAGAAGGCGCTGGTCTGGGTGCGCACGCCGGAGCGTGAATACACCAAGCTGGTCGGGCTGGATGAGGGGCTGCGTGCGTTGCTTGGTGTGATCATGGCGACCAGTGCCTGCCCGGTTCTGGGGAGGCTCAAGCCCATGGCGCAACAGCATCTGCCCTTCGCCAGCAATCATGAGTTCGTGCTGCGGGCCGTTTCGCTGTACCTGGCCAGGCAGTACTTCAACCTGCGCGAAGGCCGGCATGCCGACTGGGAGTTGCGTGGCCTGGTGCGCTCATTCCAGCAGCTGCAACTGGTCAATCAGGCCTTCTGGCAGCGCATTCATGACACCTGCCACGGTGACTCCAACCTGAAGGCCTTCCTCACGTTCTTTTCCATGGCATCCAGCCTGACCTACTCCCTGGAAACCCAGCTGCAAAAGATCAGGCCGCTGGTGATGAGCGCCGGCGAGGGTGTGGAAGTCGCCTGAACCAGTACAAGGCTCACTCGGCTTTTTTCAGGCGCACCGCAAGCACGTCGCAGGGTGCACCGTGAAGAATGTCGTTGGCAGTGGAGCCAAGTAACAGCGCTAAACCATGGCGGCCATGGCTGCCCACCACGATGAGATCACAATTGTTTTCCTTGGCCAGCCGGTGGACTTCCTGGCGAGGCTGCCCATACGCCAGGTGCTGCTGTTCGGCACCCAGGCCTGGGTAGCTGTCGGCAAAACCGGCAATACGTTCGCGGGCCTGATCGAACTGTTGCTGCTGGAGCATCGAAAGATCCATCGGAACATCGCCGCCGAACGCCATGGCCATGGGTTCGATGACATGCACCAGCGCCAGGTTGGCGTTGCTCGCCGTTGCCAGAGCCTGGGCTCGTGCAACGACCGGGTGGCATTCGTCGGTGAGGTCGATAGCGACCAGAATATGCTGGTAGGTCATGGGGCTCTCCTGGCTGTGCCGGTTACGGTGAGTATGGGCTCTTGTACCGCTTTTGTTTTCGCGTTTATACGGCGTTGAAAGCGGGGTGACCAGTGCTATTGCATTGCAGAAGTGAGGGCGGAGGGCTTCTGGCTGTTATCATGCGCGGCGTCAATGCCGGTGTGCGCTACGACCCATACAAGAGACTTCCATGTTCCTGATTGCCAATGAATATCTGCTTGCCTGGACGGCCTATGGAGTGGCTGCGCTGGGCTGCCTGCTGGTGTGGTTCCGCATGACCCGACCTCTTTGGCGTTGGCTGCGCGAACCCTTGCGACTGATCGTCGCTGTACTGCTGCTGACGCCGACCATCGTCGATCCCGCGCGGGAGCTTTTCGCCCCTGCGGTAGCCATTACGGCGCTTGACCTGCTGTTCGGAGTCGGCACCAATGCCTGGCGAGCAGTCGCTGATCTGGCGCTGTACGGGCTGATCGCATTTGCTCTGTACGCGGCACTGGTGGCCCTGCGTTGGCCGATTGAACGCAACCTCAAACGTCGGCGCGAAGCCGCTGTCGTCGATGAGGATTCACGCACCCTGCGTGAGCGCCTCGACGAGACCGAAGCCGACGACGAGGTCTACAGCCCCGCAAATCGCTACCAGACCAGAACCGAACCCCGTCTGTGACATGAAATAGCCCGGAGATCGCGATGTGTGAATTGCTCGGCATGAGCGCCAATGTTCCCACCGATATTCATTTCAGTTTTACCGGGTTGATGCAGCGTGGTGGGCGCACCGGCCCACACAAGGATGGCTGGGGTATCGCTTTCTACGAAGGGCGAGGCCTGCGACTGTTTCAGGACCCGGTAGCCAGTTGCGAGTCGGAAGTGGCAAAGATGGTGCAGCGCTATCCGATCAAGAGCGAAGTGGTGATCGGGCATATTCGGCATGCCAATGTCGGCAAGGTGGCGCTGGTCAACACTCATCCTTTCGTGCGTGAGCTGTGGGGGCAGCACTGGTGCTTCGCCCACAATGGTCAGCTAGCCGATTTTGCACCGGCCAAAGGCTTCTATCGGCCAGTGGGTGACACCGACAGCGAGGCTGCGTTCTGTGACTTGCTCAACCGCGTACGCAGCGATTTTCCTGATCGTGTGGAGGCCCCGGATCTGCTTCCGCATCTGCTTGATGCCTGCGCCGGATACCGTGCCAGCGGCGTCTTTAATTGCCTGCTGAGCAATGGCGAATGGCTGTTCAGTTTCTGCACCACCAAGCTGGCGCAGGTCACCCGGCGTGCGCCCTTCGGACCGGCACAGTTGAAGGATGCCGACCTGACCGTGGACTTCACCGCCGAAACCACGCCTGACGATGTGGTTACGGTGCTGGCGACCGAAGCGCTGACGGAAAACGAACAATGGGACATCCACCAGCCGGGCGAGTGGACGCTCTGGCGGCTGGGCGAATGCGTCGCGCGCGGGCAGGTGGCGCCATGCTGAGAAGCTATCTGCGTTTGTGCCTGTTTGCCCTTGGCCTGCTGATTGGCGTACAGGTGCCGGGCTTTATCCAGGCCTATGCCAATCACGTCGAGGCTCGCCGGCTGGAAGCGCAGCAGGGGTTGCAGGGTTTCGAGTCGACAGCGGGGCGCTTTTTTCAAGGTGATCTGAATGCGCTGGTCGAACACTATCAGGCCAGTGACGATCCGGTGATCCAGAGCGATGCGCAAAGCGTCGCCGGGCTGGTGGAGCGGGCGCGATTGCTGGAGCGCGAATGGCGTTTCATGCAGGGTCCCTGGTACACCCAGGCCTGGCATGTGCTGTTCGGTGCGGATCAGGTCATTCGCGGCCAGGTCTGGAGCAGCTATCGCTTCCAGGTGATGCTGGCGCCGGAAGCGATTGGCTGGGGCCTGAGCTGGGCACTGCTCGCAGCCTGGATTGGCGAAACCATCTTCCTGCTGCTGCGCGGGCTGTTGTTTCCGCGTCGTCGGCAACAGCTGTTTCGCTGAGGCGGGCAGGGCGCGGCTGCCCCGTTACTGCACAGCCGAGCGAAGATGAATGGGGTGCCGTTTCTGCAGGCTCACCGGTGGCTTGAATACCTGGGCGTAATGTTCCTTGGCCAGCCGCTGGATCAGTCCGGCATCCCTGGCTGCCAACATCGCTTCATGCAGTAGCTGATGCAATTCGGGCTGGGTGGGTGAGACGTAGAGAATATGATCCTGCTCGTAAACGAATACCAGATTGCGCTCCACATCCAGCTCGGGGTGCAAACGCCACTCCTCGCTCATTTCATGCACGCCACGGGGCAGGTAGTCGAGCCCGCGTGACGCTGAGGCTACCATCCGGTAGAGCCGCCGCCAGTCACCGCTGATGGATGCCAGCGGCAGGTCGTTGCTTTCCCAGACTGCCTGGTCGGCCCACGCTTCGCCCATGGCAGCGATCTTGCCCAGTTGGCGGAAGTCCTCAAGGCTGCGTACCGGGTCATAGTCTGGCTGGCTGCCCTTCGAGATAAAGAGGATGCGCTGGTTGACCAGATTGGCGGTCATGCCGACAGGCACTTGAAGGAATTTGCGATCGCGCTCAGCCGTCCGTCCGAGAATCAAGGCACTGATGTTGCCCTGCTTCAGCATGACTTCCAGGCGAGTCATGGGAATGTTGTCGTTGTCGGCCACCTCCTCGATTGTCACATGCTGGCCGATGGCTTCCAGCGCACCTCCCAGCAGCAGTCGAGCATAGGCGATAGAGTCCGGCGAACCTCCCAGTTTCAGGTGCAGCGGTGAGCTTGCCTGGGCACTGGTAGCCACGATTGTCAGCCAATAGATGGGTAGCCAGCAGATGACCAGCCGCACCAACTGACTGCAGGTACGGGGCGGTGTGGGCGAACCATGTTGTTCTGTGTAGGGCATGATTGCTGTCATGGCGATGAGGGTAGGCAGCTTTGATGCAGAGTGCCATCCGTCGCCTGTGTCGTTGCGCATATAGTCAGGGGAAGGCACAGCTCATGGCTACCCCGTTCTGGTCATTTCGCAAGAAACGCCATGCCTTCTTCCAGTCCGCTCAGGGTCAGAGGATACATGCGGTCCTGCACCAGCTCGCGGATGATGCCGGTGGACGTCGTATAACCCCAGGTATCCTTCGGGTAGGGGTTGATCCAGATGAGCTTCTTGTACTTTTCCATGAAGCGCTGCATCCAGACGTAGCCGGCCTCTTCGTTCCAGTGTTCGACGCTGCCGCCTGGCTGGGTGATTTCATAGGGCGCCATCGCCGCGTCACCAATGAACACCACTTTCCAGTCCTGGCCGTACTTGTGCAGCAGGTCCAGGGTCGGAGTGCGCTCGGCAGTGCGGCGGAAGTTGTTCTTCCACACAGACTCGTAGATGAAGTTGTGGAAGTAAAAATATTCGAGGTGTTTGAACTCGGTCTTGCAGGCCGAGAACAGCTCTTCGCAGACTTTGACGTGGGCATCCATCGAGCCGCCGATATCGAACAGGATCAGCAGCTTCACCGCGTTGCGCCGCTCAGGGCGCATCTGGATATTCAGCAGGCCGGCATCGCGCGCCGTATGGTCGATGGTGCCGTCGATATCCAGCTCGTCCGCCGCGCCCTGGCGGGCGAACTTGCGCAGGCGACGCAGGGCGACCTTGATGTTGCGCGTACCCAGTTCGACCTGATCATCAAGGTTCTTGTATTCGCGCTGGTCCCAGACCTTGACCGCCCGGCCCTGGCGCTTGCCCGCATCGCCTACGCGAATGCCTTCGGGGTTGTAGCCGCCGGAGCCGAACGGGCTGGTACCGCCTGTACCGATCCATTTGTTGCCACCGGCGTGGCGTTCCTTCTGCTCTTCGAGGCGCTTCTTGAATTCCTCGATCAGCTTGTCGAGGCCACCGAGGGACTGGATCTGCGCACGCTCTTCATCGGTCAGGCTGCGCTCGAATTCCTTGCGCAGCCACTCTTCGGGAATCAGCGCTTCCAGATGCTGGTCGAGGTTCTGCAGGCCGTTGAAGTAGGCGCCGAAGGCCCGGTCGAACTTGTCGAAGTGGCGCTCGTCCTTGACCAGCACGGTGCGCGCCAGATAGTAGAACTCGTCCATGTCGGCGAAGACCACACGATGCTTCAGTGCGTCGATCAGATCCAGCAGTTCGCGCACCGATACCGGTACCTTGGCGGCACGCATTTCGTTGAACAGGCCAAGCAGCATTGCAGAACCTCTGGGCGCGCCAGCGCGCGCAATTACGTGCGGCGATCAGCTGCTGCTGTCGCCATCGTGTTGGGGAAGACCATCGCGAATCTCGTACCAGTCGGCCTTCGAGCCGACGAAGATGTGCGACTGCGGCGGGGCGGGCAAGGGTGAATCGAGTGTGCCCACGGCGATGCCGAGCTCGTGCTCGTGATTGTCGACGAACTGCAGATTCGAGCCGCAGCGGATGCAGAAGGTGCGCGTTACGTGTTCGGAGGAATGGTAGACGCCCAATTGGTCCTTGCCGGAGGTGAGGTGAAAAGCCTCCAGCGGCACGCTCGCATAGCTGGCAAAAGCGGCGCCGTGGGCCTTGCGGCACATGCTGCAATGGCAATGGGTCAGCTCATCGATGGGCGCGTCGATGCGGTAGCGCACGACGCCGCAGAGGCATTTGCCGGTATAGGCTTGCATGGTTGTTCCTCCAGATAAGACCCCGCGGGGGACAGCTAGCGGCTCTGGCGGCGGGTCATGAAGGCCAGGCGTTCGAGCAGCATCACGTCCTGCTCGTTCTTCACCAGGGCTCCGGCCAGCGGGGGGATTGCACGAGTCGGGTCGCGTTCGCGCAAGACCGCTTCGCCGATGTTGTCCGCCATCAGCAGCTTCAACCAGTCGACCAGTTCCGAGGTGGAGGGTTTCTTCTTCAGGCCCGGAACCTTGCGCACATCGAAAAAGACATCCAGTGCTTCGCTGACCAGCGATTGCTTGATGTTCGGATAGTGCACATCGACGATGCGCTGCAGGGTTTCGCGGTCGGGGAAGGCGATGTAGTGGAAGAAGCAGCGGCGCAGGAAGGCGTCCGGCAGTTCCTTCTCGTTGTTGGAGGTGATGATGATGATCGGTCGCTGGGTCGCCTTGATGGTCTCGTTGGTCTCGTAGACGTAGAACTCCATCTTGTCGAGTTCCTGCAACAGGTCGTTGGGAAACTCGATATCGGCCTTGTCGATCTCGTCGATCAGCAGAATGACCCGCTCCTCAGCTTCGAAGGCCTCCCAGAGCTTGCCCTTCTTGATGTAGTTCTTCACATCGTGAACCTTGTCCACACCCAGCTGCGAGTCGCGCAGGCGGCTGACCGCATCGTATTCGTACAGCCCCTGATGGGCTTTGGTGGTGGACTTGATATGCCAGGTGATCAGCCTGGCACCGAAGGATTCCGCCAGTTGCTCGGCGAGCATGGTCTTGCCCGTGCCGGGTTCGCCCTTGACCAGCAGGGGCCGTTCCAGGGTGATGGCGGCGTTGACTGCAAGCTTCAGGTCGTCGGTCGCGACGTAGGACTGAGTACCTTCGAATTTCATCGGAGATTCCTTGGGCCGAGGCCTGGCACGCAGGCGTCATTGAAAGAGGGGGCCGACTATAAGTGATGCGAACCGGACTGTGAACGCGAGAGCATCATTCAGTCATTGAATGGTCGCGACAGCTCCTGCCGTCAGCCTGCGCTGCGCCAATGATCAGCGCGTCATCAGGATTGCGCCCCAGAAGGACGACCGGCGCGATGCGCTTACTGGTCCTCGGCCAGAGAACGCTCGAAACGGGTGGAAAAGGCTTGTACAAAGGCGTTGCGCAGGATCGCGATGAATGCCTGAAAGGCGCTGACATCGGTGTTGTTGATGCTGCCTGAAAGTTCGATGCGCGTGGCGAATTGATCCTTGCGCTGGTTCTTGAGCACTTCTTCGCCGGCGCCGACCACTGCTTCCCAGATACCCCGGAAGAATCCCTTGTCTTCGTTGGCGATGTCCTGCTCGAAATCGAATACCTCGACATTGCGCAGCAGGGGTTTGATGTAGCCGCTCAGTTGGCTGTCGGTGGCTTCGACCTCAAGCACCAGATCACCGCTACCGGCAGCGAAATCGAACTTTCCGTACGCGCGACTGAAGTCATTGAGCTGTTTGAGTGGCACGCCGGTTATGCGCAGATTGACCTCGAAATCCTCCCATTCGGTGAAGGGATCGAAGCGTGCGGTCGCTTCGATCGGTGCCTGATTGAACAGCTTGCCGGTGCCCTCGAAGCTGGCGACCCTGCGACCCTGCTCGTCGGTCGAATTGGTGAGGTTGTACAGACTCGCTTCAATGCCGCTGGCATATACATGCACAGGCGGGTCGACAGTGAAGTTGCGGAAGGACAGCTGGCCGTCGATGACCTGAATCTTGTTGAGGGTGATCGGCACCAGCGCGTCCAGCTGGTCGCGCCAGTCGACGCCTTCACCGCTCTGCGACTCGCCGCTCTCGCCGCCGTCGACGAAGTTCAGCTGCGGCTGGTGAAACACGACTTCGCCGGCCACTTCGCGATGGCGAAGAAGTCCGTCCCAGCTGATGGCGATATCGATTACAGGCGCCTTGAACAGCGGTGCCTGGACGAGCTTGTCCTTCTTCTCGATAAGCAGTCCTTCGATGCGATAAGCCCCGCGCCACCAGGTGAGGTCGACGTCTTCGACCTGCCCCTGGTAGTCGCCCATGTCCGCCATCCTGTCGTTCAGGTAATTGCGCACCAGATTGGGCAGCGCCAGATGCAGCAGCAGGAGCAGCAGAGCGAGCGATAGCACAATCCACAACGGCAAGCGGTAGCGTCTTCTCATGGCAAGGCGGGTCCGGCATGGGTCTTGTGGATGGACCGCACGTCGCGTACACGAGTTCGGCTGGACTGGCGAGAAGACTGCGCATAGGCTCTTCGGTCTGGTTTTCTCCTCAGCAGGGACACACGTCATGAGCCGCATTTTTGCAGACAACGCACGCACCATTGGCAATACGCCACTGGTGATGATCAATCGCCTGGGACCCAAGGGCGTGACCATCCTGGCCAAGATTGAAGGCCGCAACCCGGCTTATTCCGTCAAATGCCGCATTGGCGCCGGCATGGTCTGGGATGCCGAGGAAAATGGCTCGCTCAAGCCGGGCATGACGCTGGTCGAGCCCACATCAGGCAATACCGGCATTGGTCTGGCGTTTGTGGCAGCCGCACGCGGTTACAAGTTGATCCTGACCATGCCGTCCTCCATGAGCCTGGAGCGACGCAAGGTGCTGAAAGCACTAGGTGCCGAGCTGGTGCTGACCGAGCCGGCCAAGGGCATGAAGGGTGCCATCGAAAAAGCCAGCGAAATCGCCGCCTCGAATCCTGAGCTGTATTACATGCCGCAGCAGTTCGAGAACCCGTCCAATCCGGCCATCCACGAGAAAACCACGGGCCCGGAAATCTGGAACGATACCGACGGCGCTGTGGATGTGCTGGTCGCGGGCGTGGGTACAGGTGGCACGCTGACTGGCGTGTCGCGCTACATCAAACAGACCAAGGGCAAGCAGATCATCAGTGTAGCGGTCGAGCCGATCAGTTCACCGGTCATCAGTCAGACCCTGGCCCAGGAAGAGGTCAAGCCCAGTCCGCACAAGATCCAGGGTATCGGTGCCGGCTTCGTGCCGAAGAATCTGGATCTCTCACTGGTGGACCGTGTCGAACTGGTCGACGACGAAGAAGCCAAGCGCATGGCTTTGCGCCTGATGCGCGAGGAAGGCATCCTCTGCGGTATCTCCTGTGGCGCCGCCATGGCGGCAGCGGTGCGTCTGGCCGAACGTCCGGAAATGAATGGGCGTACGATCGTGGTCATCTTGCCGGACTCCGGCGAGCGTTACCTCTCGACGATGCTCTTTTCCGATATGTTCGGTGAACAGGAGCTGCAGCAGTAGCCGTTTCCTCAATAGCTCAAGAGCGGACTGCGAGATGAACGACATGACGCAGGTTTCGCCAGATGTCGATATCGCCCGGCAGATTCTGCTGGGCTTCGACGATTATCGTGAACATTTCCGGCTGATCACCGAAGGCGCGCGGTCGCGCTTCGAGCAGGCGCAGTGGCAGGAGGCGCAGTGTGCCTCGGCTGCGCGTATCGTTCTGTACGAAGAGAAAGTTGCTGAAACGGCTGCACATCTGCGAGCCGTGTTCAAGCCTGAGGTGCTGCTGGATGTGCGGCGCTGGCCGGTGATCAAGCGTGCCTATATCGAGCTGATCGATCCGCGTTTCGACGATGAGCTGTCCGAGACCTGGTACAACTCGATTTTCTGCGCACTGTTCAGTCACGACTGTATCAGCGACGACACCATGTTCATCCATAGCACCCGGCCAGCAAGCCGCTGCGGCTCGCGTCTGGCGCAAACCCGCTGCTATCGACCGGAGGGGGACCTGTGCGGGGTGCTTGCGCAGATTCTTCGCGATTTCGCGTTCAACGTGCCTTACGCTGATTTCGACAGCGATCTTCAGCGTCTCGATGCGCAGTTGCATGAGTCGCTGCCCGACTGGGTGTGCAAGGACCCACACCTGACCCTGGAGCTGTTCGCCTCGGTGCTCTACCGCAACAAGGGCGCCTATCTGGTTGGCCGGATATCCACCCGCGACGAGCAATGGCCTCTGGTGATTCCACTGCTGCACCGTGAGGAGGAAGGCATCGTTGCCGATGCACTGATTACCGATGAGGCCGATGTTTCGATCATCTTTTCCTTCACGCGCTCGTATTTCATGGTGGAGGTACCGATACCGGTCGAGTTCATCGGCTTTCTCCAGCGCATCCTTCCGGGCAAGCACATTGCCGAACTCTATACCTCGATCGGTTTTTACAAGCATGGAAAATCGGAGTTCTACCGTGCGTTGATCGGTCATCTGGCAAACACGGATGATCGTTTCATCATGGCGCCTGGTGTGCGTGGCATGGTCATGAGCGTATTCACGCTGCCTGGCTTCAATACGGTGTTCAAGATCATCAAGGACCGCTTTTCGCCGACCAAGAGCGTCAGTCGCGCCACGGTCATCGAGAAGTACCGGCTGGTAAAGAGCGTCGACCGGGTAGGGCGTATGGCCGATACCCAGGAGTTCGCCGACTTTCGCTTCCCCGTCTCTCGCTTCGAGCCTGAATGCCTGGCGGAGCTGCTGGAGGTCGCACCTTCTACGGTCGAGGTTCAGGGTGACACGGTGCTGGTGCGTCACTGCTGGACGGAGCGACGCATGACGCCATTGAACCTCTATGTCGAGAACGCTAGCGAGTCGCAGGTTGAGGAGGCGCTGGAGGATTATGGTTTGGCGATCAAGCAGTTGGCCGCGGCCAATATCTTCCCCGGCGACATGCTGCTGAAGAATTTCGGCGTGACCCGCCACGGGCGCGTGGTGTTCTATGACTACGACGAGATCTGCTTTCTTACGGAAATCAATTTTCGCTACATCCCCGAGGCTCGTTATCCGGAAGATGAAATGTCATCCGAACCCTGGTACTCGGTTGGCCCAAACGATGTCTTCCCGGAGGAGTTTCCGCGCTTCCTCTTTGCAGATAACAGGTTGCGCCGACTGTTCGCCAAGCTACATGGCGAACTCTACGATGCCAACTACTGGAAGGGATTGCAGCAGGCGATAAGCGAGGGCAAGGTGATTGATGTGTTCCCTTACCGGCGCAGGCGCGAAAGCACCCCGTAAGATGAACGCCCCGATCTGCCGCAGGTCCCATCTGTAGAGCCGCTGAAGAACGCTCCGCCTGAATAATCTGCAACATCTGCCGCAGGCGGTCGAACGCTTCCTGGGTTAAGCTGGCAACCAGGCCCACATGGCTCCATCAGTACCCCTTACAAGCAGGAGGGTTAGACCATGAAAGCGTGGCTCAATGACAAGGTTCGTGATCTCGCGGTGGCGCTTGGCTTCATCGAGCCGCCTCGTCTGCAACCCATTCCGATACGCGCCGAGCGAGACAGACGCGCTTCATCGCGGCGCTGATTCGATCAGCCGTTGCTTCCGATCCTTCGTAGCCCGGCCAAGATCAATGGGTCGGGCGAATGAAGTGTTGGGCGGCGGCTGTGGTTGCCTTGTGCTCACCGCGTGACGCCTTGGGTCCTACAAGAGTGCGCGGGTGTATGTCTTTGCCCAGCAAATCGTCCTGAACAGTCGCCATGTCCCGTCCGCAATGCCCGAGTTGCCAGCGCCCGCTGAGCCACTGTCTTTGTTCCCTGTTTCCCTCACTTGCCAGTCGCACACAGGTGCTGATACTTCAGCACCCCAGTGAAAGCGGCCATGCACTCAATACTGCCCGGCTGGTTGCGCGTGGACTGAGCACGGCTGAGTTGCGAGTGGGCGAGCTGTTTGGTGATCTGCCTGACGATGGAATCCGGAATTATCTGCTGTTTCCCGGCGAAGATGATGTTCCGCTGGCGAGTCTGGCAGCCAGTGCCGAACCGGTCCGGTTGATCGTTCCGGATGGTACCTGGCGCAAAGCGCGCAAGCTGCTGCATCTCAATCCCGGTCTCGCCAGCTTGCCGCGGGTGGCCCTGCCCGAGGGCCTGGTTTCACGCTATCGGCTGCGCAAGGCGCCGATGCCGGGCGCACTATCGACGCTGGAAGCGGTAGTGACTGCGCTCAATACGCTGGAGGGGGAAGGTCGCTTCGACGCGCTCTTGAGACCTTTTGAGGCCTTGATCGAAGCACAGATTGAGGCCATGGGTGCGGAGGTCTATCAGCGTAACCACGCCGGTCTTCAGGCGCCTGTCAACGCGGGGGGAGAGTCCTGAGGCGCAGGATGTAGAGCGTCACCAGCGTTGCGCTGATCAGCATGCCGATTCGTGCCCACACGAGAGGCACCAGCCAGCAGGATATGCCGATGCTCAACCACATGGTCCCGATGGCGTAGACCTTGCCCTTGAGCGGAATTCCGTTGCCGTCCAGGTAATCCCGAAACCAGGGACCAAGCCTGGGATGCATCACCAGCCAGTTATAGAAGCGTTGTGAGCTGCGAACGAAGCAGGCAGCGGCGAGTAGCAGAAAGGGTGTGGTGGGCAGCACCGGCACGAAGATACCGATGAAGCCCAGCGCAACACTCAGCCAGCCCACCGCCAGCAGCAGATAACGTACCAGCGGGTTGCGATAGGCCTGTATGTCCCGATGGGCCAAGGGGTTACGCGGCCATCAGTGGCGGCGAGGCTTGAGCAGGGCGGGCTTTTCTTCAGGCGCATGACATAGCAGGTACAGCGCCGTCAGGATTTCCGGGATCTGCGACACCATCTCGTCCGCCAGTTCGGGATCGGCAGCGATATCGCTGAACTCGGGTTGCTCGTCGAAGAGGCCCGAACCGACCATGATCGGCAGCAGCAATTCGCTGACCTCTTCCTCGGAGTCCTCGAACCACACGGCTTCACGCATGAACACGCCTTCCATGAAACCGATGCACCAGCCGCGCAAATCGGATTCATTCGGCTCCTCGCCAAGGTCCAGCTCGCAGGGCAGCTCCATGTCTTCGTCGCTGGCCAGCTGACGGGCGATATGGGCCTTGAGCTGCACCAGCGTCGCCTCGATGGCCTCACGCTCGGTATCGTCGGTGTATTGCGGCGGCTCGGAGAAGAGCGCGTCGATCCATTCACGGTCCGGCACCTGCTCGGAGCAGATGCACAGCGCCGTCATGTAACCATGCGCAGCAATGTAATCCAGCGCCTCTTCATGCAGATCGTCTGCATCCAGAAACACTTGCAGGCGGGCGAGTTGCTCGGCAAAGGACATGGGTGGCTACCTTGAATGGACAGTAGCGGTGATTCTAGACGAGCCGTGGGCGGCAAGCTACCGCAGGGGCGGTCAGCGAGCATATGCGCGGCCATCAGGGCGAGCCGGACCAGGCGCCCGGTTGCGCCTGAACTTGATGTTCGCCTCGCGTATACTGCGCGCCTTGTTTCGGAGACCGGCATGCTCGACCAGGCACAGCGCATACTCAAAGACGTATTCGGTTATGACGCCTTTCGCGGCAACCAGCGCGCGATCATCGAGCAGGTTGCCGGTGGCGGCGATGCGCTGGTACTGATGCCCACCGGCGGTGGCAAATCGCTTTGTTTCCAGGTGCCGGGGCTGCTGCGCGAGGGGCTGACGGTGGTGGTCTCGCCACTGATCGCGCTGATGGATGATCAGGTTGCGACCCTTGATGAACTGGGCGTTTCGGCCGTGGCGTTGAACTCGACGCTGAGTCCCGAAGATCAGCGGGATATCGCCGAGCGCCTGCGTCGTAATGAAATCAAGATGCTCTACCTGGCGCCTGAGCGCCTGGTCCAGCCGCGTATGCTGGCTTTTCTGCAACGCCTGAAGATCGGCTTGTTTGCCATCGATGAAGCCCATTGCGTGTCGCAGTGGGGGCATGATTTCCGCCCCGAATACCTGCAGCTGGGGCAGCTGGCAGAGTATTTCCCGACAGTGCCGCGTATCGCCCTGACCGCCACCGCGGACAAGCGTACCCGCGAGGAGATCGTTCAGCGGCTGAAGCTGGATAACGCCGAGCGCTTTCTTTCCAGTTTCGACAGACCCAACATCTTCTACCGCATCGTGCCCAAGGATCAGCCTCGCAAGCAATTACTGGGCTTTCTCGCCGAGCGTAAGAGTGATGCGGGCATCGTCTATTGCCTGTCGCGCAAGAAGGTCGACGATATCGCGGCGTTCCTCAGCGAACAGGGCTTTCCGGCATTGCCGTATCACGCGGGGCTGCCCAACGAGCTGCGCGCTTTCCATCAGAGGCGCTTCCTCAACGAGGAAGGTCTGATCATGGTCGCCACCATTGCCTTCGGCATGGGCATCGATAAGCCCAACGTGCGTTTCGTGGCCCATCTGGATCTGCCCAAATCGCTGGAAGCCTACTACCAGGAGACGGGACGCGCCGGACGTGACGGCCTGCCTGCCGATGCCTGGATGGCTTATGGCCTGCAGGATGTGATTTTCCTCAAGCAAATGCTCAACAACTCCGAAGGCGATGAGCGCCACAAGCGTGTCGAGCAGCACAAGCTCGATGCCATGCTGGCGCTGTGCGAGGAGACTCGCTGCCGGCGTCAGGCGTTGCTGGCCTATTTCGATGAGGTGCTGGCCGAGCCGTGCGGCCATTGCGACAACTGTGTCGATGGCGTGCAAACCTGGGATGCCACGGAGCCTGCACGTCAGGCCCTGTCGGCGATCTATCGCAGTGGACAGCGTTATGGCGTCGGGCATCTGGTGGATGTACTGCTGGGGCGCGAAAACGACAAGGTTCGCAGCCTGGGGCATCAGCATCTATCGGTGTTCGGCGTTGGCAAAGCGCTTTCGGACAGTGAATGGCGTTCGCTGTTTCGCCAACTGGTTGCGCGCGGGCTGGCCGATGTCGATCTGGACGGTTTTGGTGGCCTGCGCCTTAGTGACAGTTGCCGTGCCTTGCTGCGTGGCGAGGTCTCCCTGGAGCTGCGTCGTGAAGTGGCCAGCAAGGCCGTGAAGCCGGCAGGCAGTGCCGCGAGCCAGTTGGTGCGCAGCGAAGAACGGGAAACCTGGGAAGCGCTGCGGGCCTTGCGCCGAAAGCTGGCCGAAGAGCACGGCGTCCCGCCCTACGTCATCTTTCCGGATGCGACTTTGCTGGAGATGCTGCGAAGCCAGCCGGGCACGCTTGGCGACATGGCGCGCATCAGCGGTGTCGGCGCACGCAAACTGGAGCGCTACGGGCAGGCTTTCCTCGATGTGCTGCAGGGGAGCGCAGCGGCGGTGCGATCGCCAGCCGATGTGCGTCATGAGCTGATAACCCTGGCGCGCGCCGGCATGACGCCGACGCAGATTGCCCGACAACTCGACTGCAGCGAGAAAAATGTCTACGCCATGCTTGCCGAAGCCATCGGCCAGCAAATGCTCAGCCTGGAGCAGGCACTGGATCTGCCGGAGGACTTGCTGGGCGAAATCCAGGATGCCTTTCTCGATGCCGAAGGCGAATTGCCCAGCGTCGCCTCGGTGGCAGAGACGTTTGCCGGACGCGTGCCGGAAGCCGTGCTGTTCTGCGTGCGGGCTTCGCTCCAGGCCGAGTTCGGTCTATAGGGGTTCGCGACTCAGGCCTAAGCGCTCCAACAAACAAGACACATATGGTTGCGAGTCCGACCTATGGGCTATTGCCAGTATTTAGCTGCTGTGGTTAGCTCGCTAATAATTAGTTTTGCAGGAAAGCCCGCGTCATGTATCCCGATCAACATCGATTCGCCATGCAGTTGGCGCAACTTTCGCGTGGCTGGCGCGCCGAGCTGGACCGCCGGCTGGCCGATCTTGGCCTTTCCCAGGCACGTTGGCTGGTGCTTCTACACCTGGCTCGCTTCGATCACGAGCCAACCCAGCGCGAGCTGGCGCAAAGCGTGGCGGTCGAAGGGCCGACGCTGGCCCGGCTGCTGGACGGCCTCGAAGCGCAGGGGCTGGTGCAGCGCAAGGCGGCGCCGGAGGACCGGCGGGCCAAGCTAATCACGCTCCGGCCTGCGGCGCGCCCCATGATCGAAAAGATCGAAGCGATTTCCACCCAGGTACGCCATGAGCTCTTCAACGGCATCGATGAGGCGGATCTGCGCAAGTGTCAGCAGGTGCATGCGCGGATTCTCTCCAATCTGGTCAAGCGTTAGCCGGTAGGCGTCGCGACTGAACTCCGAATCGCCTTTGCCCTCATGCAGACGCAGACGGCCTGCCACCATAGGCGGCCAGGCCGTCGTTGACATGAATCTCCACAAACTTCTGAGCACGCACCGATCCCTGTGGGAGCGACTTCAGTCGTGAATGGCAGTCAGCATCAGAAGCTGCGCCCAAGATTCATGTACAGCGCGCGCTCGGCTTCATCGTTCAGGCCGTAGCTGAAATTGAGTGGCCCCAAGGGCGTTTCGTAGCCGACGAAGATGCTGCCGGCATTGATGTAGCCGCTGTCGAATTCGTTGTCGTTGTTCCAGGCGCGTCCGCGTTCCAGAGAGGCCCCCAGATACAGCGGGAAATCCAGCGGCAGGAAGGAGCGTGGCGTCATCCGGCGGAAATAGATCAGTCGGGCCAGGCTGATGTTCTGCCCCGGCAGGGCATCCTGACGAAAGCCGGACAGTTGCCGTGCGCCGCCGAGCATGAAGCTTGAGGTGACGACCTCGGCGTCATCCAGCGTGCGCCCGTAGCGTCCGCCGAACACCAGAGTGCTGGGGCCGTGGCTGATGGCTTTGTCCAGTTTGAATTCCCACTGTCGATAGCGCTCATCTGAACCCAGACCCTTATCGTACTGGCGCAGTGTCAGGCCGATATCCTCGCCCTCGCGGGGGAAGTCGACGTTATCCACCGTGTCGAACGAATACTGCAGCTGGTAATAGCCTTCCTCGAAATTGAAATCGGGCAGCTCCGGATCACCAATGCGAACATCCGCTTCGCCCCAGGCCTGGCCGATGCCGAAGCGGATTTCACCATTGTTGGCGATCTGCCTCCCCAGGTGCAGGCCGTAGCCATAACGCTGCAGGCGGTATTCGGCGATGGGGTCGTTGTCCATGATCGCCTCGACGTTCTGGGTTTCGGCGAACAGGTTGGGCGCCACGAACCAGCGTGAGCCGGCATCCAGCGGCTGATAGAACTCGCTGAAAAGCTCCTGATGGTCGCCCAGCTGCAGGCGGGTCAACCATTCGCCGCCCAGCTCGTTGATGCCATTCTTGCGGTAGCTGGCGCCAATGTTGAAAGCACTGTCGCCGCGAAAGTCGTCCGAGAGGTTGATGCCCAGGCGCAGATAGTCGGTGCCGGAGCGTTTTTCACGGGTGGTGATGACCAGGGTGTTGCCGGGCTGACCATGCAACACGCGGTATTCGACCTGCTCGAAATAGTCCAGACCGTAAAGGGTGCCCATGTCCTTTTGCAGATCCTGCAGATCCAGCGGCTTGCCGATCTGCTGGCGGATATGCCGGCGAATCACTGCGTCGCCTACCTTCGAGTCATTCTCGATTCGTACTTCGCTGATCAGCGGCGTGCGGGGTTCGGCGCTGCGCGCCAGGCTCAGCGCCGGATTGCCCCCGCTTTCGCTGCGCATCGTGAGCAGGCGGCCATCCAGCGCGCTGGCCGCACGGTAGCCGGCATCGATGAGTTGGTCGGCACGTCCGAAATCGGTTGAGCCGAAGCCCGCGAGTGCCGGCTGGATCAATAGGTCCTCCGGGCGCAGCGTTGCCAGCTGCGCTTCGGAATTGCGCCGGGTCATCATGGTGATCGACTGATTGAGCACATCGACGACGGTCAGCAGTTGCTCCCGCTTCAACAGCGGCGAGCCGATATCCACCACGATCAGACGTTCGACGCCCATGCTGCGGGCGACGTCCATGGGGATATTGTCGACCATGCCGCCGTCCACCAGCAGCCGGCCATCGATCTCGACCGGGGCGAACACGGCAGGAATCGACATGCTGGCGCGAATCGCCTGAGGCAGGTGGCCGCTGCGAAAAATCACCTTCTGGTCGTTGGCAATATCGGTGGCTACGGCGCGAAAGGGTATCGGCAGACGGTCGAAATCACGGGTGTCGCTGGTATGTACCAGCAACCGTTCGAGCAGCAGTGCCAGGTTCTGCCCCTGGATCACTCCGAGCGGGAGGCCGAGGCTGCCATCGTCGCGAAAGCTGAGCTTGCGCTTGACCAGAAAGTCGCGGTCGTCCTGCTTGCGGCGGAAGGGGACGTCCTGACGTGGCGGATCATCGGAGAGCACCTGCTGCCAGTCCAGGTCGAGCGCCAGTTTTTCCAGTTCATCGGTGCTGTAGCCTGAGGCATAAAGCCCGCCGATCACCGCGCCCATGCTGGTGCCGGCGACGGCGTCGATGCGAACACCCCGTTCTTCCAGAGCTTTCAGTACGCCGATATGGGCCAGCCCGCGTGCTGCACCGCCGGACAAGACCAGGCCGGTTTTGGGCTGGGGTTCGGCAAGGGCTGCCAGCGGTAGCAACAGCATCAACAAAAACAATAAACGGGACATGACCATACCGGGTTTGGGCGGGCGAAATGGCGGCTATTATAGGCGCCCCATCCGTCACCGAACGCTCGCTCATGTCTGCTACCAAGCCGGAAATCGTCATTACCTATTGCACCCAGTGCCAGTGGCTGTTGCGCGCGGCCTGGCTGGCTCAGGAGCTCCTGTCCACCTTTGCCGATGACCTGGGGAAAGTTTCGCTGGTGCCCGCTACAGGTGGCACCTTCCATATCACCTGCGATGGCGTGCAGATCTGGGAGCGCAAGCAGGATGGTGGTTTTCCCGAAGCCAAGGCGTTGAAGCAGCGCGTGCGTGACCAGATCGATCCTCAGCGCGGTCTTGGTCATAACGACCGCTGATTCAGCCAGGGTTGGCCGGATTGGGCAGTGCTGGTGGCTTCAGGCGACTGGTGATTACCGTCGCGAGAATGATCAAGGCGCCGCCCAGCGCCATGCCCAGGGTTGGTCGCTCGTTGAAAATCCACCAGGCGAAGGCAATTCCGTAAACCGGTTCGAGAGCAAAGATCACCGAGGTGGTTCGTGCTTTCAGCACCTTGAGGCTTGCGACAAACAGGCTGTGTGCAAGGCCTGTGCAAAGTACGCCGAGCAACACCAGCCAAAGCCAGTCCAGCGGTGAAACCCCGGGTAGCGCGCTCCAGGTCAAGGGCAGCAGGCACAGCAGGATGATGCCGTTCTGCCAGAGTGCTGCCTGCACCGGGTCGACACCGCGTGTAACCGCCCGGTTGAGCAGCGACAGCAGGGCGAACATCAGACCGGAAACAATGCCGTAAAGCAGGCCGACCGTGTTTTCGCTGGCCAGATTGAACTCCGGTGTGACCAAGAGCAGGCCTGCGCAGACCAGGCCCAGCATGGCGAACTCGATCGGGCGGGTACGCTCGCGAAACAACACCCCTTCCAGCAGCAGGGTAAAGGCCGGGAAACTGGCGAAGCCCAGGGTGGCGATACCTACCCCGGCGATTTTCACCGCGACAAAGAAGGTGAACCAGTGGCCGCCCAGCAGCAGACCGCCGAGCAACAGGCCCCCACGCTGGCGCCAGCCGGGATGTGCACCGCCGCTGCGCAGAAAGCGTGCCGCCAGCAGCAGGGCGAGGACCGCGAACAGCGCCCGACCGAAGGTGATGGTGAGCGGGGCGCTTTCGGCCAGTTTGCCGAACACGCCGGACAGGCCGAACATCAGCGCGCCAAAGTGGATCGCCAGCAGGGCATTGCGATGGGTCATGGCAGTGTTTTTTGACCGGAAAAGGCTGCGCGGGTGCGCTACATGATGACCTTGTCGCGCAGTTTGTCGGCAGCCTGGTTGAGCGCCTGGATCACGCGTTCCTTGTCGAAATTCTGCACACCATTGGTATCCAGATACATGGAGAAGCCGGGCAGTTCGTGTTCGACGAAGCTGTTGGTTGCGCCCAGGTCACGGCGGAAATCCACCACCTGGTAAATCTGCACCGGGCGGGAAAAGCCCTTGACGGCAATCTGGCCCTTGTCACGGCACATGATCACGTCCTTGATCAGCGAATAGGTCTCGTGGGAGATCAGGATCTCGCTGGCTTCGGCGTTGCTTTCAAGGCGGCTGGCCAGGTTCACTTCGCGACCGATGATGGTGTAGTCCATGCGGGTATCGGCGCCGAAATTTCCGACCGTGCAGTAGCCGGTATTGACCCCCATGCGAATTTCCATGGGCTTGGTGATGCCTTGGGCGCGCCATTGCTGACGCAGCACCTTCATGTGTTTGCGCATGGCGATGGCCATGGATACCGCGGCCACGGCGTCCTTTTTTGCGCCCTGGCTGCTGGGGTCGCCGAAGAACACCATCACGCAGTCACCGACGAACTTGTCGATGGTGCCGCCGTATTTGAGGGTGATCTTCGACATCTCGTTGAGGTAGTTGTTGAGCAGGTCGGTCAGGGCCTCGGCTTCCAGTTCTTCCGAGAGTTCGGTAAAGCCCTTGATGTCCGAGAAGAACACCGTGAGCTTCTTGCGCTGGGTTTCCAGGCGCACGCTGCGTTTGCCGGAGAAGATCGATTCCCAGACCTGGGGCGAGAGGTATTTGGCCAGGTTGCGGGCCAGCCGCGCAGCCTTGGCCTGTTCCGCTTCCACCTCGCAGCGTACCTGTGCCAGGTGCACGCCCTGCTGGTGGACGTAATAGGCCGTGATGCAGATGTACAGGGTGGTGAACAGGATGCTTGCCGCCGAGACCAGGATCGGGGTCTCGGCGCTGAACTGCAGAGGAACCAGCAGGCTGGTCAGGGCGATGCCGACGATGACCAGTAGCAGGGTCATCAACCACTGGCGCAGACTGCCGATCACCAGTGCGCTGAAACTCAGCGTCAGCAGAAACATCAGGCTGGGCACCAGCGCGCAACTGAACAGCACAATGCCCGCGCCTGCATTCAAGGCATCGAGGCTGAGCAGTATCTGCGACGTCCGTTCCGGATGTTGACGCTTGAATCGATAGCTCAGGTGATAGGCGAAGTGTGGGTATAGAAGGGTGTAGGGCACCATCCACAGAAGCTCGATGGAAAAGTGCTGGGTATAAACACCGGCGGCCAGCGTGGCCGCGCAGGTCAGATAGGCGAGTACCCTGGCGTAGTACTCGCGCAGCGGACGGGTCGCAAGCCCGTTACGCCGTTCACCGGTCACGGTTGACATCTATGATGGCTATCCTTGGAAAGGCCTGCGCTCTGGCACGCACCGTTGTAAGTTGCTGCGCATCGCCAGCGTAAGCCGGGCGATCATAACAAGTCACCGTCGTTGCGCCAAACCAGCCATTCGGCCAGGCAACGCAGAAAACAACCCGTGAAACGAGGAGGCAGCGAATGGATATATTCATGCAGGCGGCAATGGATGAGGCCCGACAAGGATTGGCTGAAGGCGGCATACCCATTGGCTCGGTGATCGTCCATCGGGGGAAGATCATCGGTCGTGGGCACAATCGTCGGGTCCAGCAAGGCAGTGCGGTGCTGCACGGCGAGATGGACGCTTTCGAGAATGCCGGACGGCAACCGGCTGCTGTTTATGCGGAGTCGGTTCTTTACACCACCCTGTCACCGTGCGCGATGTGCAGCGGTGCCATCCTGCTCTACGGCATTCCCAGGATCGTAATCGGGGAGAACCAGACCTTTATGGGCGAAGAAGCCTTGCTGCGCAGTCGCGGAGTGGAAATCGAAGTACTGCAGGATCCGGACTGCATCGCGATGATGCAGGCCTTTATCGCCAGCCGTCCCGAACTCTGGAACGAAGACATTGGTGAGCAATAGAGCTTGCTCAATGACGCCAGAAGGCCCGCGTCAGCAACACCAGTACAGTGATGATTTCCAGCCGTCCGAGCAGCATTCCAACAGCAAGCAGCCATTTGGCGGCATCCGGAAGCGGTGAGAAATTGCCCGCCGGGCCGATGATGGGGCCCAGTCCGGGGCCGACATTGCATACCGCCGATGCCGCGCCCGTGAGGGCGGTAAGCGGGTCGAGCCCCAGCATCGCCAGGCACAGGGCCAGGACGCCGATGGTCATGGTGAAGAAAAAGGAGAAAGTCAGAATGGAACGGACGATTTCCTCATCGAGGGGATGTCCGTTGTATTGCTGGCGGATGACTGCGCGCGGGTGCACGAGCTGCTTCAGGTTGGCGCGCAACAGCGCATAGGCGACCTGAAAACGGAACATTTTCAAGCCGCCGGAAGTCGAGCCTGAACAGCCGCCGATGAACGTCAGGTAGAAGAACACCATGACGGCGAAGCCACCCCACTGGGTGTAGTCATTCACCGCGTAACCCGTGGTGGTGACCACCGATACCACGCTGAAGGTCACGATGCGCAGCGAATCGAGCAGGCCGTCGTCATGATTGAGCCAATACCAGATGCTGAAGAGCAGGCTGGTGATCGCCAGCAGGACCAGGAAACCACGTACCTGCTGATCACGCAGCAGTGCGCCGTGATTGCCACGCGCAGTGGCGACATAGAGGGTGAAGGGAAGGCTGCCCAGGATCATGAAGACGATGGCCACCCAGTGCGCCGCCGGGCTGAATTTGCCCAGTGAGGCATCCGAAGTCGAGAAGCCGCCGGTCGCCACCGTCGACATGGCATGGTTGATGGCGTCGAAGGCGCTCATGCCGGCCAGCCGGAAGGCCACGAAAGCCGCAAGGGTGAAGATCACGTAGATGACGAGCAGGTACTTGCCAGCCATGTGCGAGCGCGGCATGACCTTTTCTGACCAGTCCGACGACTCGGTCTGGAACAGGCGCATGCCGCCTACGCGCAACAGTGGCAGGATCGCGACCGCCATGCCGATAAAACCGATGCCGCCAAGCCAGTGCAGCAATGAGCGCCACATCAGCAGGCCGGGCGAGGCGCTATCAAGACCCGATATCACGGTTGCGCCCGTGGTGGTGATGCCAGACATGGTTTCAAAGAAGGCATCGGTGTAGCTGATGTGATGAATCAGCATCATCGGCAAGGCGGCAAAACAGCAGACGCTTACCCAGCTCACCGTAGTCAGGAAATACATGTCGCGTGGACGCAGATTGGTATGGGCCGGCCTGCCAGGCAGGACCAGGGCAAAGCCGCAGCCGAAGGTGATCAGGCTGGCCCAGATGAATGCCTGGAGGTCGTCAGTGCGCTCGAATGCCAGCAGCGCCAGCATTGGCACCACCATGCTGACGGCCAAAGTGATCAGGAATATGCCGAGAATGAAACCGATGATGCGCAGCGTCGGCAAGGCCATGTGTGTTGAGGCTCGGCACTAAATGAGGGTCGACATTCTACCTGTGTGACAACGGCAGTAAACCGCTGATCGACTGGCTGGAAAGACTTTCGCAGCGCCCTGTCGGGAGGCTTTTCTCAGGCTTGTGGTGGTGAATAAAATAGCCGCTCTGGCGCCGGCCCTTTGCCGGCTTTCTGGTGTTCTCCATCCATGTCGATCGACAATCCCTGCCTCACGTGTGGCGCCTGCTGCGCGTACTTTCGTGTGTCTTTCTTCTGGGGCGAATGTGCCTCATCCGGCGGCACGGTCCCCGATGCTGCCACCGTACAGATCAGCCCCTTCCACGTTGCGATGCAGGGCACCGATAGCAAGCCCGCGCGTTGCGTCGGGCTGATGGGGGATGTGGGCTGTGGCGTGCGTTGCACCCTTTATGAACAACGTTCGAGTACATGCCGCGAATTCGAGGCGTCATGGGTTGATGGCCAGCACAACGCGCACTGCGATGCCGCACGTGCCGCACATGGCCTGCCTCCGCTGACCCCGCCTCTGGCGCCGCAGGTATCGCCTGATCGGGTGGCGTGAGGATAAAGGAATGGCCAGCGGGCTTCGGAGTTGGAGCCATCACCGGTAAGCTGTCCTTCATGTAAAGGCCTCGATCTGCAAGCGTTGGGGCGAACCTGAATGAGGAGATGGTGGATGGATGCGCTCGATCTGTTGCTCAATCGTGTTTCGGTCACCCGGCTGGTTGAGCCGGCACCGACGGCTGCGCAGCTGGAGTTGATGTTCCGTGCGGCGCTGCGGGCGCCCGATCATGGACAGTTGCGGCCCTGGCGTTTTCTCACCATCGAGGGAGAGGCGCGGGTGCGGCTGGGCGAGTTGCTGGCCGAAGCCCTGCGCCGGCGCCAGCCGGATGCGTCGGATGAGGTACTGCACAAGCCGCGCAAGATGCCTCTGCGCGCACCCATGCTGGTGGCGGTGATTGCCCGCCCAGTGCTGCATCCAAAGGTGCCTGAAGCCGAACAGGTGCTTGCTGCGGGCTGTGCGGCTCACGGTTTGTTGCTGGCGGCCCATGCGCAGGGCCTGGGGGCGGTCTGGCGCACCGGGGAATTCGCTTATGACCGCCATGTCGCCGAAGGGTTGGGGCTGGAGGCGAGCGAGCAGCTACTGGGCTTTATCTATCTGGGCACGCCGGAAGGTGGCTTGCGCAAGCCGCCAGTGCTGGAGCCGAAAGACTTCGTCGGCCAGTGGAACGGCCAGATTGGCTAGCCGCAGGGCCGAACACGTTCGGACCTGCGTTTGGTCACGATCACTCGGGCTGCCTGGCCAGTTCCGGCGGTGAAGTGAGCGGTAGCTTCAGGCTGGCCACAAAGCCCCCCTCGGGGTGATTGCTCAGCAGCAGTTCGCCGCCGTGGCGCTCGGCAGCGCGGCGGGCGATGGCCAGGCCGAGGCCGTGACCGGCGGCGGTCTGGCCGGGGGCGCGGAAAAAGGGTTCGCTCAGACGTGACAGGTGCTCATCGTCCACCCCGGGGCCGTGATCGCGAATGCTCAGCGTCAGCCAGTCTGCGTCGGCCTGGGCGCGCAATTCGATGGGGATGCCTTCGGGGTTGAAGCGCAACGCATTGCGCAGCAGGTTATCCAGCGCTCGTTCGAGCATGTCCGGCCAGCCGCGCAAGGGGATGCCGCTCTGTACCTGGCTGTCGATAAGCTGTTTCGGTGCCACGATCCGCGCATTCTCCACCAGTTGCTGGAAAATCGGCTGCAGGCTGATCGGGCTTGCTGCGCCGGGTTCTGCATCGAGCCGCGCCAGCTCGAGAATTTCACTGATCAGTGCTTCCAGACGGTCGCATTCCTTGGCCAGTCGCGGCCAGATGACCTCACGCTCCACTGGGGTTGCGCGTTCGGCCAGCGCCAGAGCGATACGCAAGCGCGCCAGAGGCGAGCGCAGTTCATGGGACACGTCGCGCAGTAGCTGGCGCTGGCTGCCGATCAGGCGTTGCAGGCGGGCGCCCATCCGGTTGAAATCCTTGGCCAGCACGCCCAGTTCGTCGCGGCGGGTCGCCAGCCGGGCGAGGGAATTTTGCTGGTAGGTGGTTTGCCCGAGGTCATGCACCGCGCCGCGCAGGCGATCCAGCGGGCGGGTGATGGAGAGGGTCAGTAGCAGGCTGAAACCGGTCAGCACGATCAGCGCAATGCCCAGTGCGCTCAGCGGCCAGAACAGGCTGCCGCGATGCCAGGCCTGCAGTTCGGCATTGGGGATGCGGTAGATGAACAGGTAGGTTTCGCCGGTCAGCGGGCTGGTGTAGTCGGTCGTCAGGCGACGCCAGGGCAGGCGGCCGGCATGGTTCTGCTGGCGGGCTTCGAAGGCGGCGGCACGGGCGGGAAAGGTCCCGCGTATGACCGGCTGGCCGTTTTCGGCAAGCACCTGCACGTCGATATGAAAGCGGTGCCGGTGTTGCTCGAGCATGAACTGCGCGGCGATCGGCCCCTGGCGCTCATAGACTTGCGTCCATATTTGCGAGAGCTGCTTGACGCCAGGGTGCCGGTTGATGATCCAGGTGTCCTGATTCAGTGCATGGCCCAGGAGCATGGCCAGCCCGGCAACCAGGGCAATGGCCAGCCAGAATGTCGCGAGAATGCGCCAGAACAGGGATCGCACCGGGCAGATACTCCACGGCTGAAGCCCGGCTCGCAATCGCTTGCTGGCGATACGGTCGGGCGGGTTGATGGGGTTGGCCTGTGTCAGCTCGCGTTTCGTCTATAGGGTCAAGGCAGTATCAGACGTCGTGGCTAAGCACTCCGTGGGGGAGTGGCTTAGCCACAGGTGCCGGCTGTCAGTTCTTGCTGTCGCGCTCGGCTTTCCATTGTTTGAACTCGGCACGTTCGGCACGCTTGGCTTCCATCCTCTCGTGCATTTCATCGAATTGCTTCTGTTGCTCGGGCTTGAGCAGGTCACGAATCTTTTTGTGCGTGTCCTGCTTGCTGTTTTTCAGCTCATCCTGCATGGCCTTGCGCTCGGTTTCAGGCAGCTTGTTGAGGTAGCGCTGGGTGATGTCGTGATGGCTTTTCATCTGCTCGCCCATCAGTTTGCGCATGTCGCGTTTCTGCTCCTTGCTGAGGTCGAGCTGCTCGAACATGTGCGGCGCCTGTTTCCCGCCGTGCTGGCCATGACCAGCACCGGGCATTGCCAGGGCGACGGCTGGAAGGGTGGCAGCGAAGGCAAGGGCGATTAGGGTTTTGCGCATCATGAGAATTCTCCTGTGTATGAAAGCCGGTATGCATCGGGGCGATGCTGCTGCCCTTGACCGGATGAGCTCAGTTTAGGCAACGCAAGGTCAACCGCGGTCAGCGCAGGGTAAAGGCTCGGTAAAGGCGGTCAGGGTATTTGCAAGCGGGTTTGCCCCGGTCCTGCGGCGTTAGACTCGGCCTTTTCAGGATGCGTACAGGTAGCCGCGGCTACGCAGGGCGACAATGCGCTGACGACCATCAGGGTGTGGACCGAGCTTGCGGCGCAGATTGCTGACGTGCATGTCCAGGCTGCGGTCGTAGAGGGTCAGTTTGCGTCCCAGGGCCAATTGCGCCAGCGTCTGCTTGTCCAAGGGCTCGCCTGGCTGGCCGAGCAGCGCTTCGAGAATGCGGCCCTCGGAGAGCGTCAGCGTCACTTCATGTTCACCCACATTGGCTACACCGCGTGCCGGGCTGTAGCAGAGGTCGCCCAGCTCCAGCTGGCTTGGCGTGCTGGCCGGCTGGCTACGGCGCAGGACCGCCCGCAGGCGTGCGGTGAGTTCGCGGGGATCGCAGGGCTTGGCCAGGTAATCGTCGGCACCCAGCTCCAGCCCCAGAATGCGGTCTAGTGGCTCGCCACGGCCGGAGAGCATCAGCACCGGCAGATCAGGATATTCACTGCGCAATTGCTTGAGCAGTTCCAGACCGCTGCCATCGGGCAGCATCACGTCGAGCACCACTGCGCTGGGCTGATGCTCACTCAGCGCTTTCCTGGCACTCAGGCCGTCATGGCAGGCGTGGGCGACGAAGCCTTCCTGGGCCAGCCAGCTGACCAGCAGCTCGCACAGTTCCTGGTCATCGTCAATCAGCAGCAGTTCGCTCATGCGTTCGCTCATCTATCAGAGGCAGTTGATGTTTCCTCGCTCGCAGCGAAACCTTCGCAGACCCTAGTTCAACCATTGCCGGCGGCGCCGGGCGCGCGTGGTCAGTACGCCCAGCAGGAAACCCAGCACTCCGACACCACCACCGATGGCAAACCATTTTTGCTGTTCGTTCAGCAATTGCGGCTGCGGTTGCGACTGCATCTTCGCCTGCTCCTCATGCAGCTGCATGCGCAGGCGCCGGTTCTCCTGGCGCAGTTGCGTCAGCTGCATCTGATCGGTGTTGACAGCCTGGTTGCGGTTGCCTGGCTCGAAACGCTGCGGTTCGTTTTCAGCTGAAAACTGCCCTGATTCGCCCTGACGTTCGGCGGGAGTGGCAGTTTCTTCCTGGGCATACAACAGGGGTGACGCAAGACACAGAACAAACAGCAGGGACAGCGAACCTTGGTGCATCGGAACTCCTTTTTCCTTTCTTTTTTTTAGAGGCCGCGGGAATCCGCGACCTGGCAGATATTGACTGTTTCAGGCGGCCTTCAGGGGTAAACCTGCTTGAATGGCTTGACGATTACCGCGCCGTATACACCGGCGGTCTTGTAAGGGTCGGCCTCGGCCCACTGCTCGGCGGCCTGCAGCGACTCGAACTCGGCAACCACCAGACTGCCGGTAAAGCCGGCAGTACCAGGGTCATTGCTGTCGATGGCCGGGTGCGGGCCGGCCAGAACCAGGCGGCCTTCGCTCTTGAGCTGATCAAGGCGCGCCAGATGGGCCGGACGCGAGGCCAGGCGCTGTTGCAGCGAGTCGGGCAGGTCGGTGGCGATGATGGCGTAGAGCATGGTGTCTCCTGTGATCGTTCAGGGTCGATTGAAGCGCTGTGCTGATGGCAGTTGGACAGCGGCGCCCATGATGTGCCGAACACGAGGCAATTTGCCAATGAAATGGCTTGGGCTTGTGTCGTCGGCGGGCTGGCTCACGCCTGCATGTGCGGCTTGTGCAGGCGATGATTTGCTCACGGAGAGAGCCAGATGCATGGACTGCCGGCATAATACGGAAACTGTATTTTTGGCGGAACAAGATTGAGCCGTTGGACGTTGTGCGTTTGCGGTGGCCATGTTCGTGAATGCCTGCGGTAGCTACGGCACGCATGCAGGCAGTGGTGGTCAAAAACTGCATCGCCATATCTCTGGAGAATGAAGTTCCGAATGATTGTTGATCTGCATTGCCACAGCACCGCCTCGGATGGCGTGCTGGCTCCCGAGGTGCTGGTTGAACGCGCGCACGCGCGCGGTATCGGGCTGCTTGCCCTGACCGATCATGACACCCTTGAAGGACTCGATGCGGCCCGTGCCGCTGCCGACTCGCTGGGTATTCGCCTGGTCAACGGAATCGAGTTGTCGTGTTTGTGGAATGGCGCGACCGTTCATATTCTCGGCTATGCCTTTGATCGTGAGGCGAGCGCACTTAAAAAGGCCATTGCCCAGTTGCGTGATGGGCGCTGGCAACGAGCCGAACTGATTGCCCAGCGCCTGGCTGCCAAGGGCATGCCCGGTGCGCTCGAAGGTGCGCGGGCCGTGCAGCAAGCCTTGGGCGACAGTGGTAACGCCCCGGCGCGACCGCACTTTGCGGAATTTCTGGTGCGTGCCGGGCATGTGCGTGATCATGCCGAGGCGTTTCGCAAATGGCTCGGTTCGGGCAAGCTCGGCGACGTCAAGCAGCACTGGCCAAGCCTCGAGGAAACCTTGACGACCTTGCGCGAGGCGGGCGCCTGGATCAGCCTGGCGCATCTCTGGCAATACGATTTCACCCGTAGCAAGCGGCGTAGGCTGGTGATCGATTTCGTCCAGGGGGGTGGTCACGCTCTGGAAGTGGTCAACGGCATGCAGCCGCTGGAGCAGGTGGGCGGGCTGTCGATTCTGGCGCGCGAATTCGGCTTGATGGCCAGCGTCGGCAGTGATTTCCATGCGCCTGGAGACTGGTCGGAGCTGGGAATGTATCGTGCGTTGCCAGACGATCTGCAGCCCATCTGGAGGCATTTCGATCATGAGCCAGACAAGTCTTTTGCCTGCTGAACAGGGAGTCGTTGTGAGCCAGTTTTTTCAGATCCATCCGGAAAATCCCCAGGTCAGGTTGATCAAGCAGGCTGTGGAGATCATTCGCCAGGGCGGCGTGGTGATTTACCCGACCGACTCTTCTTACGCCATCGGCTGCGCAATGGGCAACAAGGCCGGCATCGAGCGCATCCGTCGGCTGCGCCAGTTGGACGACAAGCACAATTTCACCCTGGTCTGCCGCGATCTGTCTCAGCTCGGCCTGTTCGCCAAGGTCGATACGGCAGCGTTCCGTCTGCTCAAGGCGCATCTGCCCGGACCCTACACCATCATCCTCAGTGCGACACGCGAAGTACCGCGTATGCTGTTGCATCCCAAACGCCGGACCATCGGGCTGCGGGTGCCGCAACTGCCCATTGCCCAGGCTCTGCTTGCCGAGCTGGGTGAACCGCTGATGAGCGTGAGTCTGATCCTGCCGGGTGAAGCCGAGCCGATGAGCGATCCTTATGAAATGCGCGATGTGCTGGAACACCAGGTGGATTTGATCATCGACGGCGGGTACGGTGGCGTCGAAGCCTCGACCGTCATCAGCCTGGTCGATGGCGATCCCGAAGTGGTGCGGGTCGGTTGCGGCGATCCCGCTCCCTTCGCCGCCTGATTTCACCCAACTTTTTTGCAGCTACAACAAAGGAAACCCTTTTGAGTTCCATGGATTCGCAGCGACGTGTGGTCTCCGGTATGCGCCCCAATGGCCGCCTTCACCTGGGCCACTACTACGGCGTATTGAAGAACTGGGTCAGGTTGCAGCACGAGTATCAGTGCTTTTTCTGCATTGTTGACTGGCATGCGCTGACCACTGATGCCGCCGCTGGGGGCGATATTTCCCGGAACGCGCATGACATGGCTGTCGATTGGCTTGCCGCCGGTGTCAGCCCGAGTTCGGCGACCCTGTTTGTCCAGTCGCAGGTTCCGGAGCACGCCGAGTTGCACCTGTTGCTGTCGATGATCTGCCCGCAGAGCTGGCTTGAACGGGTACCGTCCTACAAGGATCAGCAGCTCGATGCACAGCATCGGGAGCACGCCACATATGGTTTTCTGGGTTATCCGCTGTTGCAGGCCGCCGATATCCTCGCCTACCGCGCGGGGCTGGTGCCGGTTGGTGCGGACCAGCTGCCGCATATCGAGTTCGCCCGCGATGTGGCACGCCGCTTCAACCATCTGTACGGCGGTGAAGAGGATTTCCAGGCGAAGGCTGAAGCGGCGGTGCGCAAGCTTGGCAAGAAGAGTTCCAAGCTCTACGCCAGCCTGCGCAAAAGCTATCAGGAGCAGGGCGACCTTGAGGCGCTGGAAACGGCCCGCGCGTTGCTCAAGGATCAGCAGACCATCACCATTGGTGATCGCGAGCGCCTGTTCGGCTATCTGGAGGGCGAAGGTAAAGTGTTGCTGCCCGAGCCTCAGGCTCTGCTCGGCGATACGCCGAAGCTGTCGGGTCTCGACGGTGGCAAGATGTCCAAATCCAGCTGTAACTCCATCTTTTTGCGCGATACACCGGACGAGATAGAAGAAAAGATCAAGCGCATGCCCACCGATCCCGCGCGCGTGCATCGCCACGATCCGGGCGAGCCGAGCCGTTGTCCGGTGTGGCAGATGCACCTCGTCCATTCGAGTGAAGATGTTCGTCAGTGGGCGGAGCAGGGCTGCCGCAGTGCCGGGATTGGATGCCTCGAATGCAAGGCGCCCCTGATCGAGGCGATCAGGCTTGAACTCGCGCCTTTGCAGGAGCGCGCACAGGATTACGAGCAAAGTCCCGATCTGGTGCGCAGCATTCTTGCCGAGGGCGCCGAGCAGGCGCGTGATGAAGCACGCGAGACGCTGCTGGTAGTGCGCCAGGCCATGGGCCTGAATTACCGATAGACGCTGGCAGGAGTGCACATGTCGCAGCAAGCCCCGGCCGAGGCCGTCAACACGCTGCCCGGTGAGCAGCTGCGGCTGGCATTGGTCTACGGTGAAGCGTTCAACGATCTGCCGCAGGATCTCTACATTCCGCCGGATGCGCTCGAGGTGTTTCTCGAAGCCTTCGAGGGACCGCTGGATCTGCTGCTGTACCTGATTCGCAAGCAGAACATCGATATTCTCGACATTCCCGTGGCGGAAATCACCCGGCAGTACATGGGTTATGTCGAGCTGATGAAAAGCGTGCGCCTGGAACTGGCTGCCGAGTATCTGGTGATGGCCGCCATGCTGGCCGAGATCAAGTCGCGCATGCTGCTGCCGCGTTCGGTGGTGGTCGAGGAAGATGAACTCGATCCCCGCGCCGAGCTGATCCGCCGCTTGCAGGAATACGAGCGCTTCAAGGCAGCGTCCGAAGACCTCGATGGGCTGCCGCGCGTCGGGCGTGAACTGCATGTGCCACGCCTGGAGGCCCCCGAGGCGCGGGCGCGCAAGCTGTTACCCGAGGTCAGTCTGGAGGAATTGCTGATCTCCATGGCCGAGGTGCTGCGCCGTGCCGACATGTTCGAGAGTCATCAGATCAGCCGCGAGGCGCTCTCGACCCGTGAGCGCATGAGTCAGGTGCTGGAGCGACTCAAGGGTGGATCTTTCGTACCCTTCGTCGCATTGTTCAGCGCCGAGGAAGGCCGGGCTGGAGTGGTGGTCACCTTCATCGCAGTACTGGAGCTGATCAAGGAATCGCTGATCGAACTGGTACAGAACGAGCCTTTTGCGCCGATCCACGTCCGGGTTCGCAGCGAATGAGCGGTCTATCCTGGAAAGACGAATCGAGGTGATCAGACGGTGAATCTGTCGGAACCCAAGGACTTGGCGACCCTGCTTGAGGCTCTGCTGCTGGCCTCCGGCAAGCCCATGACCATCGAACGCCTTGGCGAACTCTTTGAAGATACGCAACGCCCCTCGATGGCACAGTTGCGCAAGGCGCTGGAAGTGCTCGACAAGTCCTGCAAGGGGCGCGCCTTCGAGCTCAAGGAAGTTGCCAGTGGCTACCGCTTGCAGGTGCGCGAACGCTTTTCGCCCTGGGTTGGTCGACTCTGGGAGGAGCGACCACAGCGCTATTCACGAGCGCTGCTGGAAACCCTGGCGCTGATTGCCTATCGCCAGCCGATTACCCGTGGCGAGATCGAGGATGTGCGCGGTGTGGCAGTCAACAGCCAGATCGTCAAGACGCTGCTGGAGCGCGAATGGATACGTGTAGTCGGCCATCGCGAGGTGCCGGGACGGCCGGCGATGTTTGCTACCACCCGGCAGTTTCTCGACCATTTCAACCTGAAGAATCTCGATGAGTTGCCGCCGCTGGCGGTACTGCGCGAGATGGAGCCTGCGCCGTTGCCGGTGGGCGAGGAAGAGGCACCAGTGCCCGATGGGCTGCAGGCCCGCGCCGATCTTGCGGTACACATGCAGGCACCAGACGAGAAACCCAGTTTCCGCAGTTTGCTGATGGAACTGGACAACATGGAAAGTGGCCTGAAGACTGACTTCGACGATTTGCCTGACGAGGCTCAAGCAACACACCGGGAGTAACGCCATGCATGCGCAGATTCAACAGGTTACCGAGCGTTTGATCGAACGCAGTCGGCCCACGCGACAGCGGTATCTGGCGATGATGGCCGCGGCAGCCACCGAAGGCCCGCAGCGGGGCAAGTTGCAATGCGCCAACTTCGCCCACGGTGTTGCCGGCTGTGCCTCGACGGAGGACAAGCAGCGCCTGCGCCTGATGAATGAGGCCAACGTGGCCATCGTCTCGGCCTACAACGACATGCTCTCGGCGCACCAGCCATACGAGCACTTCCCCGAGATCATCAAGCAGGCGCTGCGTGATGTCGGTTCGGTGGGGCAGTTCGCCGGTGGCGTGCCGGCCATGTGCGACGGCGTGACCCAGGGCGAGGCGGGCATGGAGCTGAGCCTGGCCAGCCGCGAAGTGATTGCCATGGCGACGGCCATTGCCCTGTCGCACAACATGTTCGATGCGGCGTTGTATCTCGGTATTTGCGACAAGATCATTCCAGGGCTGATGATCGGCGCCCTGCGCTTCGGCCATCTGCCGGCGGTGTTTGTACCGGGAGGGCCGATGCCGTCGGGTATTCCCAACAAGCAGAAGGCCGAAGTACGCCAGCTCTACGCCGAAGGCAAGGCCAGCCGCGAGGAGCTGCTGGAGTCGGAGATGCTCTCCTATCACAGCCCCGGCACCTGCACCTTTTATGGCACCGCCAACACCAATCAGGTGGTGATGGAAATCATGGGGCTGCACCTGCCGGGTTCTTCGTTCGTCAATCCCTATACGCCGCTGCGTGACGAACTGACCCGCGAAGCTGCACGGCAGGTCACGCGCATGACCGCACAGGCTGGCAACTATGTGCCGCTTTGCCGGATTGTCGATGAGAAAGCCATTGTCAACGCAGTGGTTGCTTTGAGTGCCACCGGCGGCTCGACCAACCACACGTTGCATATTCCGGCATTTGCACAGGCGGCGGGCATTCAGCTGACCTGGCAGGACATGGCCGATATCTCGGCGGTCACCCCGCTGCTGGCCAAGGTCTACCCCAATGGCCAGGCGGACGTGAACCATTTCCATGCGGTTGGCGGCGTGCCCTTCATGGTGCGCACCCTGCTGGCCGCCGGGCTATTACACGAAGATGTGCAAACAGTGGTTGGCCATGGGCTCAAGCGCTACACCCAGGAGCCGTTCCTTGACGGGGGCCGGCTGGTCTGGCGTGAAGGGCCGGAACAGAGTCTCGACGAGGCGATCCTGCGTCCTGTACAGCGGCCTTTCTCGGTAGAAGGCGGATTGCGCGTATTGGAAGGCAACCTGGGGCGCGGCGTGACCAAGATTTCCGCCGTGGCGCCGGAGCATCTGGTGGTCGAGGCGCCAGCACGGGTATTCAGCGACCAGAGTGAGCTGGCTCAGGCATTCATGAACGGCGAGCTGGAACAGGACTTTGTCGCGGTGGTGCGCTTTCAGGGGCCGAAGGCCAACGGCATGCCAGAACTGCACAAGCTGACGCCCTTTCTCGGCGTGCTGCAGGATCGTGGCTACAAGGTTGCGCTGGTCACCGACGGTCGCATGTCCGGCGCGTCGGGCAAGGTACCCGCGGCGATTCACCTGAGCCCTGAAGCGCTGGATGGCGGGCCTCTGAGCCGGGTGCGTGACGGCGACATCATTCGGGTCGATGGCGTCACGGGCCAGTTGCAGGTGTTGGTCGAACAGGTCGAATTCGACAGCCGTGAGCGCGTCTTGCCGCCCGCAGATCTCGGCATCGGCTGTGGCCGCGAGCTGTTCGGCTTTCTGCGGGCCTCCTTCAGTCCGGCAGAAAAGGGCGCCAGTGTCTTTACCGAAGGCCTGGAGGCGCTTCGGTGAAGGTCGCGCTGGTTGGAGATATCGGCGGCACCAACGCCCGCTTCGCCCTGTGGCGTGAGCAGCGCGTGGAGTCTGTGCGGGTGCTGCCGACCCTCGACTACGCGCGCCCGGAGGATGCCGTTCATGCTTATCTGCGGAATATCGGGCTGGGCGTTGAAGCCCTTGAGGCGGTCTGCCTGGCGTGCGCCGGTCCAGTGACCGGGGATGAATTCCGTTTTACCAATAACCACTGGCGCATCAGTCGCCAGGCATTCTGTAAAACCTTCGGGCTTGATGAGCTGCTGCTGATCAATGATTTTGCCGCCATGGCGCTGGGTGTGACGCGGCTGGGGGCGGGCGAGCTTGTGAGCGTGTGTGCAGGGCTATCGGAGCCGGATTTGCCTCGATTGGTGATCGGCCCCGGCACCGGGTTGGGCGTCGCCACCCTGCTGCAGGTCGAGGGCGGTGGCTGGCGGGCCTTGCCGAGCGAGGGCGGGCACGCTTGTCTGTCCGTGGGCAGCGTCCGCGAGGCCACCATCTGGGCGTGCCTGCATGAAAGACTAGGGCATGTGAATGCCGAGGCCGTACTCAGTGGGAGTGGTCTGTTGCAGCTGTATCAAACCTGCTGCGCGCTGGACGGAAAGGTGGCGGAACTGGCTTCGCCCGCAGCGGTGACCGCAGCTGCGTTGGCTGGCGATGCCTATGCAGCCGCCGTGCTTGAACAGTTCTGTCTCTGGCTGGGTCGAATTACCGGTGACGCCGTGCTGACCACTGGCGCACGTGGTGGGGTCTATATTGCCGGCGGGATAGTGCCGCGCTTCGTCGAATTTTTCCTGAGTAGTGGTTTTCGTCAGGGCTTGCGCGACAAGGGTTGCATGAGCCGTTACTTTGAGGAAGTACCTGTCTGGCTGGTGACTGCCGACTATCCGGGCCTGGAAGGCGCGGGTGTGGCTCTGCAGCAGCTTCAGGGTGCGAAGCGTCGTCGCTGAGTCTTCGTCACCCGCGGTAGGCGCAGCCTGCCCGCCACCCGTCAATTGCTTTGAAGGAAGTCATGCCTGCCATTACCGTTGAAGCCACGACCTTTGCCTTGTTCGGTTCGCTGGGGGATCTGGCTTTGCGCAAGCTGTTCCCGGCACTCTACCAACTGGATCGGGCTGGGTTGCTCAATGACGACACCCGCATCCTGGCGCTCTCCCGTGAGCCGGGCGAACCCTCGGCGCACCTGGAGCGGATCGCTCAGGCTCTGCGCCGTCAAGTGCCTGCTGCCCAGCTTGACGAACAGATACTTGAACGTTTTCAGGCGCGCTTCGAATACCTGGCTATGGATTTTCGCAACGCCGGAGATTACGCGGTGCTGGCTGCCAACGTCTCGCCCAGCATGCCGCTGATTGCCTATTTCGCGACGCCTGCGGCGGTCTACGGGGCTATCTGCGAGCACCTCGCCATGGCGGGGCTGGCTGAACAGACGCGGGTGGTGCTGGAGAAGCCGATCGGTCATGACCTTGAATCCTCCCGGGTCATCAACGAAGCAGTCGCCCGACATTTCCCCGAGACGCGCATCTATCGCATCGATCACTACCTTGGCAAGGAAACGGTGCAGAACCTGATCGCACTACGCTTCGCCAACAGCCTGTTCGAGACTCAGTGGAATCAACACCATATTTCCCACGTCGAGATCACTGTTGCCGAGACAGTCGGTATCGAGGGCCGCTGGGGTTATTTCGATCAGGCCGGGCAGTTGCGCGACATGATCCAGAATCATCTGTTGCAATTGCTCTGCCTGATTGCCATGGACCCGCCGAGCGATCTCACGGCTGACAGTATTCGCGATGAGAAGGTCAAGGTGCTCAAGGCGCTGGCGCCGATTCCCGTGGAGCGCATTGGCCAGCAGGTGGTGCGCGGCCAGTATGTGGCCGGCTCGGTGGCGGGCAAAGCCGTGCCGGGTTATCTGGAAGAAGAGAACTCGAATACCCAGAGCGGCACCGAAACTTTTGTCGCGTTGCGTGCCGATATCTGCAATTGGCGATGGTCCGGCGTACCTTTTTATCTGCGCACCGGGAAACGCATGGGCGAGAAGGTTTCGCAGATCGTCATCCACTTCAAGGAGCCGCCTTTCTACATCTTCGCACCGGAGCAGCGTTCGCTGATCAGCAACCGGCTGATCATCCGTCTGCAACCGGACGAAGGCATCTCACTGCAGGTGATGACCAAGGAACAGGGCCTCGACAAGGGCATGCACCTGCGCAGCGGCCCCTTGCAGCTCAATTTTTCCGAAACCTACCAAAGCTCGCGTATTCCTGATGCTTATGAGCGCCTGCTGCTGGAAGTGATGCAGGGCAATCAGAATCTCTTCGTGCGCAAGGATGAAGTCGAATACGCCTGGAAATGGTGCGACCAGCTCATCGAGGGCTGGTCGCGTATTGGCGATGCGCCGAAAGCCTATCCCGCCGGCTCCTGGGGACCGGTGGCGTCCATTGCATTGATCACTCGTGACGGAAGGTCCTGGTATGGCGATCTCTGAACTCGAATTGCCCTCCGGCGTGTTGGCACACAGCCTGGGAAATCCCCAACAACTGGCGGAAAAATTGGCTGACCGGGTGGCTGAAGCGCTGGATTACGCAGTCAAGACCCACGGCGGCGCCAGCCTGGTGGTGTCCGGGGGGCGCAGCCCGATTGCATTTTTCGAGGCGTTGTCCGTGCATCAGCTGGAGTGGAAGAAAGTCCAGATCAGCCTTGCAGATGAGCGTTGGGTCGATAGCAACGACCCAGACAGCAATGAAGGCCTGCTGCGTCGCTACTTGCTGCGCAATGCGGCGGCTGAGGCCGAATTGCTAGGCTTGTACCAGTCTGCCGAAAGTCTGGAAGAAGCCGCCCGTCAGGCAGGGCGAACGCTGGAACAGCTCAGGCGGCCTATCGATGTACTGGTGCTGGGCATGGGCAACGATGGTCACACGGCATCGCTGTTTCCCGACAGTCCGCTGCTGATGCAGGGTCTTGATGCAGAGGGAGCGCAACTTTGCCTGCCGATGCTGGCCCCGGTGGCCCCCCGGCAGCGCATCAGCATGACGTATTCCTTGCTGGCATCCGCGCGGGTTCAGTGTCTGGCAATTCAGGGCGCTGAAAAACTGGAAACCTTGCGTCAGGCCATGCAGGTGGAGCCTACGCAAATGCCCATCCGTGCGTTCCTGCACGCCCCACTGGAAATCTACTGGTGCCCATGAAGGCTCCGAGGAACACTGCATGACCATGGACCAGAAAAATGCTTTGCTGGACACCATCTGCACGGAGGCGCGCATTCTGCCCGTCATCACCATTGGCAGTGAGGAGCAGATCCTGCCACTGGCCGATGCCCTGGCTGCGGGTGGTCTGAAAACCCTTGAGATTACTCTGCGCTCGGCACATGGCCTGACCGCCATCCGTCGTCTGCGCGAAGAGCGCCCCGAGCTGTGCATCGGGGCCGGTACGGTGCTCGACAAGCGCATGATGGATGAGGTCGAGGCGGCCGGTGCGCAGTTCATTGTCTCGCCGGGATGCACCGACGAACTGCTGCAGGCTGGCGTGTATTGCTCGGTGCCCCTGCTGGCCGGGATCAGCAGTGCGTCGGACATCATGCGTGGCTATGGACTCGGCTATCGCCGTTTCAAGCTGTTTCCCGCCGAAGTCTGTGGCGGTATCGCGGCACTCAAGGCACTGGGTGGCCCGTTCACCGATGTGCGCTTCTGTCCAACCGGTGGCGTCAATGCGGGCAATGCGGCGCAGTACCTGGCATTGCCTAATGTCATGTGTGTTGGCGGCACATGGATGATCGATGGTGCTTCGCTGAAAAATAATGACTGGGCAGCCATCGAGCAGGCAACAGCCCAAGCGTTGGCGGCTCTGGCACGAGCATGAACTGATTTTTTCAATTGCCCGATAGTGCTTAGGCGAGAAGCTGCGCGTATAGTGCGCGGCCTTTCTATCGGAACTGCCACACCGGGAGGTGCCCAGATGACCGAACACGAAGATTCAACCCCTCATATTGCCCACGGCGAAAAATTGCAGAAAGTCCTTGCCCGTATCGGCCTGGCTTCACGACGCGACGTGGAAAACTGGATTGCCGCTGGCCGGGTCAAGGTCAACGGCGCTGTTGCCACGCTCGGTCAGCGTGTCGATCTGCACGACGCCATCGCCGTTGATGGGCGTTTGCTCAAGCGCGAAGAAACGGCTGAAGTGGTACGTCGCGTGCTGATCTACAACAAGCCCGATGGCGAGATCTGCACCCGCGACGACCCGGAAGGTCGTCCTACCGTATTCGATCGGTTGCCGCGTCCGAAGGAAGGCCGCTGGATCAACATCGGTCGTCTGGACATCAATACGACCGGTCTGTTGCTGTTCACCACCGATGGTGAGCTGGCCAACCGCCTCATGCATCCTTCCTACGAGATGGATCGCGAGTACGCGGTACGAGTCCGTGGTGAGGTCGACGACGAGATGATCGAGCGTCTGAAAACGGGCGTCATGCTCGAAGACGGACCGGCGCGTTTCACCGACATCCAGCAGGCACCAGGTGGTGAAGGCTTCAACCATTGGTACCACTGCGTGGTGATGGAAGGCCGCAACCGCGAGGTTCGCCGTCTGTGGGAATCCCAGGGGTTGGTGGTCAGCCGTCTGAAGCGCGTGCGCTTCGGGCCGGTGTTCATGACGTCAGATCTTCCGATGGGGCGCTGGCGCGAGATGTCCCAGCGCGAGGTGGACATCCTCAGCGAGGAAGTCGGTCTGAAGCCGGTGGCTCTGCCGGAAATGAAGGCCAAAACCAAAGAAAAGATCGAGCGCATGCAGCGTAAGGCGAGCAAGCCGGTCGGGCGGGGTGAGCGCCGCTCGCGCGTGCTGCGTCCTGCCGAGGGTGCCGCCGCTGAGAAAAATCGTGAGCCGCGTGGCGAGCGTCCTGCGCGCAAAACGCGAGATTCGGATGAACGCAGTCATCCGAATCGGGGAACGCCTGTGGCGGAGCGCCCGAATTCGTCGGGGCGAGGTCGTGGCAAGCCTTCGGGAAGGCCAGGCCCCAAGCGTCCGTAACGGCTGTTGTGAAATAAAAAGAGCGAGCCGGTGACGGTCTCGCTCTTTTTTTGGTTGCGATGGTATTCAGGCAGCTGTAGAGCACAGGCGGTTACGACCGCTGCGCTTGGCTTCATAAAGTGCCTGATCGGCGCGCTGCAACAGCGTTTGTTCGGATTCGTTTGGTCGGTATGTTGTACAACCGAGACTGGCTGACAGTTGCAGGGTTTTTTCCCCAACCAGCAGTGGCAGTTTTTCGATGGCCAGGCGAATGCGCTCGCCGACTATGGCAGCAGCTTCCGCTCCGGTATTGGCGAGCAGCAGGACAAATTCTTCGCCGCCGAAGCGAAAAGCCATGTCGATATTGCGCAGCTGCTCTTTGAGCAGCAGGGCTACGGCGCGCAGGGCTGAGTCTCCGGCATGATGGCCGTGTGTGTCGTTGAGGTGCTTGAAGTGATCCATGTCCAGCATGATCAGCGAGAGCGCCTGGCCGTAGCGACGTGATATTTCGATTTCCCGATTCAGGGCCTGTTCAAGGGCTACGCGGTTGCCGGCTCCGGTCAGCGGATCCTTCAGCGAAGCTTGTACGGCGCGCCGGTACAGCAGTGCATTGCAGAGTGGAAAGAGCAGGCAGCCGATCGCTCTTTCCAACTGTTCGCGTGTTGCCTCGGGAAGCGGCGTGCGGCTGTGCAGGCTGAGTTCGCCAAGGCATTCGCCCTGATGGGATAGCGGGTAGCTGAGGTCGCAGGGTACAGCTTCGCCCAGTTCCTGATGGAAATCCGTGCCGACGTGACTGTAGGCCAGTGCGTCAAGCGGAATCAGGGTGCGCACTTCGTTGAAAAATAACTCCAGCAATCTATCCAGTTCCAAACTGGTCTGCAGGCGCAGTGTCAGGTTGCGCAACAGGCCAGTAAGGCTAAGGGTGCGCGCCGACGAGTGCCCGAGCTGCACTGGCTTGAGCCTGGAGATGACTGCGGTATTGATATTGGCACTGTTGTTCTGCTGAAGCGGCAGCATGAGTGGAACCCCCGAAACGCAATGGCGTTAATGAGGGTTCTATTGCGAATTCAATGCCAGTTTTAATTTTTCTTTATTTATCAATATGTTGGTTTGTTTGATGGGAGGCCTTGGTGGCTTTTCGCCATTTGAGTGGCAGATCAGTTTCGCTTTTGACCATTTGCCACTCATGGTCGTCATAAAACCGGCGATCTAATGCAGCCTGGAGCTCACTGTGCGTTCAGTGCCTGTCCATTGACGTCCTTGCTGTCCGGTCCCATGAGATAGAGGTAGACCGGCATGATATCTGCGGGTAGCGGATTGACAGCCGGATTCTCTCCTGGATAGGCCTTGACACGCATATCGGTACGCGTTGCGCCTGGATTGATACTGTTGCTACGCACCGTGCTGATATCGTCCAACTCATCGGCCAGAACCTGCATCAGGCCTTCAAGAGCGAACTTGGACACGGCGTAAGCGCCCCAGTAAGCACGGCCTTTGCGGCCTACGCTGCTGGAGGTAAAAACGACTGAAGCGTCGGTGGACAATTTGAGCAGTGGCAGCAGTGTGCTGGTGAGCATAAAGGCCGCATTGACGTTGATCTGCATGACTCGCATGAAGTTTTCACCGGTCAACTGCTCGATCGGGGTGCGCGGGCCAATGATTCCGGCGTTGTGCAGCAGGCCGTCCAGCCGACCGAACTCGCGTTCGATGGTGGCTGCAAGTTCGTCATACTGGTGCGGCAGGGCGGTTTCCAGATTGAGTGGAATTACCACGGGCCGGGGCCAGCCGGCGGCTTCAATCTCGTCATAGACCCTGTTCAGGTTTTCCTCATTCTTGCCCAGCAGTAACACGGTCGCACCATGCGCCGCATAGGCCTTAGCAGCGGCTTCACCAATTCCACGACCCGCGCCGGTCACCATAATGATCCGACCTTCCAGCAGATTGGGTCGGGCTGAATACTCGAACATCTGAAGCCTCATACAGTCAGGATGTGGGCGTCCTGTAATCAGTCGCCCATGAATGTTGTTGGAATCCGGTGCGAGGCACGGTCAGCAGGTGCCTGGCGTGCGATTGAGTATTGCGCGCAGTTCCAGTGGATGGTCGATGACAATGTCCGCGCCCCACTCATCAGGGTTGTCATGGGGGTGAATATAGCCATAGCGCACAGCCGCCGTTCGACTGCCCGCCGCGCGCCCGGATTCTATGTCACGCAGGTCGTCACCCACGAACAGTGTGGTCGAAGGCTCCAGCCCCAAGTGGCTGCAGGCCAGCAACATGGGTTCCGGATCGGGTTTGCTCTTGCTGACATGATCGGGACAGACCAATACGGCAGAGCGAGCACTGAGCCCCAGTTGTTGCATGATGGGCTCGGCAAAGCGCAGTGGTTTGTTGGTCACGACGCCCCAGAGCAGATCTGCCGCTTCGATTTCACTCAGCAGCTGCGCCATGCCGTCGTACAGCTGACTTTCAACCGCGCAATGATCCTGATAACGATCCAGGAATTCCAGTCGCAGGGTTTCGAACTCTTCGGACAGTGGGTCCACATCGAAGGCACTGAGCACCATGGCTCTTGCCCCGCCGGACACGACGTCACGAACCTGCTGGTCGGGAATGCGAGAAAGCCCACGGGCCTGGCGCATGGCCTGGGCTACGGCGATAAAGTCGGGCGCGGTATCGAGCAGGGTTCCGTCCATGTCGAATAAAACGGCACGAAGATGCATCAGGCCTCCCGCAGCGTCTGGACCATGTAGTTCACGTCGACATCAGGTGACAGCTTGTAATCCTTGGTCAGTGGATTGTAGGTCAGGCCGATGATGTCCCTGACAGCAAGGCCGGCCTCGCGGCTCCAGGCGCCGAGCTCGGAAGGGCGAATGAACTTGCGATAATCATGTGTACCGCGTGGCAGCATTTTCAATACGTATTCCGCGCCGATGATGGCCAGGGCATACGCTTTGGGGTTGCGGTTTATCGTCGAAAAGAACACCTGGCCACCGGGCTTAACCAGCGTATGACACGCGCGGATGATCGAGGCCGGGTCGGGGACGTGTTCAAGCATCTCCAGGCAGGTCACTACATCGAACTGCTCGGGGCACTCCTGGGCAAGGGCTTCGGCGGTAATCTGTCGATAGTCGACTTCAAGGCCCGATTCCAGCAAGTGCAAACGGGCGACCGAGAGCGGCGCTTCGCCCATGTCTATGCCGGTAACGGTTGCGCCGCGCTGAGCCATGGATTCACTGAGAATGCCGCCGCCACAGCCCACGTCCAGCACCTTTTTGCCGGCTAGCGGGGTGTGCTCGTCAATCCAGTTCACGCGCAGCGGATTGATTTCGTGCAAGGGCTTGAACTCGCTTTCGCGGTCCCACCAGCGGTGGGCGAGCGCTTCGAATTTGGCGATTTCGGCGTGATCGACGTTGCTCATAATCTGTTCCGTAGGAAAGCTTGAAGGGGAAGCTTGAGCTGCAAACGCTCATGTTGCCAGCTTCCATCAGATGAAGGGGCTTTGGCGAAGCGCCTTCTGTACGTCAGTTTGTTGCGTTGCTGCACGGTGAGTGAGTGTTGCTCACCGCTTTGCGCCTATCTTGGCTCCCCATTCCTGGGCGGTTGCGATGATGCGTTGTTCATCCATGCGCACCAGTTGGCGATCCTTCAGCAGCTGTTTGCCTCCTACCCATACATGCCGTACGCAATCCCGGCCGCCTGAGTAGATCAGTTGCGATACAGGATCATAAACGGGCTGCTGTGCAAGACGGGACAGGTCGAACGCCGCTATGTCAGCAAATTTGCCGATTTCCAGCGAGCCAGTGTGATCTTCCAGACCCAATGCCCTAGCCCCATTAAGTGTGGCCATTCGCAGCGCCCGGTGTGCATCCAGTGCCGTGGCCGATCCTGCAACGGCCTTTGCCAGCAGAGCAGCCGTGCGCGTTTCGCCCAGCAGATCCAGGTTGTTGTTACTGGCAGCACCGTCCGTGCCGATGGCTACATTGACACCCGCTTCCCACAGTCGCTCGACTGGGCAGAATCCGCTTGCCAGCTTCAGATTCGATTCGGGGCAGTGAATGACGCTGCAGTTGTGCTCGACCAGCAGAGCCATGTCTTCATCATTTACCTGAGTCATGTGTACCGCTTGAAAGCGAGGCCCAAGAAGCTGCAGGCGAGCGAGGCGGGCCAGCGGGCGCTCCCTTTGTGTGCGAATGGCTTCCTGCACTTCATAAGCCGTTTCGTGAACATGCATATGAATGCCAGCATCCATTTCTGCTGCGAGTGTGCGGATGCTTTCGAGGTTACCGTCCGAAATGGAATAAGGAGCGTGCGGACCAAAGGCTATGCTCAGCCTGGGGTGATGCTTGAGGTCGTCGAACAGTGCTACGGCCTTGCGTAACGCTTCCTCTGCGCCTCGTGAGCCAGGTGTTTCGCCGTCAAATACCGTGACGGCGATCTGTGCCCTGACCCCATGCTTGTGGACCAGTTCGCTGACGATTTCAGGGAAGAAATACATGTCAGAAAAACAGCTAATGCCGTTCTGGAGTTGTTCAGCAATGGCGAGATCAGTGCCGGCACGAACGAAGTGCTCATCAACCCATTTCTTTTCTGCCGGCCAGATGTGTTCGCGGAGCCAGGTCATCAAGGGCAGGTCATCGGCCAGGCCCCGGAACAGGGTCATGGCAGCATGCCCGTGCGCATTCACTAGTCCGGGCGTGAGCAACATCCCGCTGAGATCGAGTGTTTCTTTGGCCGTGTAGTGGACGATCTCTTCGCGAGGAGCGATCAGGGCTATTCGTCCATCGCGGATGCCAAGCGCATGGTTCTTTAAAACGACACCGGCTGGCTCTACCGGTACAAGCCAGGTAGGTAATAGAAGCAGGTCAAGGGGTTCTGGGTGAGTATGCGACATAGAAGGCATCAGACTGATCGATATAGTAGCCAGTGTAAGGCCTGCGCAGAGCAGTTTGAAGGACAGCAAAGCACGGTGACGAGCCAAGCATTGGGTCATAGAAGGAGGCGGTCATTCTGTAAAGGCAGAAACACTTAGAATGTACTTGACGCCTCATTCTGCCGGCCTATAATGCGCACCTTCTCCGGCGCAGGCCTTGG
>ERZ1673962.130-NODE-130-length-62572-cov-3.928212_pt1 | contig 62572 bp, 44 predicted proteins | sample MGYA00580188_ERZ1673962 | MGnify/ENA primary metagenome ERZ1673962 (study PRJEB41334, sample SAMN05608104) | rock metagenome | biome: terrestrial subsurface; feature: shale formation; material: shale | place: USA: Pennsylvania ... | reverse complement strand
CGCCATACATGATGTCGAATTCCACCTGTTTGAACGGCGGAGCGACTTTGTTTTTGACGACTTTGACGCGGGTTTCGGAACCGACCACCTCGTCGCGGTCCTTGATCGCGCCAATGCGGCGAATGTCCAGACGCACAGAAGAGTAGAATTTCAGCGCGTTGCCACCGGTCGTGGTTTCGGGCGAGCCGAACATGACGCCGATTTTCATCCGAATTTGGTTGATGAAGATCACGGTGCATTTGGAGCGTGAAATCGAGCCGGTAAGTTTGCGCATCGCCTGCGACATCAAACGCGCATGTACACCGACCGAGCTGTCGCCCATATCGCCTTCAAGTTCGGATTTCGGCGTCAAGGCCGCAACCGAGTCGACAACCACAAGGCTCACCGCGCCGGAGCGCACCAAAGTGTCCACGATTTCAAGTGCTTGTTCGCCGGTGTCAGGTTGGGAGATCAGCAGCTCATCCAGATTCACGCCCAGTTTGCGGGCATAGATCGGATCAAGCGCATGTTCGGCGTCGACAAAAGCGCAAACGCCGTTTTTCTTTTGCTCTTCAGCGACGCAATGCAACGTCAGGGTGGTTTTACCGGAGCTTTCCGGGCCGTAGATCTCAACGATCCGGCCTTTCGGAATGCCGCCAATGCCAAGCGCGATGTCCAGACCAAGCGAGCCCGTCGAGGTGGATTCAATCTCTTGCACCGGGTTGTCCGCGCCAAGGCGCATGATCGACCCCTTGCCAAATTGCCGCTCAATTTGCGCCAGCGCACTGTCGAGCGCCTTTTGCTTTTCGCCATCTTTTTTGGTCATGTTCGCCGCCGTAGCCATTGTTCACTTCCTTATTTCACACCAAATCTCGCACGGCAACGGGTGCAAATAAGTCACCTCATGCGGCGGTCTGGGACTGTTCTTGTTCGCCTCTTGTTCTCACGGATCTTTATGAGGACAAAAAGAGAACATTTCAACTCAATTCTTAACATTCCAATTTAAAGACAAATTGCACTGCTAATATTTAACAAATCGTTTACCGTGAAAGAACTGCTGAAAAATAATTCTATAGACAAATATGCCTTTGTTTATGAAAGGAAATCCTCCAGATAACCAAAAAAGACGCCGTCTCATCTTTAGTAGAACTGCGCCTGAACCGTGGCCGTCAGTTCCGACAGGGAAAACGGTTTGGGCAGGAACACCGAATTGGGGATGCGCGCCTGTTGTTCGGTGAAATGGTCTTCGGCATAGCCCGAGACAAACACCACTTTCACATCCGGCCGGGTTTTCAGGGCTTCCGAGACCCAGCTTGGCCCATCCATCCCCGGCATGATCACGTCAGAGACAAACACATCAATATGCAGACTGCTGTCATCAAGCGTTTCCAAAGCCTCTTCGGCATTTTCCGCCTCGATCACCGTATAGCCCCGCAACCGCAGGGCGCGCGAGGCAAAGGCACGCACCGGTGCCTCGTCTTCGACCAACAGAATCACCCCGGAGCCGCGTTCGGCGGGCACAGATGCGTCAGGAATCGGTTTGTTTGCCGCCTCGACCACCGCCTCAGCCCGCGCGGTATGCGCAGGCAAAAAGATGGTAAAGGCAGTACCAGACCCGACCACGGAGTCCAAAAAGATAAAACCCCCGGTCTGTTTGATGATCCCGTATGCCGTGGATAGACCCAGGCCCGTGCCCTCGCCCGTCCGTTTGGTGGTGAAAAACGGCTCAAACACTTTTTGCAACCGCTCGGGCGGAATGCCGATCCCCTGATCTGAGACGCTGACCACGACATATTCGCCTGCAGGCACCGTGGCTCGATCTCGGGTCAGGGCCTGGCGCAGCACTTCGTTACGGGTTTCGACCTTGATCTCCCCGCCCGTCGGCATGGCGTCACGGGCGTTCACCACAAGGTTCATGATCACTTGTTCAAGCTGACGTTTGTCGACCCGGATCGGCAACAGGCCCGCGTCGTGACTGAGGGTGAGGGTCACTTTCTCCCCAACCAGCCTGTTCAGCAAATGGGTCAGATCAGACAGGGTATCGCGCAGGTCAATGACCTCGGGCTTGAGGGTCTGTTTGCGTGAAAAGGCCAACAATTGACCAACAAGAGACGCGGCACGGTTGGCGTTTTGGTGAATTTGGACGAGATCGCCATAATCCGGGTCGGACTTGTCGTGACGCAGCAGCAACAGGTCACAATGGCCGGAAATGGCCGTCAAAAGGTTGTTGAAATCATGTGCTACGCCACCAGCCAACTGACCGATGGCCTGCATTTTCTGGCTTTGAACGAATTGCGCCTCAAGCGATTTCAGCTCGGTTGCATCTGAGAGCACCGCGATCAATTCGATCTCATCTCCCTTGCCTTCGACCCGGCTCAGGGTGATTTGCAGGAATGTATCGTTTTGCGGCCGCGCCGCGCGGACAAATTCCGGCTTGCGCGCCCGCGCCATGGCCACATCCGTCACCCAATCCTGCACAGGCCGTCCCAGCCCTTCGACCAAATCGCCGAGTCTGAGTTGATCATGGGCCATGATCGACAAAAGTTCGCGCGCGGGTCGGTTGGATTGTAAAATCCGACCATCAACAGAGACTTTCAAAAGCGCCACAGGCAGCGCATCAAAGGCGTCCCATTCGCCCACAGAGGGGGTTTTTTCCGGCAAGAAATACACTTCCTTGCGCCCAGAGCCACCCGTTTCAAACTGGGCCACACGGGCATAGACGCGCCCTTCGGCACCCGACAAAACATGCACATCACCATGGCGGAGCGGCAGGTCGGTCACCACCCGATCCAAGGTCTTTTCGCGATGACCGATCAAGCGGCGCATGGCCTCATTCATAAACAGCACCGCGTTGTTTTTGCTCAGGGTCATCATCGGCAGAGCCAAAGCCTCGCCGTCCAGGGAGCTGCCCTTTTCGACCATATCGTCCAGGCGCCATAAAAACCCGTCCTCCCCGATCATATGCACACCCAGGCGCACATGACCGTGGCGCATCACCACATCTTCGCGCGCGCCGCCCTTGGCCAAAGCCCGCGATTGCAGCCGCGCCAAAGTGGTGGCTGGAGCAGCAAAAAGATCCTCAAGGGCCACCAAAAGCGTCTCTCCGCCCCGCCCGCCAAACCGCTTGATGGCGGCCCGGTTTTCATAGCCGATCACACCATCAAGATCTGTGGTGAAACAAGGCGCCGCATCATTGGCCACAAATTGGGCCAGAGCGTTGTGCACACGTTTACGCGCGATTTTGCGCAGATGGGTCAGCACACGCACCAGAATGGCGGCCCAAAGCAGAACGGCCCCCGTACCAAAAGCCAAAAGACCAAACCGCGGCAGCGGCAACACCAGAGCCGCGCCACAAAGCAAAAGCCCACCAATGGCAATGGTCATACTATAAGGAGCAAGGCGCTCGGCTTGTTTAGACAATGGGCCCGCTGTCATGCTGACGCTCGTCACAAATCCCCCCTCGTCGTGCAATGCACGCCATTCTAAACGTGCAGTGCACGCCATTCTAAACGCGCTTAACACGCGACTTTTGGGGCAGAATGCCCCAGGCTGTCCGGTGGATCGAGTCATCCCGATCCGTTCCTCTCTTGTGCGATAATTTGGTTAATGACGCTTTAAGAGCGGAGGTTGGGATGAGGATAAACGTCGAAGAACTATCGGTAAAGTTGTATTGTTAACCTTTATTGCCCCTGAAAAGGGTTTTAAAGGTCATCTCAGAGCACAACAGCGCGCTGAAACACCGCAATGAAAAACCCGTCACCGCCCTCAAGCGGGCTGACGTGGCGGCTCATGCGCAGGGAGAACTCGGGGTGGCGCGCGGCGAATTTGGCCACTTGATCGTCGTTTTCGACTTTGAAAAGCGAACAGGTGGCATAGGCCAGATGGCCACCGGGTCGGACACGCGGCGCAACTTCGTCCAGAATATCCGCCTGAATTTGCACCAAATGCGACAGCCGGTTTTCGGTTAACGCCCATTTGCCCTGTGGGCTGCGTGAAAACGCACCAGACCCGCTACAGGGCACATCGCACAGGATCAAATCATAGGACTTGGCCAATTCGGATGTGCGGGCCAAAGCAATGTCAATCCCGGCGCGGGATGCGCGTGGGGCGATGTCCTGCATCCGGGCGGGATCAATGTCATGGGCGGTCAATTTCACATCCACGCGCGCACCGATGGCCAAGGCTTTGCCCCCGCCGCCGGCGCAATAATCCAAAACCGATTGGCCGGGTTCCAGCGGCAAAACATCAAGGATCGCCTGAGATCCAACATCCTGAATTTCAACCAGTCCGGTGAGATAGGCCTGAGACCGGGCCACAGCACGAGCATTGCGGGTGACTTTGAGCGCGGTGTCGCACAGAGGATGCGGCACGGCGTCAATGTCGTCTTTGTGCAAAGCCTCACAGGCGCTGTCCAAGGTCGCCTTGCGCGGATTCACCCGTAAAAACACCTCGGAGCGATGGCGCAACAGCTCAAGGGCAGCATCCGCATCGGCGCCCAAAGTCGCATCATACAGCGGCAAAAGCCAGTCCGGGCAATCCAATCGCACACCGCGCGGCGCGCTCGAAAGCGGCGCGGGTAGCGCGCGTTCGCCCTCATGCAAGGGGCGCGGCGCAAAGCGGTCGGTGCAAAAAAGCGTGTCGGGATCGGTGCCCGCCGCACGCAACGCCCCCAGGATCAATTGCCGACCGGAGGGGCGCTCGCCCGCCCCACCGAGCCAGGCATAAGAGCGCATGCAACGGATTGCATCAAACACGAGATCGCGGATCGCGGCGCGGTCTTTCGACCCGGCATAGCGGTGGCCGCGCGCCCATGTTGTCAGCACCCGTTCGGCATTTTCGCCGACGAGAACATCATCCAGAATTTCGATTGCGGCGGAAAGGCGAGCGGCTGGTGTCATGATGTAGCGAAAACAGGTTCCATATGAAAAAGCAACGGGGACTTACCGCGATCTGCGCCAAGCCCCCGTTTGTATTTGGTCAAACCCACCTCAGCCGACGCGGTAGTTCGGGCTTTCGCGGGTGATTTGCACATCATGGACATGGCTTTCTTTCAGGCCCGCACCGGTGATTTTGACAAAACCACAGTTTTTGCGCATCTCAGCCACAGTGGCACAGCCGGTATACCCCATGGCCGCGCGCAAACCGCCAACCATTTGGTGGATCACAGCGCCCGCCGGGCCTTTATAGGCGACTTGGCCTTCGATGCCTTCGGGCACGAGTTTGTCAGAGGCCGCGTCTTTTTGGAAATATCGATCCGCCGAGCCGCGCGCCATGGCCCCCAAGGACCCCATGCCACGGTAGGCTTTGTAAGAGCGGCCTTGATACAAGATCACTTCGCCCGGAGACTCGTCCGTGCCTGCAATCATCGACCCGACCATGGCCACCGAAGCCCCTGCCGCGATGGCTTTGGCAAAATCGCCGGAGAATTTGATGCCGCCGTCCGCGATCACCGGCACATCGCCCGCCGCCTTGGCGCAATCCATGATGGCGGTCAGTTGTGGCACACCCACCCCCGCGACCATGCGCGTGGTACAGATCGACCCCGGACCGATGCCGACCTTGACCGCATCCGCCCCCGCCGAAATCAGCGCCTTGGTGGCTGCGGCTGTGGCGACGTTGCCGGCGATGACCTGAACGTCTTCGCGATAGTTTTTCAAGCGCTCGACCGCCATGGCAACACCTTCAGAGTGACCATGCGCCGTGTCGATGACGATGAGGTCACAGCCCGCATCAATCAGCGCCACGGAGCGCTCAAAGCCTTCGTTGCCCACGGTGGTGGCAGCACCGACGCGCAACCGACCAAGGTCGTCTTTGCAGGCCGACGGGTGCAGCACGGCTTGTTCGGTGTCTTTGAGGGTCAACAACCCGGTCAGATGGCCATTGGCATCGGTGACCAAAAGTTTCTCGATCCGGCGCGCTTTCATCAGCGAAATCGCCTCATCTCGATCCGCAGGCTCGTGCAGGATCGCGAGATTGTCCGAGCTCATCACCTGCGAGACAGGCGTGTTGTCGGAGGTGGCAAAGCGCATGTCCCGGTTGGTGACGATACCGACCACGCGGCGATCCGCATCCACCACCGGGAAGCCGGTGAAATTATACTGGGCGCACAGCTCTTTGGCATCCGCGATGGTTTGATCGGCGGTCAGGGTGATCGGGTTATACACGATCCCGCTTTCAAAGCGTTTGACCCGGCGCACCTCGTCGGATTGCCGTTTGATGTCGAGATTGCGGTGAATGACACCGATCCCGCCCATCTGGGCCATGGCGATGGCCATGCGGCCTTCGGTGACCGTGTCCATGGCTGAGGACATCAAAGGGATGTTCAACCGGATTGATTTGGTGACAAATGTCCCTGTGTCTGCCGTTGAGGGCAGGACAGAACTGGCCGCAGGAACCAGCAAAACATCATCAAAGGTAAGGGCCTCGCGAATCTCCATCGGGTCTCTCCATGGGGGATACGGTTTGGCACGTCCCTATTACATGGATGCCCCCCTATGGAAAGGGCGTTTTGCCGTTTTTCGTGACGCACCACGCAATATTTAGGGCCGCACTCCAGTTGGAAACGGCCCTATAGCGTCGATTTCAAAGCTGTTAAGACCTCAGACAGAGGCGGCGTTGGTGGCTTTGGACAGTTTGCCCTTGGTCCAAATCTGCATGATTTTGGCGGCAATGTAGACGATCACCAAGGAGGCCGCGACCAGGACCAGACCGCCGATCACGCGAAACGGTGTGGGCGAGACTGTGGCGGCGGCAAACATCAGATTGACAAAGGCCACCAGGGGAAAGGTGAAAGCTCCCCAGAGCGCCGAGAAGTCACCTTTGGTCAAATATCGGATCGCCAAAAGCGCCACGATGAAAACGGAGAGACCCACCCAGGCAAAGGCCACGGCCAGCGTGGTATAGCCCAAAAACGTCGCCACGATGCCAAAGAGCGAGAGCGGCGACAGGTGGATGGCCAAGAGGGGACGCAACGGCGGCGGCACGTCGGATTTGGCGAATTGCACGGCGGAGATCACATAGATCGCGGCGGCTATCGGCAAGGTGGTGGCAAAGATGAACTGCGACAGGCCGATCCAGCCCAAGGGCACGGCGGCCAAGGGTGCGATGATGAAGCCGACGAAGGTCAGATGCCACACCGGCGTGACCCGGCGTTGTTCGACTGGACCCAGCGCAAAGGAGCGAATGGTCAAGATCGCTACGATGACTTGGGCCGCGAGAGCCAAGACCAAGACGGTTTTGGCGAATGCGACCGAATAGGGCACAAGCACGGCGGCAAACAAAAACCCGCTCGCCGCCCCGGCGGACAGCCCAGCCCGACCTGGTAAGATACGCAGATCATCGGCGACAACGCCCGGACGGCGCACGCGAAATAGGCCACGAGCGCGAAAACATACAAAAGCGACACCGCCCCCAAGATCATTTCCCCGATCCACGCGGGCCCGGCCATGACTTTGGCCGCGTTGCGCCAGGCAAGACCAAGGCCCAAGAGCCCCATGATCGGCGGGAAAATCGCCGGCGGCGTGGCGCGCCAAATGCCTTTTGGGGCCGTGTTGAACGGTTTGGGCATGATGCGGGGCGGAGTGTGCGACATGTTCGGGCCTTTCGCGCAGATATTGCAGGGGATGAATACCACCCTGCCCGGCTCAGAGGAAGCTATTGCGCAGCGCCGTGTTGTCGCGGGCTAAATATGAGGTTAAGGACAGCCCCGAGGAACTGCCCTTACCTCATGTTCGATGGCTTAGTCTTTTGGCCGCATACTCAACCCATTGGCAAAAAGATGGACCTTTGCGGGATCGGCGGTGAGTTTGACCTCAGTGCCGCGCAGATTGTTGTGGATGCCGGGGAGTTTGGCGATCAGCGGTTCTTGACCCCGCTCGGGCACGAAATACAACAACGTCACCTCGCCCAAGGCCTCAATAATATCCACCGTGCCGTTCAGGATCGCCAATTCATCCGTCAGCACCATGTCTTCCGGGCGCACGCCAACATTGACGCGCCGCCCCATGTCCGAGGCTTGGGTCGGGATGGCGGAAATGGCAATGCCTTCACCGTCAAGTTTGACCTTGGTCTGCGCGCCCGTCTCGATGATTTCGCCGGGCAAAAGGTTCATCGCCGGAGAGCCGATAAACTGTGCCACAAATTCATTGTCGGGGCGTTCATAGAGATCGAGCGGCGAGCCGACCTGTGCGATGCCTTTGTTGGCCAAAACCACAATGCGGTCGGCCAGTGTCATGGCCTCAACCTGATCGTGGGTGACATAAACCATGGTGCTGTCTGGCATCGACTCTTTGAGCTGGGCAATCTCCAACCGGGTGGCGACACGCAGGGCGGCGTCCAGGTTGGAAAGCGGTTCGTCAAACAGATAGACTTTCGGGTCACGCACGATGGCGCGACCGATGGCGACCCGTTGACGTTGCCCGCCCGAGAGCGCTTTTGGCAGGCGGTCCAGATAGTCGTCAAGCTGCAAAATCTTTGCGGCTTTGGTCACCGCCGCGTCGATCTCTTCTTTGGATTTCTTGGCAATTTTCAACGAAAATGCCATGTTATCATAGACCGTCATGTGCGGGTAAAGCGCATAGGATTGAAACACCATGGCGATGCCGCGTTGGGCGGGCGGCACATCGTTCATTCGCTCGCCATCAATCTCGAACGTGCCGCCAGAGATTTTTTCTAGGCCCGCAATCATCCGTAAAAGCGTGGATTTGCCGCAGCCCGACGGGCCGACGAACACGATCAATTCGCCGGTTTTGATGTCGAGATTGATGTCCTTGAGGACTTCGACTTTGCCGCCATAGGTCTTGGCGACATTCTCCAGTTTCAGATCTGCCATAGTCTCTCTCCCCTCGCCTCTTGGATGTTTTCGCGCAGCATGATTGCCGGTTGCCACGGTCCAAGATGCAGTTTTCCGTCCTCCATCGGCGAGGCGGAATTCAATTCGCTGCCGACCTGATACCAATCGCCCTTTGGCGTCTCCAACGTGGCCGGTTGATCCGACAGGTTGAAGGCACAAAACAGCTCTTCTTCGTCATTCTTGCGGGTGAAGATCAAACAGGTATCTTCGACCCGCATATCCACCATCTCACCGGTTTTGAGCGCCTGATGCGCATGGCGAAAGGCAATCGCGCGACGGTAGTGATGCAGCAAGGCACCCGGTTCTTCTTCCGATTGCGCCACCGCCAGCGGCAAATGATCGGCGCTCACCGGCAACCATGTTTGTCCAGAGTTGGAGAAACCACCGTGATGGTTCGAGCGTTCCCATACCATCGGCGTGCGACAGCCATCGCGGCCTTTGAAATCCGGCCAGAATTGGATGCCGTAAGGGTCTTGCAGGTCTTCAAAGGCCAGTTCGGCCTCCGGCAGACCCAGCTCTTCGCCCTGATAGATACAGGCCGATCCGCGCAGGCACATCATCAAGGTAGTAAAGGCGCGCGCGCCCGCCGGGCTGAGATTCCAGCGCGTCATGTGGCGCACCACATCATGATTGGAATAGGCCCAACAGGCCCAACCATCCGGGGCGGCCTCGGCGACGTTGTCCATCACCTCTTTGATGTATTCCGGCGACGGCGTGTCCCCAGACAACAGCTCGAACGCATAGCACATATGCATGAGATCATTGCCCTTGGTGTATTCGCCGAGGATCTCCAATCCGCGCTGTTCATCCCCGACTTCGCCAACCGCCGCCGCATTGTGCGGCTCCATCACCGCGCGCAGCTTGCGCAGGAACACAAGGTTCTCAGGCCGGGATTTGTCATAGATATGCTCTTGCCAGTTGTACGGATTGACCGCTGGCGCAGTTTTTGCCGTGCGCCGTTCGGGAGCCAAAGGAGGATTGTCGCGCAACTCGGCGTCATGGGTGTAAAAGTTGATCGTGTCCAAACGGAACCCATCCACCCCACGCTGCAACCAGAATTCGGCCACGTCCAAAAGCGCGGCTTGCACTTGCGGTTCGTGGAAATTCAAATCCGGCTGCGAGGTCAGGAAGTTGTGCAGGAAATACTGCATCCGGCCCGCGTCCCATTGCCAGGCAGAGCCGCCAAAGATCGACAGCCAGTTGTTCGGCGGCGTGCCATCCGGTTTGGCATCGGCCCAGACGTACCAATTGGCCTTGTCATTGTCATGTGAGCTGCGGCTTTCCTTGAACCACGGGTGTTGATCCGAGGTGTGCGACAGGACGAGGTCGATCAGAACCTTGACACCATATTGATGCGCCGTGTCGATCAGCGCGTCGAAATCTGACAGATGGCCGAACATCGGGTCCACGTCGCAGTAATCCGAGACGTCATAGCCGAAATCCTTCATCGGCGAGGTGAAGAATGGCGAAATCCAGATCGCGTCAACGCCCAGCGAGGCGATATAGGGTAAGCGTTGGACGATGCCCAACAGGTCGCCAATACCGTCGCCATTGCTGTCTTGGTATGAGCGCGGATAGATCTGATAGATCACAGCGCCGCGCCACCAATCTTTTTCGCGCGTAAAGGGTTTCATGGGGGAGGAGGAGATTACGTTCATGCAAGATGCTCTTTGATTTTTCGCTGATTATTTAACAGACCCGGCCAGCAGGCCGCGGACGAGGTATTTTTGCATAAAGAAGAAGACGGTCAGCGGCACCGCGATCGACACGAAGGCCGCCGTGGCCAGGATTTCCCAATTGCCGCCGCGTGTGCCCAGAAGTTCGACGATCTGGCGGGTCATCACCGTGGTGTCGCCGGAACTGTCGATCAGGAACACGAGGGCGACCAAAAGGTCGTTCCATGTCCATAGGAATTGGAAGATCGCGAAAGACGCCAGCGCCGGGAAGGACAGCGGCAGGATGATTTTGGTGAAAATCTGAAAATCCGTTGCGCCATCGACGCGGGCGTTCTCGATGATGTCTTTCGGCAGACCGACCATATAGTTGCGCAGCAGGTAGATCGCCAGCGGCAGACCAAAGCCCGTATGCGCCATCCAAACGCCAAGATAGCCCTTGGAGGACACCGCCTCACCCGGTTCAAACCCCAACAGCCGTCCAAGGCCGTTGACGGTGGCAAAGCGGCGTAGGTTGTCAGGGTCTGGTGTGCCCAAAAAGGCGATGGTCGCCTCCACCACCGCGCCGTGGAAACTGAGCAAGGGAATGAGCGCCAGTTGCAAAGGCACGACCAGCAACGCCACCACAGCCGCAATCAACAGCGCGCGTCCGGGGAAATCCATCCACGCCAAAGCATAGGCGGCAAAGGCCGCGATCAGGATCGGGATGATCGTGGCCGGGATGGTCACCGTGAAGGTGTTGAGAAAGGCCTTGCCCATCTTGTCGGTGGCCTGACCAGAAAACAGCACGGTTTTGTAGTTTTGCAAGGTGAAGGTTGGCGGCGTTTTGGCGGTCAAAAACACCCGTTCGCCGCGCGATCCGCTAAATTCCGTGGTTTTAAGCAGGGTGTAATCGCCATTTTCCGTGACGGTCAATTGCCCGTCCTCACCCAGATCGGCAGTGTCGCCGGGCTTGTAAGCATTGATGTCGCGCGAGGAGGTGCCCCAGACGGAAACGGTGCCAATCGGCAGGCCATCCTGTTCAAACAGGTTGCCTTCGATCACATAGGCGCCGTCGATCTGTTGCTGAAGCGCCGGATCGGCGGTGCGGATCATCACATTCTGCTCTTGCGGGAACAGGGCTTTCCACCAGCCGGAGCCGGAGATTTGATCCGCCGAGCGGAATGAGGAGACCAAAAGCCCCACGGTCGGGAACATCCAAAGAAAGACCAGAACGGCCACAGAAATGTGGACGGCCCAGGTCAAGGAGGACTTTTTGCCGGCAATATTGTCCATAGGTCCTGTCCTTTATTTCATTTCTTTGCGGGCGTTGTAGACGTTCCACACCAAGATCGGCGTGACCAAAAGCATGATCACCATCGCGGCGGCGGAGCCCACGCCCCAGTCATTGGCCCGGAACAATTTGTCATACATGTAGTTGGCCAAAACCTGGGTTTCCCATTGGCCGTTGGTCATCGCGAAGACGATGTCAAAGACCTTGAGCACGGTGATGGTGATCGTCGTCCAGACCACCACAATCGTGCCCATGATTTGCGGGATTTTGATTTTGAAAAAGATCTGAAACGGGTTGGCGCCATCGACAATCGCAGCCTCAATCGTTTCTTCGGGCACACCGCGCAAGGCGGCGGACAAGATCACCATTGCAAAACCGGTTTGAATCCAGATCAGCACCACCATCAGGAAAAAATTGTTCCAAAATGGCAGGGTCAAAAACGTATGCGGCTCACCGCCCAAAGCGACGAGGATCGCGTTGAGAATGCCGATCTGTTCGGTGCCCAACGGGCGCGCGTCATAGACCAGTTTCCAAATCACCGCCGCGCCGACAAAGGAGATCGCCATGGGCATGAAAATCAAAGACTTGGCAATCGCACCCCAGCGGATGCGGTCGGTCAATTGCGCCACCAAAAGCCCCATGGCAGTGGAGGCGGCAGGCACGACCAAAAGCCACAAGGCGTTGTTGCGCATCGCCTCCCAGAATTTCGGGTCGATCGACATTTTTCGGTAGTTTTCAAGCCCAATAAACGCCCCGCCCATGTCGCGATCTGTGAGCGAGAGGCGCAGCGTCTCAACCACCGGATAGGCCAGATAGAGGCCCAACGCCGCAAGTGCGGGGAACAGAAACAACCAAGGTCGGATCAAATTGGCGCGGTTGATGTTTCGGCCTGCGTGTGTGCCACGGGCCGGAAAAATCACCTTGTCCAAGAGAATATTGGAGAAATAGAAATAGCCGATGCAGGCGCTGACGCCGATAGCAATGGTCAAAAGACCTTGGACTGCTGGATGCATGTGCCCCTCCTTTTGCTTTGAGAGCCTCTTTGAGCTCCAAATCCGTCGTTTCTCAGCACATCGTGGTGCACTGAGCTTCGCTTATGTTCCGTCTCGGGGTCGATGGTTCTCTACATCCATCGAACACGAAAAGGCGATTTTGCGCAACTGCCGCGCTCCATCTGCTGCGGTGTTTTCAACCGTAACAGGAGTTCTGCGTCTTGCGATGTGAAATCTGTTTCCGGGGCCATGAAAACAGACTGTGGTCTCCCCTGCCCTTGGCCTGAACACACGGACAGCAAAGAGAAAGACGCAAGAGCAAAGGCGACCCGAGAACCAATCTTCCCGGATCGCCCGACATTGCCTGATTATTTCAGGGCATCCCAAGAGGCCTGAATATCGTCCGCCACGTCTTCGGCCGATTTACCGCCGGCGTAGTTGACCATTTCCGTCCAGAACGAGCCTGCGCCCACGCCACCCGGCATCAGGTCAGACCCGTCAAAGCGGAATGTTGTCGCGTTGAGCAAAATCTCGTTCATCGCCGCCGTCGGCGCATCGCCGAATTTCGACGCGTCCACGCCTTTGTGCGGCGTCAGGAAACCACTTTGGGACATCCAGGCTTCGTGGGCCTCAGGAGTCTCAAGGAACTTGATGAACTCCTGTGCCGCCGGGCTGTCATTGGTGATGGCCCACAAGGTGCCAGCACCCAAAACCGGATTGCCGAGGTCTTTTTCAGCATAGGATGGGAAGTAGAAGAAATCCGCGTCTTCGCCGACAACCGTGCCTTCCGGGAAGAAGGCCGGAATGAAGGACGCCATACGGTGCATGTAGCACTGCGGCGGCGAGGTGAAGAGACCTTTCGGACTGTCGCGGAAGTCGGTCGAGGCCACGGCCCCTGCTCCACCAGACACATAAGCGTCATTGCGGGCGAACCAGCCGAATTCTTTGATCGCCTCAACGATGCGCGGATCGTTGAACGGGATCGAGTTGTCGACCCAACCGTCATAGACATCCGGGGTTTGGGTGCGCAGCAACAGGTCTTCGACCCAGTCAGTCGCCGGCCAGCCGGTCGCACCGCCGGATCCCAAACCAATACACCACGGCGTTTCGCCATCGGCGACGATTTGGTCGGTCAGGGCTTTGAGCTCTTCCATCGAGGTCGGGATGTCATATCCGGCATCTTCAAAGTTTTCCGGCACATACCAGACCAGAGATTTCAAATCGACCTTGTAGAAAAAGCCATAAAGCGCGTCGTTGCCGTCAGGGCCCGCGTAAGTGCCCAGATCAATCCAGGATTGACCCGCCGCATAATTTTCTTTCACCCACTCTTCGGTGCCTGCAGGCAGCGGTGTGAGGAAGCCGCGTTTGGCCATATCTGCCGCAAGACCCGGCTGTGGGAACACAGCGACGTTCGGGGCAGAACCGGCTTCGGCGTCGATCATAATTTGTTGTTCAAAACTGTCAGACCCAACGTAACGCACATCCGCGCCGGTCTTTTCTTCAAAAATGGCGAGCACTTTTTCGACCATTTCCTGGTCAGCACCGATCCAAGGGCCTGCAATCGTCAATTGTTGGCCAGCAAGGTCTTGTGCCTGCGCCGCACCCGCGAGCAAAGCCAGAGTGGCCGCCCCCGTAAGAAGTGTCTTTTTCATGTAAACCTCCCAGTTTTCATACCCCGACATGGGCACACTAAGCCTAGCGCTATCAGGTGAGAAATCAAACAGTTTCCAAACACCCAAAGCGCTTTGACACGCCGTAGATTCCCTCAAGTTATCCTAAGAGTCAATGACAACGATCAACCTTTCGGGGTTCACTGTGCGAAAATACCCCGTATAAGGTTTCCCTTACGGCAGATCTCTGATGTGACGACATAAAAACGACCAATGGCATATCGGAATACTGCCCAAAGCCGCTTTACCTGTGGCCAAAGAACCGTCTAGCGTGGCAGTCAGCCAACCAAACACTACGAATAAAATACTACGAATAAATGGATGCCCCATGAATCTCAAAGAGCTTTCAGAACTGCTTGGCCTGTCTCAGACAACCGTGTCACGCGCCCTGAACGGCTACCCCGAGGTGTCAGAGAAAACCCGAAAAAAGGTCGAAGCCGCAGCCAAACAGCACAATTACACGCCCAATACGCGGGCCCGTGGTCTGGCCACCGGGCGCAACCATGCGGTGGGGCATGTGATTCCCCTCTCCACCGAACATGAGGTGGTGAATCCGGTCTTCACCGACTTTATCGCCGGGGCCTCAGAGGTCTATTCGCGCGAAAACTATGACATGCATTTGACGGTTGTGCCCGATGCCTCTGAATCAGATGCCTACCGCAAAATCGCCGCCAAAGGCTCGGTCGATGGCGTCATCGTGCATGGCCCGAAAGACGACGACCCGCGCATCAAGTTGTTGCGCGAGATCGGGATGCCTTTTGTCGTGCATGGCCGATCTGGCTCGACGGACGAGCAGCAATATTCCTGGGTCGACATGAACAACACCCGCGCCTTTGAACGGGCCACCCAGTTTTTGCTCGATCTCGGCCATCGGCGCATCGGCCTTTTGAACGGCTTGGAAACGATGGATTTCGCCGCCAAACGACGCCTCGGCTATCGCGCGGCGCTTGAACAGGCTGGTGTGCCCGAAGACGAAACCCTCTGCTACTCCTCTGAAATGACAGAGGAATATGGATTTTCAGCGACGACGAAAATGCTCGCCTTGGAGAGCCCACCCACTGCTTTGCTGGCCTCGTCGATCATCGTCGGCTTTGGCGTGCGCCGCGCGCTTGATGCGGCGGATTTGAAAATTGGAAAAGACGTTTCGCTGATCATCCATGATGACGATCTCTCCTACCTGCGCAACGGCAACAGCGAACCGATTTATACCGCCACCCGGTCTTCTGTGCGGCAAGCCGGACGGATTTGCGCCGAAATCTTGATGGATATGATCGTCAATCCCAACCGTCCGGCGCAGCATGTGCTTTTGGATGCGGAGTTGATTATCGGCCACACCACCGGTCCCGCACCGCAGGGCTGAGCCTCCACACAACCGCGCCTTTCGCCAAACGCCCTGATCCAGACAAAGAATCTTTAAAACAAATCATCAAAGCGCTTTGACATCCCGTGAACTCCACCTAAAACGTTATAGACTCATTGAAATGGCCACTCACCTCACCTCAGATTCCTTTAAATTTGAGGCGACCCGGTGTCAGGCAGGCCGAAACCAAACACGACCCCCGAAAGGACTCCCCATGATGGGCCGCACAAAAACACGGCAGCTTTTGACCCGAAAAGATTTCCCGGACGACTTTATATTTGGGGCCGCCACGGCCGCCTATCAGGTCGAAGGCCATCAATTCGGCGGCGCGGGCTCGACCCATTGGGACACGTTTGCCGCCACTCCCGGCAATGTGATCAACGCCGAAGACGGCGCGAAAGCCTGTGATCAATATCACCGTTATGGTGAGGATATGGACCTGTTGCAGGCCGGGCATTTCGACGCTTACCGGTTTTCGACAAGCTGGGCACGGGTGCTGCCCGAGGGGCGTGGGCAGGTCAACCAAGAGGGCTTGGATTATTACGACCGCCTCACCGACGCCATTTTAGAGCGTGGGTTGCAGCCGCATCAGACGCTCTATCATTGGGAAATGCCCTCGGCTTTGGCCGATCTGGGCGGCTGGACCCACCCGGATGTGCACAATTGGTTCGGCGATTATGTTGAGATCATCGACGCCAAAATCGGCGACCGCATGGCCTCGATCGCCACGATCAACGAACCGTGGTGCGTCGCCTACCTGTCGCATTTCATCGGCGCCCATGCGCCCGGAAAACGCGACATCCGCGCCACCTCCCGCGCCATGCATCATATTCTCAAAGCCCACGGTGAGGCGATGACCCGGCTGCGTGCCAAGGGCCGGGACAATTTGGGCATCGTGTTGAATTTCGAATACCCGACCCCGGCCTCAGACGCCCCCGAGGACATCAAAGCGGCAGCCGTTCAGGACGCGATCTACAACCGCTGGTTCATCGAAGCGATCACCAAAGGCACCTACCCCGCCGAGGCACTCGAAGGCTTCGCCCCGCATATGCCAACCGGCTGGGAGAATGATCTCAAGACCCTGATCCATCAGCCGCTCGACTGGCTTGGCGTCAATTATTACACCCGCCACATCCACGCCCATGATCCCGAGGCCGCCGCCTGGCCGCACACCAAAGAGGTCGCCGGACACCGCGCCACCACCCAGATGGGCTGGGAAATTTACCCGGAGGGGCTGCACCATTTCCTGACGTGGCTCTCGGAGCGCTATGTCGGAGATTTGCCGATCTATGTGACGGAAAATGGCATGGCTTGGGAGGATCATGTCCGAAACGGTGTGGTGAATGACCCAGAGCGCTGTGACTTTATCCAAGCCCACCTCGCCATGATGAAACAGGCGATTGAGGATGGCACCAATTTGAAAGGCTTCTTCTATTGGTCGCTTTTGGACAATTATGAATGGGCGTTTGGCTATGAAAAACGCTTTGGCATCGTGCATGTGGACTTTGAGACATTGCAGCGCACCCCCAAAGCCTCTTATCACATGTTCAAAGATATCTTGACGCGGAGCTGACCCATGAGCCGACATCCTGCTGACACCCTGACCCTTGTGGCCGATATTGGCGGCACCAACACGCGTGTGGCGCTGGCCCATGGGGTCGATCTTTTACCGGACACGATCCGGCGCTATTCCAACCGCAAGTTTCCGGGTCTGGAAACGGTGTTGCGGCAATATATTGGCGAAGAAGACGGCGTGGATTGCAAAGGCGCCTGTGTCGCCGTGGCCGGCCCTGTGCGTGACGGCGTTGGCACGATGACCAATCTGGACTGGACGATTGACAGCGACACGTTGCACCGCGCCACAGGCGCAGAGCATGTCGCCATCCTCAATGATCTTCAGGCCCAGGGCCACGCTTTAGGCTTTGTCAGTTCCGACAACATCCGCCCGGTGATTGCCGCCGCACCCGCCGCACCCGATGCAGTGCGCCTTGTGGTTGGGGTTGGCACCGGCTTTAACGCAGCACCTGTGTTTGAAACCGATACAGGCCGGTTTGTCGCCCCCTCTGAATGCGGTCATGCCAACCTGCCGATCCGCAATGAACATGAGCTTGAACTGTGCCAATTCGTCGAAACCGCGCATGGATTCCCGGCCGTTGAGGACGTTTTGTCGGGACGCGGACTTGAACGGGTCTATCTGTTCTTGGGCACGCAGGCGGGGGATGCGCATGAAAAATCTGCTGCCGAAATTATGGCCGGTGTCGAAGATGGCTCTGATCCCCGTGCCATTGAGGCCGCGCGGCTCTTTGTCAAAATTCTCGGCACTGTGGTGGGCAACCTGTCACTGATCCAATTGCCCTTTGGCGGCGTCTATCTTGTCGGTGGTGTGGCCCGTCACATCGCGCCCTATCTTGAGCCATTCGGTTTCTCGGACGCCTTCCGCGACAAGGGGCGCTTTGCCGGTTTCATGAAAAACTTTTCGGTTTCCGTGATTGAAGACGACTATGCCGCCTTGACCGGATGCGCCTCTCATATGCACAATATCTACCCGTAAATACCTGTTAAAATTTATAAAAAGGCTCCGAACGTCAAAGTTCGGAGCCTTTTTGCGTGATCAGATAAAAATGGAACAACGTAACTTCGTTTTAACTCCCTTGCCCTTACACCAGTCGATGTGACCGCAGATGTAAGGGAATTTTTAGATGTCTTTCCACTGCCGAAAATTAGGAGCGCCTGCATGACCACGCATGTTCAACTCCACGACCGGCTCGACTATCAATCCGTGGCTCCGCTTTTGAGCGAATTGAAATCCATCACCGACGCTGAGTTGGTGATTGACGCAAGCAATGTGCGCCATCTTGGCAGTCTGCCCCTTCAGGTGATCTTGTCCTGCGTCAAATCCCGTGCCGCCGAGGGCAAAACCACGCGTTTGGCCAATGCCTCCGACGGTTGCGTCGATATTTTGAGCCTTTTTGGCTTCTCTCCTGAAACCCTGACCCAACCGGAGGCCTGGACATGAGCCTTGAAGTCCTCGCTGTCGATGACAGCCGCACCATGCGAGATATGCTAAATCTCGCCCTCTCCTCTGCCGGCTTTACCGCCCATCTCGCCGAAGATGGCGTGCATGGCCTCGAAGTTCTCGAAGACATCGAACCGGATGTCATCATCACCGACATAAATATGCCCCGCATGGATGGGTTTGGCTTCATCGACGCCGTGCGCTCCGAGGAAAAATGGAGCCGCATCCCCATTCTCGTGCTGACGACCGAAAGCGCCGATGAGCTCAAAGCAAAAGCCCGCGCCGCAGGGGCAACCGGTTGGATTGTAAAACCATTTGATCCCGCCAAGCTCGTCAAGGCCCTTCAAATGGTTGCTGGTTAAGAGGTTCCTCATGTCCGACCCAATGGCAGAAATCCGCGCCTCATTCTTCATCGAATGTGAAGAACTCCTGGAAAGTCTTCAGGATGGCCTTCAAATGATGGATGACGGCGATACAGACTCGGAGACGATCAATGTCGTTTTCCGCGCCGTACATTCCATCAAAGGCGGTGCGGGTGCCTTTGGGCTCGATGACCTCGTGCGGTTCGCACACCGGTTTGAAACAGCCATGGACGAGGTGCGCACAGGACGTTTCGTCCCCGATGCCGAAGCCATCCGTCTCTTTTTTGCCTGTGCCGATATTCTGGGCGACCTGGTACGCGCCGCACGCGATGAGGAAACCGTCTCAGAGGATATCACCGGACCCGCGCTCGAAAAAATCGACGTGCTGGTCGGCTTGGAAGAGGAAGAAGAAGAAGAGCTCGACTTCACCCCGGCCACCCTCTCTTTTGATCTGGATATAGGTGGCGATCTGGGCGGGTTGCCCAACCTGCCGGTCCTCCCTGATCTAAGCACATTCCCAACCGCGTCTGAGACAGAAGATGAGATCACGGAGTTCTCTCCTGTTGGCGGCGCAAAAGGGTTTCAGGTGATTTTCAAACCTGAGGATTCCCTTTACGCCTCTGGCAACGAACCTCTCTACCTGTTCCGCGCCCTGCGTGACTTGGGTGACATCTCTGTCGTCTGTAAATGTAGCGCTCTTCCCGATCTCGATCACCTCAACCCGGACACTGGGTATCTGTCGTGGGTGGTAACGGTTCACACTGAGGAAGCGGAACTCTCTGTGCGCGAAGTCTTCGAATTTGTCGACGGCCTGTGCCTCCTCGAAATATCGCCGCTCTCTGGGCGCGCGCCAGCAGCACTTCCAGACCTGCCTCCGGCGATATCCGCGCCGGCCACTCCCCCCAAGCCGGAACAGGCCGCTCCTACGCCCTTGGTCCCGTCGCCTCCAATCATCCCCGACATCGAAATGCCCAACGCACCTTCGGCCCCCGTCGTAAAATCAGCACCAATCGCTTCGGTGTCCGACGACGCCGAGGATGAATTTTCGCTCTCATCCCCCAACGCGACGAGCGGCTCAACGAAAACAACCGGCACGCCCACACAACCGCGCGCCACTGTTCGTGTCGATCTCGAAAGAATTGATCGCCTTGTCAATCTGGTCGGCGAATTGGTCATCAATCAGGCGATGCTCAGCCAATCTGTCGCAGAAGCGGGCCTGCCTCCGAACTCTCCAGTTTCAACGGGGTTGGAAGAATTTCTTCAACTGACGCGCGACATCCAAGAATCCGTCATGATGATCCGCGCTCAACCGATTAAATCGCTCTTTCAACGCATGGGGCGTATCGTGCGTGAATCTTCTGCCTCTGTCGGTAAAGAGGTCAGACTTCACACCGATGGTGAAAACACAGAAGTCGACAAAACCGTTATCGAACGTCTGGCGGATCCGCTGACCCACATGATCCGCAATGCCGTCGATCATGGCTTGGAAAGCCCGGAAACGCGCCTCGCAGCAGGCAAACCTCGTGAAGGCCACGTGACCCTCACCGCGCAGCATCGCTCGGGTCGCATTGTCATTGAGGTGGCCGACGATGGTGCCGGCATCAACCGTGAGCGCGTGAAAGAAAAAGCGATCGAAAAAGGACTCATTCCTGCCGATGCACAGCTCTCAGAGTCCGACATTGACAACCTGCTGTTCTTGCCCGGCTTCTCGACGGCCTCAGCCATTTCCAACCTGTCCGGTCGCGGCGTCGGCATGGATGTCGTCAGAAGCTCAATCCAGTCTCTGGGCGGCCGCATCAACATCACCTCTCAGGAGGGAAAGGGCACAACATTTTCAATCTCCCTCCCTCTCACTCTCGCCGTTCTCGATGGTATGGTGGTGCGCGTGGCCGATGAAACACTTGTCGTTCCCCTAAATGCCATTCTCGAAACGCTCACCCTGACCGATGGAGATCTAAAAGCGCTCGGCCCAGAAACCCATGTTGTCCAAATCCGTGGCGGCTTTGTCCCTCTTCTCGACCTTGGTGCAGAACTTGGCTATCGCTCCCCATTGGACAGCTATGTCGGAGGAATTGTCTTGTTGATCGGTCAAGAAGACGGAAACCGGGCAGCGCTCGCTGTCGATGCAATCGAAGATCAGAGGCAAGTCGTCATCAAAGGTTTAGAGGGAAGCTATGGGCGCGTCCCTGGCATCGCCGCCGCCACAATTCTCGGCGATGGACAAATCGCGTTGATCCTCGATCCCATGGATCTTGTTAGCCAGGCTTCCGGTCGAACCAAAATCCGCCAGCCCCAGCATTCACTTGTAGGATAAGACAATGACTGACAACGAAAAACAGACTGACGCAACCTCGATCGAACTGTTGTCCTTCCGCGTTGGCGGCCAAGATTACTCTGTCGACATCATGTCGGTTCGCGAAATTCGAGGATCTGCCAGAGCAACCTCCCTACCGCATGCGCCTTTTTTTGTTAAAGGTGTCATAAACTTACGCGGCACAGTTCTTCCGATCATAGACCTCGCAGCAAGACTTGGGTTGCAAACCGGTGAAGATACAGAGCGCAACGTGATCATCGTGGTTGACCTCGGAGGTCGCACCGCGGGCTTGATGGTCGATGCCGTCTCGGACATCCTTGCGATCCCGTCAGAAGAAATGCAACCGCCGCCAGATTTGGCGGCAGATGACGCGCGCACATTTGTTTCTGCTCTTACGATCGTTGATGGCCGGATGATCCGCATTCTTGACTTGGAGGCAGTGATGCCGCCCCAAGGAGAGGAGGTCGCTTGAGCGAGCTATCCATCATAAAAGGCCGCCCGGCGATCGAAAGCACAATTTCGGACCAAGCATTTGCTCGAATTGCTAAAATTGCTCTGCGAGAAGCAGGCATTGTGCTCGCGCCCTCGAAAATTTCTATGGTTAAGTCTCGTTTAACACGACGTTTGCGCGCTCTTGGCATGTCCAGTTTTGATTCATATCTAGACATTGTCGAGGCCGGAACCGATCAATCAGAGATGGGCAACTTCATTTCAGCGTTAACGACGAACGTTTCCCATTTTTTCCGGGAAAACCATCACTTCGATTTCTTGGCAAAAGTCATCCTACCATCGCTTCAACAAAAACTCGCGAATGGGGGGAAAGTCCGTCTTTGGTCAGCCGGGTGTTCAAACGGTCAAGAGCCATATTCAATTGCCATGACATTGTTGAATGCGGACCCAAGCTTAGCACGGAAGAACCTTAAAATCCTTGCAACCGATATTGATCCCGAAGTTTTAACTTTGGCAAAATCGGCCCAGTACAAAGGCTCCCTGACCACGGGATTGACGGACGAAATCATCGCGAAACATTTCAGAAAATCCGAACAAGACGGTGAAGTTGTTTTAACTGTGAATTCAGATGTCCAAGATATGATTTCATTTCGTCAACTGAACCTACATGCCGAATGGCCAATGAAAGGTAGGTTTGACGCAATCTTTTGCCGAAATGTTGTGATCTATTTCGATGAGGAAACTCAAGTCCGTCTTTATCGTCGATATGCACAAGCGCTTGAAGAAGGCGGTTGGCTGATGCTCGGACATTCTGAACGCATTAACGATAGCGTCACCTCTCTGTTCAAGAATGCCGGTGTAACAACATATCAAACTGTTCGTACCGAGACCCCATCCAGCCCAGTTGAGGGTAGAAATAGCAAAGGATCCAACTAATGGCACTTCGAGATCAACTTCGTGTCATTGTCGTGGATGACATGTCCACAAGTAGAGGCCTTATCGCCAATGCGCTTGACTCATTTGGCATTCGAAATGTCGCAAGTGCCGCTGACGGGCCTTCTGCTTTGCAAAAACTGGCCGTAGCTCCAGTACATCTTGTCATTTCCGACTACAACATGCCAGGAATGGATGGGCTACAATTGCTGCACGCGCTTCGTTCCAATAGCGCGACGAGAGGTGTTGGTTTCCTCCTTATAACTGGGCGCGCAGATCGAGAGATCATTGACATGGGCAAACGTTTGGGAATGAACAATTTCCTCAAAAAGCCCTTCGATCCAGCCGGTCTAAGAGCGGCAATGGAAGCGATTGTGGGGAAACTGTGATGAAAGCAGTCCAAACAATCGCTGGCGTCACTCAAACCGTCGAAGAGGCGGCGGCGATTCCAATGGCGACTCTCAATAAACGCATCCAAGATGAAATGGTCGCCTTGGTTATTCTCGCCGCCGAGGTCCAGATCGCACTTGGCCCCACATTGGCAGAAGCAAAAACGCTCTCGCCAGCTGTCCAGCGCAGCCTCCAGGCAATCGATCGTCTTCACCAAACGCTGGATGATCTCCAGAGAGTCATGGGACATCTCGCATCTGCGAATGGCGAACAAGCCGTAAAAATAGAGCCGTTAAGTGACGTTATACGCCTCCGTCACCTTGCGCATAAACTTTTCGATAACATTGATGCCCCCTTCGCTCTCTCCGAAGATGACTCTGGCGAGATTGCTTGGTTTTGAAGGCATTTCAGAGAGATGGCCCTAGATTTTCAACCCGTTTGCAGCCTGATTCAGGTGGATTTTGATTTCAGTTCAGGCTGGAAATCTCTTCGGTTTTGTTTTGCTGTCATAGGCCTGATCAGGGGCGAAGAGGCCATGGTCGAGGGCTCTCCTTGCGTTGTTCAACCGAACGCCAGAACAGCCAAGCTATCGAATGCCGCGAGATTCTTTACCGATGGCGTACTCGGTTTTCCAAACTGACCTCAGAGCTTTCGGCGGAGAATATCCTACAACATCTCTCAGCCCAGCGTAACCACGCCATTGATATCACGGCTTCCTGCTGCCTATGTGCATGATGATCGCGATAAATCCCAACTTTCTCAAGCCGTTCAATACCACCGCCTTGAATGCACCCTATCTGCTGCTCAGCGCGGTCGTATGCTTCACCATCCTGACCTGGTTGAATTGAACTGTGATGGTGACGATTTCATCAGAACCTCTTGCGTTCAAAACGCCCTATCCGAAGAGATCGGCGGGAACGTAGCCCCCGACCTTCGCATCGGCCAGCCGGCGTCGGTGACCCGATGCGGAGACTCGCCGCCCAGAGATTTAAGAAACGAATGCCTCGCGCACATTGCGAAATGCACTCCCCATCATAAGATGGGTATCACCTCGCCGTCGCGGACCCCGCCGACAACGTGGAGCCGAGACAGCGGTTACACAGCGGGCGCCCGCCTCTTTGGAATTTCACAGGAGCCCGGGGATTCATCACCCCCCTTCCACAAGCCTCACCAGCCTAGGCAAGCACACGCTGTGCAGATCATAATGAGCAATGGCTCGGCGCCGGGCTTCCTGCCGCAACGCTAAGAAATGTTCCGGTTCTGCGAGGCATTCGATCAACTGTCGACTCCATCCTGAAACGTCAAAGAAATCGACAAGCAAACCATTTTCGCCATGTTCGATCACTTCCTCCACCGGACGCGTGCGCGAGCCTACGACGATCGCACCGGCAGCGAGCGCCTCAACCAGCGACCAGGATAGGACGAAAGGGTAGGTCAAATAGGCATGGACCCGGCTTACGTGAAGGAGATTAGTGAAAGTCGAATAGGGAACTTTTCCAAGAAAATGCACACGGTTCAGGTCGATTTTATCGCTGACTTCCGACAAAAAAATGTCTTTCCAGGTTCCGCCTTGTTTTGGGGGGGAGCCGTAGCTGACCTCATCACCGCCGACAATCACCACCTGTGCTTGTGGCCGAGCGGCCATGACATCTGGCAGCGCTCGCATAAAGATATGATAGCCTCGGTACGGCTCGAGGTTGCGGTTCACAAAAGTCAGCACCTCGTCACCGGGTCTCAGAACTTTTCCGTTCGGCAATGTCAGGCTGGCCTCGGCGTTAGGCGCAAGCTTGGTGCAATCCACTCCATCGTAGACGACCTTGATCATAGAGCGCAAAGAGGGGGGGAAAGTTGAAGCTTGCCATTCCGTTGGAGACAGCCCCACGTCGGCATGCAAGAGCGCTTGAGCGAGATAGGCCGCGCGAGCCTGCGCTGTTATGAGATCATCAAATTTCGGGGAGCGGAATTCCAAGTCAAAACCAATATCCGCGCCTTCGCCACGGTAATAAAACTCGGCATAAGAAAGCAATCGTGCCCCAGGCCAAATTTCCTTAAGAAACAGAGTTTCGCCCCATCCGGAATGCCCGATGATGACATCGGGAACATAGTGTTCTTTATCGCGCAGCTTCAGCGCGGCCCGGGCCACGGTTGCTCCGCGATCAGAGTGAATGGCGTAGCTGCGTCCGAGCCGGGCGGCACGCGGATCGACAGGCTGACCATCATGTTTATAGTACCAAGTGGGGATGGAGCTTTTGCGCTTATTCTTGACATCGGTCAATGCGCGGCAAAAATGGCCACGCCGCGCAAGTTCAGGTGCCAGATAGAGAAACTGACCAGGAAAGTTCTGATGAACAAAAAGAATTTCTAAACGTCTACTCCTGTTCAAAGGCAGCTGTCGCATAGGTGATCTCTATCTTTCTCATGCGGATTCAAGTTTCAAATTCAATTCATTGACTAAAACTCAACCCGGAATGCTCCAGGGTCGCCAAACTCTCTAAGACAGTTCCAAATGCAGCGTCGAAGGTGGACTGTTTCATGGCGGTGCCCACGGCGCGACCTCTGCTCCATCCTCAAGATGGCCGCAAACTTGCGATGCGCCACACACCCTCAAGCCACCCCGAACGCGCGCGGCAGGGGTGGCTTGACGGCCTGAATTGTGTCGGTTTCCCGCAGGCGTAAGGCGGTGTCAGCCCTGCCCCGCCATGAATCTCTCTCATTTTATCATGCGCTGATCTTCGCAGACTCATTGACCTGCGCCCCCGAATACTGCTGAAGAGGAAGCTGCCCATTGCGCGACAGCCGGCCCGCCATTGAGCGCGCGCGCCGCCCAGGGGCAAGCAGTCGCGCAGGTTCAAAGCGCTCATCGCGCTCGACATCTGCAGTGCGCAGTTCAGGGAAAATCGCGAAGATCTCGGCGATCTGGTCCGGGTGGATCGCCTTCAGCGCCTCGGGGCCGGTGAACAGTGATTCCGTGGGCGCGCCGTTCGACCAGACGATCTCGTGCTTGTCGAAGAGAAAGTGGATATAGTCGATCTGCGGCAGATCCTGCGCTACCTCGATCCCGTCCAGCTCAAGCAGCTGTTTCGCCGCCACAAGAATTTCACGTGCGCCAAACATGCGCTCGGGCACCGGGCCGCGCACCAGAACGCGGTGCTGCGGCGAAACGATCAGGTCGCTTTCCGGCATGCCCTTGCCCAGGGCCCCGGCCCGGATCCGGATCGGACGCAGTTTCGGCGAGAGCGCAAGGTCAAGCGCCGACAACGTGCGCCGGCCGATCCAGCGGATCGGCTGATAGCCATTGTCGAGCGTCAGAACCTTGTCGCCCGCCGCCAGATCGGCGGCGCGCAACTCGCCCTGCAGGGTGACGATCCGGGTGTCGGGGCCAAAGCACATGACATTGGTCTGATCCCAGGTCAGCCCGCCGGTGACGCCTGTCATGGTCAGCGTCGGACCGCTCACGTCAGTGCCGTTAAAGCTGATCACACCATCGGCGAGGTCGTCGTTCATCGCCGCGATCGGATGGACAAAGCTCGTACCGTTTGCGGCGTTGTAGGCCGCAAGCGTCGCGTCATTGAAGATGCCGCTCAGATCGACGAAATCATTGTTCGACTGATCCGCATCGGTATAGGGTCCGCCGCTGTCGGTGCCAAAATCGGTGATGACATCGTTGCTGGCCTCATCCCACACGAAGATGTCGTCGCCCAGCCCGCCGGTCAGCGTGTCGTCGCCCGCCTCCCCTTCAAGCCAGTCGTTGTCATCGCCGCCGTCAAGCAGGTCGTTGTCATCGCCGCCCCAAAGCGTGTCGTTGCCCGTATCGCCCAACAGCGTGTCTGCGCCCAACTCGCCCTGCAGCACATCATCGCCCGTGCCCCCCGCCAGCGCGTCGTTACCGTCGCCGCCCCAGAGCGAGTCGTTGTCGTCACCACCGCTCAGCGAATCATCGCCAGCGTCGCCGAGCAGCGCGTCATTGCCCGCCCCGCCAATCAGGGTATCGTTGTCGTCGCCGCCCCAAAGCGTGTCATGGCCATCGTTGCCCTCAAGGGAATCGGCGCCAGCCTCCCCCTGAATCACATCATCTCCGAGACCGCCCAGAGCTGTGTCATCGCCGCCGCCAGCCCAAACCGTGTCGTTGCCGTCGCCTCCGGCGATATAATCATTGCCACCGACACCTTGCCCGTCTGCCCGATCACCATAGAGCAGGTCATTCCCCGTTCCTCCATCAATCGTGTCGGAACCAAGCTGGCCATATATTGAGTCATCACCCGAGCCGCCTGACAGGGTGTCATTCCCGCCGCTGGTGGTCATGCTGGCGTTGTCGCCTTCGATATGGTCATTCCCGCTGCCACCAACGACGGCATCATTCCCGGCATCACCAAACAGCCTGTCATTATCGGCACCGCCATTCAGCGTGTCGTTGCCGTTACCACCGAACATCGTGTCGCGACCGGTGGTGTTTTCGTATTCGATCAGGTTATCATTGCCGCCGTTACCGTAGTACAGGTCGTTGCCGTTGCCGCCATAGATCCAATCGCCATTGGCAGTGGGATTCGTGCCCGGGTACAGCACCTGCGTGCCGTTGCCACCGCGCATCGTATCGTCGCCATCATGACCAAAATACCGATCGTTGGTATCGTCATTGGTCCAGCTGTCGTTGCCGTTGGTGCCGTTGATGTCAGCCATTCGTACTCTTCCTTATAACCAAAACACCCTAAACAACTCTGCCCAGAGAATGGATCAGACCCCATGCCGACTGCTTGCATCTCGGGACCATTCAGCAGGCATGAACGAGTTTTGACGAAAGCATCAGCTCCGCGATTCGGTCCATTTCTCTTCTGAGCGTCACGGATGAAGCCATGTCGCGCCATCTGCGAGCACCGCAGCCAAAACTATGTCAGGTGTCGGGAAAACGCCGAGGCCCCTTGATGGCCGGCTGGTGGCCCGGCGGGCGGTCGCAGGCCCGGCGGAAGTGGCCCTAGCGCGGCGAAGCATCGGCGTCGAGCAGAGCCATCATCTCAGGGTCCAGTCGCGGATCATCCCGGTAAAAGACGCCACAGGCCGCGAGGTCCGCCTTCTGCGGGATTTTTCCGGGCAGCCGCTTAAAGACGATCGGCATCGAATAGATCGGCCGCGTGAGAGCATTGTTCGTCGTCATCAGTATGCCGGTGAGGAAAGGCATGGAGGGCAGCGCGGGGGGATAAAGCGCGATCGACTGCAGCCGCGCATTGGGGTGGCCGACGTTCTGCACATCGGTGATATAGATGCGCTCCCACAGCCATTGCGCGATACCATTGACCTTGATGGGGTGCCGGCTTCGCACAAGCGCGCCCTGCGAAGTCGCATACATGATCGTCTTGACCAGGGTGAGATCGCCTTCCTGCGAAATCACGGTATAGGCGCGCCCGATCCTGTCGGGGTTGCTACGCAGCGGGGTGCAGACGTGATAGCAGCCACAGAACCGCGCGAGGATGCTGCGGGTCTGCACTGTGTTTTGCAGCAAGGCCGTGATCACCTGCTGCATCTGGGTCGGAAGGCCCTTGATCCGCATCGGCGGGCGCCAGCGCGCCGCAAACCGCTCCGCTGGCAGCAGCAGGTCGTCTGGCTCCAGCTCAAAATGCGCGGCGATGTTCCGCAACGTCGCCAGTGACGGCATGCTAAGCCCGCTTAGGTATTTGCTCAGTTGTTGGCGGTTGATGCCGAGGGCTGCGGCCGCACGCGAGGTACTCGGATAATGGTGCACGAGCCGACGCAGATTTGTGGGGAATACTTTGTGCATATGACGCTCCACCTACCCTGCGAGATGCATCGCAGGTGTGCCGTCGGCGCGACACATACTGCTTTGGCGTTTTTCACACCGCTGCACCTGACGCCGAATTTGCAGGTGCCTTCGCGAAATACGCCGCCGAAACGATAAAAGAGGAAAAGGCGATCACTTGGTACAGGGCGAAACTCTTACCCCTCTTGACGGGGCATGATCGAGTTTCGTCATAATATCAAAATATAATATAAAGATTATACCATACAGCTAAAAGTTATCATCATACATGTGAAAGCTTACAACCCTTGTGACGGAGATGCTCCACCGAGACCTCCGCTCCTGACGCCCGCACAGCATGTCAACCGTGGAGCAAAATTGGCCACAGCGGCGGAGTAAAACCAGACCTGTCGGGAGTGGAGGGGGCCGATGCCGGAGAGGGCAGAATGGTACGCTAAGTGACCTGCCACCGAACTTTCGTCAAGCCGCCGCGACCGGAGCCCGGTTGGAATTTACGCTGATCGGCGCAGATTGAACAATGCGTCACGCATCCACTCTCGATGAAGCCACTCGCCATTGTCCTCGACCCAATGGCGGACAAAGGCTCGTTACATCGGCCGTCCCAGCGCAATGTAGTGCCACTCGATCCGGTCCTCGACGCCGAAGGTTAAGATTGCGTTACTGGTCAGTTCCGTGCCGTAGTTTCGGACGATCATCGTCCAACGCCTTCAGCCGCTTGGCCTTCGATACCGTCATGCCGCCAAACTTGGCCTTCCAGTTGTAGAAAGCGCCTTCCAACATGCCATGCGTGCGACACGAATTCGCGCACGTCGCGCCCGCCTCGTGGTCAGCCAGGATGCCGATAATCTGCTCGTCGGTGAATCGCGGTCACTTCATTGTCCGGTAATCCCCCATTTTGAATGGGGTCCAGCCGTAGAGCTTATGCGGCTGCTTTCAGTTTCCTGGCGAGGGTCATGCCGCCGATCCCCATGTTGGGCCGCGGGTTGTTCTATGTCCAGATCCATTCAGTTGCGCCGGACTCTCATCAACAATCAACGGTGGAGGAAAAATCCAGTGGCAGGTCACAGCTTGTCTGCCACTTCCTTCGAAGTTTTGGGATTCTTCATCATCTCGGTCTCCCAAGCGATCAGATGAACCAGACATCCTCTGTTGCTCAATGCCTCGAATGGACTCCCATGGGTGTGGATGTCTGACACCTAAAACAATTCAATATCATTCGTTTTTTCAGGTTTTGGAACCGCTTCAATCACGCGAGAATCGGCGACGAGCTTTTGCCTCGCCTTACCTAGGGCCGGCATAAATTCAATCCTACGGGCTTGCACACCTCCAAGGCTTTGACTGTCACATGGAATGCCCTCGCGCTGTAGGTAAGAAAGCACAAAAACTCCATTTTCATTCCCCGCATTGGTCAACCCCTTATACATCTCGGCACCGCCAAAAACTTTGGCGCGAATACGGCCACGGACTGCGCCGGCTCGCGTAAGAGCATTTATCAAAAGCTCCATAGCATTTGCACCAAATGAGCTGATGTCATTGCGCGATGACGGACCATCAGGAAGTAGAAAATGATTCATACCACCAACACCTGCGACTGGATCCCAGAGGCAGGTGGCAACGCACGAACCAAGAATCGTCGAAATGACAGTGTCTTCCGTATCGCCAATCGCGTATTCGCCTTGAGCAATATATGTGGATTTCTCCAAGGTCTTTTTTTGAGAAATTGTAGTCATTCTGCCCTCACGCCAATAGGAGTTTCGGCAAGTTGCAAGATCTCTTGTCCAAACTTGTCAAGGTCGGCCCATTTTTCGACCCCGCCCAATTCTCCGGCAACGCGAGGCATTCCAAAGACAACGCATGTCTCTTTGCTCTGACCAATGGTTTTCGCACCTGCCTCTCGTAGTGCGCGCATCCCTTCGGCCCCATCCCGGCCCATGCCAGTTAAAATACCCGCGACAACTTTGTGAGCCATGTGACGGGCAGACAGAAACATGGAATCCACGGAAGGTCGGTGTCCTGACACAAGGGGCCCCTCAAAAAGACTGACGCGCAAAGTGGTAGTTCCCTCAATATTGAGATGATACGCCCCCCCTGGCGCAATCAGAACTTGTCCAGGGATCAAGGGCATTCCATCGACCGCGAGTCTGACGTCTGGTGCGACCAAGGGATTGAGGCGTGCGGCAAAGCTTACCAAAAACGGCTCCGGCATATGTTGAGTGATAAGCGTAGGGGGGCAATCAGAGGGAAAGCTCTGCAAAGTGCGTTCAATTGCATCGACAGCCCCAGTCGATCCCCCTATCAAACAAATACGTTGAAATGTTCGATTTTGGCGCGGCGTTATCGTCTGGTTTTTAGGACGTGGTCCGGACACTCTTGCTCTTGCAGCGAGGACAACAGTATCAGCCAACTTTGAAAACGTATCCTCACTGGCCCCAACTTTCGGTTTTTCAACACAATCGATTGCTCCCAAAGACATTGCTTCAACCGCAACATCACTTCCTTTGCGGGTCAAGGTGGACACCATTATGACTGGCATCGGTCGATGCCGCATCAGCCGATCCAAAAACTCAAGCCCGCTCATGTTGGGCATTTCGATATCAAGCGTCATTACATCTGGTCTATAGGTGTTTACAGCATCCCGCGCTTCACGCGCGGTTCCGGCTTCCGCGATGACTTCAAGGCGGGGGTCGGCTTCGAGGATAGACCGAATGAGGCGACGCATGGTCACTGAGTCATCGACAATCAAGACACGTAGCGGTTTCACACATAACTCCCGTTGAACCAATTGTTGAATGCATTGGCGCGTTCTAAGGCCTGAGGCCAGTCTGCTTGCTTAAAAATCTTCCCAGTCGTCGTCGACCACAGGCTGGCTTGGGCGCGGTGCGGCATTCACTACCTGTTTCACCGGGACGTCATGTGGCCTTGGTTTTGCGGTTGGGGTCGGAACAGCCTCTTTTCTCTGATCCATACTTTGTGCGCGGACTGTTTTTTTTGCATTTAGGCTCGCTCCAATCGAGAAACGAGATGTTGTCACAATCAAGTTTTCGGCTTCGCGTGTCAGCGAATGGCTCGCAGCCGTTGTTTGTTCAAACATGGCAGCGTTTTGTTGCGTCACTTGGTCCAGTTGATTGACCGCAACGTTAATTTCTGCAAGCCCGGAAGATTGCTCTCGGGAAGAAACTGCGATTTCGGAAACGTTAAGTGAAATTTCGGAAACAGAACTCACAATGCCACGCAAAGCTTCACCTGTTTCACCAACGAGACCAACACCACGTTTCACCAAAGTACCCGACTTAGAAATCAAGTCATTGATTTCCCGCGCGGCGTCAGAAGATCGCTGCGCGAGCGCTCGGACTTCCGAAGCAACCACGGCAAACCCACGCCCTGCCTCTCCGGCTCTTGCGGCTTCAACCCCCGCATTCAAAGCCAGAAGGTTGGTTTGGAAGGCAATATCATCAATCACAGATGTGATTTTGGAAATCTGATTGGAAGAACTTTCGATTTGGCTCATCGCTTCAACGGCTTCTTGCACGACCACACCTGAAGCTTCAGCATTTGCTTTCGCCGTCTCCACCATGTCACTGGCTTGATTGGCCCCTTCAGCCGCCGAACGAACCGAGGACGTCAATTGGTCCAATGCCGTCGCCGTCTCCTCAAGGGTTGCAGCTTGTTTTTCTGTTCGACGCGACAAATCATCAGCGGCATTAGATATTTCGGAGGCTTCGCCGCGGATCATGTCGGCATTTTCAACAACACTGCGCATCGCAGTCAGAAGGTTTTCAATGGCTTCATTAAAATCGAAGCGAAGCGTTTCATATTCAGGGGCAAATTTATCGTCAATGCGAGATGTCAGATCACCACTGGCCAGCTTTTTGAGACCGACGCGCAATCCTTCAACAACGCGATCCTGCTCTGCCTGCATCCGTTCACGTTCGGCTTCGGCGGCGATGATCGTAGCTTGGCTCTCAGTGATATCTGTGCCGAGGAGAATAATTCGAAACGGGCGGCCTGAGGCGTCGGTGACCGGGCTAAAGGTACCGTCGAGAATGGAGGTATGGCCTTCTTGATCCAAGAGTTTGAAACGCCCTTGGACATTTTCACCTCGGATCAAACGATCCCAAACCGCTCCATTTTTTTCTGCAAGCGATGCATCAAAGTTGAAGATTAAATCTTGGCCGACACCGACCAAATCATCAACCTCCATACCAACCATGCGGGCAAAATTTTCGTTGACCTTGGTGAATTGGCCATCAACGCTAAACTCCGCTTTGACTTGGATACTGTCCAAGGCGGAAATCACCGCTTGGTTGGTGCGAATGTCCGTGGCATCTTGCCACTCCATAACACACCCTATCTGTTCCCCTTCAAGACTGACAACTGAGTTTACGACCAAGGAGAAGTGAACATCACCCACCCGCATATCGGTTGAAAAGGGCATCTTTGAGGTATCAGACAGGACGGCACGAATGCGGCCAGGCTCTCTGTGGAAAATATCGATATTCGATCCAACAATTGTATCGGCATCGAAGTCTCCAAACATGACTCGGAAGTTGTCTTCATTTTCCTTCATCAATGTACGGGCGGCACCGTTCATGTAGGTGATGTTGAAATCGGTATCAATCATCATCAGTGCAGCAGAAGAGCCTTCGAATGCAGCACCTTTAAAGAGGCCGTCACGCGTGGCCTGTTCTGCACGCCCCAAAGAGTGACGGAATTCATCGAGAGCGGTCGCAATCATGCCGATCTCGTCGCCTCGTTCGGTGCCGGGTACCGTCACGCTATAATCGCCCTCGGATACGGTGCGCATTGCCATTTCTACGCGGGTGAGAGGTCGCGCGATTGTACGAGCGATGAAATAGGCAATGAGCGCCACGATCGCGGTCATCATGGCCCCCTGCCATGCCATTGTTTTTGCCAATGCCGCAGCCGGTTCAAGGATTTCTTCGATTGTTTGCTCTGCAATCAGCCCCCATTTTACGCCATGGTAAGTCACAGGAAAATAGGCCGAAATTTGATCGCGGCTGGTGCCGTAGTCTGTGAAAGCGTCAGGTTCGCGCAGATATCCATGCTGTCCCAAAAGAGCATTCTTCGCGGATTGAGACGTGATTTTCACCTTTAAAGTCTCATCGCCCGAGCCGTGAATAGTATCTGTGCGCAAAAGGTAATCGGAGCCGACAAGATAAGAATCCCCCGTACGACCAAGACCGGTCAAACGGGTCGTGATTTTATCAATGCTCTTGGCGGGCATTTGAAACGCGATGACACCGCGTTTGACGCCACGCCGGTCGAGGACAGGCGCGGCAATGAAAGCGGCAGGCGCGTCATGAGACGGAGCATATGCAGAAAAATCTGAAAAATAGACCTGAGGGCCGGTGGCATCCAGCGCGGCTTTGACAACGTTTCCAAGGCCGGTATCGGCGTATTCGCCATCGACAAAATTGGTTGCAAAATCCTGTTCTTTTAAAACAGAGTAAATCAAATCGCCTGTCAGCGAGAACACGAAGACATCGGAATAGCCTTTTTCCTCCACCAACTTTCGGAAGTAGCTGTGATAGAGCTTATGAACCTGACTGTAGGCTGACCCATCTTCGGCGTAACCGAGGGCTTGTTTTTGACCGATTTCATTCGGATTGTCCTCAATATACCATTTTTTCAAATGTTCGGTTTGATCGCCGCCTAGTGTCTCCCATGCTTCGCCAAAACCGCGAAGGGCCGAAATCACGGTTGGGTTTTCGGTCTGACTGCTCAGGTCAATGTCGACACCATTCAACCATGCTTCAAGTTCGAGTGTGCGCGCTTCAGCCACGGTCACAAGGGCCTCTTCGGCCTCAATGAGCAACGAGCTTGATGCGTTGCGATAGGCCACCATATTTGCGACCGCGATGGTGACAATAGTCAGTCCGATCATGATCGCCGGGAGTTTTTTCGCCAGCTTGATCCGCATAATATACTTCATTTCATTTCTCCTGGCCTCGTCTTCACGCCCTTATTCAATGGCGGTGGTCTTGAGCAGATTACGGTCGTGAAACGGGCACAGTTGCCCTACACCCGTTGATGGATGCCTCGAAGAAATGAAGATTCGTTTAAGTCGCCCTGGTTTGCGTCACACAATCCATAGAATTTTATGGGGTCACGGGTATGAGCGCGGGCCAAAATCGTAAAAACCTTTACAGTTCAATGCCAAGGCGTGCGCGACCGAACCCTTGCCGATATAGCCGGCTTTTTCGGAGATCGGCGTACAAAAGTTTTCCGCTGAGTTCCAAAACCTCTGCTTCATTAACCTTTTGATAAAGGTATTCGAAGAAAATTTAGCACAGATACTCAGCCACGAACCTCGCACGCATCACTCAACAGGACTGGTCCCACCCCCCAAATACATAGGGTTTCCATCGCAAAACCGTCCTCTCAAAAAGAAGTCCCCGTGAAGAAACATAGTGACGTGTATGAGGCTCAATTGGCCCGGACAAAACAGAGGTGGAGGATCAGCCTGTCACCGTTCGTGCTGTGTCTCGCGGCCGTCCTGGGTGCCATCTTGATCAGCGAAACCGTGATCCTCTTGGCGCATATGCCACAAACGGTTCTGCCCGGATGGGGAACCATGCACCCCACCACCCTTGTCATATCTTATGTCCTCTGTGGCTCTTTGATCATGCAAAACCTAAGCTGGGACCGCGACCAGCCCGCCAATTCTCGGGTCCTCTATGGCGCCGCAGCGCTTTTGGTCCTTTTGATCTTGCGTCTAGCGGACCTGCAAGGCCGCCCCATCGCCGGAACCCTGCCTTTGATCGGCAGTTTGACGGACCCACACCATGTCAGTCTGGTCTCTTTGATCGGCTCTGGCGCACTTTTCGTCGTCCCGCTTTTAAAACCCGCATCCTGGTTCAGATCCTGGGCCGTTTTAGCCCTGTGCATCACGGTTTTCGGCATGGCTTTTAGCCAATTGGCACAACAGAGCATACCCCTCAAAAACCAGTTTTTTCTGGCACTCAACCTCAGCGAAAGCCTCGTGCTTTTGTGCCTCACTGCACTGGCGCTCAACGTGTCTGCGGCCCGCCCGCTGCTGTATCATCCCAAAACCCCGCGCACCAATCTGCTGATGTGGGGGGCTGTTTGTGACAATCTGTCTGCTCTTGGTGCTTGACCTAACTTCCCTGACCCTCTCCCCCTTCCAGATGCCGTTTTTCGTCGTCTCCTCTCTGCTCTTGTGCTTTGTCTGCGAAAAGGGCTTCAGACCGCTCGAACGTCAAGTCATCGCCGCCGGGTTGACACCCTCCCTCCAAAGTGCCGGATCGGCGATTCAAAACAACGACACTGCATCACAAAAGGCTCACGCCCCTCTCTCCTTCGCCCCCCTGCCGCGTCTTTTGCGTCCAAACCAATGGTTTACATTTCAGGCCGACACCGCCCAAAGACTGTGGCCCCTCGCCTGTGTGCTCTTTGCGCTGTCGATGGTATCCGAAACCAGATTTTCGCTGTTTTTGCACTGGTTTCCTGAACTGTGGTGGGGCAATGCCGTTTTGGCCTATGCTCTGGTTTTGCATCCGCTCAAGCGCTGGCCACTCGTCCTCTTAACCGGGGTTTGTGCCATGGGATTGGCGCGGATTTCCATGGGGCACCCCTTCGATTTTACGGTGATCAATATGGGGTTCGACGGGGTCGAAGCGGCCTTGATCGCTGGAATCGCGCGGCTCGTGTTCAACATCAAACTGTCAGGGCGGACCTTTCAATCTTGCGATGTAAATCCTTTGGCCGTGGCCAGTCTGATTGTCGCCATCCTCTTTACCGTACTCACCGTGTCACTGCTGGCGGGGGCCACATTGCACACTCTTGCCGGGCAAAATCTGGGTCCAACTGTGCGCGCCCGCTGGCTCAGTAACGTGTTGGGCTTCGTTCAAGTCGCGCCCATCGCGGCGGGATTGATCTGGCGGATGCATTTTGGCATGACCCGGCTTGAAATGGCCGCTCTGCCGGGCCTGTTGATGACCCTGATGCTCGCCTTTTTGGCCTTTGTCTGTGCCTATTTCCCGGTCGAATATTTCGGCATTTCGCATTCGCTGTCTGTCGCCGTCAGCATGACGCTCTTGATTGCCACCGTCGCCCTGCCCTCCATACTTCAGATCGGCGCGGCCCATGCCGTCGTTTCCACCGCCCTGCTGATCGGGGCCGGTCTTGTGGACCATCGCACCTATGTCGAAGCCGCTTTTCTCGTGCTGCTCACCTCCAGCCTCGTCTTCATTGCCGGTGCTTATAAACAGCTGCGTCAGCGTGACCGGCTGTATCGCACCGCGCTTTTGGAAAACAGCCCAACGATGATCGTCACTCTGGACAGTCAGTTTCGCATCACCTCCGCCTCTGATCAGGTCTGTCGCTACCTGGGAGTCAAGCGCCGCGAGCTTATTGGGTTGTTTGCCTCTGAAAACGGATTTTTGAGCCTGCCCGACACATCTCAGACCAATATGCGCGCCTTTATGCGACACACGCCCGAGACCGATTTCACCCTCGAACTTGAAATCCGACAGCGCTCCGGGGCCCTGCGCATGGTATTGGCTGCTGTGCGCAAAAACACCAACCCAGGGCTACCCTATGCCTATCTGGTGCAACTCACCGACATCACCGAGATGAACCGCAACAGTCGGCTCTATAAAATGACCCTCGAAGAAGGCCCTGCCTTGCTTTTGGTTCAGGACGCCCGCCGTTTGACCCTAAACGTCGCCCCCGCCCTGTGTGACAGTCTGGGCTATGACCGAGCGGACTTGATAGGTCACGACATTGCCGATTTGACCTCCCCCAACACCCGCAGTTTTGTCGATCAGATGCGCGCGTTTGGCGATGGAGTCACACCGCCAGGCAATAAGGTTCTGGAACTGACCACCAAATCCGGCAAAGTTCGTAAAATGACGGCGCAACGACGGATCATCGACCCGAATGCGCAGGGCGATCAGCCCAAATATGTGATCCTGTTGACCGATGTGACCGAACTCGAAGCACAGCGCAGCCTGACCGAAACCTTGCTCAACCGGAACGCTGCCATTGTTCTGTCACAGGACCGCGATTGGCGTCTGCTTTCCGTCTCCGATGCATGGAGCGCGCATTTTGGCTACACACGCGAAGAAACCCTCGGGCGCGATTTGATCGACTTTATGCCGGTGGAGGATCAAGCGTTGTCCAAATCCTTTAGGCGCCATCTTCTGGCCAATACCCGCAACAAGGAAACCATATCCAATACCCTGACTTTGCTTACAAAATCAGGAGAACCCCGGATCGTTGAGCTGCGCAGCGTGATTGAAGAAAACGAAGATCGCTGGCTCAACATCATCATGGTGATCGATATCACCGAAATCTCGGTGGCGCGGCAAAAACTGGAGCATTTGGTCGACCATGACGAATTGACCGGGCTCTATTCCAGGCGTGGCTTTAACAGTCGGTTTGCCGACCGCAAGCGCAGGCAGGATGTCGACGTGTTTTTAATCGACGTCGATCATTTCAAAAGCGTCAATGACGCTTATGGCCACGAAACCGGCGACGAATTGTTGCGCAAAGTGGCCGGGGTTCTCAAAGACAAAACCCGCGCTCATGGCTGCGCTTCACGGATTGGTGGCGAAGAATTTGCCATCATCCGCACGGCCACACAGGGCTGCCCCAACCGTAAATTTGCCGAAGATCTCGCCCGCGCCATCTCTGAGACAGCCGTGACCACGGCCTCTGGTCCGGTCACGCGCACCGTGTCGATCGGCGTGGCTCGGTTGACACAAGACATGCGGTTGGAGGACGGGATGAATTGGGCCGATTGGGCCTTGCGCGAGGCCAAAGAAGGCGGACGCAACCGCATTGTGATCGCCGACGAGGGCTTTTCGCAAAAGCTGCGTGACGATGGTAAACTGACCACCCACCGCGACATCATCAGCGCCCTCGAAGCGGGCGAGATCAACAAATATGTGCAACCGATTTGGGATGTCACGCGCGCAGAAATCGTGGGGTTTGAGGCTTTGATGCGCTGGCAACGGGCCTCGGGCGAGGTGGTGCTGCCGCGTCAATTCCTGCCTCAGTTGCAAAATGTGGTGCTCGCGGAAGAATATGCCCATATTCCATCACGCATCCGGCGCAGCCTGTTGAACACTCTCATGGCCTGCCCCGGCACCTATATCTGTTTTAACACGCGATTGGAATCGTTGGGCTTTCAAGGTGCGGCGCAGGCAATTTTGCGCGAATTCGAACCGCTCTGCGAGCTGTCGCATAGTATCGTTTTGGAAATCGGCGAACAGGCCATCACCGACCGGATCGATATGGATCAGGTGATGGTGGAAATCGCCATCCTGCGAGCGCGCGGCATTCGTGTCGCCTTGGATGATTTTGGCAAAGAGGGCTCAAACCTCAACCGCCTCACCCATTTGCCGATCGACATCGTCAAAATCGACAAATCTCTCATCGACCGGATCGTCATCGACCGTCGCTCACGCGAGGCGTTGCGGTCAATCGCCCGGCTCGCAGAGGCGTTAGAATTCGAGGTCATTGCCGAGGGCGTCGAAACCGAAGCCCAACGCGATATGTTGCTTGATCTCGGGCTGCATCTGCATCAGGGCTTTCTCTACGCCCGCCCGATGAGCGCCGAGGCCGCCAACGCACTCTACGCCACGCACAAGAGCAAAGATCAGCCCTCTCAAGACCTGATATCGACGTTCTAAAGCGCCGGTCACGCTCCCGCCAGGCATCGGTGAGATGCGACCAGTTGGCCAGTTGATCTTGTCCATTCATTCCGCGACGCTGTACGTACGATTTCTCTTTCCCATCGACGTGGCCCAGATGCTGCGTCCAAAACCGCAGAGACCCATGAGCGCATTTCGGCACATGTCCGCCGCCGTCAAACCGGGCCATCTCGCCCGGACGGTCGCGATGTTTGCCATGCTGCTACAAGTGCTGTTTTTCGCCGAACATGCCGGAGCAAGCGCCGTGCGCGCCATGGGACATGCGGCACCGGGAGAGAAAATCGGCTTTCTCGAAATCTGTACCGGAGAAGGTATCGTCTTGATCCCGGTGGGCTCTGTCCCTTCGTCCACCACGGGTCCTGCACAGGGTCAAAACCACACGTCCGGGTCCTCATCCTCAAGCTGCGCGGTTTGCGTCTCTGCCAGCGTATGCGGATTTGACACCCCGGAACTGACGGTCTCGCTTGCCCTGCCCTTTGCTGCGGTCCATGATCTCCCGTCCATTGACGCGCCCGCTGCCATCGTCGTGCTGCGGCTGTTGTCCGGCGGGCCGATCCGCGCCCCACCCTTGCTCGCCTGATCCTTTTGGATCTATCGCCTTTAGGGCCGAACCCACTGCGTGTTTACTCAAACTTACACGCGAAAGCCATGAGTTAAGGCTGAGTGTCGGCGATGCGGGTTATAGAAGTCTTTGATGTATTGAGATGTATTAAAGGAGTTCGAGACACGTTCGCGACGCCTCTGCGGCGTATCATCCGCGCCTAAAACGTTCCGCGCTTAAGTCGAATCAAAGCAACAATCATCCCTTAAATTTTTATGAATAACAGAGATTTAAGGGGGATTGTGGCGGACAGACAGGGATTCGAACCCTGGAGACGGTTCCCCGCCTACACACTTTCCAGGCGTGCGCCTTCGACCACTCGGCCACCTGTCCGTGGAGCGCTCAATAGCGCGAAGCGCGCGACCTATGCAAGACCTGTTGCTCTATTTTCTCAAAGAAAAATGCAGCGAAGGAAAAGAAACCACGCAGGCAGGCCATTTTTGCGAAAACAACGGTTTAAAAGCGCACCGAACAGCGTGATCAATCAAGAATAATCGTAACCCGCCGGTTCATCCGGCCTTTTTTCTCAATCTTGCCAAAGCGAATGCGCCCAATCTCGGAAGTCCGCGCCACATGGGTGCCGCCGCAAGGTTGAAGATCGACCTGATCCGCCCCCTGCCCGATCCGCACCAAGCGCACCCGGCCCTGCCCGGTCGGTGGCATCACCGACATGGTTTTGACAATCGACGGGTCGGCCAAAAGCGCCTCGTCGGAGATCCAGTCATCCGTGACCACCAAATCACGTTCGATCAAGGCATTGAGCGCGTCTTCCAATGCCTGTTTGTCGGCGGGCGGCGCGTCCATGGCAAAATCCAGACGGCCTTTCTCGGCTCCGATCGAGCCCCCCGTGACCGGCAGAGGAATGACAACCGACAACAGGTGCAGCGCGCTGTGGATGCGCATGTGGCGATGGCGGCGGACCCAATCGAGCCGTTGGATCACTTTGGTGCCAACCTCCGGCATTGGCGCGGGTTCGGCGGGCACAAGAACGATCTCGGCCCCCTCCCCCTTCACGGTCGTGGCAATCGCAAGCCCAGTGTCGCCCCAGATCAATCGCCCGCTGTCGCCCGGCTGTCCACCGCCGGTGGGGTAAAAGATCGTCTGATCCAAAATCACCCCGCCCTCGGGCGTATGCCCGGTGACCACGCCTTCGATATCCTGAAGATAGGCATCTTCGCGAAAAAGCGGTTGCGTCATGTGCTGTCTCCGTCTGCCTCGCCGGCCCCGTCGCCCGCCTCAAAGTCGCTGGGCTCAATCGCCGCGATCTCGGCCTCTGTGGCGGTCTCTGTGGTGATCTCTGTGGCGGCCACGGTCCCGGCCCTGCTGCGCGGGGTCAGAGCCTCGGGATTGCGCAACCAAATGTCACGTTGGGCAAAGGGAATTTCAATGCCTTCTTCGCCAAAACGGCGGGCGATTTCATGGTTAATGTCGTTTTTCACTGCCACGATAAAGGTCACATCGCGCAAGATCGCACGGATTTCAAACTCCAACGCATCGGCACCGAAATTCAGAAACAACACCTGTGGCGGTGGGTTGACCGAGACCATCGGTTGGGCGTTGGCAATTTCTTTGAGGATCGTTTCGACTTTGCGCGTGTCGGTGCCATAGGCCACGCCAACGGGGACGATGACCCGGCCAATCATATTGCCGCGGGTGTAGTTGGTGACCTGATTGGAAATCAAATCGGCGTTGGGGACGATGACATCGGTGCGATCAAACGTCTCGACCCGTGTCGAGCGCACGGAGATGTCGCGGACATATCCCATCTGGCCGCCAACTTCGATCCAATCGCCCTCCGAAATCGGCCGTTCAATCAACAGAATGATGCCGGACACAAAGTTCTGCACAATGTTCTGGAGGCCAAAACCGATCCCGACGGAGAGCGCCCCCGCGACAATCGCCAGCGCCGACAGGTCGATCCCGGCGGAGGTGATGGCAAAAATCGCGGATAGGAACACACCGATATAGCCGACCCCCGCGACGATGGCGTTCTGGCCGCCCTTGTCGAGCTGGGTCTTGGGCAAGACGGCGGTGGACAGCGCGGTTTTCAACAGCCGCGTTGCCCCAAGGCCAAAGGCAAAGACCAGGATCAGCGTCAAAAACACCGACACAGACAGATCGACCCCGCCAACCGGCACACCTTCGCGCATCCGGGCCCAAATGTCCCAAAGCCGTTCTTTGCGCATGCCCCAAATCAACGCCAGAACCGGCAGGGCCGCGAGGCTGAGTGCGAAGGTCAAAAGCACCGGGACCAAACCGTCGCCCTCATCATCCTTTTGGCGGGAGATCAGCGCATAGACATCAGAGGCCAAACGCGACAGCACGGTCAAAAGCGCCAAAAGCGCCAGAGACATCACGGTCGGATAGACCGCAGATACCGCCGCCGACATATAGCCAACAGCCCCCAAAAGTACCGCCGCCACAGCCACGAGCCGCACCAGACGTGCAACCAGATTGGACAGAAGCGCGGTGAACCTTTGCGGCCCCGCCTCGGCTTCGGTCTCGCCCCCCTCAGAGGGGGTCGGGGCTTGCGAGGCTTTGCGTAAAATCAACGAAAACCGATAAAGGGAAATCGCGGTCAGCACCACCAAAGGATAGGACAGAACCGCTCGGGTGTCGTCGCTATAGCCATCCAGATCGGCCAATTGGGTCAAGGTGACTTGCACCGCAATCATCACCGCCATCAAGGCGGCATGCCCGGCCATCTCGGCGCGCTGACCGTTTGTTAGATCAAAAATAGGCCGATCATGCCCGCCCGCATACAACGTACGCCCGACGACCCAGCGCGAAATGAAATAGGACAGGCCAACAGCGGTCACCGCATTGAACAAAAGGACGCCACGCGGCCCCAAAAGCCCGGACGCCTGAGCCCCGGCAGAAATGGCCACGAGCCCCAGAACGGGGGCGATGATTTGTGACAGCGAGGCAATAAACCCGGTCACGCCCTGCCCGGCGGCCCCGACAAAGCGGGACCGGACAAAGCGGGTGAATTGTTCCGACCAATAACGTCCGCGCGCCACCAAAACCAACGCGATCACCAGATAAAGCAACAGCGTGGCGGCATTGGCTTTGAGTTTGGCAATCCCGGTTTCGGAGCGGGCATTGTCCAAGATCGTGGTCCATGCGGTCACGCCCGTTTGGGTGATCGCGGCCAGTGCTTCGGGCCATAATGTGGGATTGATCGGAGAGCTGCCCAGTTTCATCAGGGCGTCGGTTTGGCGTGAGGTCAGTTCGGAATCGATCTCTGAAATCAAACCGTTGGCACGGGTATAGGCCTCTTCGGCGGATTTGACCGGAGCCTGTGCCGCCTCCAATTGCGACGTGAGGTCTTTGCGCCGTTTGGCGATCTCGGGTGCTTCGGTTTCACCCTCGGCGGGTGCCGCCCCCAAGGCCGCGATCTGGGCCTTGAGCGTGTCGATCCGCGCACTGTTGGTGCTTTGGGCCTCCGAGAATTGCGTGCGCCACCCCACCAACTCATTGCGCAGATTTTCCAATGTGGCATTGGCTGTGCCTGTATCGGCCAATTGCTTTTCGGCGGCACTGGCCTGGCTCGCCCAGGCTTTATAATCTGGGGCTGCAGCCTCCTGCGCGCTGACGGCGAGCGGCAGCGCGAGGGAGAGGATCAAAAGAAGGCGGGCAAATATGCGTGTGATCATACACCTTCATATACGTCAGGCAGATCGCGCGGTCCACGGTCCAGCCACTGCGGCACCGGAAGATTTTTTTCCTTCAAAAACTCCGGGTTGAACAGTTTCGACTGATAGCGCGTACCATAATCGCACAGCACCGTGACGATCGTATGCCCCGGCCCCATCTCCCGCGCCATCTGCATGGCCCCCGCGACGTTCACACCGGAGGAGCCGCCAAGGCAAAGCCCCTCTTTCTCCAACAGGTCAAACACCACCGGCAGCGCCTCTTCGTCCGGCACTTGATAGGCGTAATCCGGGGTGAAGCCTTCGAGATTGGCGGTGATACGGCCTTGGCCGATGCCCTCGGTGATCGAGCTGCCCTCAGAGGTCAGTTCTCCGGTTTTGTAGAAACTATAAAGCGCGGCCCCCATGGGATCAGCGATGCCGATTTTGACGCCCTTGGGCTGCAAAGCCAAGCCCACGCCCGCCAGAGTGCCGCCCGATCCAACCGCACAGATAAAGCCGTCGACCTGACCGCCCGTTTGTTCCCAAATTTCCGGTCCGGTGGTTTCAATATGGGCCTGACGATTGGCCACATTGTCGAACTGATTGGCCCAAATCGCACCATTGGGTTCGCTGATAGCAAGCTCTTCGGCCAAGCGACCGGAATAGCGCACATAATTGTTCGGATTCTTGTAGGGCGCGGCGGGCACCTGAACCAATTCAGCGCCTGCAAGCCGCAGCATGTCTTTCTTTTCCTGCGACTGGGTTTCCGGGATCACGATCACGGTTTTGAACCCAAGAGCAGACCCCACAAGCGCCAAACCGATGCCGGTGTTGCCCGCCGTGCCCTCGACAATCGTGCCGCCGGGTTTCAACAGACCCTTCGCCACCGCATCCTGGATGATGTAAAGCGCCGCGCGGTCCTTGACCGATTGGCCCGGATTCATGAACTCGGCCTTGCCATAAATCTCACAGCCCGTGGCCTCTGACGGGCCATTCAGGCGGATCAACGGCGTGTTGCCAATGGTCTCAATCAGATCGCGTTTGATCGGGGAAGGCGCAGACATGTGTTTCGTCCTTTTATCTCAAGTGTTTCGCGAAAAACCTGCGACACAGATTTGCGCGAAAGACTATAGCAGTCCCTGAATGTGTAGAACGCGCATTCCCCGAACTCAAGCCTCGCGCCATCAGTCAGGGAGCCTGTTCGCGCTTTTGCCACTCCTTCAGAACGCACGTTTCTCACCTCGGGCCATCCCCCAAACGCTCACATCCGCGATCAGGTCGAAAGGCGCGGTTCCAGTCGCAGCCAAATCCCGTCTTTCGAGCGCACGGTCAAATGCGCCACGGGCATCGGCGTTTTATCCGTCACCACCGTGATGCGGTAAGCGCGGGCCATCATGGCCAAAAGCAAGGGTCCCTCGACCATGGCAAACCCCGCCCCGGTACAGACCCGCGGGCCGGAGGAAAACGGGATAAACGCATCGCGCAGACATTGCTTGCCGTTCTCGGTTTTGAACCGATCCGGGTCAAAGACGTCGGGGCGGTCCCAAAACCGTTCGTGCCGCCCCAAATGCCAGGGCGACAACACGATCTGCGCGCCTTTGGGCACGTCGCGTTCGCGGAACCGCACCGGGCATTTGGCCTCCCGCACCATCATCGGCACGGGCGGGTAGAGCCGCAGCGTTTCGCGGAACACATCCTTGGTAAAGCGCAATTTGGAGAGATCCGAGAACGTCGGTTGATCGCCAAATGCCGCGCCCTCTGCGGCGACCCGGTCCTGCACCTGCGGGTTGGCAGCCAAAAGCCAAAGCGCCCATGCAAGTGCAGACGCCGAGGTCTCATGGCCCGCAAGAAAGAAAATCGCCACCTGATCGACCATCTCAGCGGTATCAAACCCCTGCCCCGTAACCGGGTCTTTGGTGGTCATGATCTTGGTCGCCAAATCATCAGGCGCCTGCCCCGCTGCGATCTCGGCCTGTCGCGCGACGGTCAGATCGGTGATCAACCGGCGGATCGCCCTGGCCCCTTGCCGGGTGTGTTTGCGATGAAACCGCGGCATCCATTTCGGCAACGGTACGAAGGCCGCGATGTTGAGGATCGGTTGGGCGCGTTGGTAGGCTTGGAATTCGTCAAACACGTCGCGCGCGACATGGTGGGTGATCGGGATGCAAAACAAGGTGCGAAAAATCACATCCGCCGCGGCATGCGAGGCATGGGGTTCGATGTCAAACGCGCCGTGCTCCGTGCTCAGGCGCTCGACCATGCCCCGCCCCGCCGCCAACATCGCCGGAAACGTGTCTTTGAGCCGCCCGCCTTCAAAGGCCGGGTCAATGATCCGGCGCTGCCGCAGCCAGGTCTCACCATTGGTCAAAAACACCGAATGGCCCAAAAGCGGTCGCAGCCCTTCGGCGATGCGTGACGACTTTGGAAAATTCATCGGTTCTTCATTGAGCACGCGTTTGACCAGCGCGGGTTGATTGACCAGAAAAGAGCGGAAAAACGGCGTTTTATATTCGGCCATCCAAGCGCGATAAAGCTTGGCGGGTTGGGCCGACAGGATGTCTTTGCGAAACAGTTTCACATACTGGCGCAGGGTGGTTTTTTCCGGGCGCGGGGTCGGTTTCGGCGGGATCATATCAGGCTTTAGATCTGGGGGCATTATGGGGCCATGTCCGTATATCTGTTGGCCGGGATGTCGATCCGGCTGGGGCTGGGCATGTGCGTGGCAAAGCGGGTGCGAAGGGTGTGCCCTCCTGCGGTGATTTGAAAATAATCGTAGGGGCCGGGCCGATCAAAGGCGCAAAGATATTGAAAATGCAGGCGAAAAAATCGCCGCTTGAGCGCGTCCCACCGCGCGGGCGAGAGCGTATTTTTGAAAGCGGCAGAGATCACCAGCGGATATTTTTGATCTTTGGGTGCGACACCGGAGACTTTCACGGGATCGCACAGTGCAAAGGAACAGGGGTCCCCCGGCGCCGTGACATCGAGCCAAAACAACTCCTCGCGCGCAGACAGGTAGGCCAAATCCCGGCGCAGGGCCTTGGCCTCGGGCAGGTAGGACACCATTGGCACCACCTGCCCCAGCGAGACGAACGACAATTCCGGACCATTGTCCGGCACATCACCCCTGCGGATAAGCTCCGCCAAAATCGACACGCCCACATGCGCGCCCGACGAATGACCGACGATCAAAACCTCGTCCCAGTCCTGACGCAAGGCCTCGGCAATATCGGCGCGAAATTCCGCCATTCGAGTGACCAGCGCGGGCGGATCCGCGCCGCGCCAACGCGCCGAAAACCCGTAATCATGCATCAGATAATAGGCGAAAAACTTGCCATCCTGACGTTTGAACCAGGTCAAAAGCGCATAGGCGAGGCCAAGCCCCGCCGCGATCCCAAGCCCCTGTATGAACGTCCCAAACCGCCCCGCCACCGCACTCACGCCCCAAAACAGGCCAAGCGCAACACCGAGTTGCAACAGCAGGACGCCAATCGGATAGAGCGCCGCCAACACGGGGCCACGACGCAATTTCATCAATCGAAACAACGCGCCAGAGCCAATATAGGTCCAGGCCGTGCGGGCAAGGATCAGATAGGTGCGCAAAATCCCGGCGTCCATACTGTCTTGGACAATGTCCGACCAGACCAGCACGTCGATCTCGCTCTCGGTCTGCGTACCCTTAATAAGGCTGCGCACCGACCAGCCAAATCGCCTGCCTTTTTTGGCAGACAGGTCGATCTCATAACCGGAAATCTCCGCCTGCGCGCGGCTTTCTTTGCGATAGAGTTCGCGGTAGCGGCGCGGCGGGATCGGGTCATAGCCGGGGATGTAAAACACCCGCCGCCGCCTGACCTCTTGGTCTCCCAACTCACTGACTTGAACCGTCATGCCCGAACCCTTTGGTTTTCAAGCATCTTAGCGGGTAAATATGATGAAAATAAGCCCGAAAACGGCGGAGTTAACCAAGCTGGCTCAGCGCCGGGAAGGTTTCAAGCAGCCAATAGGACAGACGCGAAAATGCTCCCGTCAGCATCATCAGTCCGACCAAGACCAATAACCCACCCATGAGTTTTTCGATCACCCCCATATGGCGTTTGAGCCGGTTCATCAGACCCACGGCGCGGGTGATGAAAATCGCCGACAACAGGAACGGCAAGCCCAGACCAAAGGCATAGGTGGCCAAGAGCATGGTGCCGCGCGAGACCGAGCCTTCGGAGGCGGCCATGGACAGAATCGCCCCCAATTGCGGGCCGATGCAAGGCGTCCAGCCAAAGGCGAAAGCCAGCCCGAGGATATAGGCTCCGAATGCCGTGCCGCCCTTGTCGCCGGCATCAAGGCGCGCTTCGCGGTCCAAGATCGGAATGCGAAACACCGACAGGAAATGCAAACCCAAAACCAGGATCACAACGCCGGAAATTTTGGCGAAAACCTCCTGGTTTTTCAGAAAAAACATGCCGAACGCCGAGGCCGTGAAGCCCATGAACAAGAACACGGTGGACAGGCCCAGAACGAACATGATCGCGGGCACGATCGCCTTGCGCGATCCGCGTCCGCCGCCGGTGAGTTCATTCATCGAAATGCCAGACATATAGGCCAGATAAGGCGGCACGATGGGCAAAACGCAGGGGCTCAAAAACGACACCATGCCAGCGGCCAAGGCCACGAGCATGGAGGGCAAGAGGGTTGCGTCAAAGAGATCGATTCCAAACATGCCCTGCTCATGCCATGTCCGGCCGCCTGTGAAAAGCGTCCGCTATGTCGCGCCCCCTCACTTTTGCGTTGGGTGCGCGCGTTTACATACAAAAACGGCCGGGACTGACCCGGCCGTTTTGATCTATATTAGGTGGATTTAGCGTCCAATGCTCCACCAACCGCGGCGTTTCGGACCTTCATCCTCTGGCTCGGATGCGGTCTCGGGCGCGCTGGTGGCCTCAACCATCTCCGGGGCGGGCTCCGGTGCCGTTTCTGGCGCAGCTTCGGCCACAGGCTCGGCAACGGGGGCTTCCACAGCAACCTCGGCGACGGTCTCTGGCACGACCTCCGCAGCAACCTCAGGCAATGCCTCAACTTGCGCGGCCTCAACCTGCACAGCCTCAACCGGGGCCTCAATTGGCGTTTCCGCCGCAGGAGCCTCCGCTTGAACCGCTACCGCCTCCGCCGCTTTGGCGGCCTCTTCGGCCTCGCGTTCGGCTTTGGTCTTGCGTTTGCGCGGTGCGGGCTTCGGTTTGGCAACCGCAGCTTCACCTTCCCCCTCGGTCACAGGCTTTTTGGCCCGCGAACGTGTGGTTTTAGGCTTTGCCGCTGTCTTAGTCTCAGCCTCTGCCGCAGCTTCCGCACCCTCTTCCGCAACAACAGCGGGTTTGCGCGCCCGGCTTGTCCGTGTGCGCTTGGGCTTTTCAGCGGGGGCTTCCTCAGCGGCAGCCTCAGCCTCCGGTGCGACCTCGTCTTTGGTCTCTTCTTTCGTCTCAGTGACCTCTTCGCTCACCGGCGTTGTTTTGGTGCTGCGCGAGCGGGTGCGGGTGCGCTTCGGCTTCTCAACCGGAGCGTCCTCAGCCGTCTCAGGCGCCTCCGAAGTGGCCTCAGCCGGCGCAGTTTCGCCCTCATCAGACCCGGTGTCGTCATTGGACTCACTGTCCTCATCCGACCCGTTTTCGCCCTCTTGCCCTTCAGGCGCATCGCCGGGTTTGCGACGACGACGACGGCGGCGACGGCGTTTCTTCGGCTTCTCTTCTTCGCCCGTGTCCTCGGTGGCATCCACGCTGCGCGGCTCTGACACCTCGACAGCCTCAGCCTCCTCACCCACGGCGTCGACCTGATCCTCCTCAGGCTCGACATAGTCGGCCATCAAATCGGCGGAGGCCGAAATCACGTTGCTCTGTTCGGCGACAATCACCCGGGTTGCGGTTTTGAACCGTTCGATGGTGAAATCCGGCGAGATCATGAACGGATCGGCCTCAAGACGCACGGCCATGCCGTAGCGCGCCTCGATTTGAGCAACACGTTCGCGTTTGATGTTGACCAGATAATTGATCACCGCCACCGGCGCTTTGACCAAAACCTCGCGGGAGCGCTTGCGGGTGCCCTCCTCTTCGAGTTGGCGCAGGATCGTCAGCGCCATGTTGTCATCCGAACGGATCAGGCCGGTGCCATGACAATGCGGGCACGGCTGGGTCGTGGCTTCCAACATGCCGGGACGCAGACGTTGGCGTGACATTTCCAACAGGCCAAAGCCCGAAATGCGTCCCACTTGAATGCGGGCGCGGTCGGTTTTGAGCTTGTCTTTCAGACGCTTTTCGACGGCGGCGTTGTTGCGACGCTCCTCCATGTCGATAAAGTCGATCACGATCAGACCGGCCAAATCGCGCAGACGCGCCTGGCGGGCCACCTCTTCGGCGGCCTCAAGGTTGGTTTTAAGCGCGGTTTCCTCGATCGAGCCTTCTTTGGTGGCACGACCGGAGTTGACGTCCACCGCGACCAGAGCTTCGGTCAAATCAATGACGATATAGCCGCCGGATTTGAGTTGCACGGTCGGGTTGAACATCGAACTCAGGTAGCTTTCGACCTGAAAGCGCGCGAACAACGGCAGGCTGTCGGCGTAATGTTTCACATTCTCGGCATGGGTCGGCATGATCATTTCCATGAAAGCCTTCGCTTCACGGAACCCCGCCTCGCCCTCCACAAACACCTCGTCGATGTCTTTGTTATAGAGGTCGCGGATCGAGCGTTTGATCAGGTCGCCCTCCTCATAGATTTTCGCAGGCGCTGTCGATTTCAGCGTCAGTGCGCGGATCTGTTCCCACATCCGTTTGAGGTAGTCATAGTCGCGTTTGATCTCGGTCTTGGTGCGTTGCGCCCCTGCGGTGCGCACGATCAGACCGGCGCCCTGCGGTACTTCAAGTTCGCCTGCGATCTCTTTGAGTTTCTTACGATCTGCGATATTGGTGATTTTCCGCGAAATACCACCGCCACGCGCGGTGTTCGGCATCAAAACGCAATAGCGACCGGCCAGCGAGAGATAGGTGGTCAGAGCCGCGCCCTTGTTGCCGCGCTCTTCTTTGACGACCTGCACCAACATCACCTGACGGACTTTGACGACCTCCTGGATTTTATATTTGCGCGGGCGCGGTTTGCGCACCGGGCGGAAATCATCCGACGTGTCATCGTCGGCCACGCTTTCGATGCTGTCGTCTTTGTCGGCGGCGGTTTCGGCGTCGTCTTCGTCGCCATCATCGTCGCCATGATCGTCACTGTCATCGCCTTGATCGCCAGCACTGTCGTCTGCCACGTCATCAGAGGCGGTGTCGTCCTCCTCCGCAGGCTCTTCCACCGGCGTGTCCTGTACGGCAAAGGCGGGCGATGTGCCCTCTTCGACCGGGCTGTGCCCGGAGGGGTCCGCGATCATGTCGTCGGCCTCGGAAGCCTCCGGTTCGATCACATCCATGCCGGAAATGCTTTGGGGAGCGCCGTTTTCTGTGGCGCTGTCTTGATCCGCATCCTCGCCCACGACCTCCTGGGTCTCGACCGCATCAGAGGATGTCACCTCTTCGGCCTTGGAGCGCGTGCGCGAACGGGAGCGGCGACGGGGGCGCTTCGGCTTGTCCTCTTCCTCTTCCTGCGCTTTCGCATAGGCCAATTCTTCGGCCATCAAGGCTTCGCGATCCGCAACCGGGATTTGATAATAATCCGGGTGGATTTCCGAAAAGGCGAGGAAACCGTGACGGTTTCCGCCGTAATCGACAAAAGCCGCCTGAAGCGACGGTTCGACGCGCGTTACTTTTGCAAGGTAAATGTTGCCAGCAAGCTGGCGTTTGTTTTCAGACTCAAAATCGAATTCCTCGACCTTGTTTCCGTCCACCACCACAACGCGGGTCTCTTCCGCGTGGGTGGCATCGATAAGCATCTTTTTAGCCATTGTTGTCTTTCGGCACCCACAACAGACGCGCCTCCCCTTCGGAGCGACGCGCGGGTTTGCGGGTGATGTTTTGAGGCGAGCGATCGTGCGGGCAAGGGCGCGGGGACGCAAGCGTCCCGTCTGTGCTCTAATCTTGCCTCGTCGCGTTGCATCGCGGTTCTTCTCCGGCACATCAGGCGCGCCCTTCGGCCCTGCCCTAGTCCCCATACAAATCCCCCTGTCCGGCTTGGACGTCAGGGGCGTTTCATGCCGCTGGATGTATCACGTCTGGCTTTGTCATGCCTGACCTTGTCTGCCCAGCGGCGGCATCGGTCTGCACTACGGGCGGGCGGCGTCGATGGGGTTCACTGATCTCAGATGGATCAAGGACCTCACAGGCGGCTCCAGCTCTCGCATGCAGCGAATGAGTCTCACGCGGTTTCCGGGGCGGCGTTTTCCCAAAGGACCCAATGGACCTCAAAGGGACACCAAGCCAGACCTGCGTCCTCCTATCAGTAGTGATCCCGCACCTCTATGACAACACGCAAATTTGCAAAGTGACATTTCACGTTGAAAATCGCGGAAAACATGTGCCCATCCGTGTGTCTATACATCCAAGCCGCCCGGCGGAACCCTATAATTTTCACCTTTTACCCGCCAGAGCTTAATAAATACTCACCTGATCCCGGCTCTCTGCCTCCGCTCTTGCACACCTCAGGCATCTGCGCTTTGCTGATCTCACCGTCCCAATCTCACGCGCCAATCTCGCTGTGCCCAAAGGAACCCGCAATGTCCCGCCCCCTGCTTATCACAGCCACCTTTTCCCTCATCATCGCCCTTCTCCCAACATTCTGTCAGGCCAAATCGCTTACCTGTGCGCCTGAATGGCATCGGGCCAATCTGACCAACTACACCTCCTACCCCGCCCCCGACAGCGAGGAATGCCTGGCCTATAATGGCTGTACCTGGGCGGGCCAGTTTTACGGCCTGGAGGACGCTCAGACCGAGGCATGGGTCGCCGCGCATAACATCGTGGCGGTGCATGAAAAGGATTGGGGCTGGCTGGGGATGAAGACACTGCGCCTGCGCCAAGGCGGGCATGAGATCACCGCTCAGGCCATCGACATTTGTTCAGATGCGGATTGTGACGGCTGTTGCACCAAAAACCTCGGCGGTGACGGCTATTTGGTCGACATCGAGGTCAATACCATGGCGCGGTTTGGCCCCGGCGAAGGTGTGGTTGACTTTCAGGTCTGTGACTAAGCCCCGCCCGATGACCGGCAGATCACGGGCGGGGCCAGAGGCAGTTACAGGTAATCGGCGCGTTGCAGGCTGTATTTGGCCATTTTCTCGTTCAACGTCCGCCGTGGCAGGCACAATTCGTCCATCACCGCGACGATAGACCCCTTGTGGCGACGCATCGTGTTGTCGATCAACATCCGTTCAAACGCTTCGACATATTCCTTCAACGGCTTGCCTTCGGTGGTCATGGTTTGCTGTTCCGGTGCGTCCGATTCCGAGAGCAGCAAAGAGGTGATCGAGCCAGAGCCACGACGGCTTTGCAACACCGAACGCTCCGCCACATTGATCAATTGCCGGATGTTGCCGGGCCATGGTGCTTGCAACAATTGCGCCGCCTCCTGGGCCGACACTTCCGGCGCGTCGCAGCCGTATTCCTCGGCAAATTGTTGGCTCAACTGGGTGAACAGCGACAGGATGTCTTCGCCGCGCGCGCGCAGGGGCGGCGTGGTGATTTTCATCGCCGCCAAGCGGTAAAACAGGTCCGGGCGCATCGCGGACTCGCAGGTCCGGCCTTGTTCTTGCAGGTTGCAAATCGCGATGATCCGGGTTTCCGGCGGCGTGCCCTGTTCGTTGATCAGGGTCAGCAAACGCGCCTGAAGCGGCATTGGCATGGCCTCAATGTCTTCCAGCACCAAGGTGCCGCCACGCGCCTCTTCGAACAGCGGTTGAATCTGCCCATCCGGGTCGGGACCGAACAACCGTTTCGACAGATCATACTCATCCCGGCCAGCGCAGGCAAAGGTGATGAATTTTTTCGAGGCACGCGCGCCAACCGCGTGCAAAGCATGGGCGATCAGTGTTTTGCCGGTGCCGGTTTCGCCGTCGATCAACACATGACCGTCGGCTTGGCCCAGATCCAGAATATCCTCGCGCAGACGCTCCATCACTGGGCTTGCGCCGATGAGTTTGTTCATGATGCCGGTGCCATCGGACAGCTCGCGCCGCAGCGCCCGGTTATCAAGCGTCAGCCGCCGCGCGTTGGTGGCCTTTTTCGCCAGTTCCGTCATCCGGTCCGGGTTGAAAGGTTTCTCCAGAAAATCAAACGCGCCGATGCGCATCGCTTCGACTGCCATCGGCACATCGCCGTGCCCGGTGATCATGATCACCGGCAGGCCGCTATCAACGCTCATCAGTTTCTTGAGAAACTGCATCCCGTCCATGCCCGGCATTTTGATATCGGTGATGACAACGCCGGGGTAATCCGACCCAAGCGCTTTCACCGCCTCCTCCGCCGTGGCAAAGGTTTCCGTGTCAAATCCGGACAGCGCAAGCCATTGGCTGATGGATTGGCGCATGTCTTGTTCGTCATCGACGATCGCGATTTTCATTGCCGTCGCCATGGTCTTTCCTCTTCTTTTTCGGCCCAAACTCTGGGCCTATTTAATCTGGGCCACTCTTAAGATGCGGCGTTACTGCGCCGCGTGTCTGCTTTCGCGCGACAGGGGTAGCACCATTTCAAAGGCCGCACCGCCCACCGGACGGTTGCGCGCCATCAATCTCCCCCCCAGTTCGGCGACAATCCCCGACGAGATCGCCAACCCAAGCCCGACGCCATCCCCCGGCGCCTTGGTGGTATAAAACGGTTCAAACAGCGTATCGAGATCCTCGATCCCGGTGCCATTGTCTCGCACGGTCACTGCGGCTTGGGTGCCGCCTGTGACCAATATTTCGATTTGGGGTTCCGATGCGGTTTTACAAGCATCAAAGGCATTTCTGAGCAGATTGACCAAGACCTGTTCCAACCGCACCCGGTCGCCATCGACGATCACCGGCTCGGGCGGCAGGGTGCGAATGATCTCGACCGAGCGCTGTTTAAGCTGGGGTTCCATCATCGAGAGCGCCGAGGACACGCACTCGCGCAAATCAATTGGCTGAAGCTGATCGGAGCCTTTGCGAGCGTAGGATTTCAGCTGTTTGGTGATCGCGGCCATGCGGTTGATCAGATCGTCAATCCGCCCAAACGAGGCCAGAGCCTCCTCGGATCGTTTGCGTTTGATCAACAGCCGCGCGCCGGCCAAATAGGTCTTCATCGCCGCCAAAGGTTGGTTCAATTCGTGGCTGACCGCCGCCGACATTTCGCCCAGCACGGCCAATTTCGACGATTGTGCCAAGGTTTGCTCGGCAACCTCAAGGCTTTTCTCCGCCCGCTTGCGTTCTTGAATCTCCCGTTCAAGGGCCGCGTTCAACAGCCGCAATTCGGCACTTTCGCGCTGAAACAGGCCCGCACGCGATACGGCGCGCCGCGAGGTCAGGTAAAACACACCAGACAGCAACACGGCAAAACCCATGATCTCAAGCGCCAAGAACCCGTTCACCCGTTCGCGCACAGAAGAATAGGCGGTGAATGAGGTCATCCGCCAGCCGCGAAACGGAATACGGCTTTCCAAACGCATCAAGGCCTCGCCGCCCAAATAGACTTCGGCGGGGTCCGGCGACCAATCGGTGGTGATCTGAAACGCGCGCTCAATCGCGGTTGGCGCGTCGGTGACCGCCAAGGCCTCGGTTTCGGTTTTCGAACGCCAACGCGGCTCGGTCGACAGGATGATCTGGCCTTCCGAATTGGCCACCACCACCGCGTCCGAAATCCCGGCCCATGTTTTCTCAAATCGCGCCAGATCGACCAGCACCACGATCACCCCGGCCAGCGCGCCATTGACATCAATCCGGCGGCTGTAAGTGAATTCATAAGCCCCGTTGTTCAGCTGGGTGGTTTTGAAAATCGTATCATTGGAGCGCAGCGCATCGACGAAATAGGACGATTGGCGATTGTTGGTCCCCAACAGCGAGCGATCCGTGGCCGCCACAACCCGCCCGCTTTCGTCCAAAAGCGTGATCCCCGCCGCGCCAATTTCCTGAATGTAGGAGATCAGATGTTGCGAGGTCTGGGCGAAATCGTTGGAATTGAGCGCACCGACCAAAACCGGATCGCGCGACAACAGGATCGGCACGATGGAATTGCGCTGAAGTTCCGACAGCAGGTTGCCGGAGTAGAGCGCCTGACGCACTTCGGCGCGGTTGCGCGTCAAAATGGTATAGCGTTCGGTCAAAAACAGGTTGGTGACCCAAATGACGCCAATGGCCGCCACGACAAACGCAACAAGCGCCAGCCGCCCGGCCCAGGTCATTGTTTTCGGCCTTTTCGGCCCCATCAGGTCGCGCTCACTCATGCAAGCAGAATACGCCCGCCCACCCCGGACCTGCAAGAGGTCGCGAGCGCGCATGCCGCGTCAAACCCAGCGGATTTTTGACGGTTTTCAACAATTTGAGCGGAGTTTCGCCACACAGAGGTCCATGGCGAGCCAGAGTTGACCCACCCTTAACCGGTTCAGGCCGAGACCACAGCCTCAAGCAGCGAGGTAAAGAACAAAGCCCCGTCCTCATTGCCATGTGCGGGCTCAGACGCCCGTTCCGGGTGCGGCATCATCCCCAAGACGCGGCGGTTGGGCGACAGGATGCCCGCAATGTCGCGATCCGATCCATTCGGGTTCTCAAGATAGCGGAACGCCACAAGCCCCTCGCCCTCCAACATGTCCAGCGTGTCGGCATCGGCGGTGAAATTGCCGTCGTGATGCGCGATCGGGATGCGGATGTGCTGACCCTGGGCGTAGGCGGAGGTATAGGGGCTGTCCGTGGTTTCAACGGCCAATCCCACCGTGCGGCAGATGTATTTCAAATTGCCGTTGCGCAGCAAAGCGCCGGGCAAAAGCCGCGCCTCGGTGAGGACCTGAAAGCCGTTGCAAATGCCAAAGGCATAGCCGCCGCGCTCAACGTGTTTCTTCAACGACGCCACGACGGGCGAGTTCGCCGCAATCGCACCGCAGCGCAGGTAATCGCCATAAGAAAAGCCCCCCGGCACGCCGACAACATCGACACCCTCGGGCAAGTCCGCGTCCTTGTGCCAAACCATCGTGACATCCGCCCCCGCGCGCTTGAGCGCCGTGTACATATCGCGGTCACAGTTCGATCCGGGGAATTGCAGAACGGCGGCTTTCATCGGCAGAGCTCCTTGGCAGATAGGCAGATGGGAGGCATTCGCCCGCCTGATACGATGGGACGGGGTTTGGATCAAGTGGAGATCAGCCCAGATTACCCCCGTGTCACCCGAACTTGCCAACAATTGTTGCGCGCTGAACGGATGTCGACGAAAGCAATGTCCTCACGGATCAGCAATTCGGCGCAATAGGGTTTGATCTCGGATTGTGGCGTGATCCGCCCGGTGCCATAAACAATGCGTTCCTCGGCATTATAGGCTTTGATCAGATAGTCCGGCGAGCTGGTCAACACCTGCGGGATCTCTGAACTGAAGTAAGGCGGGCATTCGGCGGCGCACAGAAAGATCGGTCCGGTTTCGGCATAGGGTTGCAGCGCAGAGAACGGTCGATGCGCGCAAATCAACATCCCCGCCCCTTTTGGCACATGGCACAAACAATGCCGACACGGCGCGGCGTCATAGGGGTTCAACACCCGCTCAGGCGTCTGGCCATTGGCATCCGGTTTGCCAAGGCGCAGCGCATGGGCGGTGAGGGTGGGCAGTCCTTGAAAGATCATCGTAAGGCTCCTGTGTGGATGTGCCTTAGCCCTAAAAAACCACCCCGCATTTGGCGACCCGGATCATGTGAAAACGGATTTGAGGACCGAAGCGCCGAGACTTGCGGAGGACTGGGCTTGACCAAACAAGAAATGCAACTGGGAAAACCCAATCGCCCATCAAAAAAGCCGCCCCAAAAGGAGCGGCTTTTCCATGTCTTACAGACCTAACTCAGATCAGAGCAGGGTGATCCGGTAGCTTTCGATCACCGTGTTGGCCAAAAGCTTGTCGCACATCTCTTTGATCGACTCTTCCGAGGTGCCATCGGCCAGATCCAATTCGATCACCTTGCCCTGACGGACCTCGTTGACGCCCTCAAACCCAAGCGCGCCGAGCGCGTGTTGGACGGCCGCCCCCTGGGGGTCGAGAACACCGGTTTTCAGCATGACGTCGATGCGGGCTTTCATCGTGGGCAATCCTTTAGGAAGTTAGTTGATCAGGGTCGGCTTGTCGCCGATCGGGCCGTTCGTGGGCAAAACGCCAAGGCGGCGGGCCACTTCGGAGTAGGCATCGGTGAGCGAGCCCAGGTCGCGGCGGAACACGTCTTTATCAAGCTTTTGTCCGCTTTCGATGTCCCACAACCGGCAACTGTCCGGCGAAATCTCATCAGCCACGATCAGGCGCATGAAATCGCCGTCCCAGACCCGGCCAATTTCGATTTTGAAATCAATCAGTTTGATGCCAACGCCATACATCACGCCGGACATGAAATCATTCACCCGCAGTGCCAAAGCGACGATGTCGTCGAGGTCCTGTTGCGAGGCCCAACCAAAGGCGATGATGTATTCTTCGGGCACCAAAGGATCGCCCAACGCGTCGTCTTTGTAGGAAAATTCGATGATCGGACGCGGCAGGCGCATCCCCTCTTCGAGACCCAGACGTTTGGCCATGGACCCCGCGGCAAAGTTGCGCACGATGACTTCGAGTGGAATGATCTCGCACTGGCGGATCAACTGTTCGCGCATGTTCAGGCGTTTGATGAAGTGGTTCGGCACGCCGATGGCGGTCAGGCCGTTCATGAAAAACTCGGACAAGCGGTTGTTCAACACGCCCTTGCCTTCGATGGTGGCGCGCTTCTCGGCGTTGAACGCGGTGGCGTCATCTTTGAAATACTGGATCAGCGTGCCCGGCTCCGGACCCTCATAAAGAGTCTTTGCTTTGCCTTCATAGATTTTTTTACGGCGCGCCATGGGGCCTCCAAAAGCTGTTGGGCCGGGAATCATCGCGACCGGCCTCTTTATGCCGCTCTTTAGGGCAAGGGAACGCCGGGAGCAAGTTCGGCGCCATATTTGCCCCCGCCAGAGCGGAAAACACGGTCCAAACGCCACCTGCCCCACGCCAACGCGCTATGTCCTTTTAAAGTTTTTGATAAATATTCATCCATGCGTCTTGATATGTCGCAAAGATAAGTTCCATATTTTAAGTAAGATCAGCAGTTGAGGAGGAGCCAACAATGACCACATTTGACGACCGCGAAGCCGCATTTGAATCCAAATTTGTCCATGACGCCGAGACCCAATTTCGATTGGAGGCCCGTGCGAACAAAAAAATTGCGCTTTGGGCCGCCGATATTATGGGCAAATCCGCAGCCGACGCTTTGGCCTATGTGGCGGAGGTGATCCGCGCCGATATGCAAGAATCCGGTGCCGAAGATGTGATTGCCAAAGTCGGCGCGGACCTCGGCGCGCGCTCAACCGCCGCAGCGATCCGCGAAAAATATGCCGCCTTCCTGGTCGAGGCTCAACAAGAGATGATGCAATAAGTTTGGCGTAGTGCCGATCCGACAAGCCCGGCTGTGGTCGGGTTTGGTGGTTATCGTTCAGCCCCCAACAGACACCGTCAATCACTGTGTCAATCACTGTCAATTTTAGCATCACGGCCCGCAGTCATCCTGCGGGCCGTTTTCACATCTCCACCTCAAACACAGTTCTATTTGCCGGTCTATTTGCCGGTTTTGGCTGCGCCGCGCTCAAATTGAACGTGGATTAATCGAATCTTGGCAAACCGGGACTATTGCTCACAGACCAATCATGTGTGCGCTTGATCCCCCCAGCGCGCCAGAACCCGACCTCAGGCTCAGCCCCAAAGGACCACCTTCGCCATGCGCCACAGCCCGTTCGACATCGAAGAGGCCCTTCGCGTCCCCGATCCCGTGCGCTCGAAGTCCAAGCCGGTGCGACCGCAACTCGGGGTGACACAGGGGGCGAAACCGGAGAAGACGAACGGCCTGCGCGCACTTTTGGGCAAACAGCTTTTGCCGCTGGCCATGACCCTGTTCATCGGCTGGCTGGTCTGGGGCAAGATCGCCCATCTCGACCATGCCGCCATTGCCGCGTCCATCACCACGATTGGTCCCGGTCAATGGGGCCTCGCGGGGCTTGCCACAATGGGCAGTTTCTGGGCCGTCGGCCAATATGACCGTGTGCTGCATGCTCAGCTCGGCACCGGCATTTCCGCCCGTGCGGCACGCCTTTCTGGCATTGCGGCAATCGGATTGTCGCAATCCTTAGGCTTTGGCGCTTTGACGGGCGCGTTGATCCGTTGGCGGATGTTGCCGGAATTGACGCTTTGGCAGGCCGCACGCCTCTCTGCTGCGGTCGCGCTCTCCTTTTTGGCCGGTTGGGCCGTGGTCGCCGCCGTCGCGGTGCTGGCCTTTCAACCGGATATCCCGTGGATGAAATCGCTCGCCACCGGGGCGATTGCTCTGGCGATTGCGATGGCTGTGATTTCGGTCTACCCGCCCGGACCGCTGGTGCGTGTGCCCTGGCCCAGCCTGCGCGCCATGGGCACGGTCATCGGTCTGGCCGCCTGTGACACCATCCTCGCGGGCCTTGCCCTTTATGCGCTGATGCCGCCTGAGGTGTCCCTTGCCATCGGCCAAACCATTTCCGCCTATTTGTTTTCACTGGGCGCCGGCATCATCGGTTCGACACCGGGCGGGGTTGGTCCATTTGAGGCCACGCTGGCCTCATTGTTGCATACAATTGAACTTGACCAGCTTTTGGGGGCGGTTTTGGCGTTTCGTTTGGTCTATTACGCCCTCCCCGCCATGCTTGCCGGGCTGCTGATCTTGCGCGGACCCCGCTCCTGCTCGCTGTCACGCGAACCCGGTCTGGTCAAAACCAAAAACGCACCCTACCTCACACCCGAAATGGAAATACAGCTCTTTTCCGCCCCGCGGGCAGAAGCCAACCTGTTGCGCACACGCGATTTTTCCCTTTTGACCTCGGAAAAGGGTCGCCCCTTGGGCCTTGCCGCCCCGATTGGCCAATCGCTTGTCATGCTCTCCGATCCGATTGCTGCACGGGGCTGCCCGTCTGCCGCCCGCGACGCCCTGTCTCGTGCCGCGCGGATGCGCTACCGCATGCCCGCGATTTACAAATGCGGCGCGCGCATGGCCGCCTCGGCGCGCAAGGCGGGTTGGAAAGTCCTCCCGACAGCACAAGAGGCGTGGCTCGTACCGTCCAAATTTTCTCTCGAAGGCTCAAAAACCCGACAACTGCGCCGGGTCATCCGCAAGGCCGAAGAGGCGCAGATCAAAGTCCGCGAAGCCGCCCGCGACCTGCCCCTCGCAGACATGGATCGCGTGGCACAGGAATGGCTCGGCATGCGCGGCAAGGAGCGCGGGTTTTCCATGGGCACCTATGACCGCGATTACATTTCCTGCCAAAGGGTGTTTCTCGCCTATCAAGGTGAAAATCTTGTGGCCTTCATTTCGCTACATGAAAGCCGCCATGAGATGACGCTGGATCTGATGCGCACGGGATCTGCGGCCCCGGATGGCACGATACAGTTGCTGATCATCGAGGCCATTCGTGCCGCAGCTGTCTATGGCTGTCCGCGCCTGTCCTTGGCCGCCGTGCCCTGGGACGGTCACGACGATGACGCTTTGACCCGTTGGCTTCGGGGTAAGTTCCTTGCCAAATCGGGGGCTGCGGGTCTGCGCCGGTTCAAATCCGCCTTTGCCCCACAGTGGGAAACGCTCTACCTCGCCGCCCCGTCTCGCTTGGCGCTTGCGGTGGCGGGTATGGATATTTTGCGCCGGGTGACCGCACCTCCGCCCAGACCCACCGCGAACCCGATGAAAGCCTCACGCTTTGCCACACACCGCACCCTGCATCTGTTTCGCCGCCGTCCCACTGGTGCGGGTTGAGGCGAACACGGCGCATCCCTTCTGTTCGCTCCTGGTCGTGCGAATGTGCAGCACGCTCATGATCTTTATGACCTGATTGAATTTGATAAATCGGGCCAGACATGGCACATGGGCTACAAACCCCCGGTCGGGCCGCCCGTCCGGGACCTTTTTCTTTGTCCGCGCGCCCTCGCGCCCCCTTATTCAGTCCCCCGGAGCCGCCATGACCGACGCCCCCCTGCCCAACGCCCTCTCCAAACTTCTCGAAACCCGCGATTGGCTGATGGCTGATGGGGCGACGGGCACAACGCTGTTCAACATGGGCCTGTCCTCTGGCGACGCGCCGGAGCTTTGGAATGTCGACAAACCCGAAAACATCACCCGGCTTTATCTGGGCGCAGTCGAGGCCGGGTCTGATATTTTTCTCACCAATTCCTTTGGCGGCACCGCCTCGCGCCTCAAATTGCACAAATCCGAACACCGCGTGCATGAGCTGAACAAAGCCGCCGCCGAAATCGGCCGCAACGTCGCTGATCGTGCCGGGCGTGTGGTGATTGTGGCCGGGTCCATGGGCCCGACCGGAGAGATCATGGAACCGATGGGACCGCTGTCTTACTCTGCCGCTGTCGAGATGTTCCACGAACAGGCCGAGGGGCTGAAAGCCGGTGGCGCCGATGTGGCGTGGGTCGAAAC
>ERZ1673962.129-NODE-129-length-62594-cov-44.658837_pt1 | contig 62594 bp, 50 predicted proteins | sample MGYA00580188_ERZ1673962 | MGnify/ENA primary metagenome ERZ1673962 (study PRJEB41334, sample SAMN05608104) | rock metagenome | biome: terrestrial subsurface; feature: shale formation; material: shale | place: USA: Pennsylvania ... | reverse complement strand
AGACATATCTTGCTGACATTCTCGCGGTCTGAAAGCTTTCATGCGTTTTCCCTGGCGCTGGCCTTCATCGCCGACGCGGCCAGCGGCAGTTTCGAAACCCTGACCTCTGACACGGCCGGTAGCCTGTTCGGCGGTCTGCTGGGGGACCCGACCACGCTGCTGGCCTGGCACAGTGCCTTCATGCTGATGGTGATCCTGGTCGTGGCCGGCGGGGTCGCCGGTGGCCTTGAGCGTGCCGCCAAGATCCTGATGCCGCTGCTGGCGGTGATGTTGATCGTGCTGGTCGGCTACGCTGCCACCACCGATGGCTTCGCTGATGCCGCCGCCTGGCTGCTGACGCCGGACTTCTCCAAGCTCGACAAGGATGGCGTGCTGGCGGCCATGGGGCATGCCTTCTTCACCCTGTCACTGGGCATGGGCATCATGATGGCCTACGGCTCCTACCTGTCCGATGACGTCAACATCGGGCGTACCGCGCTGGTCGTGGTGGTGCTGGATACCGTCATCGCCCTGCTGGCCGGTCTGGCCATCTTCCCGGTGGTGTTCTCCAACGGCCTCGACGCCGCCGCGGGCCCGGGCCTGATCTTCCAGACCCTGCCGCTGGCCTTCGGCCACATGCCGGGCGGTGAAGTCTTCGGCGTGGTGTTCTTCGTGCTGCTGGTATTCGCGGCCTGGACCTCAGGCATCTCGCTGCTGGAGCCCATCGTCGAATGGCTGGAAGAGAAGACGCCGATGTCGCGCGTCGGCTCGGCCTGGGTCGCGGGTATCGCCACCTGGCTGCTGGGCATCGCCACCATCCTGTCCTTCAACCTGTGGAGTGACGTGGCGCCGCTGGGCATGTTCGCCAAGTTCGAAGGCATGACCATCTTCGACCTGCTCGACTACGCGACCAGCAAGCTGATGCTGCCGCTGACCGGTCTGGCGACCATCGTCTTCGTCGGCTGGTTCATGGGCCGTGACGAGGTGCGCAGCCAGCTCAACATGAGCGACTCGGCCTTCTCGCTGTGGAGCTTCGTGGCGCGCTATATCGCCCCGATCGGTGTGGTCGTGGTGTTCGCGTCCAGCCTGTAGGTCTAGTGAGATCTCGAGAGATATAGAGAGATCTCGTGAAACACTTGCCATGACATGCCTCAGGCCTGTCATGGCAGGCAATGCGAAAGGCCCGCCATCCGGCGGGCCTTTCCTGTTTCTGAGCCTGGAGAATCTCAATCCGGTCGCGTGCTTGCCTGGCAGGCGTCATGGCTGGGTAGCGCTGCGTGGCCGTCGTCTGTCATGCGTTTGACGTAGACGATTCATCCTTTCCGAGAGGAAAAGTCGCCATCAGGCGTGAGCCTGGTTGCAGGTATTGAGAGGCACACGACGGCGGATATGCACTGAAATGGTGCATTAAGGATGATGGCGGCACGCGATAGAGGAGAAATGTGACAAACAAAAGAAGAGCGGCGGGGCGGAAAATGAGGTGAGAAAAAACGAATATTTCGGGATTGATGAGCAGGACACCGGGCATGACAGCGCAGAAGGCACTTCAGTCAGGGGTGATGATGCTGAAATTGCGCGAGAGGGGGGTACGACCATGCTCGAAAGAGATGGTGGAAGGTGTCGCATGGAGCCCGAACCCTGGCGGATCAGAGCGTGAAAACATCACTGATCGGCGGGGAGCGTATCGCCTCCCCGCCTGGAATCAGTGGGTGTCGATATCGCTTTCAGTATCCATTTCCAGCACTTCGATGTCGCTTAAATCCTCGCTTAGGCGCTTGATTTCGTTGTGCAATTCTATTCCACGACGGGCGCGGAGATGGCGGACTGCGCTTTGTTTCTTGCGGGCCTGATGTTCGTCGGCACCGAGAGTCATGAAAATATCGAGAAGCTCTTTCTTGAGCGTATCTACCTGCTCTGAATTACGCATGATTCGACCTCCATGGCATCCAAAGGATGTGGGCTTTCACTGGCGCCACACCGTTTTACTATAGCTCACTTGACAAAATTGTGACTATAGCCTGCCTGTGCAGGCGACACCCCTGGGGGGATGACGTAAGCTCAGGCATGCCCATGAAGTCTGCAAGGAGTGTGCCGTGAGCCATGCCATCTTCGACGACCTGAGGAGCCGGATGGAGAATTTCCGCCGCTCTGAACAAAAGGTCGCACGCTATGTCCTTCGCCATCCGGAGGAAGTGATTCACATGCGGATCGTCGATCTGGCCAGCGAGTCATCGGTCAGTGAGCCGACGGTCGTGCGTTTCTGTCGGGCAATGGGCTTTGCCGGCTTTCAGGATTTCAAGCTGCAGCTGGCGCAACGCCTCGCCACCGGCACCCAGTTCGCCCAGTTCTCCATGAATGACTCCGACAGCGTGGCCGAGTTCTCGCACTCGCTGTTCGATTCCACCATCGGCACCCTGCTGTCGGTGCGTGACCGCCTGGATGCCGAAGCCGTCGCGCGCGCCATCCACTCGCTGGCCTCCGCCAGCCGGGTCGAGTTCTACGGCTATGGTGCCTCGGGCGCCGTGGCTCACGATGCCCAGCACAAGTTCTTCCGCCTGCAGATATCCACCGCCGCCTACACCGACCCGCACATGCAGAACATGTCAGCGGTGACGCTGGGGCCGCGCGACGTGGTGGTGGCCATCTCCCAGACCGGCCGCACCAAGGCGCTGATCGCCAGCGTGCGTCTGGCACGTGACGCCGGCGCGACCGTCATCGGGCTGTGCCCGAGTGGCTCGCCACTGGCGGATGAAGTCACGCTGCCGCTGCATATCGATGTGCACGAAGACACCGAGATCTACACCCCGATGAGCTCGCGTATCGCGCACCTGGTGATCGTCGATACGCTGGCGGTCGGTGTCGCCAAGGCGCGTGGACCCAAGCTCAAGGAGCAGCTGGAGGCGGTCAAGAAGAGCCTCGCCACCCTGCGCATCGACGACCACGACTTCGATACCCACTGAGCGCCACCCGGGCATCATCTGTCTTGAAGGCAAGTGCAAGGTACGTATGTGCAAGGAAGGCCGGCGCGGGGAAGAGCAGGGCAGGCCGCTGTGATAAGGTGGATGCCTGAACAGGGGCAGCGAATCTCACGCTGCTCCGCTCCTCGACTCCTCTGCCCTGTGGTGAGCCCTGCATGTCCGAATCGCCCCTCCTCGATCACCTCAACACGCATCAGCGTGAGGCCGTGTCCGCGCCGCCGGGCAACATGCTGGTACTGGCGGGGGCCGGTTCCGGCAAGACCCGCGTGCTGGTTCACCGCATCGCCTGGTTGATGGACCAATACCAGTTCTCGCCCTACGCCATCCTGTCGGTGACCTTCACCAACAAGGCCTCGCGGGAGATGCGCACGCGTCTCGAGGCGCTCAATGGCAGCAGCCTGCGCCACATGTGGGTTGGCACCTTCCACTCCATCAGTCACCGTCTGCTGCGCACCCACTGGCAGGAGGCGCGCCTGCCCGAGCACTTCCAGATCATCGACAGCGATGACCAGCTGCGCATGGTCAAGCGACTGCTCAAGGAGCACAACGTCGATGACGAGCGCTGGCCGCCCAAGCAGGTCCAGTACTTCATCGCCGGCTGCAAGGAGGAAGGTCTGCGCGCCCATCAGGTGCAGACCCATGGCGATGCCTACATGGGCAAGATGGTCGAGATGTATGAGCTCTATCAGCTCGCCTGTGAACGCGGCGGCCTGGTCGATTTCGGTGAGCTGCTGCTGCGCTCGCTGGAGCTGCTGCGCGATACGCCGCACCTGCTGGCGCATTACCGCGAGCGCTTCGCCCACCTGCTGGTCGATGAGTTCCAGGATACCAACACCCTGCAGTACGCCTGGCTGAAGCTGTTGGCCGGTGATCGCGAGTGCATGACCGTGGTCGGCGATGATGACCAGTCCATCTACGGCTGGCGTGGCGCGCGGGTCGAGAACATCCAGCGCTTCACCGAGGAGTTCGCCAACACCCGCGTGGTGCGTCTGGAGCAGAACTACCGCTCCTCCAGCGCCATTCTGGAGGCCGCCAACGCCCTGATCAGCCACAACGGCGGGCGCATGGGCAAGGAGCTGTGGACCGACAGCGGTCGCGGCGAGCGCATTCGTGTCTATGCCGGCTTCAATGATATCGACGAGTCGCGCTACATCGCCGATACCATCCGTGAGCTGGTCAATGAGCATGGCTACAGCCGCGACGAGATCGCGATCCTGTATCGCTCCAACGCCCAGTCCCGCGTGCTGGAGGAGACGCTGATCCGCCAGGGCATGCCGTATCGCATCTATGGCGGCCAGCGCTTCTATGAGCGTCTCGAGATCAAGAACGCGCTCGCCTATCTGCGTCTGATGAACAACCGCGAGGACGATGCCGCCCTGGAGCGCGTGATCAACGTGCCGGCGCGTGGCATCGGCATGCGCACCGTCGAGCAGCTGCGCGAGCGCGCACGCTACGGCAACCTGACCATGTGGCAGGCGATGAGCGATGCGGTCTCCGATGGCGCCCTCAAGGGACGCGCCGCGACCGCCGTGCGTGCCTTCGCCGACATCATCGATGGCCTCGACAACGACACCGCCGGCATGGCGCTGCATGAGCTGGTCGAGCACGTCATCCACGTCTCCGGCCTGCGTGAGCATCACGCCGCCGAGAAGGGTGAGAAGGGCCAGGCGCGCCTCGAGAACCTCTCGGAGCTGGTCAACGCCTGCCGTGCCTTCAGTCAGGGCGAGCGCATGGACCCGGAAGCCCCCAGCGAAGGTGCCGAGGCGCTGGAACCCTTCCTCGCCGAAGCCGCGCTGGATGCCGGCGATCACGAAGCTGCCGAAGGCGAGGAATGCGTGCAGATGATGACGCTGCACTCCGCCAAGGGGCTCGAATTCCCGGTGGTATTCGTCGCCGGGGTCGAGGAGGGGTTGTTCCCGCACAAGATGTCGCTGGAAGAGCCGGGGCGTCTCGAGGAAGAGCGTCGCCTGTGCTACGTCGGTGTTACCCGCGCCATGCAGCGCCTCTACCTGACCTACGCCGAGCTGCGTCGCATGCACGGCAAGGAGACCTTCCAGCGGCCGTCGCGCTTCCTGCGTGAATTGCCGGAAGAGCTGATGGAAGAGGTGCGTCTGCGTGGCCAGGTCTCGCGTCCGGTCTCGACCCAGCGCGCCACGCCGAATCGCCGTCCGTCCGGTCCGCGGCAGGAGAGTGTCGAGGCCAATGGCGACATGCCGGCACTCTCGCTCGGCAGCCTGGTGCGGCATCCGCTGTTCGGGGAAGGCGTGGTCATCAATGCCGAAGGCCAGGGCGAGCGAGCGCGCGTGCAGATCAGCTTCGAGGGCGAGGGCGACAAGTGGCTGGTGCTGGGCTTTGCCAAGCTGGAAGTGCTGAGCTGATCCTGCATTGATGACAGACGTAGCCATGAGGCGCTGACAGCAGGCGCTGGCAAGAGGTGTAGCGCGCGGGGCAGGGGGCGCGGTATTCGTGCGCCATTACGGCCTTGGTGCAGTTGTGGGCCATCCATGGGTCGCGGCATAGTGGCAGACATGCTGTCTTGATGCCGCGTCATGCATTGCCCACAACTCGAACAAGGAAAGTCCCATGCAACGCCGCCGTTTTCTCTCTGCTCTGGGGGCCGGTGCTGCCGGTCTCGCCGCCGCGCCTTTCGTGTCCACCGCCAATGCCGCCGAGGGCGAGACCATCCACTGGAAGATGGTCACTTCCTGGCCGAAGAACTTCCCGGCACTGGGCACCGGTGCCAATGAATTCGCCAGCCTGATCGGTCAGCTCTCCGGTGGTCGCCTGCAGGTCAAGGTCTATGGCGCCGGCGAGATGGTACCGGCGCTGGAAGTCTTCGATGCCGTGTCCTCGGGTACCGCCCAGATGGGCCACTCGGCCTCCTACTACTGGAAGGGCAAGGTGCCCGCGGCCCAGTTCTTCACTGCGGTGCCCTTCGGCATGAACACCACCGAGACCAACGCCTGGCTGTATCACGGCGATGGCATGAAGCTGTGGGACGAGATCTACTCGCGCCACAACCTCAAGCCGCTGGCGGTGGGCAACACCGGCACCCAGATGGCCGGCTGGTTCAACAAGGAAGTGAACAGTCTCGAGGACATGAAGGGCCTGAAGATCCGCCTGCCGGGGCTGGCGGGCGAAGTGATGAATCGCATTGGCGCCAGCGCGGTCAATCTGCCGGGCAGCGAGATCTTCACCGCGATGGAAACCGGCGTGATCGATGCCACCGACTGGGTCGGCCCCTACAATGATCTGGCCTTCGGCCTGCATCAGGTGGCCAAGTATTACTACTCGCCGGCCTGGAACGAGCCTTCCGCCATCCTCGAAGGCACCGTCAATCTCGAGGCCTGGCAGGCATTGCCGGAAGACCTGCAGCAGGTGGTGATCCAGGCGGCCAGAATCGCCAATCACGCCATGGTGGATGAATTCGCGCTGCGCAACGCCACCGCGCTGACCTCGCTGGTCGAGGAGCACGGTGTTGAGCTGCGTGAATTCCCTCAGGACGTCTATGCGGCGCTGTTCGATGCCTCCAATGAGGTGCTGGACGAGTTCATTGCCAAGGACGAGGACGCCAGGCGCGTCTATGAGTCCTACCGCGCCTTCCAGCAGCAGGTCGCGCCCTGGTCGCGTATCGGTGAGCAGGCCTATCTGGATGCGCGTGGTCGGGTGCTGGGCGAAGCCTGAGCGAGTTTCTTTCGGACTGCCTACTTGACTGTGTAACGAAAAAGCCGCCCCTGAGGGCGGCTTTTTCTTGGCGTGTGGCTGACAGGAAGAGAGGCGCGGCGCCTGGCTCAGTCCTGCTCAGGATCAGTCCTGCTCCTCGATGATGGCGGTGCTGGCCTGCTCCGGTACGGCACGGATGCGGCCATTGTCATCGAGTGCCACCATCACGTAGCAGGCTTCGGTCACCTTGGTCAGCGCATGTTGATTGCGCTCCTGCGGCGGGCGGATCCAGACCTCGACGGAGAGCCTGATCGAACTGCGCCCGACCTCGGCCACCTGAGTGAAGATATTGACCACCGAGCCGATTCGCACCGGCGACAGGAAATCGAGGCCTTCGACGGCCACGGTGGCAGTGCGCCCGTGGGCGACGCGCCCGGCGGCCAGCTCACAGGCCTCGTCCATGCGGTGCATCAGCCAGCCGCCGCTGATGTCGCCATAGAGATTGGTGTCCTGGCGTTGGGCGATCAATTTGAGCGTCAGTGTGCCGTTCGGCGTCGGGATATCATCCAGAGCTTGCATGTCATGACTCGCTATCTTGTTGTTATAAAATGGTCATTTCATTTCTGCACCCTTGCGTCTGAAAAGGTGCGTCTTTTGGCGCAGGGCGCTGCCTTGTACAGGTCGCTGCCTTGCACAGGGGGGCTTATACAGGGCACTTCGGCAATCGCCGAAGAAAGTCACCGGGTGCCATCGATAGCATCAGTGCGACGCAGACCATGGCGGATGAGCCGCAGCGGCTTCATCATCTCCTGTATCCTACTCCGGCGGGCAAAGCACTGTCCTCACTGACAAGGGACTGTCAGGAGATTTTTTGCGCTGCAGCATGGAGTATCGTTCCTCAACGCAGCAATGACGGATACTCGCTGTCTTTCGCCATGCTGCACAGGCCGCCCTGAGACACCGTCGCCTGCCCGTCACCACGGGCGTGGCAAGCCGTGGCCAGCTCCGTGTCGCATCGTCATCTTGTTCATTCTCTGGTGGGAAGTCGCCATGTCAGTTTCCGTCGGGTCGCTTGTCCGTTCAGGCTTTCGCGCCGTGTTCGCGTCGCGTCGCGGGTCATCCGCGTCCTCCTCATGCGCGCTCCGCCTGCGCTCAGGGCTGCCGTCGCTGCGGCTGATGTCGCTTGCCTGCCTGCTGGGGCTCTCGGCTCCGGCACTGGCCGACAAGGTGCCCGAATATCGCCCGGTGTCCGGGGTGGTGGGCAACCTGACGGCGGTGGGCTCCGATACCCTGTCGGTGCTGGTGACGCGCTGGGCTGCCCAGCTGCGCCGCTATCATCCGGGGGTGCGCGTGCAGCTGCAGGCCGCGGGCTCCTCGACGGCACCGCCGGCATTGATCGCCGGCACCACCCGCATCGGGCTGATGTCGCGCCCGATGAGCGATCAGGAGCGTCAGGACTTCACGCGTGAATTCGGCTATCCGCCGCTGGGTGTGCCCGTGGCGCTGGATGCGATGGGCATCATCGTGCATCGCAGCAATCCGCTGGAGGAGATCAGCATCGCGCAGCTGGATGCCATCTTCTCCGCCACGCACAACTGTGGTGGTCTGGCAGCCAATCGCTGGGGCCAGCTCGGGCTGAGTGATGAGTGGAATGACCGCCAGATCACGCGCTTCGGGCGCAGTGCCACCTCGGGCACCTACGGCGCCTTCCGCCGTATCGCGCTGTGCGATGGCGACTTCCGCCTCGATGTCAGTGAACAGCCGGGCTCGGCCTCCATCATCGGTGCGGTGGGCTCCTCGCCCAATGGCATCGGCTATGCCAGCTTCAGCACCTCTTCGCCGCTGGTGAAACAGCTGTCCGTCAGTCGTGAGGCGGGTGGCCACGCCGTCTTCCCGAGCCGGGCCAGCATTCGCGATGGCCGCTATCCGCTGACCCGCGCGCTGTACATCTACGTCAATCGCGTGCCTGACGAGCCGCTCCCGGCGCTGGAGCAGGCCTTCCTGTCATTGATCATGTCGCGCCAGGGCCAGCAGGCCATCCTGCGCGGTGGCTATGTGCCACTGCCGGAAAAGCAGCTGCTGCACTGGCGTCAGCAATTGGGGCTGGAGGATGTGGATGCCCTTTGATTCGCCTTTGTCATCTCTCTGTCATCACTTGGACATAATCTCGGTGCCATACCCGCTTCATGCGTCTGCGGAGTCGACACTCCAGGGCGCGAATCCTTTCGTGGTGATATTTCATGTCGGCAGTTGATGCCTCCCGAATGCAGCGTCGTCGCCTGCGGCATGACCGTCTTGCCAGTCTGTGGCTGACAGCGGCCGGGCTGGGCGTGATGGTCATCGTCGTCGTGATGCTGGCCTATCTGGTCAGCGTGTCGTGGCCGCTGCTCAAGCCCGCCAGCGTCACGTCGCTTCCTCAGCAGGCGCTCGAACAGCAAGCGAGCGACCAGCAGATGCCTGCCGCGCAGACCGATCCTGACTGGCTGTCCGATCCTGACTGGCTGAGCACCTTGCCTGACATGCCGCTTGCCGCGGGGGACGGGCTGGCTGCCGTACTGGCCAGTGATGATTCGACGGCGGATTCGCGCACCTCGCCGCTGGCGGGTGTCTGGCTCGCGGATGATCGCCTGCAGGTGGTTCAGCAGTCCGCCGCTGGCGTTCGCCTGCGCGGCAGCGCCATCGAGGTACCCGCAGGGCTTGAGCGTCGCCAGGCAAGTCTGGTGCTCAGCCGTGACCAGCTGTGGCTGCGCATTCCGTACGAGGAGGGCGATGGCCTGTGGCTGGCGCGCCTGGCCTTGTCGGCGTCGCACGCTACCGCCGGCGCGCTGGGTGACGATGCAGCAAGCCAGACGCCGCTCTCCGAGTGGCAGCAGCAGTGGTTGCCGGGCACGGCCAGGCTGTCTTCGCAGCAGGGGCGTCTGCTGGTCACCGCTGACCGCGATGGCTTCACCCAGTGGCAACTGAGCGAGGCCTCCACCGGGACCAAGCCGCTGGCGCGCAAGCTGGCACATCACGCTATGAGCTCTTCTGCCTCCGCGTCATCGCCGGCGATCACCGCGATCAGCGTCCTGCGTGGCGGCAGAAGCCTGATCGTCGGGGACGCCGCAGGTGGCCTGAGCCATTACCTGTTGCCGGCGCACGCGCAGCCGCTGGTCAAGGCCGGCGTCTTTGACAGTGGCCTGTCGGCGCCGGTGATGACGGTGGCTGCCGCCCATCACAGCCTCGGCTTTGCCGCGCTGGACGCCAACGGCCGCCTTGGCCTCTATCTGGCCACCAGCGAGCGTCGCCGTCAGGTGCTGGACTGGCTGGATGCCGCCCGGGTCGCGGCTGGCGTGGCGCTGGAATTTGACAATGATGATCGCCGCTTGCTGGCATCGGCGTCCCGGGAGGCAAGTCTGCCCGGCCAGCTCGCTCAGGACGCGCCGCTGGGGGCGCTCGGCAAGGCCTATGCCGGGCTTGCGATACACGACCCGCATCAGGCCGTCGGGCTCGACGCCATCTTCGGCAAGGTCTGGTATGAGGGGCGCGCAGCGCCGGAGTGGATCTGGCAGCTGGAGAGCACCGGCACCCACGAACCCCGTCTGTCGCTGGTGCCCATCATGTGGGGCACGCTCAAGGCGGCGCTGGTCGGGCTGCTGTTTGCCGTACCGTTGGGGCTCGGCTGTGCCATCCATGTCGCCTGCTTCATGGCGCCGCGCCAGCGTTCCCGCATCAAGCCGCTGCTGGAGATGATGGAGGCGCTGCCGACCGTGGTGATCGGCTTCATCGCCGCCCTGGTGGTCGCGCCCTTCGTCGAGCGTGAGCTGATGGCGGTGTTGCTGGGGCTGGTTCTGATTCCGCTGGGCACCATGGTGGCCGGCTTCCTGTGGACCCTGTCGCCGCGCGTATGGCGCAATCTGCTGCCGGAAAACATGGCGGCCTTCGGGCTGTTGCCGCTGCTGTTCGTGCTGCTGTGGCTGGATGTGACCATCGCCGGCCAGGTCGAGCAGTGGTGGTTCGACGGCGACCTACGTCAGTGGCTGTTCAGCCACTACGGCATCGATTACGCCCAGCGCAACACCCTGGTGACCGGCATGGCGCTGGGGCTGGCGGTGATGCCGACCCTGTTCACGCTCAGCGAGGACGCCCTCTCATCGGTGCCGCGCGGTCTGGCCGCCGGCTCCGCGGCGCTTGGCGCGACGCCATGGCAGAGCCTGCGCCGAGTCATCCTGCCTGCCGCCGCCGTCGGACTGTTCTCGGCGATGATGATCGGCATGGGGCGCGCCGTCGGTGAGACGATGATCGTGCTGATGGTAGCCGGCAATACGCCGCTGGTGGATGCCAGCCTGTTCGAGGGCCTGCGTTCACTGGCCGCGACCCTGGCCATCGAGCTGCCAGAGGCCGAAGTCGGCAGCAGCCACTACCGCTTGCTGTTCCTCGCCGCCCTGGCATTGTTCGTCTTCACCTTCGTGGTCAATACGCTGGCGGAAGTGCTGCGACAGCGCTTCACGCCACCCAATCAGGGGAGCTGGGGATGAGTCACCCTGACATCAATCGTGCCAGCTCCTCATTGCTGCGCCCGCGCGAGCCGCTGGTCGGGCGCCTGCAGCGCTACTGGCGCGACGGCGGCCCATGGGGCTGGCTGAATGCCATGGCGGTCAGTGTCTCGCTGGTGCTGGTGCTGGGCCTGCTCAGCCTGCTGGTGGTGGGCTCCTTCAGTCACTTCTGGCCCTCCCGGCTGGTCGAGGTGGAGCTGACGGCACAGCCGGGCCAGAGTCCCACGGCCCTGACCACCACGCGCGGTGAGCCGGCGGCCGACAATCGCCATCTGCTCGGCGAGCTGATGCACGAGGAGATGCGCCGTGTCGCCTCGGGCGAGGGGGATGACGCTCGCCAGCAATGGTGGTTGCTGCAGACATCCTCACGTGACGGGGCCGCGGCCAGCTGGCAGTGGCTGCCGGAGACGCTGCTCGACAGGATGACCTTCCCCAGCCAGGCGCTGATGCTGGAAATGCGCGACGGGCGCACTCTCTACGGCATGCCACGGGCGCTGAGTGACCCGATGACAGGGGAGATGGACCACACGCCCGAAGTCGACGACGGGCCTGCCCGGCCCTTGTCCGAGGACGCCGAGCCACTGTTTGCCCGCCTGCAGATGATCGAGAGCGAGCGCCGCCAGTTGCAGGCACTGCGCCTGGACAGTGAAGCCTTGAGCAGTCGCTATCAGGCGCTGCAGCAGTCTCTGGCATCCCGGCGCAGCGCCACTGCTGACGGTGCAGCGGCGCAGACTCAAGAGGACGCTGAGCTCGAGCAGGAGATGCAGGAGGAGTTGGAAGAGGTTCGCAGTGCCTTCATCGAGCGTGAAGGTCAACTGAGTGCCCTGCGTGACGCCCTGGCGGGCGGTCAGTTGCTGCTGGGCGGCAATGGCGGCTACGAAGGCCGCATCGCGCTCGATGATATCCGCAATGCCTGGCGGCCCAATGCGATGGGCTTCAGCGGCCGGCTGATGATGACGTTCAAGCGCTTCCGTGACTTCGTGGCCGGCGCGCCTACCGAGGGCTTCGGTGGCGTCTGGCCCGCCATCTTCGGCACCGTGCTGATGGTGGTACTGATGTCGATCATGGTGATGCCCTTCGGCGTGATGGCGGCACTTTATCTGCACGAGGTGGCCCATCAGGGACGCCTGACGCGCCTGACGCGCATCGCGCTGCGCAACCTGGCCGGGGTGCCCTCCATCGTCTATGGCGTATTCGGCCTCGGTTTTTTCGTCTATGGGCTGGGCGCCGGAATCGATGAGCTGTTCTATTCCGAACGACTGCCGACGCCGACCTTCGGGACCGGCGGCATTCTGTGGGCCTCGCTGACGCTGGCCCTGCTGACCTTGCCGGTGGTGATCGTCGCCACGGAAGAGGGGCTGGCGCGCGTGCCGCGTCGTCTGCGCGAAGGCGCGCTGGCGCTGGGGGCGACACGCCTGGAAACGCTCAAGCGCGTGGTGATCCCGGCGGCCTCGCCGGCGCTGATGACGGGGCTGATTCTGGCCGTGGCGCGTGCGGCGGGTGAAGTCGCGCCGCTGATGCTGGTCGGAGTGGTCAAGCTGGCCCCGGACCTGCCGCTGGATGACAGCTTCCCGTGGCTGCATCTGGACCGCAAATTCATGCATCTGGGGCATCAGGTCTATGATCTGGCCTTCCAGAGCAGCGACGCCTTCAGCAGTCGGCCGCTGGTCTACGCGACCGCGCTGGTGCTGGTGGTCGTGATTCTATGCCTCAATCTGAGTGCCATTCGCCTGCGTCACATGCTGGCACAACGTTACAAGGGAGCCACCGAATGAGGCGTGACTCTGAACAGCCCAAGCCCCAGTTGTTTCTTCAGGAGACGCCTGCGCGGCCGGCTGAGGACATCTGCCTGGAAACCCGCCACCTGAGCCTCGATTATCAGGCACGTGTCGGCAAGGAGAACCAGACGCGCCGCGCACTGGAGGATGTCAGCCTGCAGATCGCACGCAAGCGCGTGACGGCCTTCATCGGGCCTTCCGGCTGCGGCAAGTCGAGCCTGTTGCGTACCTTCAATCGCATGACCGATCTCGACGAACAGTCACGTCTTTCCGGCAAGGTACTGCTCGAGGGCGAGGACATTCATGCGCGCGGCGTGGACGTGCCGATGCTGCGCCGCCGGATAGGCATGGTCTTCCAGACGCCCAATCCCTTTCCGATGTCGGTCTACGAGAACGTGGCCTTCGGGCTGCGGCTGGTCGGCGAGAATGACAAGCGCCACCTCGATGACAAGGTCGAATCCTGTCTGCGCTCCGCGGCGCTGTGGGAAGAAGTGAAGGACCGCCTGCACGACAGCGCGCTGGGGCTCTCGGGTGGCCAGCAACAGCGGCTGGTGATCGCGCGGACGCTGGCGGTCGAGCCGGAGGTGCTGCTGCTGGATGAACCGGCCTCGGCGCTGGACCCCATCTCGACGCTCAAGATCGAGGAGCTGATCCGTTCGCTGCGCTCGCGCCTGACGCTGATCATCGTCACGCACAACATGCAGCAGGCTGCGCGGGTGTCGGATGATACCGCCTTCCTGCATGAGGGCCGCCTGGTGGAATTCGCCCCGACCGATCAGCTGTTCACCAACCCGCGGCGCCGCCAGACGGAAGACTACATCACGGGGCGTTTCGGTTAGCGCGCTCATGCGCGAACGTGCAGCCAGGTAGCCTTTTCGCCCTGATATTGCTGACGATGGCGGCCAGATAGCGCCTTTGCGCCATGGGTGAAACATAACTGCAATCAAGTGTCGGCATGCTGAGGGGGAGCCCGCTGTGTCAGTCAGTAGTGGGCCATACTTGTCACGTCATTCATGTCACGCCCCCTGACTCGGTGGGCGACTTTCCGGGAGAGGGAAATGGATATCACCAGCGATTCGCACGGCAAGCATATCTCAGAGCAGTTCAATCACGAGCTGGATGCACTGAAGACACACCTGCTGGCCATGGGCGGACTGGTAGAGAAGCAGCTGCAGGATGCCGTCACGGCATTGCTGGAAGGCGACAGTGAAACCGCCACGCGGGTGCGCGACAACGACAAGGCTGTCAACGACATGCAGCTCAAGATCGATGACGAGTGCACCCGGGTGCTGGCCCGCCGTCAGCCGGCGGCCTCCGACCTGCGCCTGGTGCTGGCCGTCATCCGCGCCACCTCCGATCTCGAGCGTATCGGTGATGAATCGAGCAAGATCGCACGCAACGCCATCTCGCTGGTCGAGAACGGCCAGAGCCCGCGCGGCATGGTCGAGGTGCGTCACCTCAGCCAGCACGTGCGCAGCATGGTGCGTGACTCCCTGACGGCCTTCGCGCGCTTCGATACCGACCTTGCCCTCAAGGTACTGCGTGAAGATGCCTCGGTGGATCTGGAATATCAGAGCGCGATGCGCTCGCTGATGACCTTCATGATGGAAGATGCGCGTCAGATCACGCCGGTGCTCAACGTGATGTGGATTCTGCGTGCGCTGGAGCGCATCGGTGACCACGCCGACAACCTGGCCGAGTACGTCATCTTCCTGGTTAAGGGCGTGGACGTGCGTCACACCGATACCCATGACCTGAAGCCGCAGGACCTGGACAAGAAGTGAGCTGACGCGCTTCCCTGCCCCTGTGTCGCGTCTTTCGCCCCGCTCCTGCTTACCGGCAGGTCGCGGGGCGATTGCGTCGTGGGAGCGCGAGCGGTGTCAGGCGGCCGACAGCTGCGCCGCGCAGGCGGGAGTGCTAGGGTGTGGCTCCGGTCAGCCCGCTGGCTGGCCGGTTCTTTTGAGATGACGAGGACGTCGCATGATTGATGCCGTATCGGCGCTGGTCCGCGGGACCCGCATGGTCTATACCCCCGGGCTGCGCCGCTTCGTATTCGTACCGCTGGCGATCAACCTGGTGCTCTACAGCATCACGCTATGGGTGTTGTTCAACCAGTTCGGTGGCTGGATCGATTACTGGATGCTCAAGGTGCCGGCGTGGCTGGACTGGCTCAGCTGGTTGATCTGGCCGGTGCTGGTGGTGAGTCTGTTGCTGGTGGTGTTCTTCACCTTCAGCCTGGTGACCAACCTGATCGCCGCGCCCTTCTACGGCATTCTGGCCGAGAAGGTCGAGCATCGACTGGATGGCACCCTGATCGATGATGACCGCGGCCTGATGAAGATCGGCGTCGACTCGCTGGGGCGTGAAATGGCCAAGCTGGGCTACTTCATCCCGCGCATGATCGCGCTGTTCATCATCGGCTTCATCCCGGGCCTGAACCTGCTCTCGCCGCTGTTGTGGGGACTGTTCTCGGCCTGGAGCATGTCGATCCAGTACCTCGACTACCCGATGGACAACCATCAGGTCAGCTTCGGTGACATGAAGCAGCGCCTCAAGGCGCGCTGGTGGCCCTCACTGACCTTCGGCGCCGCGGTGTTCGTCATGACGCTGGTGCCGCTGGCAAATCTGCTGTTCATCCCGGGCGCCGTCGCCGGGGCGGTACTGATGTGGCAGAGCCACTACCGTCAGTTGCCGGCGCCGCGTCGTTGAGACAGCCTGTCGCAGAGATGGCTTGTCGCTGAACTGATTCGTCGCTGAACTGGCTCGTCGCTAAGTTGGCTCGTCGCTGAAATAGCCGCAGCGTCGTCTGGTTGACCAAACGAAACGCCCCGCAGTCGCCTCCTTTCGAGGTGGCTGCGGGGCGTTCTGCATTGGGCTGGCGTCCGGGTCAGATCATCACGGAATCAGCACATCACTGGGCTAGCGCACTGCTGGTCTGGGGAGCGCTCGCCTGACAGGCGCGCTCGTCGGGGAAGTGACAGCGGAAGCGCGCACCCTCGCCGGGGTGGCTGTCGATATCCAGATGGCCCTGATGACGAATCAGCACATGCTTGACGATGGCAAGCCCGAGGCCGGTGCCTCCCGTGGCGGTGCTGCGGCCCTTGTCGATGCGGTAGAAGCGTTCGGTCAGGCGCGGCAGGTGGACCGGGTCGATGCCGTCCCCGTCATCTTCCACCTCGACCAGCAGGCCCTGGTCATCCGCCTTCCAGCGCAGGGTGATATGACAGTCTTCGGGGGTGTAGCGCACCGCATTGAAGACCAGATTCGAGATCGCGCTGCGCAGCTCCTGCTCCTCACCGCGCAGAGACACGCTGGCATCGGCCTCGATGGAGAAGGTGTGGCGCCCTTGGGACAGGCCTTCGGCGTCGTCGCGGATATGGCCGAGCAGGGCGCTCATGTCGATGCAGCGACCATTGTCGGACAGCTCGTCGGTTTCCAGGCGTGACAGGGTCAGCAGGTCCTCGACCAGGTGCTGCATGCGGTCGGTCTGGCTCTGCATCTGGCCCAGTCCACGCTGCCAGCGCGGTGGCAGGTCATCGGCGTAATCGGAGTAGGTCTCGAGATAGCCGGCCAGCACCGTCAGCGGCGTGCGCAGCTCATGGGAGACATTGGCCACGAAGTCGCGGCGCATCTCTTCAAGACGATAGAGGCGGGTGACGTCACGCAGCATGACCAGACGCTCGTTGTCACCGAACAGGGTGATGGAGATCTGCAGCGTCAGGTTGTCAGACAGCGGCGACTGGAGCGTCAGCGGCTCGCGGTAGGCCAGCCGATTGAAGTAGTCGATGAAGACGGGGTCACGCAGATAGTTGGTGATGTGCTGGCCGCGGTCGTGGCTGGCCTTGAGGCCGACCAGCTGCTCGGCCGCGCTGTTCCACCATTCCATGTCACCGTGGTTGTCCAGCATCACCAGGCCGTCGCGCATGGCCTCGGAGGATTCCTGGATACGGTTGAGGATGCTGCGCAGTCGCTCCTGAGCCTGACGCTGGCCCTTCTGGTAGCGGTAGAGACGATCGAGCAGGTCTCCCCAGACGCCATCGCCGGGCGGCGGCTCTTCATGGGGATTGGTGATCAGCCAGGTGTAGAGGCTCTTCAAGTGCTTGAGATGGACGAACAGATACAGCGAAAGACCCAGCGCCAGGCCCCAGCCCAGATGGCCCAGCAGGCCACCGATCAGGCCGAAGCCACCGGCAAGGTAGCCGAGGCGCCATAGCTCGTTGGTCCAATAGCGCATGAATCCCTCAGGCCTGAGCGCTGAAGCGGTAACCGGTGCCGCGGACGGTCTGGATCAGATGCTGATGGCCTGTGCCCAGCGCCTTGCGCAGGCGACGGATGTGCACGTCCACGGTGCGCTCCTCGACATAGACGTTGCCGCCCCATACCTGATCGAGCAGCTGGCTGCGCGTGTAGGCACGCTCCTGATGCGTCATGAAGAATTGCAGCAGGCGATATTCGGTCGGGCCGACATCCAGCGAGTTGCCGTGGGCGGTAACGCGGTGGCTGGCCGGGTCGAGCATCAGGCCCTCGACTTCCACCGCCTCCTCGACTCCCTTGGGAGTGGTGCGACGCAGCACGGCCTTGAGACGGGCGACCAGCTCGCGCGGCGAGAAGGGCTTGGTGATGTAGTCGTCGGCCCCGGCTTCCAGGCCTTGAATCTTGTTGTCTTCCTCGCCCTTGGCGGTCAACAGGATGATCGGCAGCTCCGAGGTGGTCTCGTCACGCTTGAGGCGCCGCGCGAGCTCCAGGCCACTGGTGCCCGGCATCATCCAGTCCAGCAACAGCAGATCGGGCTTTTCATCGACGACAATGGCGTGGGCGTCCTGGGCATTGTCTGCCTCCAGCACGCGGTAATCCGCCATTTCGAGGGCAACGGCGATCATCTCGCGAATCGAGGATTCATCGTCGACAATCAGTACGGTCTTGGAGCTCATCGCTAGATCCCATGCAGCAGTCGGCGCACGCGCCAGAATGACAAGTCGATGACGATTACAACCCGCTTATATGACAACGAGATGACAACTGCCAGCATGGCAGCTTGCACGCAAGCCTGCCAGCCGCCTTGGAGGCGCTGCAGGCAGGCATGAACCGTGGGCTGGGGAGCAATAGAGGGCAGGGGTCGCTTTAAATTAAATAATACTAATGTTTATGCAGGAGTCAGCTCATCGGCCAGGTCGCCAGGGCGATACCGGCGAAGATCAGCAGCCCCGTCCAATGATTGTTGAGGAACGCCTGGAAGCAGGGCGCACGCTCACGCTCACGGATCAGACGTTGCTGCCAGACGAAGGTGACGGCGGCGGCAGCCAGCCCCAGCCAGTAGAAGATGCCCAGCGCCAGGTGCAGGCCGATGCCGATCAACACCGCCAGCATGCCCAGCTGCAACAGGCCGATCATCAGCTTGTCGGCACGCCCGAACAGCACGGCGGTGGACTTGATGCCCACCTTGAGGTCGTCGTTGCGATCGACCATCGCGTAGGCGGTGTCGTAGGCCACCGTCCACATCAGGTTGGCCGCGAACAGCCACCAGCCGTAGGTCGGCACCTCCTCCAGCGTCGCGGCGAAGGCCATCGGAATCGCCCAGCCGAAGGCGGCGCCCAGTACTACCTGGGGCAGATGATGGAAGCGCTTCATGAACGGATAGCTGGCCGCCAGCAGTACGGCGACGATCGACAGCAGCACCGTGGTCAGGTTGGTGAAGCACACCAGCACGAAGGCGGCCGCGACCAGCCCCCCGAACAGCGTCAGCGCCTCGCGCTCCGAGATGCGACCCGAGGTCAGCGGCCGGTCACGCGTGCGCTCGACATGCTTGTCCCAATGGCGGTCGGCGTAGTCGTTGATCACGCAGCCGGCGGCGCGCATCAGATAGACCCCGGCGATGAAGATCAGCAGGGTCGTGCGCTCGGGAATGCCATCTGCCGCCAGCCACAGTGCCCACAGGGTCGGCCACATCAGCAGCCAGGTGCCGATGGGGCGGTCCAGCCGTGTCAGGGCGAGGTAGTCGGCCAGTCTGGAAGGACGCGAAGCGGCGGAAGTGGATGACGCGGTCATCGGGGCTCCTGGGCGGGTGGTAGTGGGCAAAGGAAGAGAGGGAAACGAGGCCAGTCGGGCGCAAGGCTCAGGCCAGCTGCAGCGCGTGCTGGAAGGCCGGCGTGAAGCCCTCCTGCACCAGCACTTTGAAGCGACCATGCGAGAACATCGAGCGGCGCATCCACAGGCTGGTGGTGCGGGCCAGCGGCCTGGGGCTCGAAAGCACCAGCGGGGCGCGGCTGACATCGATGGCGCTGCGGGTCAGGTCGGGCTGGCGAAACAGCCAATGGCCCAGCGAGCGCTCACCCAGCGTCGAGAGGCGATGACCGTGGGCCAGGTCCAGCGCCGCCAGCGAGCGTGCGATCACCCATGGCGTATCGCCATGACAGAGTGCCACTTCGCGCCGCCAGACATGCCGGCGTGGGCCGATGCCCAGCAGACGTGCCTCATCCAGCCGCGCGGGGCCGGTGTCCTGCAGCAGCAGGCGCACGCGCAGGCCCTGGATTGGCTGGCCATCGCGTTCATCCTGCTGTTGCATGGCGCTGGCAAGACGCTGGGTCAGCGAGTCCGTCGAGGAGAGCCACGCCCACCAGCCGGCCGGCATGACACCTTGCAGCGCGGCAGCCGGCTGCCAATGACGGCGCACCGCCGCCGAAGCAGCGGGTGCGGCGCGCGTGGGCGAAGGCCAGCGAGGCGCAGGCTGGCACAGGGACTCGGTTGACGAATGAGGCGCCTCACAGGTGGAGGTCTGTGGCGTGAGCGCTGCGCGATGAGGCTCGCCTGCTGGGCATCGGACCACGGTGAATTCCCTGTCAGGATGACGAAATGGCGAGTCTAGCATGGCCGGGCGGCAAGGCCTCCCGCTCAGGCATGCCTGCACTGCTGGCGGGCTGGTATGCTGGGCGCATTCATCGGCGTTCATGACGGACGCTGCTGGCGCTCTTTCATCAGCGCTTCCCTCGGATCGATCTCAGGAGATGGTGCCATGCGCGACCCTCGCACCCTTGTCATCATTGGTACCGGCATGGCGGGCATTGGTCTGGCGCGCGCGCTGCGCGCGCGTGACAAGGACAGCCGGCTGATCCTCATCAGCCAGGACAGCGGCCACGATTACGCCAAGCCCATGCTGTCCACCGCCTTTGCCAAGAAGATGTCAGCCACCGACCTGTCGCGTCAGGCGCCGGTGGCGCTGGTGGACGAGCTGAATGCCGAGCTGCGTACCCATCAACGCGTCACTGCCATCGACGGTGATGCCCGCCAGCTATGGCTGGGCGAGGAGTGCCTGGCCTATGACGAGCTGGTGCTGGCAGTCGGCGCCGCGCCGCGTCGTCCCTTCCCCGTCGCCGCGGAAGTGGCCTCACGCGTGCAGAGCATCAATGACCTCGACGACTATGCGGCCTTCTGCGCGACGCTGGCGAAGGCCCGCGAGCGTGGGGAAGACGGGCATGTGGTGATTGTCGGTGCCGGACTGGTCGGCTGTGAATACGCCAATGATCTGACGGCCGCCGGCCACCGCGTCACCTTGGTCGCGCCGGAGGAAACTCCGTTGGATGGATTGTTGCCGCAAGCACTGGGGCAGCGTCTGGGCGCGGCGCTGGATGGGCTCGGTGTGACGCGTCGCCAGGGCGAGATGGTCGAGACCATCGCCGCCAGCTCAGGCGAGGAGGCCGAACGTCAGGCCGCGCCGGTCGAGGTGCGCCTGCAGAGCGGTCGTCGCCTGACGGGCTCCGTGGTTCTGCTGGCCACCGGCCTGGCGCCACGCATTCGTCTGGCGCAGGCCGCGGGCCTGAGCGCCGGCGGCGACGGCATCCGTGTCGACCGCCACCTGGCCACCTCCCAGCCGCATATCTGGGCGCTGGGCGATTGCGCCAGTGTCGAGGGCGTCAATGCCATGTATGTCCAGCCGCTGCAGATGGCTGCGCGCACCCTGGCGGCCAACCTGTGTGGTGAGCCGAGCGTGCTCGACTGGAAGGCGTGGCCGGTGCTGGTCAAGACACCGGTCTTGCCGGTGGTGGCCTATCCGCCGCGTTCGGCCGTGGCGCGCTGGGAAATCACCGGTGAAGGCGATGACCTCGAAGCACGTGCACTGGATATGAACGAACGCTTGATTGGATATGCGTTGACAGGCGCCTCCGTTCGCAGGAAAGTCGAGCTAGCGCGGCAGGCGCCGCCGTTGCTAGGCTAGGCGATGCCATGATCGATGGTCGTAAATCCCTTGCTGCCAGCGCGGTCAGGCACGATAGTGAATGCTCCGTCAGACATGCTGCTCAGCGAGCGTCGTCTGGCAGATTGCTACCATCGACAGGTTTGATACGGCAAAGCTTGCCGGGAGCGGATTGCGTCGCCGCCATACGCCACCGCTAGCAAGTGCAAGAACAACAATGGAAACGGCGGCTTGGCCGCCCGTGCAGAATGCCAAACCAGGAGGGCTTTTCATGCGCAAGCCAGAACTCGCTGCGGCTATCGCCGAGCGTGCGGATCTATCCAAGGACAAGGCCAGTCAGGTACTGAACGTGATTCTCGACGAGATCACTCATACCGTGGCCAAAGGCAATGACGTCTCACTGATCGGTTTCGGGTCATTCACCGTGCGCCAGCGTGCGGCGCGTACCGGCAAGAACCCTCAGACAGGCAAGCCGCTGACCATCCCGGCCAGCAAGACCGTTGCCTTCAAACCCGGCAAGTCGTTGAAGGATGCAGTGACCAAGTAACCTCGGCTCGTGCTTCAGCGCAGACCCGGGGTGGCTGTCGCCATGGCTTTCAATCGTCGTCATCAAAAGCCTTGTCGGCTGTCATGCTGATGCCACCGGTTCCGCCCTGCGGGGCCGGTGGCATTTTCATATGGCCTGCGTGACCGACGCTTCGCGATTCAAGGAATGACACCATGAAGCTCAAGATATTGCTGTGGGTGCTGGGTCTGCTGCTCAAGCGGGCCTTCAAGCGCGACCCCGAATTTCGTGCCGAGCTGGAAAAGCGTCCGCTGGACTGGGGTGTCGCGACCGAAGACATGAGCATCGCGCGTCACTACCGCATGTCCCACGCGGGCGTCACCACGGGCAGTGGCCTGCCGGTGGATACCGAGCTTGAGCTGCGCTTCGCCGATAGCGACAGTGCGGTGGCCTTTCTGCTCAAGCCCTCGCCGCGTGCCTTCCTGCAAGGCCTGATGGACCAGCGCGTGCGTCTGGTCGGCGATTCGGCCCAGCTCAACCGCTTGCAGTCATTGCTCAAGCGCATTCGCTGAATGACCCTGTGCCGTGCCTGCATGAACGAAAGACGCCCCGCTGAGAGAATCAGCGGGGCGTTCTTTTGTCACGAGCTGTTGTCACGAGCAGTTGTCGCGAGCCTTTCTTGCGAGCCTTTACTTGCGAGGGGCTTTTCGAGAAGACCCTCTCAACGCCCTCGAGGCGTCACAGCAACTGCTTGAGGCCCGGAATGCCTTCGAGCACCTGATCGACCACGCCATCGCCGGCTTCTTCGCGCGCATAGCTCAGTGTCTCATCGGCCACGCCGCGCGCCTGGTCCATGTTCAGGTCCAGCCCCATCAGCTTCTGGCCCAGTTCCAGCGCACCGCCACCGCTGCCGCCGGTGAAGGCGCTGACGGCGCCCATCAGGCCGCCCATGAGGCCACCGCCACCGGACTCGGCGGCTTCCTCGCCTGCGCTGCCGATCAGGCCTTCCGCTCCCGGGATGGCGCCCAGCAGTGAGGCGGCCGGGCCATCCGGCCCCTGCTCACGCACGAACTTGAGAACCATGCCGACCGCCTGCTCGGCGATTTCCGGTGACAGCCCGAGGGAGCCAGTGACGCGTTCGATTAGAGGATGCATCGGTATTCTCCATGAAAGCCAATGAGGTCAGGAGTCTTCAGAGTGGCACGTCGCGGCGATTCGACATTCGACGCGCCTGCCAACGCTTGCATGCGCCATGGCTCTCGGACACGGCAGAACGGGGTGTTATGCTAGCGATATAAATCTAAAGTCTAATGCGCTGCCCGGCGCCCTGGTCACGGAACACTTCATGACACGCTCTCTCCTGGACTCCCTCATGCACTCCCTGCGTCGTCTGTGGACGCTGGATGCCTTCAGCTATTCGCTACGCATGTTGATCGCGCTGGGTGGCGTGATGGCTGTGGGGTTCTGGCTCGACGAGATGGCGGTGGTGATTCCGCTGTTTCTGGGCGTGATCGCCTCGGGGCTGGCGGAAACCGATGATCATTGGCGCGGCCGACTGCGCGCGCTGGGCATGACGCTGGCCTGCTTCAGCATCGCCGCCGTCTCGGTGGAGCTGTTGTTCGGCATGCCGCTGCCCTTCGTGATCGGGCTGGCGCTGGCCACCTTCGCGATGCCGATGCTGGGCGCCATCGATGCCCGCTACGGCGCCATCGCGCGCGCCTCGTTGATTCTGGCCGTCTACACCATGATCAGCCTCGAGCAGCAGCATGGAGATGGTCAGATCGCTGTGCTGGAGCGCAGCCTGCCCGAATGGCTGCGGGAGCCGGGGCTGGGCATCAATCTGGTTCAGCCGTTGCTGCTGGTGGTGGGGGCGTCCTGGTATGGCCTGCTCTCGGTCGTGTGGTGTGCGCTGTTCTCGCGCCAGCCGCTCAAGCACAGCATGGCGACGCTCTACCGTGAGCTGGGGCGCTACCTGATTCTCAAGGCGCAGCTGTTCGAGCCGCTGCGCAATGTCGACCAGTCTGCCCGGCGTCTGGCGTTGGCCGAGCAGAACGGCCGCGTGGTGGTGGCGCTCAACCAGACCAAGGAGATGGTCTTCCGGCGCCTCGCCGGACGACGCGATACCACCAAGCTCGACCGCTACCTGCGCCTCTACTTCATCGCCCAGGACCTCCACGAGCGCGCCAGCTCCAGCCATTATCCCTACGGCCAGCTCACCGACGCCTTCTTCCATCACGACATCCTGTTCCGCTGTCAGCGCCTGCTGGAGCAGCAGGGGCGCGCCTGTCGCGGGCTCGGCAAGGCGCTGTTGATGCGCCAGCCCTTCGATGCCAGTGACAGCCAGCAGGCGCTGGAAGACCTCAATGCCTCGCTCGTCTATCTCAAGCAACAGCAGCGGCCCGAGTGGCACCATCTGATGCAGGCGCTGGAAGCACTGGCCAGCAACCTGCGCCTGATCGAAGGTCAGATCGCGCGCCTGAATGATCTCGAAGCCGTTAGCAATGAAAGCGACAACAGCCTGCTGGACCGCTCGCCCCACGGCACGCGCGACATGTTCGAGCGTATCCGCAGCCACCTGACGCCGCGCTCGCCGATCTTCCGTCATGCGCTGCGCCTGACCGCGACGCTGGTGGCCGGCTATGGCGTGCTGCTGGCGGTGCACCCGACCCAGGGCTACTGGATTCTGCTGACCGGGCTGTTCGTGTGTCGTCCCAGCTACGGCGATACGCGCCGCACGCTGGCGCAGCGGATTCTGGGCACGTTGATCGGTCTGGTCGCCGGCTGGGCGCTGATCAGTCTGTTCCCGGCGCCCACGATCCAGGCCGGTATCGCCGTGGTCGCGGGGGTACTGTTCTTCGCCACCCGTGGCTCGCGCTATACCCTGGCCACCGCCGCCATCACGCTGATGGTGCTGGCGTGCTTCAACCAGGTCGGCGATGGCTTCGATCTCATCTGGCCGCGCCTGTTCGATACGCTGGTCGGTGGCCTGCTGGCCGGGCTTTCGGTGGTGTTGATCCTGCCGGACTGGCAGGGACGCAAGCTCTACCGTCAGGCCGGCGTCAGCCTCAAGACCAGCGGCCGCTATCTGGGTGAGGTGCTGTCCCAGTACCGCCACGGCAAGCGCGATGATCTGGCCTACCGCCTGGCACGCCGCAATGCCCACAACGCCGACGCGGCCTTCTCCAATCTGCTGGCCACGGCCCGCAAGGAGCCCGGCCACTTCCGTCGTGATGTCGAGCCGGGCTTCGGCTTCCTGCTCCACGCGCATACCGTGCTCGGCTATCTCTCGGCATTGGCAGCGCATCGTGGCGAACTGGAATCGACCGCCTCGGCCAGCAGCGGCATCGAGACGCTGCTGCGCCATGGCGAGCGCCTGAGTCAGCAGCTGACGGCGTTGGGAGAGCAATTGGAGGCGGGCGGTGAGATCGCCGTCACGCTGGACAGCGAAGATGAGATCGCGGCACTGGAAGCCGAGGTCGAGCAGGTCGAATCCACCACCGGACGCCTGGCGCTGTCACAGCTGATTCTGGTGCTGCGGCTGTTGCAGCCGCTGGAAAGCGCCGGCACCCAGCTGATCAAGGCCAGCCGCGCCAGCTGACCTGTACTGACTGACCTGTACTGCAAGACAAGTGCTGTCTGAGCGACTGGCGCGGCGGGCCGAGTGATCGAGTGTCCGGGCGGAATAGGTGAGGGCGCCAGATGAGCAGCGGGCAGCGCGCTCAGACGGCGCCGTATTGCCCGGCCGCCTCGCCCAGCCAGCGGCGGATCAGGGGCTCCGCGGCCTGCGGGGCCTCGCTGAGGATGGCATCGGCCAGCGTGGTGGTCGGGGCGATCAGGTCACTGTCACGCTCGAGATCGGCGATCTTCATCCCCGCCAGCCCTGTCTGACGCGTGCCCAGCACTTCGCCGGGCCCGCGTAGCTCCAGGTCCTTCTCGGCGATCTTGAAGCCGTCGGTGGTCTCGCGCATCACCGCCAGGCGCTGCTTGGAGTGCTGCGACAGCGGCGGATGATAGAGCAGCACACAGAAGCTCTCGGTGCTGCCACGCCCGACACGGCCACGCAGCTGGTGCAGCTGCGACAGGCCGAGACGCTCGGGATTGTCGATCACCATCAGGCTGGCATTCGGCACATCGACCCCGACCTCGATCACCGTGGTCGCCACCAGCAGGTCATGCTCGCCGTCCTTGAACGCCGCCATCACCTCGGCCTTCTCGGCCGCCTTCATGCGGCCATGGACCAGGCCGATGGACAGCTCCGGCAGCGCCTCGGTCAGCTCGTCACGCGTCACCTCGGCGGCCTGGCAGGTCATCACCTCGGATTCCTCGATCAGCGTACACACCCAATAGGCCTGACGACCCTCGGAGCAGGCGGCGCGGATGCGCTCGACCACCTCGGGGCGGCGCGGGTCGGCCACCGCGACGGTCTGCACCGGGGTGCGCCCCGGCGGCAGCTCGTCGATCACCGACAGGTCGAGATCGGCGTAGGCGCTCATCGCCAGGGTGCGCGGAATCGGCGTCGCGGTCATGATCAGCTGGTGCGGTGTCAGGCCACCGGCTTCCCCCTTCGCCCGCAACGCGAGGCGCTGATGCACGCCGAAGCGGTGCTGCTCATCGACGATCGCCAGCCCCAGGCGCTGGAAGGTCACATCGGCCTGAAACAGCGCATGCGTGCCGACCACCATGCGTGCCCGGCCATCGGCGATGGCGGCCTTGGCATCCAGCCGCGCCTTGCCCTTGAGCTTGCCGGCCAGCCACGCCACCTCGATGCCCAATGGCTCCAGCCATTCGCGGAAGTTGCGATAGTGCTGTTCAGCAAGAATCTCGGTAGGCGCCATCAAGGCCGCCTGACAGCCGCCGCCGATCGCGATCAGTGCCGCCAGTGCGGCGACCACCGTCTTGCCCGAGCCCACATCGCCCTGCACCAGACGCAGCATCGGCACTTCGCGCGCCAGGTCACGGCGCACATCTTCCAGCACGCGATGCTGGGCGCCGGTCAGCGAGAAGGGCAGCTGGGCGAGAAAGCGCGTGCTGAGGCCGCCACTGGCGCTCAGCGAGGGCGCGCCATCCTGCTGGATACGCGCGCGCACCTGACGCAGGCTCAACTGGTGGGCGAGCAATTCTTCTTGGGCGAGGCGGCGCTGACTCGGGTGCACGCCGTCGCTCATCTGATCGACGGGCGCATCCGGCGGTGGCTCGTGCAGAAAGCGCAGGCACTCGATCACGCCGGGCAGGCGAAAGCGCGTGCGCAGCGCCTCGGGGATCAGGTCCGGCAGCTCATGGGGCGTTTCCTCGAGCTGCTTGAGCGCCTGGGCGATCAAGGCACGCAGGCGCGCCTGATTGAGGCCTTCGGTGGCCGGATAGATGGGTGTGAGGTGGTCTTCCACCGGCTCGGCACCCTGGCCGAGCAGGCGGTATTCCGGATGGTAGATCTCGAGACCGGTGGCCCCGGCGCGTGCCTCGCCGAAGCAGCGCAAGCTATGGCCACGCTGGAATTGCTGCTGCTGGGCGGGGGAGAAGTGGAAGAAGCGCAGGCTGAGGATGCCACTGCCATCGCGCAGGCGCACCAGCAGACTGCGGCGGCGGCCCTTGACGATGTCGCAGGCTGTCACCTCGCCTTCGACTACCGCCTCCATGCCGCTCTTGAGCGTGCCGATGGGCGTGACGCGGGTCCGGTCCTGATAGCGCAGCGGCAGATGGAACAGCAGGTCTGCGACGCGCTCCAGCCCCAGGCGCGACAGCTTCTCGCTCAGCGCGGGGCCGACGCCGGTCAGGCTGTCCAGCGGTTGGGCCAGCGCGCCTGTGGCAAAGACACCGGCGCTGGCGGGCCCGGCAGATGAGGCTTCCGTGCCCGCCCTGCTCATGCCGGTTCGTGGCTCTGGGAAGCGGAGCCCTGCATGCCGTTCTCATTGCTCTGGCGCGCACGATTGGAGCACTCGGCGATCGCCTGGCTGATCACGTCGATGGCCTTGGGGCGCGGGAAGCTGGCACGCCATGCCAGCGCCACGCTGCGGCTGGGCGCCGGGTCCTTGAAGGGCCGCGTCTCGAGCACGCCGCTCTCGTAATGACCGGTACCGGTCGCCGAGTAGGGCAGCACGGTGATACCGAGGCCGGAGGCGACCATGTGGCGGATGGTTTCCAGCGAGCCGCCTTCGGCGATCAGCGTATTCTCGGGGTTGTTGATCTGATTGCCGATGGCCGGGCAGGCCTCGAGAATCTGATCACGGAAGCAGTGGCCCTCGCCGAGCATCAGCAGACGCTCGTTGATCAACTGTTCCTTGGCGATGCTGTCTTGCTCGAGCAGGGGGTGGCCGGCCGGCAGCAGGACTTCGAAAGGCTCTTCGTAGAGGATCTTGGTCAGCACGTCGGTCTCGGTGAACGGCAGCGCGACGATGATCACGTCCAGCTCGCCATTGCGCAGCTTGCGACGCAGGTCGCCGGTCATGCCTTCCTCGATGTAGAGCGGCATCTTCGGCGCACGCCGCGTCAGTTCCGGCACCAGGTGCGGGAAAAGATACGGTCCAATGGTATAGATGGCGCCGATGCGCAACGGGCTGGAGAGCTGATCCTTGCCGGAATTGGCCAGTTCCTTGATCACGCTGGACTGCTCCAGCACGCGCTGAGCCTGCTGAACGATCTTCTCGCCGAGCGGTGTGACCTGTACGGTGGACTTGGAACGCTCGAACAGTGCGACTCCCAGCTCTTCCTCAAGCTTCTTGACGGCCACCGACAGGGTGGGCTGCGAGACGAAGCAGCGCTCTGCGGCGCGTCCGAAATGACGCTCCTGGGCCAAGGTTACGATGTAGCGGAGTTCTGTTAGAGTCATGATTCCTGCCCGGAACTGGCATCCTGGGATGCGGTGGGTACCGATTCGTTTTACCAAGGAGCACGGCAAAGGTGAAGAAGACGAGTCTCATCCTCGGTTGTGGCGACGTTGGCAGCGCGCTGGCGCGCGAACTGCTCAAGGCCGGTCAGCACGTCATTGGTGTCAGGCGCGATGTGTCCAAGCTTGCGGATCTCGGCATCGAGACGCTGGCCTTGGACATCACTGCCGAAGGTGCACTGGCCAGCTTGCCAGATGCCGACACGGTGGTACATGTGCTGAGCGCCGACCGTTTCGACGAAGAGGCCTATCGCGCCGCTTACGTCGACGGCATTCGGGCGCTGGTGACGGAGCTCGAGTCGCGCGCCAAGCCGCCGACCCGCGTGCTGTTCGTGTCCTCGACCTCGGTCTACGCCCAGAAGGATGGCGAGGAAGTCGACGAGCAGTCGCCCACCGATGCCACCAGCTTCTCGGGCCAGTTGATGCGCGAAGGCGAGCAGGCACTGCTCGATTCCTCACTCAACGGCACCGTGGTGCGCTTCTCCGGCATCTACGGGCCGGGCCGCGACATGCTGATTCGCCAGGCGCGTGATGGTCGCATTGCCGCCAGCAACCCGCCACTCTACTCCAACCGCATCCACCGTGACGACTGCGCGGGCGTGCTGGCGCACCTGATCGCGCTGAGCCTCGAGGGCAAGCCGGTCGAGCCGATCTATCTGGCCACCGACTGCGATGGCGCACCGCTGCACGAAGTGATGGCCTGGTTGGCGCGCCAGCTCAAGGTCGAGTCCACCGAGGTGATCCAGTCACCGCTGCGGCGGCGTTCCAGCAAGCGCTGCGGCAATGCCCTGTTGCTCGAGAGCGGCTACACCTTCCGCTACCCGACCTTCCGCGAAGGCTATGCCGAGGTGCTCAAGGAGCACGGCGTGACGGTGCCGAAGAGCGAATTGTCGGGCCGCTGATCGTCGCCGCTTTCACTTATCCACATCCGGTTGTTCATCGAGCTGTCTGACCGGGTGTGGATAAGTTGCTCGCCGAGACAGGCTGACGAGCGGCCAGTTCTCGAGTGAGGTAGTGGCGTAGTTCTCGAGTGATAAAGCGGCTGGTCAAGTGCCAGATGAAGCGCCAACTGACAGTGCCCGCCCCGGAATCCCGGGGCGGGCACTGTCGTCTCTGCGTCAGTCACTCCTCGCGGATGACCTGCCATCGTCAGTGAGCGGGTGCTCAGTCACCGATGACCATCACGCCTTCGGCTTCGAAGGCCACGCCTTTGGGCAGCGCCTTGACGCCGACCGCGGCACGCGCCGGGAAGGGCGCGGTGAAGAACTCTTCCATCACCGCGTTGACGCGCGCGAAGTCGTCCAGATCGGTCAGGTAGAGGTTGAGCTTGACGATGTCGCCCAGGCTGCCGGCGGCTTCTTCGCACACGGCATTCAGGTTGGTGAAGACCTGACGCGCCTGCGCCTCGATACCGCCTTCGACGACTTCCATCGTCTGCGGGTCCAGCGGAATCTGGCCGGACAGATAGACGGTGTTGCCCGCCTTGATCGCCTGGGAATACGGACCGATGGCAGCAGGGGCCTTGTCGGTGTTGATGATCGCGCGATTGCTCATGACATGCTCCTTGTTACTGCGCTCAAGCCTTGCCGGTTGCGAGTGTTGTGCGGTGGCGGCCTTCAGCAGCGGGTTACGGTTGTGGTTATAGGGTCTCGCCGTCCACGACGAGTTCGGTCGCGGTCAAGGTCCTGCACTGCAGTCGGCCTTGACCACGACACGGGTGTTCAGAAGAACGTGTCCGATGGCCGCTCTGCGGCAGCCTTGAAAACAAAAACCGCGCCGCCCGCCAGTGGCGGACGACGCGGCCAGTACGGTAGATCAGCTGAGGACGCGGGTGATTCGCTCCACGTGCAACAGGTTGCGCATGCGCTTGATGATGCGCGCCAGATGAATGCGATCACGCACGGCCAGCGTCAGATTGACGATGGCCAGATGGGCGTCGCGTTCCTCGATACCGATGCGCTCGATATTGGCTTCGGCATCGGTGACCAGTTCTGCAAGCTCGGCGATCAGGCCGCGTTGGGTCTGTGCCTCGATACGCAGCGCTACCGTGAAGTCGCCTTCGACCTGATCGGCCCAGGTCAGCGGGAAGACGCGTTCCGGGTCGCTGGCCAGTTCGGTGATGTTGCTGCATTCCTGACGATGGACCACCAGCCCCTTGCCGGCCGACAGATGACCCATGATCGGCTCGCCGGGCAGCGGGTGACAGCAGCGCGCGTAGCTGGTGACCATGCTGTTGCCACCGCTGACCTGCATCGGGCTGTTGCCACTGTTCTCCGCCTGGACGTTGCCGTCCTTGGCCGAGAACTTGGGCTGCTGCGCCGTGGCGCTGGTCGTGTCGCTTAGAAGGCTCTGGGCCACGCTGTAGGCGGCGCGGGTGCCGAGCCCGATGGACTCGAGCAGATCATCACGCCCACCTTCCAGCTCCGCGGCCAGCGTATCGAGACGCCTGGGCGGCAGTTGCTCGAGGGAAGAGTCCAGCCCGGAGAGCGCCTTGTTGAGTAGACGCTGGCCCAGGGTCACGGATTCGCTGCGCTGTTGATGCTTGAGGTAATGGCGCACGGCAGAGCGCGCCTTGGCCGTGGTGACGAAGTTGAGCCACGCCAGATTGGGCTTGGCGCCCGGCGCGGTGATGACTTCGACGGTCTGGCCACTCTCCAGCGGCGAGGATAGCGGCGCCAGATGACGATCGATGCGGCAGGCGATACAGCTGTTGCCGACATCGGTGTGCACCGCATAGGCAAAATCGACCGCCGTCGCGCCACGCGGCAATTCCATGATGTCGCCCTTGGGGGTGAACACGTAGGTATCATCGGGGAAGAGGTCGTTCTTGACGTGCTCGATGAACTCGAGCGAGTTGCCGGCATGGCGCTGCATCTCGAGCAGACCCCGCACCCATTCGCGGGCACGCGCATGGCTGCCGGCGCCGATGGGACGGTCGGTCTGGCCGGCCTTGTACAGCCAGTGCGCCGCGATGCCGTTGTTGGCCATCGCTTCCATCTCGCGGGTACGGATCTGTACCTCGATGGGCATGCCGTTCATGCCGAACAGCGTGGTGTGCAGACTCTGGTAGCCGTTGGCCTTGGGGATCGCGATGTAATCCTTGAAGCGACCCGGCACCGGCTTGTAGAGATTGTGCACCACGCCGAGGATTCGATAGCAGCTGTCCACGTCATCGGTGATGATGCGGAAGCCGAACACGTCCATCAATTCATTGAAGGGCTTCTGCTGGTCACGCATCTTGCGATAGATGGACAGCAGATGCTTCTGACGACCGATCACCGAGCCGGGCAGCTGATCGCGCTCCAGCGCGTTCTGCAGGCTGGCCTGGATCTCGCGCATCAGGGTACGACGATTGCCACGCGCGGCGGTGACGGCACGCTTGATGCGTTCGGAACGCATCGGGTGCAGCGCCTGGAAGGAAAGGTCTTCCAGCTCGACGCGAATGGTGTTGATACCAAGACGGTTGGCGACGCGGGCGTAGATCTCGAGCGTCTCACGGGCGATGCGACGCTTCTTCTCGGGGCGCAGGGCGCCGAGGGTACGCATGTTGTGGAGACGGTCGGCCAGCTTGACGATGATGACGCGGATGTCCTGGGACATCGCCAGCACCATCTTCTGGAAATTCTCGGCCTGGGCGACAGCCTTGTCCTCGAAGGTGATCTGGGTCAGCTTCGAGACGCCATCCACCAGCAGGGCGACGGGTTCGCCGAACTGGCCTGCCAGTGCCTCGAAGGTCACGCTGGTGTCTTCGATGACATCGTGCAGCATGGCGGCCATCAGGCTCTGATGGTCCATGTGCATATTGGCGAGAATGTTCGCCACCGCCAGCGGGTGGGTCACATAGGGCTCACCGGAACGCCGGCGCTGGCCATCGTGGGCCTGCTCGGCGTAATAGAAGGCGCGCCTAACCTGACGGATCTCTTCCTCGGGAAGATAACCGCCCAGGCGGTCTGCCAGGTCATCGATCGTGAACATTCAGCGGCCTTGGCTCAGAGTGATTCCGGGCCCGCACCCCGTGCTCCGGCCGCGAGGGCGGGAGTGGCAGAGGTGCGGAAGCACACATGCAGTCGGCAGGTTGAGCGTGGGCTCAGTCTTCGATCTGCGGCATTACCGGCTTGCGCTGGATCGGAGCTTCGACCGGCTCGTTCAGGATGTCACGACCGACCAGACCGGCCGCCACTTCGCGCAGGGCGAGGACGGTGGGCTTGTCGTTTTCCCACGGCAGTTGGGCGTTGCGGCTGCCGCGTGACAGCTGACGGGCACGACGAGTGGAGATCATCACCAGCTGGAAGCGGTTGTCGACGTTCTCGAGGCAATCTTCTACGGTTACGCGAGCCATGGCGGTGCACCTATCAATAGCGGGATATTCGGGGTTCGCTGTCGGCGTGTAATCAGCGCAGAGTGCCGCGACCGCTAGGGGTCACTTACCCTGATCATCTGACAGTATCTCGCACACGACGCAAGCACAATGCCGCTGAGCCGGCCCGCCAGGGGCGAGACGGCTCAGCGGCCAATGATTCTGAAAGGGAATCGAGTCTACTCGACGCCGTTGTTGCATGACAAGTCAGGCGCGATCAACTCCTTCGCCTGGCGCGTCTGTCGGCGGCGTACGCGACCACAGCGCGCATGATCAGGACGAAAGCCGGCAAGTCCTGCCCGACTGTCAGGCTGTCCGAACTGCTGTCAGAACGGCCGGCCGCGCGGCTGACTGAGCGTCTGACCGAGCAGCGGGATTCCCGCCGCCGTCATCAGTCGGCCAGCAGGGAGTCGAGCAGTGCCGCGTGGCGATGCTGCACGCGCGGCAGACGCGCACGCTGGGCATTGACGAGTCCGCACAGCTCGTCGAGAGCCTGCTCGAAGTCATCATTGATGACGATCAGGTCGTATTCGTCGTAGTGGGACATCTCGCTGACCGCATCGCGCATGCGACGCGCGATCACGTCCTCACCATCGGTACCGCGGCCGGACAGACGCTCGAGCAGCGCTTCACGCGACGGCGGCAGGATGAAGATGGAGACGGCTTCCGGCACCTGGGCGCGCACTTGCTGGGCGCCTTGCCAATCAATCTCGAGGATGACGTCCTCGCCCTTGCTCAGGCGAGCTTCGACCGCCGGACGCGAGGTGCCATAGAAGTTGTCGAAGACCTGGGCGTGCTCGAAGAAGTCGCCCTGCTCGATCATGGTCTTGAAGTGATCGACATCCACGAAGTGGTAGTTGACGGCATCCTGCTCGCCCGGGCGCTGGCCGCGGGTGGTGTGCGAGACGGACACGCCGATACCGTCCATGCGCTCCAGCAGTGCCTTGACCAGGGTGGTCTTGCCGGCGCCGGACGGCGCGGAAATGATGTAGAGCGTGCCACGTGCGTTGCTGGCCGCCGAGGAAGATGCTGAAGAAGTCGAAGACATGGAAGTGATCCGCTTGCTGTCGCTGAATCGCGGCATTATCGCATAATCCACCCCGCTTCCGCTGCACGCGCGCATGACAGTCCCGTGATGCAATGTTGCAGCTCGGGCATCACAGTTGTCGTCGCGAAGTGGCTGGGTTGGCGTGGCGTTATCTGCAACAATGGTCGTATATTTCAGTTATCACTCAAGCGTCGGCCAGTTCTCGAGCCGGCCTGGGGGCTTGAAGGGACACAGGGTTTGCCGCCGCCTCGCCATACTGGCCTGAGCTTGCGCACTCCCGTGATTCCCATCGCGCCTTGCCAGACGCGTACATAAGTCGATAGAGCAGCGCCAGACGTGCCGCAGGCCTCCGCCAGAGAGGCCGCGCACGAGCGCATCACCCGTTACCTGTCCCGCGCGCCATTCATTCCCGCCTTCCGGCTGATGATGAATGGCGCGCGGTCTTTTGCCCTGCGTAGCGCCAGCCATGCGCGGGCAATGTCAGCCGTGGTCTGCCCTGACAGCGGCGCCACGGCTGAGTACGGCCACGGGTGATACCCCCTTTTCAAGTTTCAGGAGACCCGGACATGTCTGCCTCCCCCGTTGCGCGCCATCCGCGCATCGCCGAACTGGCGCTGGCGCTCGGTGCCTTTGCCATCGGCACTACCGAATTCGTGATCATGGGCCTGATGCCCAACATCGCGGCGGACTTCAATGTGTCCTCGCAGCAGGTCGGCTACGCCATCAGTGCCTATGCGATGGGCGTGGTGGTCGGTGCGCCCCTGATCTCGGCACTGGGCGCACGCCTGCCGCGTCGCGGGCTGTTGATCGGCCTGATGCTGCTGTTCGCGGTCAGCAATGTGGCCAGCCTGCTGGCACCGTCGCTGACCAGCTTTGCCGCGCTGCGCTTCATCGCCGGCCTGCCGCATGGTGTCTATCTGGGCGTCGCGGCCCTGGTGGCGGCGGATGCTGCCCCCGCCGGCGAGCGCGGGCGGGCCGTCGGTCGCGTGATGCTGGGCCTGACGGTGGCGATTCTGATCGGGGCGCCAGCGGCGACCTGGTTCGGCAGCCTGTTCGGTTGGCATTCCGCCTTCCTCGTCGTCGGCCTGCTGGCGCTGGCCACGGCGGTGTTGGTGCGCGGCTTCGTGCCCTATCAGGCCGGCAATCAGGACGCGACCCCGCTCACCGAGCTGGCAGCGCTGATCAAGCCGCGGGTGCTCTATACCCTCGGCATCGCCTGCATCGGTTTCGGCGGCATGTTCAGTGTCTACAGCTATGCGGTGGAGACGCTCAACGTCCAGGCCGGGCTGTCCCAGAATCTGGTGCCGATGGTGCTGGCCGTCTTCGGGGTAGGCACCATCATCGGCAACCTGATCGGTAGCCGTGCCGCGGACATCGACCTGATGCGCACCATCCCTGCCGTGCTGATCTGGAGCGCGCTGGTGCAGGGTGGCTTCTACTTCGCCGCCGATGGCGTCTGGAGCGGCATCCTGTTCGTCGGGCTGGTCGGTACCGGCATCGGTCTGGCACCGGCGCTGCAGATGCGCCTGATGGATGTGGCGGAAGACGCCCAGACCATGGCGGCGACGCTCAATCATGCGGCCTTCAACATCGCCAATGCGCTGGGCGCCTGGTGTGGCGGCATGGCCTTCGCCTATGGCCCGTCGCATTCCTCCATCGGCCTGGTCGGGGTGGCGATGGCCATCGCGGGCTTGATCGTCTTCCTGCTCGGTCAGCGTCATGAGCGCCGCGAGCTGCAGACGGCTTCTGCCTGATGTGGGCCTGAAGCGAGGTTGTGAATGCGAGGCCAGGCAAGTGAGGCAAGAACCCCCCGTGAGCACAAGCCGAAACGCAAGACGCCGCCCTTCGGGGCGGCGTCTTGCGTTTCGGTGGCGGAAAGTCTGTGGAACGGCGCCGGCACGTCAGCGACAGGGCATCGTCAGCGCTGCTGACGCGCGCGCGTCGGCGACATGCCGAAGTAATCGCGGAAGCAGTGGCTGAAGTGGGTGGTGCTGACAAAGCCACAGGCCACGATGACCTCGGTGATGCTGGCGTTGCCCTGTGTCAGCAGCTGGCGTGCCCGCGTCAGGCGCAGCTCCAGATAGTAGCGCGAGGGCGTGGTATCCAGATGGCGGGTGAACAGGCGCTCGATCTGGCGGCGTGACAGCGTCACGCAGTGCGAGATCTCGCTCATGCTCAAAGGCTCCTCGAGGTTGTTGCTCATCAGCTCGAGGATGGTGCGCAGGGCCTCCGGGTGCTGGCTGTCCGGCACGGGCAGCGTCTGGTCCGGATGCCAGGGGCTGGGCGTCGCGGGGCGCTCGCAGGCGAGGATTTCCTCGACACTGCGCGCCAGGTCATCGCCGTGACGCTGGCGCATGGCTTCCAGCATCATGTTCAGGGCGCTGCCGGCGTTGGTGCAGCTGAAGCGCGCCGCTTCCACCACCAGCGGGGCGCGCGACAGCTCCAGCTGGGGGAATGACTCGCTGAACAGCGCCGCATTCTCAGGATGGATGGTGCAGCGATGGCCCGCCATCACGCCGGCGGCTGCCAGGAAGTAGCTGCCATTCCACAGGCTGCCGAGGCGACAGCCCTGGTGGTCGGCTCGCCGCAAGACCTCGCTCAGCAAGGGAATCTCGTCCAGCTGCACCCGGTAGCCGCCACACACGATGATCATGTCGATCTGCGCCTGCCCCAGCGACTCGAGCCCGGCACTGGCCATGATGTCGATGCCCAGATCACTGCGTACGCTGCCCGCCGTCACCCCGAAGGTGTGAATGCGATAGAAGGGGATATCGCGGAGCAGATTGGCCGTGACCAGCACATCGAGGGCGCTGGTGAAGGCGGGCATCGAGAAATGCTCCAGGAGAATGAAGGCGACATTGAGCGGTGCGCTCTGGGCACAGGTCACGTCCTTGAGCAGATGCTGGTTGCGACGCTTCATCGCGGGGGTGAAGTCGCGGCGACGGGGCGAGGTCATGGCTTGCGTTCGTTGCAGGGGCCGCGAGCGGCAGTGGATCGAAGGCGACCGGCAGGGCGGCCACCGTGAGACTCCATCCTCGCAGCTGCGCGCTCCCGCGGCGAGCCTCTCGCTGGCGGTTACGGGGTGGCAGGCATGTAATGAGGCTGTTGGCTTGATGATACGTCGCGTTACATGGGTGTAAAAACAATCACTTGTGTCATATTCGGCGCTTTCTCGCCTGTTAAACTGCCCCGTCACTCAGATCATGCCCCGAGGCTGACTAATGACGGATACCACCCGGACTGCCTTGTCCGGCTCCGCAACCCAAGCAGCTCCCCTTTCCGATCACGCCGCATCTCTTGCTGATCACACCACATCCTCTCCTGATCAAGGCGCAGCACTTCCTGATTCCGAGCTCGCCGCGCTCAACAGCTCCCGCAGTCTGGACTGGCCGGTCTTCCTCCTCAGTGGAGGCGTGATGGCGCTGTTCGTCACCGCCGCGCTCATCGACCTGGACGGCGTGTCGGCCCTGATCAATCATGCTTTCGACTTCTCGACCACCTACTTCGGTGCCTATTGGCAGGGCTTGATGATCGTGACCTTCCTCGTCGCCGTCGGCATGACCTTCGGGCGCACGGGGCGCGTGGTATTGGGCGGGTTGGCGACGCCTGACATCTCCACGCCGCGCTGGATGGCGACCATCCTGTGCACCCTGCTCGCCGGTGGTGGCGTGTTCTGGGCCGCCGCTGAGCCCATCGCGCACTTCGCCTCGCCGCCGCCCGTCTTCGGGCCGGAGGCACCGGTCGGCAATCTCGATGCCGCCTACAATGCGCTGGCGCAGAGCTTCATGCACTGGGGCTTTCTCGGCTGGGCGGTGCTGGGCAGCCTGACGGGTGTCGTCTTCATGCACCTGCACTATGAGAAGGGCTTGCCGCTCAAGCCGCGCACCTTGCTCTATCCGCTGCTCGGAGAACGCGTGATGCGTGGGCCGATCGGCGCACTGGTCGATGCCTGCTGCGTGCTGGCCGTCATCGCGGGCACCGTGGGGCCGGTCGGGTTCCTCGGTATCCAGGTCAGTTACGGGCTCAATGCGCTGTTCGGCATTCCCAATACCTATGCGACGCAACTGGTGCTGCTGGCCATCCTGACCCTCGTCTACACCCTGTCCGCCGTCAGTGGCGTGATGCGTGGCATCCAGTTCCTGAGCAGTGCCAACGTGCTGATCGGCGGCGCGATGCTGTTCTTCATCGTGCTCTTCGGGCCGACCGAATTCCTGCTCAAGGCCTTCCCGTTGGGCATGGTCGACTACCTGGACAATATCGTGCCGATGGCGGTCTTCCGCGGCGACAGCGGCTGGCTGGATAGCTGGACGCTGTTCTTCTGGGGCTGGTTCATCGGCTTCGGTCCGCTGATGGCGATGCTGGTCGCACGTATCTCGCGGGGGCGTACCCTGCGCCAGATGGTGCTGTTGATCACCATCCTGTCGCCGCTCGCGACCTGTGTCTGGTTCACCATTCTCGGCGGCAGCGGCCTGGCCTTCGAGCTGGTAAATCCGGGCAGCGTCTCGGGCCCGTTCAGCGGCTTCAATCTGTCGGCGGCCTTGATCGCCATCACCCAGCAGCTGCCGTTCGGCTTCATCATGTCGGTGCTGTTCCTGATTCTGTCGGCGCTGTTCGTGGCCACGACCGGGGATTCGATGACCTACGCCATCTCGATGGTGATGAGCGGGCACGACAACCCGCCACGCAGCGTGCGTGTGTTCTGGAGCCTCATCATGGGTGTCGTGGCGGCGATCCTGATCTCGATGGGCAATGGCGGCATCAATGCGCTGCAATCCTTCATCGTGGTGACCGCGGTGCCTGTCTCGCTGGTGCTGTTGCCCAGTCTGTGGAATGCCCCACGTATCGCGCGGCAGATGGCGCGTGAGCAAGGGCTGTAACTGGCTGATGTGAAAAAGGCCGCCCGAGTGGGCGGCCTTTGCATGTCGTCATGCACGGATCAGTCTGGCATGGCCCGAAGATGGCAGCCGAGGGAGGTCATGAGTTGTTATCACCGATGCCCGGATGTAAAACGGCTGTAGGCTTGGTGATACGTCGCGTTACATGGGTGTAAAAACAACGGCTTGTGTCATAGTTCAGCGTTTTACGGCTGATACACTGCACCGTCACTCAGATCATGCCCAGAGGCTGACTAATGACGGATTCTTCCCGGACTGTTTCGTCCGGCTCCGCCACACCGGTAAATCCCCCCGCTGAACCCGCCCACACCCCGCAAGGTATCGACTGGCCCGTCTTCATCATCAGTGGTGGCGTATTGGCAGTGTTTGCCATCGCCGCATTGGTGGATCTCGACGCTGTCTCCGAGCTCATCCAGAGTGCCTTCGGTGTCTCGACCCAATACTTCGGTGCCTACTGGCAAGCGCTGATGCTGGCGACCTTCGTCATCGCCATCGTGCTGACCATCGGCCGTACCGGACGGGTGCGCATGGGCGGGCTGGCGGCGCCAGATATCTCGACGCTGCGCTGGATGGCCATCATCCTGTGCACGTTGCTGGCGGGTGGTGGTGTCTTCTGGGCAGCGGCAGAGCCGATCGCTCACTTCACCTCGCCGCCGCCGGTATTCGGCGCGGACGCCCCGACGGGCAATGCCGATGCCGCCTACAACGCGCTGGCGCAGAGCTTCATGCACTGGGGCTTTCTGGCCTGGGCGATGCTCGGCAGCCTGACCGGCATCATCTTCATGTACCTGCACTACGAGAAGGGCCTGCCGCTCAAGCCGCGCACGCTGCTCTATCCGCTGTTCGGCGACCGCGTCATGCGTGGCCCCATCGGTGCGCTGGTCGATGCCTGCTGCGTGCTGGCAGTGGTGGCCGGTACCGTCGGCCCCATCGGCTTCCTCGGCCTGCAGGTCAGCTATGGCCTCAATGCGCTGTTCGGCATTCCCGATACCTACGCGACCCAGCTCACGCTGCTGCTCGTACTGACCGTCATCTACACCCTGTCCGCCGTCAGCGGCGTGACCCGTGGCATCCAGTTCCTGAGCAGCACCAACGTCCTGCTCGGCGGCGCGCTGCTGCTGTTCATCCTGATCATGGGCCCGACCGGCTTCCTGCTCGAAGCCTTCCCGCAGGGCCTGGTGCGCTACGTCGGTGACTTCGTCGCCATGTCTTCCTTCCGGGGTGACGATGGCTGGCTGAATGGCTGGACGCTGTTCTTCTGGGGCTGGTTCATCGGCTATGGTCCGCTGATGGCGATGTTCGTCGCGCGTATCTCGCGTGGCCGCACCCTGCGTCAGATGGTGCTGTTGATCGCGGTCATCTCGCCGCTGGTCACCTGCCTGTGGTTCACCATCATTGGTGGCAGCGGTCTGGCCTTCGAGCTGAGCAACCCGGGCAGCGTCTCCGGCCCGTTCACCGGCTTCAATCTGCCGGCAGCGCTGATCGCCATCACCCAGCAGCTGCCGTTCGGCTTCACCATCTCGGTGCTGTTCCTGGTGCTGACCACGCTGTTCGTCGCCACCACCGGTGACTCGATGACCTATGCGGTCTCGATGGTGATGAGCGGGCACGACAATCCGCCGCGCGGCGTGCGCGTGTTCTGGAGCCTGATGATGGGCGTGGTCGCGGCGCTGCTGATCTCGATGGGCGATGGCGGCATCAACGCGCTGCAATCCTTCATCGTCGTCACCGCCGTGCCGGTGTCGCTGATTCTGCTGCCCAGCCTGTGGAACGCTCCGCTGATTGCCCGCCGCATGGCGCGCGAGCAGGGCGTTTGATCGACTCCGTTCGAAAGCAATGAGCGTGTCGCACCATCAAAAACGCCGCCCCTCGGGGCGGCGTTTTCGTGTCTGGCGATCAGTCGTCAGTCATCAGACGCTGACGTTCAGTGTCACATCGATGTTGCCACGCGTCGCGTTGGAGTACGGGCACACCTGATGCGCCTTCTCGACCAGCGCATCCGCCTCGGCCTTGTCCATGCCCGGCAGGCTGATATCCAGCGCCACCTCGATACCGAAACCGGCCGGAATCTGGCCGATGCCCACCTTACCGGTGATCTCCAGGCCTTCCGGCAGCGTCACGCCGTCAGTGCTGGCCACGTGCTTCATGGCACCGATGAAGCAGGCAGAGTAACCCGCCGCGAACAACTGCTCCGGGTTGGTACCTTCACCGCCACCACCGCCCAGCTCCTTCGGCGTGCTCAGGGTGACATCCAGCGCCCCATCGGAAGAACGCGACTTGCCCTCACGCCCCCCCGTGGTAGTGGCTTCTGCACGGTACAGCACTTGTTCGATAGACATGCCTGACTCCTTGAGCGGAAAAGCCCTCAGTCGAGGGATGGAAACAAGATGGCGCCTGTCGGGCAGAGTTTCAATTGCCTTCCATGAGGACCGAAGCTTGTTTCCGATTGGTGCTCTCATGCAAGCCAGTTCAGCATGCGCAGGAATTATCTGGAGAGCGCCTGACTCATTCTGTCATAGGCAGAGAGTTGCTCCTCCTCTGCCTTCATGGCATCCGAATCGGAAGCAATTTCCGAGGAAGCTCGAGTGAATGCGGAATTGATCTCCGCTGTCCGGGCTTCTTCGGAAAGATAGGAAAGGTCAATGACCTGGTTGCGTAGCCGGATCAATTTGGTGGCATGACGCATGACTTTCTCCATCTTGCCTCGGCTGATTCGGTCAGCTGTTGCCTTCCAGGCCATTGCAATGGCGCGAGCCAGGCGAGCATTGCTGGAAATCGATGCTCGCTCGAATATCTGCACCATGGCGTCTTCGCTCAGAGTTTCCAGCAGGTGCCAGCGTCTTTCGTATTCCGGCCCCAGATCAAGTGTACGCCCGCGTACCCATAGGCGTTGGAACGTATTGCGGACACCACCGGCAAAACGTGATTTCTGTGCGACTGAATAACGCCAGATGGTGAATTCCTGAAGTAGCACGCAGGTCATGAATGCCCACACATCGTCGCGTAGCAACTCTCCACCACCTAGGTCTGGGTGTTGGCCGAAATAGGCAGCCACTTGCGTATCAAAAGAAGCTCGCTTGTGGTCGGTCGCTGGAGCGGGATATCCGCAATCGTGTGCGATATCACTGACCGTGCCCATGATCTCTTCTACCAGGGCCCGGTCAACCGAGCCACCGCTAGCTGCATACCAGACGTGCGCCTCATAGACCTTGAGACGGTAGTCCAGGCTGACCCCCGGCTCCAAGTATCCATCGGTCTGGTCTTGCAGACTGGAAAGGCATTTTTCCACACCTAGTGGTGACAGCCGAGGTAGCAGTTTTATTCCTGTCATTCGGCATCTCCCATATCAGCTATCGAGATGAGTGCAGCATGGAAGGCACCGGGTGTAGTTGTCATCAAGCCATGGACATCCTCTGCAGACATGCCCGGGAAGGCAAGTTCCAGCCAGCTCGTGATCTGACAGCCTACCGATCCTTCCTCGCATTCTTTCAGGATGTCCCGTGTCTCTTCATCCTCAAGTGCTGCACGGCACATCTGGATCATCACGTCACCAAGCATGGCTTGCAACGTCGAGGGGTCTCCCTTCGAGACGCGCTCTGTGAAAATCTCGTGATCGGCATTCACGTACAGGCGAACGCTACCGGTAAAATCGGCTTCGGATGACCCCGGTCGCATATGCAGATACCAGGGGGCGTCCACCTGCCTCTGACCATGAAACGTTTGCTTGAAGGACAGCACTTCCATGGGGAATCGGGCATCGCCGCCATCTTCCAGATGCAAGTTGGCACTGTTTGACCATAGCCGAGAGCCAGCGACCCGAGGAGTCAACGGGTTGTCACTCGCAAGGCTCTCGGCAAGCAGGATTTCAAGGCGTACCATCAGTCTCCCGCTCAGGTCACGGCTATCTATGGGAAGGCTGATGATCAATGGTTCCGTGAGCGGAGCTTTTATCACTTTCTCGAAGACTGGCTTCATGCGCCGAGCGAAACGACCGTTACCAGTACCGACATTGATTACGATTGCCAGCTTGAGATCTTCTGTTTCAGTCGCCCCAAGGGCTTTTGCCGCAGCATCGAAATCCAGATCCAGCTGAGCATCCAGCTGCAGATCTCTTGCATAATCCCAGGCATCCAGTTGCATCGATATCGGGAAGAGTGGATCACCCGGGTCCCCGATCAGCCATTGATCGAAGCCCACGACATCATCAGGGAGCGTCAGGAAGGGGAGTGCGTAGCTTCTGCTCATGCCTCATCTCCTTTCCAGAAGGTAAACTTCACGCTGGCCGCAACGTCTTCTGGCATGGCCACGCGACAAGTCACGATGCCCCCCTTACTGCCGATACTGAGCTGATCGGGGTGTGCTTCCCCATCTTCAAGTCTGATATCGAGAAGCGAAACGTCGTAGCCCGCCGGGAAGTCAGCAGCGTCTTCGAGCGATCCATCAATGACGAGCTGGGGGGCTGCATGAAGCTGCATTTCCGGGTCACTTCCATCGTTGATGAGGTCTGCTTCGAACACTGCCACAAGCTGGTGATCGATCTGGTCGAGCTTTACGAAGCGCGGCGCTGATATGGAGATCTTATTGCGTTTACCACCGCCCCCTCCGCTTGCGCGGCGACCCGGCCCTTTGCTCGATGTCTGGCCAAGTAGCTTGCCAAGCTTCGTCGCCGTTCCGGCTACCGATGGCCCTTTCTGTCTTGAGCTTATGGCAAGAGATTTGGGCTGTGCATATGTCAGTGCTTCCTGCCTGATCTCTCGCAATGCGACGTTGACCAAGGTCTTTTCGCGACCTTTAGGCAGCATGTCCGGAATCCAGTCATCATGTGCTGGTGGCTCTGCATCGGCAAAGGCACGCTCGATGTCAGGTTTATCGGAACATATGAAGACACCAGCCCACTCAACGCGATCACTTGGATAGGCTTCGCCGGGCAAGTAACGAACGACAAGTTCAACTGGACGCATCAATGCGATATGAGCTGAATGGCTTGGTATCAGGCTACCTTCTTTTTGTGCAATTCCATCACGAGGTGAACGCAAGCCATGGACAATTGCAAGGTTGCCCAGCTTTGCCTTGTAACGAAGGCTCTCCACCGGCTTGCCTTCACCCGCGCGGGCCTTGGCAAGAGCTTTTGAGTAAAGGTCGAGTGGGGGAAACTCCTCGGGAGCTGGAATCGAAATCCTATTCCCTTCGACTTCGAGAGTGATACTGATCTTTCGGTCTGCAGGTGTCGTTGCGCACATTCTTGGCCAGAAGTTCCAGAGAACGGACTCGACGAGGTCGGAAGAGAGTTCAGCATCCTCATCAATGTGTGGTGCGATGATGGCAATGGTTGTCCCCGTGAGAGTCTCATCCCTCGCGGGAAAACCGAGCGCATTCGCAAGCTGGGTCGCTTCCTCTCCTTCTACTGGATCGACACCGCCGTCGCCGTCCTCGCGCCCCCACCAGTGCCGTCCGGTATAGCGTTTCGGTGCCCCTTCGTGGTCATTCTGGTACGCGTTGCCAAGATGGCAGCCCATGACTCGTCGTACTGGTTGCCCGGCACAGGTCGTCTGGCTGTCCACGATGATCGTGGAGCATCCGCTCAATGCATATAGCGAGGTTTTTCCATAGCCGTAGGTTCCGCCACCCAGATTGGTGTCGCGGGCTGCTCCGACGTTGCGAAAGAAGTTCACGAAGTCAGGGTCTTCTACTTCAGATATCTCATCTGCTCGTGTCGGGCCAGCCAATCCGCTGGTATTGAAATCGGCAATTTCGAAAATACCGAGGCGGCTACCGAGCAGTCCGGTACTGGAAGATCGTGTTTCAGTATCTTCCGAAATCTGTGTCTGTTGTTCGCTCAAGCCGGGGGGAAGCTCCGGGAATGCCAGCGCCTTGAATTGCTCCAGCTCACCACCCTGAAGAACACGATACCGAAGCTTCACCTCAACTGAATTTCCTTCGGGACCTGCATCTACTGAGTTCTGTAGAGCCTCACGTATGACCGTCTGCAGGAGGCCCAGGGCCGGACGACCGAGCAGACGTCGGAAACCTTCACCTGCAATATTGCCGGTTCTTGCAAAGGGTTCGCTGAATAGTGTCAACGGCGTCATGGAACAAATCTCCGGAGAATTTCTCGGCTGGTGGCATCGTTCAATAGGTACTTTCTGGCATGAGAAAGGTCGATCCCGTATTCCAGACTGACGATCCCGCCTGGCAGCTCATCATCAGGGAATGACGATGGCACGATACGGGGAAAGCCCTCCGTGACCGTGTAGATATCCATGCCTTCAAATGAGAAAGTCATGGCGTTCCAGTCCTCACCCTGCGGCTCACGACACCCCATGGCAGATAGGCGCTTGTCCATAGCGAGCTCATCCCCCCCCAGCTCGATGATGCGTTTTCTCAAGCCGGCAATGGACAGGTTGCCACGATCTGTTCGCTCTATTCGCAGATGAGCGAGAAAAAGCTCTGCACCGGTAGGTGGGAGAAGCTGCTCAGATCCATGTATCTGCACTCGTGAAGCATCGGCTCTGGTTGATGTCTTTACTTCCAGGGCAAGAGGCCCATGGCGGAAATCGTGCCGCTGACCCAGCGGCCCCATCCAGGCTGATACCGCCGCTGGATTGGCTGCACTCAGCCTTTCGAGTATGACCAGCTCACCGACAAGACCTGCCAAATCGCCTGTAGAGACTTCAGTACGAGGTGGGATGGCCAGCAGCTTGCGAAAATCCTCGATGGTGCCCTGAACGGCTGTCTCTGGGGCATCTCCGATCTCGATTCGCTTGAGAATCTCTTCTGCGAGCTCAGCAAAGACATTGGCGAGACGAGGCTCTTTCAATATCAGGTCGAGAAAGTGTTTCCCCTTTTCGCCACTGCGATAGAAAGCTCGCCCTATCCTGATATTGCAGTTGTCCGCCGATATGGTCTCTTTCCCCGGACGCCCAATGGGGATGAGCAGGCGGGGCTCACCCATAGGCCCAGTCGCCACCCGAACCATACCGAACCCTGTCGAGACATTTGTTGATCGACTGGGGATCTCGAGTATGCCGTCACCTTTGCCACTCTTGCGGATCAGGTCCCATTCACGCGCAAGCTCTAGAGATTCAGACATTTGCGTCTTCCGGTTCGATCTCTTCCAGCTCGTCGTTTCCTGCCTCGGTGTCTTCAATGGATTGGCTATCAATATCTACCGAGAAATAATTGCCGGAACGGTCCTTCTGACCGGGGAAGACGATACCGAAGCCAACCAGATCAGAGACTGCATCCAAGGCCGTTCTGTTTCTCTTTTTCTCATCAGCATTGTTTTTCTTGCTAGAGGCAGGTGAAGAAAGCGCATCGATGAGATAGATAAGCAGCAACGGCTTCTCAGGTCGACAGGCCTTGTAGCTGGACCAATCATGCTTGCCTTCAGAAGGGGTCTTGGCATCAATGAGAATATCAGCCTTTGACATCAATGCCTTGATATCAGCGTAGTGCGATGAAGTACCTGTCAGTCTGGAACGGCGAATGGTCGGTACCATGCCCATATCTCCCAATGCGCGACGTGATTCAGTCGAAGATTTGGTGCTGATGATTCCGACATTCCATCTCTGCAAGTCAGATTTGGCCTCATCGAGGTATTTGATGAGGTGGGGCTTCTTCAGGTCCATGTGTTCTTCAGATATGTCGGTGTCACGGATGAAGTTGCGAACTGCTGACAATGGTACATCTTCGAAGAGAGTGCCACGTGACTCCTCGCTACCGGGGCCGCTCTTGAGAACTTCATTCACCAGCCTGGATGCTGCATCCCAGTTGTTACCGACAATGTCGCTGTCACGGTGATTGAATCGAATGGTCTGAACATGCTTGCCCGAAAAGCTCATACTCGTCGCGAAGGCATGCTTCATCTTTGTTGCTGAGGTGATTGCCATGCCTGGAATGGCACGTATCTTGACGGCCAGTTCACGAGGTGTGAGGTCATTTTCCCGATAGAGAGCGATATCCTCTCGAATCTCTTCTTCGATGACGGCAAGTGACCTGAACTTGGAAGCAAGATCATCGGTTGTCCATAACCGTGGGAGGTCTTCGTAACCATGGCGATAACCAAACCACCGCCCCATCTGAAGCAGAGTGTCGTATTGCTTGGTGGTTCTCAGGAAGAATGAGACGCTCAGTCCTTCAATCGTCAGTCCTCGTGCGAGGACCGTCCCGCCCACAACGATGCAGGTGACCGGCCCTTGGGTGTAATCAAGGCGAAGGCCGTCTTCTGTTTCGCCGTTCTCGACCGGATATGTCAGCTGATCGAGCACTGCGGGGAGATGCTCTCTTACTACTTCAAAGCTCTCGGTGGTAACTCTTCCGGTGCCGGTAGCAGAGCTCTTCTTCTCAGTCTCAAATACTTCGTGAAGTTGATTGAAGGCAGTACCTGCTCCGCTCAGGAACTCTTCTCGACGCGCTTCAACCCACGATCTGATGAGCTCAGACATGTATTCATGTTGAGCCACGAATTGGGATGAGTGGACGAGCATGGACATGTGCTTGTCATGCTGGCCGCGTGCCCTGCGAATCGCACAGCTCGCCAGGAACCACAGGATCGCTCGCTCCAGAGAAGGGGTCATCGATGGGCGGAAAACCCCTTTGTTCTTTGGCGATGTCGGACGGAGCAGTTCAGGTTCATCATCAGCGAGGATACGGATCATGTCGCGTTCCTGGGAGTCCTCGTCATCACTGTCGCCGCCGAACACCTCGCGTGCACCAAAATACCCATCAGGGCGTTTCAGGGCTGTGATGAAATCACGAGGATAAAGGTCATCCAGTTCTTCACTGTTGTCATAGGGGTAAGGGTTGATGAAGACATTCGCGAATGGCGTGGCGGTATAGCCTACATAGCTGACTGCTGGCAGGGTCTGGAGAGCTCGGCGGATATGCTCATTGATCTTGGAGATATCGAACTCACCTCGGGCTGAGTTGACCGATGCCTGGTCACACTCATCATCGATCATCAGTACCTTGAGTTTCTTCATGATGGCAGCTGGAGTACGGCTGATCGTCTTCCTCAGCTGCATCAGACGGCTACCTTCCTTCTTCATGACGATCAATTGCGCATGCCCAGCCGTGGGCATGATGAAACCGCCATTCGGGGGCTGCACGAAATCCATGTCGCTGGTCGTATATAGTTGCCAGAGATTTCTGTGACGAAGCACATCCTGCTCGAAACGATCCTGGGTCTGTTTTCTGAGCTTGTTGGTTACGCCGCCCAGTACGATGACCAGGTTGTATCCGGCATCCACAGCCTTTGCCATCACGGCTGTCATGTTCGCGGTCTTGCCTGACTGGACATAGCCTACCACCAGGCCTCGGCAGGCGAACCTCTCCTCTTGCGGGTTACCCAGGAGAGACACGACTTCTGAAGAAGCGTCGCTCAGTGAGGCGATAGTATTTTCACCCCACCCCTTGGTCTTGAGGAATTCATGCAAAGCTGGCCAGTGGCGGTCACCTCTTGATGGACCCTTGTACCACTCCGGTCGTTTGTCGATGATCGAGAAGGGGCGCAGGATTTCCACGTCCTGCAATTCGCCACGTACCAGCTCCACTGCAGCAGCCAGGTCCGCTTTCATCTCATCGCTGAAGGGGACCATCAAGGACAGCTCAGACTGGATCGCGTCTGCAGTCTCTTCCAAGGTACCGTAGTTCACATGTCTTTGTCGTACTTGTGTGGCAAAGCTCTGGATTTGCGGAGTCGTCATCTATGAGGTCCATTTGGTATCGTTGTTTTTAGAATAGCCTTATGTAAAGATGAATTTCAAACTAAATTCAGTGAGTATTCATATCGATAATATTGTTGCAAGTTTATCAACCAAGATTTCTGGTGCTATCCAATAGATACTCTTGGCTTATAAAGGCATGTGGTTCTAGATGTTATGCCAGAGGCTTTTTGAAAAAGCCTCTGGTATTGTTTATAGCGAATTATTGATAAGCAGAAAGTTCTCTCAAGACTTTCTGTACTCTTTCAGCAATCTGTCTTGCCAGCAGCGGTGGCACAGCATTTCCCACCTGTACATATTGTTGTGTCCGGTTTCCCTCAAAGAAGTAGTCATCCGGGAATGTCTGGATGCGTGCTGCTTCTCTGACCGTCAGGCTACGGCATTGGTATGGATCCGGGTGGATGAAATAGTGACCATCCTTGGAGATATGACTCGTGATCGTCTTGGATGGCTGATTTTCGACAACCACTCGGAAGCGGTCCGAGAAATTGCCGGATTTCCAGTTGGCGTGTTTGGGTGCCAGGCAATCCAGGTGTATCTCTTCAGAGCCCTTGGGGGCTCTTCCGGTAACCTTTGCATATGCGGAGCAATAGAGATAACGCGCCAGATCTTCCTTGATATGTCCACGTGTCTCATGATTCACCCAGATGGGCATCACATCTCTGTCATAGGCACCCTGAAGCCATTTTTCGAGTACGCTACCCATCCCTCTGGTGCTGGGAATACCTGCTTTCAATGCCTGCTTTCTCTCGAGGTGTAGTCCATTGGCTGCACGCTCGGATACTGCCTGGATTTCCTTGATCAGCTCATCTGATTTTCTTGAATTGAGCTTGATAGGTGGCTTTTCTGTCAGCTCGGCAATGATTCTTTCAGCTGATTCATGAATCGTCCTTGACCAGTCTTCACATGAATCCCCTTTGCTGAGGCCGCTACGCAGGTCAGGCATGCCTGATTGATAAAGGACCTGTTCAGCAGGCACCGGCTCACCTCCCTTGTAAAGTGGCACCTGAAGCATGCTGGCTATCTTGTCGGTCCCCATGCTTTCGACAAGATCATTTCTGACGCCTGCCAGAATGACGCGATGACGGGCCTGCGGTATACCGTACTGCTCTGCCTTTATCAGGAAAGAGGAGCGTTCCTTCCGTAAAAGAGGAGTGAAGCCAAACCAGCCATTGTTCTCGCGCGGATAGTGCACCTTTTCATCCACCAGAGAGAAGATGGTATAGCCTTCCTTCTGCCACGGCATCACTGAGTCCGCGATACTCACATCAACGGCGGTATCTGGCTCATGTAGATCAGACAGGATCTGGTCAAAGATGTACTCATCATTGACCTTGGATGACAATATTCCGCGAACGTTTTCCATGATGAAGACAGCAGGGCGATGGCGCGCGATCACGGAGAGATACTCCTTGTAAAGGAAGTGCCTCTTGTCATCTTCTGCCTTGTATCCCTTGTTGCCCTTGTTTCTGGAACGCCCGACTAAGGAGTAGGCCTGGCAGGGCGGCCCACCTATCAGCACCCAGTTTCTGGAATGATCCAGTCCCTGCTCGAGCCTCTCTTCAAGTGCATGATTGCCAGCTTCGCCTCCCAGCTCCAGTGACAATGCTTCATGCTCTGCGTGTTCCCAGAGGTCGCGATATTCTTCGAGGCTGGAGGGATGCGGGCCGCCTGTCAGGTAATTGAAGTAGACACTCCTGTCCCTTCCGCTGTCGAGCAGTTCCCGGAAGAAGGCACGAAGGGTCAGTGTCTTGTGAGCGGAAGCTTCCTTCTCGACCGAGACGAGTGTCTTGAAGACGCGTTTCTCGTTGTCATCCCGTAGGGAGTTGAATCCTTCACCCAGGCCACCTGGGCCTGCAAAAAGGTCGACCACCTGAATTGAATGGTTCATGGTTCTAAGCCTGAATTGATGCCTGAATGAAGCAGGGGGCTGACATGACTGATGTGGTTGATCCTCAAGTGCGTTCCCGGATGATGGGGGCCATCAAGGGCAAGGATACGAAGCCTGAAATCCAGTTGCGCCAGTATCTGCATGCCCAGGGGTTCCGCTATCGCCTGCACCGACGAGGTCTTCCGGGCTCTCCCGATCTGGTGCTCAAGCGTCACTCACTCGTCATCTTCGTACACGGCTGTTTCTGGCATCGACATGAAAAGTGTTTCTACGCCGCCAGCCCGAAGACGAGGCCTGAGTTCTGGCAACAGAAGTTCGAGGCCAACATGGCCCGCGATGCCAGAGTCCAGAATGAGCTGCGACAGCTTGGTTGGAGAGTGCTTGTCGTATGGGAATGCGGCTTGAAGCACCTTGATCTTGAGGATCATCAGATTCCAGAGCTGATCCGATCACTGCATGCTGACATGCAATGGCCAGCAATTCCGCCTCGCATGAGGTGATCGGATGCTCGCATGGCGCCCAGCGTGACCAGGAGAATACCAGGTTCGCGGGCGCCCACCAAATGCCAGCTTCACTCGATATTCTGAATCTGCTCGCGCATCTGTTCGATCAGCACCTTGAGCTCGACGGCGCAGCGGGTGGTGTCGGCAACGACGGACTTGGAGGAGAGGGTGTTGGCTTCGCGGTTGAGCTCCTGCATCAGGAAGTCGAGGCGGCGGCCGATGGGGCCCTTTTGGGTGAGCTGACGACGGACTTCGCCGACGTGGGTGTCGAGGCGGTCGAGTTCTTCGTCGACGTCGGCCTTCTGGGCCATCAGGGTCAGCTCGGCTTCCAGGCGTTGCGGGTCGAGGGTGGTGCGGACTTCTTCGAGGCGGGCGAGCAGGTTCTCGCGCTGACGGGCGAGGATGTCGGGCATCAGGCGGCGGACTTCGGCGACGTGGGTGTCGACGCCATCGAGGCGTGCGCTGATCAGTTCGGCGAGGCGTTCGCCTTCGCGGGCGCGGCCTTCGATGTGCTCGTCCAGCGCGCGCTTGAACAGGTTGAGGGCATCGGCCTTGATGCGCTCTTGATCGGCGTCTTCGCGTACCAGCACGCCGGGGTAGTCGAGCAGGGCGAGGCGTGAGGGCTGCGGGGCGTCCGGGCAGTGCTGGCCGACTTCGGCGAGCACGCGGCTGAGTTCACCCAGGCGTCTGGCATCAACGGCGAGGCTGTCGGCACCGGCTTCGGCGTCAAAGCGCAGCGAGAGTTCGACCTTACCGCGGTTGAGGCGCTTGCGCAGGCCTTCGCGGAAGGCGCTTTCCAGTTCGCGCAGGCTGTCGGGCAGGCGGAAGTGTGGTTCGAGATAGCGCTGGTTCACCGAGCGCAGCTCCAGCGTCAGGGTGCCGTAGTCGGCTTCATGGGTCTGGCGGCTGAAGGCGGTCATGCTGTGGACCATGACGTGCTCCTTGTCGGTTGGCTGTCAGAAGAGAGGCGGCGCATGAGCGACCGCGCTGATAGCCTGAAGTGTACGCGTGCCGCTCTTGAGCGCCCAGTGATCAGGAGCCGGTCTGGCCCGCGCGGCGCGAAGGTCGTCGCCCGTGGCTGCGGCGTGTAGACTCTGGCCTCCCGAATACTGCAACAAGGAATCCCCATGAGCGAAGCCAACGTGACCCGTCCCAGTGGCCGTACCCCGGAGCAGCCGCGCGAGATCCGCCTGACCCGTGAGTTCACTCGTCACGCCGAGGGTTCGGTGCTGGTGGAGTTCGGGGAGACCCGCGTGCTGTGCACCGCCTCTGTCGTGGCGGGCGTGCCGCGCTGGCTGCGTGGTTCCGGCAAGGGCTGGCTGACCGCCGAGTACGGCATGCTGCCGCGTGCGACCCATACCCGCAATGATCGTGAAGCGGCGCGTGGCAAGCAGGGTGGCCGCACGGTGGAGATCCAGCGTCTGATCGGCCGTGCGCTGCGCGCCGCGGTAGATCTCAAGAAGCTGGGCGAATACACCATCACCATCGATTGCGATGTGCTGCAGGCCGATGGCGGCACGCGTACCGCGGCGATCACCGGTGGCTGTGTGGCACTGGTCGATGCGCTGCAGGGCCTGCAGCGTGAGCGCAAGATCAAGACCGACCCGCTGGTGAGTCTGGTCAGCGCCGTGTCGGTCGGCATCTACAAGGGCGTGCCGGTCACCGATCTCGACTACCCGGAAGACAGCAAGGCCGATACCGACATGAATGTCGTGATGGCCGAAGGCAAGGGGCTGATCGAGGTGCAGGGCACGGCTGAAGGCGCGGCCTTCGATCGCGCCGAGCTCAATGCTCTGCTGGATCTCGCCGAGCGTACCGGTGAGCAGCTGTTCGCCGCGCAGCGCGCCGCACTCGGCATGCCGGCCGACGCCTGAGCCCTGCGGCACGGCCGCTGTGCCATGAGTGCCATGTCATGAGTGCTGTGTCGTGAGTGTCATGTCATGAGTTCTGCGACATGAGCGCTTGATGCCAGACAGAAAACGCCCCCACCGCTTGCGCGATGGGGGCGTTTTCGTCAGTGCCCGAAGGCACATCATGCGACTGGCAGGGTGGCCCGAGGCCGAACGCTCAAGGGGTGACAGCGTGCATCACAGCTCGAGGTCGTACTCGACGATGACCGGTGCGAACTCGCTGAAGGTGGCATCGGTGTCGATCCAGGCGTCCTTGATATGACGACGCAGGTTCGGGTCGATGACCTGATAGTCGAGGCGCCAGCCTTCCTGACGGGCGCGCGGCTGGTCACTGTCCAGCGCTGGCCACCAGGAGTACTGGTCGGCATCGCGATTGACTTCGCGGAAGGCGTCGATGAAGCCGATCGGGCCGAAGACCTGATCCATCCATGCGCGTTCTTCCGGCTTGAAGCCCGGCGTCATCTGATTGTCGGACCAGTTGGCGAGGTCGACAGTCTTGTGGGCCACATGCCAGGTGCCGCAGATCATGTAATCACGACGCTTGCGGCGCAGCTTGCTGAGGTATTCCTGATACTGCTCCATGAAGGCGCCCTTGGCAGCCGGATCACTTCCGTCAGGCATCAGGAAAGAGCAGATGCTGAAGCGGTCGTAATCGGCCTGCAGGTAGCGGCCTTCGTTATCGCACTGCTCGAAGCCCAGTCCATACATGATGGCCTTGGGAATCTGGCGGCAATAGAGGCCAACCCCTGAGAAGCCGTCTTTTTCGGCGTCCAGGAAGTAGCCTTCGTACCCTTCCGGGTAGAGGATGCTGTCGTCGAGCTCGAAGCTCTTGGCCTTGAGGTTCTGGATGCAGACGACGTCGGCGTCCTGACTGGCAAGCCAGTCGAGGAAGCCGCGGCTGACCGCTTCTCGAATACCATTGACGTTAACTGTAGCGATTTTCATACGTGGTCCCTGGTTCGTCGCGCCTGTATGATACCCGAGCTTTAGACGATTTGGTAAATGGCTAACGAATTCAAAGGTGATATCGGATGCAGGACTACCAGCGGGAGTTCATTGAGTTTGCCATCGAGCAGGACGTGCTGCGGTTTGGCGAGTTTACGCTCAAGTCCGGGCGGGTGAGCCCCTACTTCTTCAATGCTGGTCTATTCCGCTCCGGACAGGCCCTGGCGCGTCTGGGACGCTTCTATGCGCGTGCCATCGTCGAATCAGGCCTGGAGGCCGATGTGCTGTTCGGCCCGGCGTACAAGGGTATCCCGCTGGGTGCCGTGACGGCCGTGGCGCTGGCTGATCATCATGATCGTGACATGCCGTTCACCTTCAATCGCAAGGAAGCCAAGACCCACGGTGAAGGGGGCTCGTTGGTCGGCGCGCCCCTCGAAGGCCGCGTGATGATCATCGACGATGTCATCACCGCCGGCACCGCCATCGGCGAAGTGATGGAGATCATCCACGCCGAGAGTGCCAAGGCGGCGGGCGTCGTGATCGCACTGGACCGTCAGGAGCGCGCTCCCGATGGTCAGGGAGGCCTGAAGGCGAACAGCGCCATTCAGGAAGTGGAGGCACGTTTCTCCATGCCCGTGGTCAGTATCGTGACGCTCGACCAGGTGCTCGAATATCTGGAACAATACGCACAGCAGGAACTGTCTGGGCATGCGGTCGCGATTCGCGACTACCGTGCGCAATACGGTCTCCAGGGCGCCTGAGAGCGTTCATGACCCGCGCAGCATTACCTTCCCAGTCACGTACAGAGGTGCATACATGACAGCTCACCGTAACATTCTCGGCCTTTCGGCAGCCATCCTCGCTGCCAGTCTGTCCGCCCCGGCCATGGCCGGCAACGCTGACCTCAACCTGAATACTGAAGCCGTTCAGGGCGAAATCAATGGCGAGATCGGCAATGGCGTCCAGCTCGGCGGCGGTATCCTGTCCAGCGATGACCACGACGACGTCACGGCCGGTCACGTCCAGCTGCTGGGCACCGAGCGCACCAGCGAATACGACGTGGGCCTCGGCGCACGCTGGAGCCAGTACGACACCGACCACGGTGACGGCGGCGGTCTGGGCCTCGGCGGCTACGGCTACTACTACCTGCCGGGCGCACCGCGTGTCTCGCTGGGTGGCTACGGCTACGTGACCCCGGACGTCGCGACCAGCAACGACCTCGAGCACAGCTATGAATACGGCCTGCGCGCACGGTATCAGGTCATCGACAACGTCGAAGGCTATGTCGGCTACCGCAAGGTGAAGGCTGATTTCGAGAACCGTGACGAACGCACGCTGGATTCCGGCCCGCTGGTCGGCATGCGTCTGCAGTTCTGAGGCGGGTTCTCGGCAACGCGTGCTCCGCGTGAGTCACGCATTGCGGTAAGATGGCGGGCCCTTCGGGGCCCGCTTTGCGTTGTCATGGCCAGGTGAGAATCGCCGGCCAGCTCCCTGTTTTCGCCTTCTGCCGCGAGTCTGCTCATGCTCGATATCGTGCTCTATCAGCCCGAGATTCCGCCCAATACCGGCAACATCATCCGGCTGTGTGCCAATACCGGTTACCGCCTGCATCTGATCGAGCCGTTGGGGTTCGAGCTGGATGACAAGCGCCTGCGCCGTGCCGGTCTCGATTATCATGAGTGGGCACGTGTGCAGCGCCATGCCAGCCTCGATGACTTCGTGGCGAGCGTGAAGCCTTCGCGGGTCTTCGCGCTCTCGACGCGTGGCCGCACCGCGCCGCATGAGGCCAGCTTCCAGGCCGGTGATGCGCTGGTATTCGGCCCCGAGACACGCGGTCTGCCACAGGCGATGCTCGACAGCCTGCCCCGCGAGCAGGTGTTGCGCCTGCCGATGCTGGCCGACAGCCGCAGCATGAACCTGTCGAATGCCGTCGCCGTGGTCGTCTATGAAAGCTGGCGTCAGCTCGATTTCGCCGGCGCCGCAATTCTCGATTGACCGGCCAGCCCTCGATTGATCGGCCAGCCCTCGATTGATCGACCATCGCCCCGCGTGAGATGCATTTCCGCTCCCTTTCTTCGCCCAGCAGGACACCGTGATGACCGAGATCCGTGATCGCCTCGCCAAGCTCAACCCCCGCCAGCAGGAAGCCGTGCGCGCCATCGATGGCCCCTGTCTGGTACTGGCCGGTGCCGGATCAGGCAAGACCAGCGTGATCACGACCAAGATCGCCTATCTGGTGCAGGAATGCGGCATGAAGGCACGCAACATCGCCGCCGTGACCTTCACCAACAAGGCGGCGCGCGAGATGAAGGAGCGTGTCGGCAAGATGCTCAAGGGCCGCGAGGGCCACGGGCTGATCGTCTCGACCTTCCACACCCTCGGCCTGACCATCATCCGCGGCGAGCTGAAGACACTGGGCTACAAGCCGGGCTTCTCGCTGTTCGACACCGATGACGCCAAGGTGTTGATCAAGGAGCTGATGCACAAGGAAGCCGACACCGACGCCGAGCAGATCAACGCGGTGCAGAGTCAGATCTCCACCTGGAAGAATGACCTGATCCTGCCCGGGGCGGCGCTGTCGCATGCCGAGGACGAAGACGCCCAGTACGCCGCGGTGATCTACGAGGCCTACAACCGGCACCTCAAGGCCTACAACGCGGTCGACTTCGATGACCTGATCCTGCTGCCGGTGGTGCTGTTCCGTGATCACCCCGAGGTGCTGGCGCGCTGGCAGCGGCGCATCCACTACATGCTGGTCGATGAGTATCAGGACACCAACATCAGTCAGTACCTGCTGGTGAAGATGCTGATGCAGGAGCGCCAGACCTTCACGGTGGTGGGCGACGATGACCAGTCGATCTACGCCTGGCGCGGCGCGCGCCCGGAGAACCTCGTCACCCTCGGTGAGGACTTCCCGCGCCTGAACCTGATCAAGCTGGAGCAGAACTATCGCTCCACCGGCATCATCCTGCGCGCGGCGAACACCCTGATCGCCAACAATCCCCACGTCTACGACAAGACGCTGTGGTCGCAGATGGGCGATGGCGACCCGATCCGCATCATCATGAATCGCAACGAAGAGGCCGAGGCCGAGCGTGTGGCGGGCGAGATTCTCACGCGGCGCATCAAGGAAGGCGCCGAATGGCGTGACTTCGCGGTGCTCTATCGCGGCAACTTCCAGGCGCGCCTGCTGGAGCTGAAGCTGCAGCACTACCAGATTCCCTACAAGCTCTCCGGCGGCACCTCCTTCTTCGGGCGCAACGAGATCAAGGACGCGATGGCCTACCTGCGTCTGCTGATCAATCCGGCGGACGACAACGCCTTCCTGCGCATCGTCAATGTGCCGCGGCGGGAAGTCGGGCCGGGCACGCTGGAGAAGCTGGCCAACTACGCCACCGGGCGCGGCGTGTCGCTCTACGCCGCCTGCAGCGAGATGGGCCTGCGCGAGCAGCTGAGCGAGCGTGCGCTGGACCGCCTCGGCCGCTTCACCCATACGCTGGACCGCGTGCGCCGCGAGATGGACGCCGGCCAGTCGATCAGCGCGATCCGCGAGCTGTTCCGCGAGGTGGATTACGAAGGCTGGCTGTATCAGAACGCCAGTGCGCCCAAGATCGCCGAGCGGCGCATGGCCAACGTCTGGATTTTGGTCGATCAGCTCGAGAAGTCGATCAGCGGCAATCCGCAGGAAGAGGTGGAGGAGCTGGAGGGCAGCGAGGCGATGATCGGCGATACCGAGACCGGCGATGTCGCGGCGGCCATCTCACGCCTGGTGCTGCGCGACATTCTCGAGCAGCAGGCCGAGGAAGATGACTCCGACCGCGTGCAGCTGCTGACGCTGCATGCCTCCAAGGGTCTGGAGTTCCCGCATGTCTACGTGCTGGGGCTGGAGGAAGACCTGCTGCCGCACCGCAACTCCATCGAGATGGAGACAGTGGAGGAGGAGCGCCGCCTCGCCTACGTGGGCATCACTCGTGCCCGCCGTACATTGGTGCTGACGCTGGCGCGCCAGCGCAAGACCTACGGCGAGATGATGGACTGCGTGCCGAGCCGCTTCCTGGATGAGCTGCCCCCGGAAGACCTCGAGTGGGAAGGGCGGGCCGACAAGCCGCAGGATCAGGAGAAGAAGGTGGCCCGCGGGCGGGATGCCATCGCGGGCCTGCGTTCGCTGCTGGGCTGATGTTTACTGTCGGGTACTGTGCGCTGAGACTCAGCGCACGGAGTCGAGCAGGTAATCCACCGCGGCCTTCACTTCCTCATCGGCAAGCGCCGGGTTGCCGCCCTTGGCCGGCATGGCATTGAAGCCTTCGATGGCGTGGGTGTAGAGCGTCTCGTCGCCCTTGGAGAGTCGGCCTTCCCAGTCGCCGGCCTCGCCCAGGCGCGGGGCACCGGCGGCGCCAGTGGTATGACAGGCCATGCAGATGCCACCGTAGACCTTCTCGCCGTCTATCGCGCTGGCGGCACTGGCTTGCCCGCCAGCGCCGCTGTCCGCCGGCTGCGAGCTCGCTGCCGAGCCATCACCGGCGCAGGCATCGCCCTTCACGCATAGCTCGCCCACCGGCTTGAGTCGCTCGGCAATCGCCTCGCGGGAGTTGTCTGCGGCCTGTGTGGACGCGCTGACAAGCACGCTGAACAGCATCGCGCTCAATGAAAGTGACAGGGAAGAGCGCTTGAGAGGAAAAGCAGCTGGCCGGCGAGCTTGCATGGCGTGCACCTTTTGGGGCTGTGTATCGAGCCAGTATAGCGCTCGCCGGAGGCGCAGCAACCGCGTGGCTGGCGGGATATCTCGACATCGTAGAATCAAGACGTTACCATAAGCGCGCCTCGGTTCACTGCAACCTTGGCATGCGCGCCCATAGCTCAGCTGGATAGAGTACTGCCCTCCGAAGGCAGGGGTCGCAGGTTCAAATCCTGCTGGGCGCGCCAACGAATTCCCGTCACCGGCGCCATCGCCGGTCGACACTCGAAAAGCCCTCGTACCTCACGGTGCGGGGGCTTTTTGCATTGCGGCGTGCACCAGCGGCGCAGGCGACTTTCTTTGACGTCATCAAACGAGTGTTCTAAAACGGGATGAGCCACGCTGGCGATTCTCCGCGCGCCGGTCGCTGTCGCCTGGTACGCCATACTCGTGGCTGTCTGCCTTCGCTGCTGGCTTTGCCAGCCCTCACTGGATGTTCTCATGACGACTGCCGCCCCTGTTGATCCTGCTTCGCCTGAATCTGTTGTCTCGTCTGCTGGCTCGTCTAATGAGAGCAGCGAGACTGCCACTCGGGAAATCACGCGCATGCAGGCGCTGCTGGAAGACCAGCGCGCCGCCTACGGCCTGTCGCCGATGCCCAGTGCCGACGAGCGCCTGGCCTGGCTGACCTCGCTGCGTGATGCGCTCAAGTCACACGAGGAGGCCCTGATCGCGGCGATCAGCGCCGATTTCGGCCACCGCAGCGCCCATGAGACGCGTCTGGCCGAACTGGTGCCGAGCTACGAAGGCATTCGTCATGCACGCCGTCACCTGAAGGGCTGGATGAAGCCCTCCAAGCGCCATGTCAGCGCTGCCTTCCAGCCGGCCTCTGCGCGCGTCGTCTATCAGCCGCTGGGCGTGGTCGGCATCATCGTGCCCTGGAACTATCCCCTCTATCTGGCGATCGGCCCCTTGATCAGCGCCCTGAGTGCCGGCAATCGGGTGATGATCAAGATGAGCGAGTTCACCCCCGAAACCGCCGAGGCGCTGCGTGTGATGCTGCTCGATGCCTTCGATGAGGTGCAGGTGGCCGTGGTGATCGGTGAGGCCGATGTGGCGGCGGCCTTCTCGGCATTGCCCTTCGACCACCTGCTGTTCACCGGCAGCACGGCGGTCGGCAAGCATGTGATGCGCGCCGCGGCGGACAACCTGACCCCCGTGACGCTGGAACTGGGCGGCAAGTCGCCGGTGATCATGTCGCGTGAACTGATGGCGGATGAGGCGCAGCGTCGTGAAGCGGCGGGGCGGCTGGCCTTCGGCAAGGGCATGAACGCCGGCCAGACCTGCGTCGCGCCGGACTACGTGCTGTGCAGTGAGGACCAGGTCCCGCTGCTGGTCACGGCGCTGGACGAGGCCTTCCAGCGCTTCTATCCTCGCTTCTGCGAGACGCAGGACTATTCGCGCATCATCAATCAGCGTCAGTACCAGCGCTTGCGAGAGGTGCTCGAGGATGCCCTGGCGAAGGGCGCGACACTCAGGCCTCTGGTCGATAGCCCCGACTGGAATGACCCCGAGCTGGTCGAGAAGCGTCTGATGCCGCCGCTGGCGTTGCTCGAGGTGACGGATGAGATGCGCGTGATGCAGGAAGAAATCTTCGGCCCGCTGCTGCCGATCGTCGGCCTGGCGGACCCGGGGGCAGCGGATGAGGCGGAGGGCGAGACGAGTGTGAAGGGCACGTTACTGGAGGCACCGGCGGACACGCTGTCCGTCGCGATGGCCTATGTGAACGCTCGGCCCCGGCCGCTGGCACTGTATTACTTCGGCCACGACAAGCACGAACAGCAGCGGGTCACCGAGGGCACGCATGCGGGCGGAATGTGTCTGAACGACACTCTGCTGCATGTGGCGCAGGATGACATGCCGTTCGGCGGCATCGGGCCGTCCGGGATGGGCCATTACCATGGCAAGGAAGGCTTCCAGACGCTCAGCAAGGCCAAGGGAATCTTCGCCAAGGGGCGCATGAATGGCGCGCGACTGATGTATCCGCCCTATGCCGATAGGCTGACTGCGCGCGCCATCCATGCTCTTATCCGCCGCCTGCTGATGCGCTAGGCGCTGTCAGCGGTGCAGGTCGCCGGCGCTTTCCGGCTGGTAATGCAGCGCCTCGATACGCACCTCGTGCAGGCTGCCATCCGGCAGCCGCCACTCGATGAGGCTGCCGACCTTGAGGCCGAGCAGGGCAGCCCCCAGTGGCGCCAGCACCGACAGGCCATCCTGCTGGCCGGGCAGCGCATGCGGATAGACCAGCGTGCGCACCAGAGTCTGCTGGCGGGTCAGGTCAGTGAACTCCACGCGGCTGTTCATGCTGACGATATCGGCGGGCACCTCGTGAGGCTCGACGACCTCGCCGCGCTCCAGCTCGTCCTCAAGCTGTTCTGCCACCTGACGGTCGGCGGCGGCAACGCGATCAATCAGGCGCTCGAGGCGTTCGGCGTCCAGACGATTGATGATGATCGAGGGAAGTGTGGCCATGAGACCTCCTGTCAGTCGTGGTGTCAGCCCCTTGCGAGCAAGGCCTTGCTGGACACCAAAAAAACAGCCCTCCGCCGGGAAGGGCGAAGGACTGTGTGCAGAAGTCATCATATAAACTTCGCTCGGCGATGGATAGCCCATTCAGGCAACTGAGGTCAGCGCGAGGGCAGACCCGCTCACTCCCGCGTCAGGCGCTGGAGCTGACGAACAGCCAGTCAGTGATCTCGTCGCGATTGAGCACGACCAGCTGCTGGGCGCGCGGAGACTCTTCCAGGTGGTCCGGATTGATGCCCAGCTCGCGCAGGACGTACTGCACCAGGGCGCCGCGTGTCGGCAGGTGCAGCTCGCCATCCACCATGCCGTGGTCCTGCTCTATCAGGCCGCGCTCGGCGGGCGTCAGGCGCGGATCGGCGCCCAGCTTCAAGGTGACTCGCGTCTCCCAGCCTTCATCGCACTCGCGCTGGCTGCCCTCGAGGGCTTCACCGAACAGCTCCGGCACCGCGCGGAATCGAGACAGCACGAAGTCACGAAAAGCCCGGTTCTTCTCGCAGAAGGCGCGCACATGCCAGCGGCCAGCGGCGTAGACCAGCGTATGCGGACACAGGATGCGCTCCTCCCCCTGGGGGGAGTTGAGAGAGGCATAGGTCACCTCGAGACGCGCGCCCTGACTGGCGGCTTCGATCAAGGCCCTGACCACCGGCGGACTGGCGCTGCGTGACGGCAGGCGCAGGGCCTCGGTGTTTGCCTGGCCTAGCCCCAACCCGGTGAAATGCGGATTCAGATTGTCGTGATTGCCCAGCAATTGCAGGTATTCATCGACCTCACCCCGCGTCAGCATGGGGCAGAAATTCGCCGACGGACGGTAGCCCTTGATGACGGGGTCATACTCGAGATTGTTCTCGGCGACCGTCTCGCGGTAGGTCTTCATGACGCGCGAGGCTTGTTGTCTGGCGATACCGAAGGCGTTGCCCAGATGGCGCGAAGTGACTCGCCCCTCCCACAAGGCGATGATCTCGATCAGGCGGTAACGCGCCAGCGTGTCCCATGGCAGGACTTCGAGGCGTTGCTTGATGCTCATTGCTGAATCCTTTCATACGGGTCTTCTGGAGCGTATTCGTGACGCATTGCACACACCTGGCTTGGCAATGGCGACACATGGCGAGTGCTCACGAGGATCGGTAAGAGGACCCTGCTCCGGGTGGCGTGTGGCGAACAAGTCTTCGTTAACTGCAGGATATGCATAAAGAAAGCTCCGGCAGAAGATACCTGCTCCGTTGCGTTGACCCTAGTGACTGCGCATCGACGTCTCGTTTTTGCGTCGTTCAAACGCGACGCATCATTAGAATTTGACGATTTATCCTCGCTCGGTGACGTGTGATTGCGCGCTATCAACAGATCAAGACATTACGTTGCGCAGGGGCGTTGGCCGCGTGTGGCATGCTCTGAATGAAGACGCTATATGCGCAACACGAATATGCCTCATATAACCCTCATTTAAGTGTTAGAGATGCCTCAGGCCAAGGTATCGCGCAAAGTTCCCTTATTCTGCGAGCCCTAAGGAACCGATGATCAATTCGGTTCTACGCGTTTGCAGCGCTCAGACTGGTGCT